>Ga0207713_1001964_pt1 | contig 15530 bp, 12 predicted proteins | sample KBSS64metaG_FD_184404 | JGI IMG/M metagenome (GOLD analysis project Ga0207713, IMG submission 184404) | Switchgrass rhizosphere microbial communities from Kellogg Biological Station, Michigan, USA - KBS S6-4 metaG (SPAdes) (version 2) | ecosystem: Host-associated > Plants > Roots > Rhizosphere >...
GCAAGACTTTGATCATCCAAAGGCTGCATTGCAAAAACACTTGAACTACTGGCAAGTAGCAACCAGCACCCTATATTTTTATTCTTCATGTCGCTCTAATCCTTAAGAGACAAACGTTTATTATTTGTTCAGACTATCAGAATAATATTCAAGTACAAAGCAATTATCCCTATAACCCGACGAATGCAAATCTAATCACATTAAAATAAAAACCATATAAAAAGTGGCGATATCGCCACTTTTCTTTATTAGTTAAAAGCACCATTTCTAGGCACAATACTAAAGCTACTATTTAAACGTCCACCAGTAATCGCAAGCTCACCTAAACGTGCACCTGCACCAGTTGATGGCGGATAGAAGTTAATATCTTTAACACGTAATGCACCGTCAATACTCTTATCTGGGTTAAAATAAACCGCCGTATTTACGCCAACTTTACCTAAACCACTTGCGGTGTCTTTGCCCACAACTAAAGCAGTATTAAACGCTAGCTTTCCAGTAATATTATCAAAACCAATTGCAGAACCATCGATCGGATCACTAATTTGAACCGTATTTCCAGTTGCTGTGGCAGGCATGGTGAAATCGCCCAGTACAGTTAGAGCACTACCATCTGCAATTGAACTATTTGGCACGATCGATAAGTTAAGATCTCCGCCTAAACGCAGTTTTAGACCAAATAAGACATCATTATTTTTTGCGAAGTTATCAATAGGTGAAGTACAGGAACCAGTAGCTGGACAAGTTTTATATTTAGCTCCTGGTAAATAACCTGCTGCAATTTCAGTTGATAAAGCAAGGAGCATCTCTTTTAAACTAACATTAAGACTGCCATTTTCTAAGCCAATGCTTCCATTGCCTTTGAGGAACATATCGATATTACGTAACCCCATGTAATAATCGGTAGGACTACCTGCATTATTGGCATTTGGAGAACCATCAATTAATAAAATTGAGGTTGTTTTGGTTCCAGTCGCATCACGTCCTGTCGTTCCAGCAGCAATCCCAAAACCTAAACGAGAAGTCGTTCCAGATGCAGCAACAACATTCTGAACAGGCTTACCATTTGCATCTTTTGTATAGTAATAGGCACTATTTGCTGGCGCGTCTAAACCATATACAGCAGCATTAGCATTTAAGTTATAGAAAGGTAATGCCAAGCCCCACTGGTTGTTTGCCCCATTGTCTGCAAACTGATTTGCAGGAGCGACATTCGCACTTGTTGTAAAGCGACCGCGTCTTGAAAATGCTTGAAACTCTGCTCCACGCATCGCAAGAATTAAGCTAAACGGATTAGTAACCGTATCACGGTGAATATTATGTTGATAATCAGCAGCCGTTGTTAAAGTACCCGATCCTAAACGAATTCCATTTAAGGTTGCATTGTTTGGCATTAATAAGGTTTTTGTATCTGCAAGATTTAGATAAATATTTCCGCTATCGAAATAACCGCGTGTCGCTGAGTTAAGACCTGTTAAATTACCAAATTCAAAACCGTAAGCATTAAGACCTGCTCCACCAATTTCTAAAGTGGTTGCTTTGCCATCTGCACCTAGCATTGAATCATTATCTTTAGTGAACTCACCTTTCATGCGAAAAGCAATTCCCGAATTACCTAAAATACTATTACTTGAACTGGTACCAGAAGCGGTATTTGCCGCACCTAATATTGTTGTATCTGATGTACCATCCATACCACGGACTTGTAAATAACTATTTACCATACGTCCGCTAGCACCTAAACGAATCAAACCTTTCGCATTTTGTGGACTATTGGTTGCATCTAAAGCATAAGGGTTAGTCTTATCGACATTAGAGCTGAGCATGACCTCAATATTCAGGCCTGAATTGGTTACTTTGCCACTACTGTCAACATACGTACCAGCAGTTAAACCAGAAGCTGAATCTGCTACACGGTTAAAATCAACATAGCCATAGGTACTATTCGGAGTTTGTCCTACACCAGCAACGTTAGTTCCAGTATTTGTCTGTAAAACTAAGCCACGAGTTGGGTCAATTAACATTGCTCCTTTACCAACAAAATTAAAGTTAAAATTTCTTAAAATTAGCTGGTTTAACTGGCTGCGAGCATCCACTTGCCCTAGATAAATATTGGCATTATTAATACCAAGCGTCATGCTTGACTGACTATTTGCATTAAATAGACCATCTTGGGTTGTAAGCGCCAAATTTAGAGGAGAAGTAGTTTGAATAGCCAGCTGCCCCATTGTCGGTGAGCAAGTAGCAGAGTTATTACATACTTTAAAACTATTTACAGTAATAAGTGATGGACTACTTTGCATAGAAAAGTCGAGTCCAGTTTTACCTGTGGTTGGATTACTCCCCACATCTAAACGGTAGTTAGTACTTAAAGGTTGACTAGATGCATTACTTTTTTGGACTTTTACACCACTTGCTTGAGCTCTTAATACCTGATCAGCACTGCTAGGCGTACCTGCGTGGTCATCCCAATATGCATTATCAATATTAATTTCGTTAAATGTAGTTTGAATCGAGATCCCATCTTGTCCATTGACGGCACTCAAATCAGCATCTGTTAAAGCTTCTAAAGCATAAATTTGTCCACTCACTAACAACATGCTGGTTGTTAATGTATTTAAAATAAACTTTGAGCTGTGATTTTCTTTATTTTTTTTCATCACTTCAGTTCCTTTGAAATCTACATTAACCCTTAACAACGAGGATGGCTACCATCACAGCTAAAGACCATGACTTTTCCTTGAATAGCCAAGTTTCCGTTCATCATTAAGCCCATAAAACCAGTTTCACGTCCATAGTCATAGGCCGATGGAGTTGCAGTTGCAACTTGCTGTGCCCCACTATTGGCAGTCGCCGCATATGTCGGTTTTTTGAAATATGCATAATCATACATATTTGCACTCGACCCTTGAGTTGTTGTTGAACTCGTAAAGTTATCTTGCTCAATTGATAAAGCATTGAAACCAAAATTACGAATTAAAATTGGCTGTGCTGCACTAAAACTAAGCTGTATAGCTGGCTTAATAATTTCAGTATTATTTTTATCAAGATACTTTAAATCAGCGCCATCCAAACCCATTTTTTGAATATTTAAAGTTCCTTGTACACCTTTAAACACGAGCCAAAGTTTATTACCACTATCACTATTTTCAGCCCAACCACTTGGCTTAGTCGCATCTGCTTGCACAAAACGTTTATTAATCGCTAAACCAATATGACAGAATTCGACGTTTTGACAAACACCTCCACTACCATTGTCAAATATACCGTTACTCGTTTGGTTTAAATTGAGCATCAAAGATAAATCAGCACCAGCCTGTCCATTAATCGCCTGAAGTGCTTCATTATCTAAAGTTTGTAGCTCCGCATGAGTAACCGTTGCAAAAAGAGCGAGGATTAAAGTACTTAATTTTTTCATATCATTATCCTCCTCTTATAAGCCTTTAGTTGTCAGTTTTAAATGTTGGATTAATACGCCATCAATTGAAGCAGAACCCAAGTTATTTAAAGGGCTAATGTTGGACAATGCTGGAGCTTGATTGGCAGTTGGAATCACATAGCCAGTTGTACCATTACTACTACCAATTAAATCATTAACTACGGCATTTCTTGAAGTTAGCCATGGAATAGCAGCATTACTCCAATCGCGGTTTGGAGTAGTCCCATACATCGGTGTCGAACCAGATGTACTTGTACATCCTAGTGCACCAGAGCACTTTGGAGCATCGGCTGGTTTTGTTGTTGGATTTGTAATAACCCAAGCACCAGTTCCTTTGTTATATTCCCACTGATATAAATATCCTACTGTTTTATAATCACAGTTCGAATTAAACAAACCACAACTATAGGTTTGATTCCATGTTTGAGTATTTTGTTGTCTTTGTTTAAAACGTACTTCTGTCATTGTGGCAGATGTAGTGCCAGATACAGAATTGGTCAGTGACACCAAACTACCTGCTGAAGTTCCGGAAACTTGTGTTCCAGTTGAAATTAAACGTCCAAAGGAGACTCCAATTGCACCTTCACTTGTATTTGCTAACAAGGTTTTTCCATTATCAGGACTATAAACCGTACCAATTGCGATACTACTATGTGTTGGGTTAACGCACGAATAAACGTTACAAGTAGATCCTTTATAAGTCGTGTCAGCACCAGTGTAATCTGTATAAATCTGTTTATATATTTCAGGTTTATTTGCTATCCGCGCGATTTCAATACTAAAGTTTTTACCGTCGGAACCTAAAATAAGGGGCTGATATAAATTACCTAATACGAGGTTTATATTAGGATTGTAAAGGTATAAACCTTCACTATCAGCGAATTTCGGTGCTACAGCACCTGCAGAGTCAAATGCTGGTGTATATAAATTATTTGAAGCATTTGGTGAATCTGAAGTTTCGCGAGTACTAAAACGCAATACCTTACTCGTGTCATTAAATGCAATTCGTGTTTTATTCGATGTTTTTGTATCTGTTCTGGTCCGATTTTCTACATAGTAACGGCATCCACGAGAGGTACTAAAACTTCCTGTTCCACTGTTACCACAATCTCCAGTACTACTTGTACTTAAAGTGGAGTTTGCACCTGCATGTACTGTTTGCCACCCATTATTAGTACTTGTTGCATATGTCTGAGTCTGACTTGTAACATTTTCAGTGACAATACTTGTGTTTTTACTATCGCCAGTATTAAGACGAACTAGACCAGACATTCCTAAAGTATTGTTATAAAAAGGGCTCATCCCCCCAGAGGAAGTGGCTCCCCCTAATGTCTGAAACATACTGATCTGGCTACCATTTAAACTAAAGCCATTTAAAATGCCTTGTAATCGTAATCTGTTAGCACGAGTTGTATCAGTGCTTGTTCCAATTAATCCGTTACTATTGCCATATTGAAATTGGGCAGGAGAACCATTTGTTGTAGCTACAACATTGGGGTTTCGTACAAATGCATCAGCCCATAAACCTAATTTTAAATTATATGCATCAGCTCCCTCTGCACCATCAATTGTTGGTTGATAAAGAGGAGCCTCTAAAGATAAATATGTTACTGGATAAACAGAACTATCTGTTGTACTAAAATTAGGAACGTTCGTAGCAGTTTTTACTTTGAATATCCATGGATTGGCTCCTGTGCCCCAACTCGAAATCGCTGCTGCGGCTGAGGTATTAGCAATGCGTGAATTTGCATCACCATCTGACTTAGATAATGCTAAACCATAAAGAAAGATATCCGCTTTACCTATTGCTCGATCTTCTGGACCAACACTACCATTACCACTCGTATCAGCTGCAGAAACACTCAAAGGCCCAACAGGCACATAATTAATGTAACCTGTATCTTTACTGCGATCGGTAATAATTTGATTTACAGATTCATTTGGCCCAGCACCACGGAATACCATAAATGCATTTTGGGGTAATATTGCAATACCTTCGCCTGTAGTTTCACTTAAACCAGCATCAGAAAGTTCTTCAAGAGCAAAACTAGACTGGCTTAATAAAAGGCCAATTAAACTTGCTAAAACGGTTTTTTGAAAACTTACCGTATAATTAAGTGTAGTCATCGTGACCTTCCTGTTTTATACGATGCCATGCACCATATTTCTTTTTCTTTAACAGTCCTTAGAGCAAGATAGAATAAATTCCTTTTCATCTTGCAAGGGGCAAACATTAAAATTGCCAACCTTTCCACATTTCTATTATGCTGAATATTTACACAAATGCAAAATTAAATAAGTAAAAAACAACTTTTCCGATGAATGAAAAATAGCGGATGTATTTAAACTCAATTAACAGAATTTTAAGGAACCATAACAGTTGGCTGAGAAACTTTGCTTTTGTAATACGATATTAGTTAAAGCCATGGATGCTGGTGTTTTACCTGTTAAGTCGACTGTTCCAACAGGAAGATTTCCTGCGATTAAACAGTTAGTTGCTAAGGCTCCACAATCCACTGCATGACCTGGACTATTTAGAAAGGCACTTACTTGACCTAAAGCATCAACAATTGTAGAAAGTGCAATATCAACACTACCTGTTGGAGTAATTTGACCAATATCGATTGGGTTTGTAAGCTCTAACCACCATCCTGTTTGTGCTGTAGATGCAGCCTCTGGCCATAGAATATTCACACCTTGTACAGATAGGTAACCAGCAGAACCATTTAACTGTGCGGCATGGAAGTAGCCAAGACTTTGTTTAATTGCCACGTTAACATCCAGATTATCCACTGAACCTGTTACGTTACCTGAAATTGGAATTGGAATTCCCAGTACAGAAGCTGTTGCATCTAGAGTTCCTGTAATTGCAAGCCCACCAACTTTTGCAGTTGCATTTAAGTTAGCTGTATTAATACGTTTACCCGTAATAATCTGTTGGCCCATAGACAACGTACCAGTACCCACCCCTAAATTTAAATTGTAACCCGTAGAAGTAAATGGAACAGTTGCCCCTTGCCCTAAAATGGTTGCTCGACCTGTAATTGCGGTATTTGTTTCATCTTGAGTAATACCATAGTAAGGATTCGTAGTTACGGTCCCTCCTGTTGGTTTAGTTACCATATATCCACTTAATGAATTAATACCACTGGAGGCATCACCATTTTCTAAACCAAAAGTAAGTAAGCCTGAAAGTGACTTAGCACTCAATCTAAAGCCCTGAATCTCACGGGTAGAAGCTGAATCCGGATTTTTAACTGCGAATTCTAAAAATGGATTAGTAATAATAGCGGAGGAAGAAGCACGTTCAGTACTCGTACTATCTACAGTACCACCACTTAAACTCAGATAATCAATATCAATGTCACATGCACCTGCTCCATTTACTCCACCACAACCTAACTGTAATTTTTTAATATTGGCATTAAGTTCTAATTGAGCATCTAGTGCAAGTCGATAAAAGCCCATATTTCCATTTGAACTTGAGTTGCTGGCGGAATCCGTAGGTGCAATATAAGACATACCCATTAAAGCTTGCCCACGAGTCGCAGATAATTCAGCATCTGACATAGGCACTAATGTAGAAGAAGCAGCATAAGCTGAAGAAAAGCATAAGCTTCCGAGTGTCAAAAGTGCTACTCGAAGAGACGTAAACTGTCGCATGGCCGACCTCCGTATCCGTGGGGGCATAATCCTGTTTAATTTCTTTTTATTTGGCTTGTCTGAATTTAGTAGATATCTAAGTAATTACTACTAAAAAGACAACCTATATCCGATACATTTACTTTTAAATTCTGTGATGCAGAACAAAAAAACAAATCAATTATTGATCATATTATATTATTTTCTACAAAAGGAAACTGTCATTTATCACTATTCCGATAAACGCACCTCATGTAAATTTTATTCATAAAATTGGGCCACCTAAGCGACCCATTATTTTAAAACTCTTCTTTATCTAAGAAAAATTATGTTTTCGGAAGTGTAACGCCTGTTTGACCTTGGTATTTACCACCACGGTCTTTATAAGATGTTTCACATACTTCATCACTTTCAAAGAATAGCATTTGTGCTACACCTTCCCCTGCATAAATACGTGCAGGTAAATTAGTGGTGTTTGAAAATTCTAAAGTTACGTGACCTTCCCATTCAGGTTCTAACGGAGTCACATTCACAATGATACCGCAACGAGCATAAGTCGACTTGCCTAGACATACGGTCAACACATTACGAGGAATACGGAAATATTCAATCGTACGCGCTAGAGCAAATGAGTTTGGTGGAATAATACAAACATCAGACTCAATATCGATAAAACTTTTGTCATCAAAATTCTTTGGGTCGACAATTGCAGAATGTACGTTAGTAAAAACCTTGAATTCACGAGCACAGCGTACATCATAACCATAGCTAGAGACCCCGTATGAGATCAACTTTTCACCATTTTCATCAAAACGGACTTGATTCTCTGCATAAGGTTCAATCATGCCGTGTTTTTCGCTCATCTCGCGAATCCAACGATCAGACTTAATAGCCATGTATTTTCTATCCAAAAGGTAATTTCATTGATTTCGACGTACTTTAACTTAAAAAAGCAATTATGAAAACAACGCAAAGCTACTCAAACAAATAAGAATAGCTCAGCGGTACCTTTAAAGGCTCAGTAAAGCAGAATAGCTAATAGGAATTGAAAAGCTGACTAAAACCAGTGAAGCTGTTTTTTGTAAATTAGTCTGATTTAGCCAGGCAACTTTCTTAGAAGCTAAAAGTGATCCCAAGAAAATCCAGAATAAGGCAATTGGCGTAATAAGTGCTAAATAAGCCATCATATGAATCAAATAAATGTGAAAATCACTCCACGCAGCCACTGGAAAAATTGCTGAAGCAAAGAGCAAGGCTTTAGGATTCAATAAAGTTGCGCAAAATAATTCACGAGTACGGATCGTAGGCTGATTTAATTCAATTGTTTGATTTGCCGTATGCCATAACTTAATGGCTAAAAAAATAATATAGCAAGCACTCAACAGCTTAAGAATAGGCGGCAGCAATGGCAATGTGGTGGACACTTTCCCAATTAGCATTCCCCATGCTGAAATAGAGATCACGTAACCCAAAACTTCTGCTGGAATAAGTTTTACTGACTTCCGTAGTCCTACTTGCACCCCTGAAGAAGCGAGTAAAGTGTTAGTTGGACCAGGTGTTAGTAAAATTGTGGCTACTAAGCCAATAAAAAGCCATGAAATCATTGAATGACCTCATAATATAGTCATCTCAGATTAATAGATATCCTGTCACATGGCAAAAGGTAATTGTAAGACAAAATTTTTTAGATCACTTTTAATTTTTAAATAAAAACATTAAAAACATATACTTATAGAGTTACCACAAAAAGTGATAAAGAAAACTTTACGGTCAGTTGTTATGCTTTTCAAATAATTTCGTACTTAAATAACATAAGTATTTTTATTTTAAGTCTATTTTTCCATCAAAAGCCTTTATAATAAAAAAAATATAGTGATGGTAAGTTTAAATTTTAAGCTTTTAATAAGTTTCAATTCATATATTGTTTCTGATTTTTTTTATTTAGAGCACCGCGCTCTACTACCTTAATGATTATGGCAAAGCACTTTTTTCAATCTTGGCTTCCCTCACCTGAGAAAGTTTCAAATATGAAATTTCTAAGGATTTTTGGTAAAAAGACCCTGAATCCTGTGCTTTGGTATGTCAATCGAAAATCAATTACCCGAGCTGTTTTTGTTGGAACCTTTTTTGGTTTACTGCCTATCCCTTTTCACAGTGTATTTATTGTGATGGCAGTCTTACTATTTGAAGTAAATCTACCAATTAGCTTAATGCTAGCATGGCTAAGTAATCCTCTTACTTTAGTTCCTATTCTATATATTGGGTTTTGGTTTGGTGCGCATATTTTTCATGTGCATATGATCAACAAAGAAATGCTGCTGGGTGTATTGCACCAGATTTCCCGCTGGATTACTCATTTCGGCCATGGGCACATTGATTTTAGTCTTGCGAAAATTTTGATGACAGGTCTTGTTGTAGAAGCTTTCGTATTTGCTGTCATTTTATATCTATCTACAGAAATTTTCTGGCGTTGGATGGTTATTAAAAACTGGAAAAATAGACATCGCCATAAAAAGCAAGAAGAAGAAGTTTTATAAAGACTCCGATCTTCTTGCTTAGTTTTAAATTATTATTTTGGTAGTTTTGATTTCATATACTCTTCAGCCACATTGAGTACATACTCTTGGCAAGCCTCTCCTGTACCAGGGTCGTAAGCCCCATTATTCGTAATATTATTAGATAAGATTCGAATTCCTAGAAAAGGAACATTCAACTGGCTTGCAATTTGCGCAACAGATGCTGCTTCCATTTCCTCGACTGAAGTGCCATAGCGTTGATGGAAGAATTGAATACGATCAAGCTCATTATTCCAAACGTCTGCTGAGCCAATCGTTCCTTCGACCACTTCACCTTTGTCATAACGAACTTTATGTGCCGCCATTAATAACTCTTGGTCACCTTCAAATTTACGAATTGCAATAGGTTCTGGGTCAGATTCATCTGTTGGCAAAACATCAAAAGCCTCAACCCATGTGAGTGAATTTGAACCACCACCTACTGGCTGCTTTGGTGTTCTAAATGCACCAATATTGGTTGCGTATTTTCCTAAGACAATATCGTAAACGTGTAGATCTGGGTCGTGCCCACCTGCTGTTCCCTGATTAATAATCGCGATTGGTTTATAACGTTCAATGGCTAAAGCAGTTGCCGCAGCCGAGTTACTCATACCCATACGGGTTTTAGAAATAATCATTGGATAACCATTATATGTACCCTTCCAGAATGTCCACCCACCAATTTCTTCGACAACCTTATTCTCTAATTTTGAAGCCATTCTTTCCGACTCTACAGGCAAAGCACCCTGAATAATAATTGGCTGTAATTTCTGTTTTTGCTCCTGAACTGTTGGTGTTTGTGAAACAGAAGAGTCATCATTATTGCATCCGACTAAAAATAGGGCGCTACATAAACTGATGACGCCAAAAGCACATTTAAATTGCATTTTTTACCCTTCCTTTTTTAAAAGTGTAAAGTAGCAATCTATATGCCAATTTCAAGTTTAGCTTTGTTATTAAGATTCAGTGGTTTAATTTTTTATTTTAACCAGATAATAAAAAACCCGACTTGAAGTCGAGTTTAAATAAATCAGAAGATACGTTTGTCATCACGTGTACGTTGAGGAATTTTTTCAATCTGTTCCCACATCGCCTTAGCAATATCAATATAACTATCAGCTGCATCATCCATTGCTACAACACTAGGTTTGCCCTGATCAGCATGCTCACGGATCTGAGCGTTTAGAGGCAAGCGGCCTAATAATGGGATATGGTACTGCTCAGAAAGCTTGTCACCCCCACCAATACCAAAAATTTGCTCCTCATGACCACAGTTAGAGCAAATATGGGTCGACATATTTTCAACGACGCCTAATACAGGAATTCCAACTTTATTAAATAATTCGATACCTTTAGTAGCATCTAATAAGGCAACATTTTGTGGCGTAGTCACAATGATTGAACCAGTAACCGGGATACGCTGCGCAAGCGTGAGTTGAATATCACCAGTACCAGGTGGCATATCAATCATCAATACATCTAAATCAGGCCAAAGGGTTTGATTAAATAATTGCATTAAAGCACCCGTTGCCTTTGGCCCACGCCACGCAACAGGTGTGTTGTTATCACCAGTTAAATGTCCAATCGATAACACCGCCATGCCATAAGCATCTAAAGGCACAAAATTTTCACTTTCAATAAGAGGAGTTTTGCCAGCATTTCCCAGCATAGTCGGAATACTTGGGCCATAGATATCGGCATCCAACACTCCAACTTTAAGCCCCATTTTTTGCAAGGCAAGTGCTAAATTGACAGTAGTTGTCGATTTACCAACACCACCCTTACCTGACGAAACTAAAATAACATGCTTAATGCGAGGATGAAGTGGAACATCTCTTTGTTGCGGAGCTGCTTTTTGGATAGGCGGATTATTCGGATCTGGTTCTGCTTTAGGTGAAGCATCAAGCACAGGAGGTAAGCTCGAACTTTCTTGTGCAGGGTGCTTTTGCTGAACCACATGCAGGTTTAGTTCTTCAATACCACACTTTTCCAAAGCTCCAGCCAAATCATCATGAATTTGCTGCAAGTGCTCTTTTTCATCAGGAAATGTATTAATGGTGAGTTGTAATACTCGACCTTGAACTTGAAGCTGACTAATGCGCTCTTTTAAAGCATCTTTTGAATGGGGTAGTAAATAATTTTGGAGTACCGTTTGGATTTCATCTTCTTTCACTTCTTGTGCGGGTGAAAAAACAGACTTTAATGAAGAAAGCCAAGACATATTGTTTACTCCAAAAACAGATCATTACAGCTTAATGGAGATAGTGTAACAGTATTGATCCGCACTCGCTCACCTTAGGATGAAGAATTGCTAATTTTCAAGCTTCCATTTTTTAGGTAAGGAGTGCAGATTTTAGTTTAAGTAAACTTATTCATCAGAATCATGGTGCTTCAATTTATTTAACTTATCTGTTGCTGTTTTCTTCAACTCATCAAATTTCGCAGTTGCTTGCGTTTTTAACTCATCAAATTTTGTTGCAGCCTCATCTTTTAACTCTACTGCTTTGGCTTTGGCGTCATCAAGTTTATGACCTGCTTCTGTCCGTAAATGATCGAACTTATCTTGCAAGGTATGCTGAGCATCCTCAAGTTTGCCTTTCAAATCATTTGCTTTATCTTCAACTGCCTCTTTACCAGCAGCTTGTTTATCTTTTACATTTTCCTTTAAATCATCCAAAGCTTTTTCACCTTGAACTTTTGCATCTGCCACTTTGGCCTTTAATTCATCTACTTTATCTTCAACAGCTTCTTTACCAGCCGCTTCTTTAGCTTTTACGTTTTCCTTTAAATCTTCCAAAGCTTTTTCACCTTGAACTTTTGCATCTGCCGCTTTTGCTTTTAACTCATCTAATTTATTTTCAGTAGTCATCGTTGTTATCCTCGTAGTTAATTAAAAAATTACCTGAATAAGTTATTAGTTATACATCGTTATGGCTTATTTTCTGACCGTAACTGCAATTTGAAACAAAGACAATACAGGAAGATTCAAATATTTTTTGATTTGTTTATCTGTTCTAAAGAGAAACGCTCTCTGACCAAAACCCATTTTTATAGAAACCTCTTGCACCAAGCCAAAGATTATTAATCTTTGCTTATCTCCCTGCATCAGTTAAAATCTTCCACCTTATAAATACGAATGAGAGAATGAAATCCGTGCGTAAAATTTTAGTCACTAATGCCCTCCCTTATGCTAATGGTCCAATTCATATGGGTCATTTACTCGGTTACATCCAGGCAGATATCTGGGTTCGTGCCATGCGAGCAATGGGTCATGATGTGACTTATGTATGTGCGGATGATGCTCACGGTACAGCAATTATGCTACGTGCCGAAGCAAATGGTATTAGCCCAGAAGAGCAAATTGCGAATGTTCAAAAAGAACACATCCGTGATTTTGACGGTTTTGGTGTACATTTCGATCATTACGATTCAACTCATAGCGATGCGAACAAAGCCCGCTCAACAGATATCTATATTAAAAACCGTGAAGCTGGAAATATTGCAGTTCGCCCTGTAACTCAATTATTTGACCCAGAAAAAGGCATGTTCTTGTCTGACCGTTTCATTAAAGGTACATGCCCAAAATGTAAGTCAGAAGACCAATACGGCGACTCATGTGAAGTTTGTGGTACGACCTATAATGCAACTGAACTACTTAACCCACGTTCAACCTTAAGTGGTGCAACACCAGTTGAAAAATCTTCAGATCATTATTTCTTTAAACTACCGAACTTTGCTGAATATTTACAGAAATGGACCCGTGATGAAGGTCGATTACCTGTTTCGATTGCAAACAAGCTAGATGAATGGTTTGAGTCAGGTTTAACCGATTGGGATATTTCCCGTGATGCACCTTATTTCGGTTTTGAAATTCCTGATGCACCAAATAAATACTTCTATGTTTGGGTAGATGCGCCAATTGGTTATATGTCGAGTTTTGAAAATTACATCAAAACTAAGCGCCCAGATTTAAGTTTTGATGATTTCTGGAAAAAAGACAGTCAAAACGATGTTTACCATTTCATTGGTAAAGACATTGTTTATTTCCATGCATTGTTCTGGCCTGCAATGTTGGATGGTGCAAATTATCGCACTCCAACTGGCTTATTTGTGAACGGTTTCTTGACTGTGAACGGACAAAAAATGTCTAAGTCTCGTGGTACTTTTATTAAAGCAGAGACTTATTTACAGCATTTAAATCCAGAATATTTACGTTACTACTTTGCATCTAAACTTTCAGATAAAGTTGAAGACTCTGATTTAAATCTTGATGATTTTATTCAAAAAGTAAATTCTGACTTAGTCGGTAAAGTCGTCAATATTGCTAGCCGTTGTGCTAAATTTATCAACAGTAGCTTTAACAATACTTTATCTACTGAATGTACAGAATCTGAGTTGGTGCAAAGTTTTATTGATGCAGGTGATTCAATCGCTAGCGCATATGAAGCACGTGAATTCTCAATGGCTATTCGTGAAATTATGGCGCTTGCTGATCGTGCAAACCAATATATTGACGAGAAAAAGCCATGGGCACTTGCTAAACAAGAAGGTCAAGAACAACAAGTTCTTGATGTGTGCTCAGTTGGTATCAACTTGTTCCGTCAATTAGCTGTGTACTTAGCTCCAGTTCTTCCAACTTTAGCTGAGCAAGTTCAAGGTTTCTTAAAACTTGAGAACTTCAACTTCGAGTCACGTAAACAAATTCTTGTAAGCCATGAGATTGCACAGTTCCAACCGCTTATGCAACGTGTTGATCCAAAAGCTGTTGCAGCAATGGTGGATGCATCTAAAGAGTCTTTAGGTACTCCTGCTCCAGAAGCAACTAAAGCAGCGGCGAAAAAGGACAAAGCTGCCGAGAAAAAAGCGGCTCCTGTTCCAGCAGTTGGTGAAGCAGAAATCATTGGTATTGAAGATTTCTTAAAGGTTGACTTACGTGTTGCTCAGGTCGTTGAAGCAGGTACAGTTGAAGGTTCAGATAAATTACTTCAACTTACTTTAGACGTTGGTGAAGCTGAAACACGTAACGTATTCAGTGGTATTCGTAGCCAATATGCACCAGAAGATTTAAAAGGTAAACTGGTCGTTATGGTTGCTAACCTTGCACCACGTAAAATGCGTTTTGGTATTTCAAACGGAATGGTACTTGCTGCTGGAAATGGTGAAGGTATTTTCATTATTTCACCAGATAGCGGTGCAAAACCAGGCGACAAAGTTTCTTAATCTGCCTTCATAAAAAAAGCTTCCTAAATTGGAAGCTTTTTTATTTTTAAAATTCGAGTTCTTAAGAAACATAAATAAGTGAATTTAAATTACGACCACGGCCACCCTTCACAAGGGTTATTAAATAAAACATGTATGTTTCCTAACTCCTCATTTGTTAAATAGCCATTCTTATTTTCATCTAAATAATGAAATAACTCTGTATGCTTGTTTTCGCCTTGAAAACGTTTATCGCTGGGCCAGTTATAAGGATAAAAATCCTCAACACGTTGAAATTCTTTTAGGCTGTACATTCCATCATGATTTAAATCATATTGTCCCTGAAAAAGCTCCCAATCTAAAGATGCAGGTTCACATGCATTGACCATACTCAAAATACAGTAAGTCGCACATCCTGCAAGTAACTTAATAGTTGGATTGCTCATGATTCTTCGCTTGGATATCGGAAATTTTATAATCCTTTTCATGAACTGGAGTACCAACAATACTCATGGTCCGCTCATTTGCTGGTGGTTGCTTACTCATCGTTCTCATCTCACATCCTGTAGTTAAGATGAGAAAAACTACAGAAATGCTCACCATTAGTTTTTTCATAACGTGATCCTCATTTCTTTTTGTTTTATTTATTAAGTTACCACTTTTTAAATGTTTAAGTGCTAAAAAAGATATTTCAA
>Ga0207713_1001972_pt1 | contig 15450 bp, 12 predicted proteins | sample KBSS64metaG_FD_184404 | JGI IMG/M metagenome (GOLD analysis project Ga0207713, IMG submission 184404) | Switchgrass rhizosphere microbial communities from Kellogg Biological Station, Michigan, USA - KBS S6-4 metaG (SPAdes) (version 2) | ecosystem: Host-associated > Plants > Roots > Rhizosphere >...
GGCGATTTGCTGCTTCAGCGCATCGAGCGAAGCAAAACGCTGTTCATTGCGCAATTTCGCGCGGAGCACCACGTCAATATGGCGCCCGTAAAGATCCATCGTGACATCCAGCAGATGCACTTCCAGCTGCTGGCGCACGCCGGCAACGGTCGGCCGCGTGCCGATATTGGCCACGCCCGGGAGCGGATCGGGCCCCAGGCCGTAGACTTCCACCGCATACACCCCTTTCACCGGCGCAACCAGGCGTTTCAACGGCAGGTTGGCGGTCGGGAAACCGATGGTGCGGCCCAGCTCGTCGCCATGCACGACCCGGCCAGAGATGCTGTACGGATGGCCCAACAGCTTTTCCGCCAGCGGCAGGTCGTCGTCGCGCAGCGCATTGCGGATCGCGGTGCTGCTGATGCGCTGGCCGTCTTCGCGGAAGGTGGGCGTGCTGACCACCTCGAAGCCGTACTCTTTGCCGGCCTGCTGCAATAGCGGAAAATCGCCCTGGCGCCCGGCGCCAAAGCGAAAATCATCCCCGACCATCAGGAATTTAACGCCGAGTTTTTCTACCAGCAGCTCGGCGACGAACGCCTGTGCGGTGTTGGCGGCAAAACGCGGATCGAATTTGACGCACAGCAGATAGTCTACCCCCGCCTGCGCCAGGTATTTGGCCTTGTCACGCAAACGCGTGAGGCGAGCCGGCGCCTTGTCCGCTGCGAACATTTCCAGCGGCTGCGGCTCGAAGATCATGACCACCACCGGCAGCCCGAGGCGTCGCCCTTCTTGTTTCAACTGCTCCAACAACGCCTGATGACCGCGATGCACGCCGTCAAAGTTGCCGATGGTGAGCACGCAACCATGGTGGCGCGCCCGAATATTGTGGATGCCGCGAATTAGCTGCATAGCTGGCTCAAAACAGTGGAAATCGGCGGATTATACCTTGTACAGCCGGTAAGGTTAACCCGCGATTGGTGCCTTTATGTAATAGACATACCATACCGGAGATAATCTGCGGGTGAAACGGCTTCGCCGCAGTTTATCCCGCCTCGTAACGCCGATAATCGACTGCCGCCAACGGCTTGCGCCCATCGCGGCAAATCATTGGCGAATTTTCTCGCGAAACACTGTATTCCCATGAGCGAAGCTGGTAAAATCCTGCGCCATCACAACGTAGCAAGTGCCGCCCGTACAAACGGCGCTTATTTGCACAAATCCATTGACAAACGAAGGCTAAAAGGGCATATTCCTCGGCCTTTGAATTGTCCTCAATAGAATATATTTGGGAGTTGGACCTTGGCTAATATCAAATCAGCTAAGAAACGCGCCGTACAGTCTGAGAAACGCCGCAAGCATAACGCTAGCCGTCGCTCAATGGTGCGTACCTTCATCAAGAAGGTAGACGCAGCTATCGCAGCTGGCGACAAAGAAGCAGCACAAACCGCATTCCTGGTAATGCAACCACTTGTGGACCGTCAGGCAGCTAAAGGTCTGATCCACAAGAACAAAGCAGCGCGTCATAAGTCAAACCTGACTGCACGCATCAACGCAATGCAATAAGCATTTCGTTAACTGCTTGTTAAAAAAACCGGCCTTGGCCGGTTTTTTTACGCCCCGAGTTTGCCCCCGTCAGCAGGAAAACAGCGCCGAGAAATCCTTGTTGCATACCCGCTGCACCGCCGGGTGCTGGATCATGCGCTCGGCGAAGATGATGTAATACTCTTCCTGCACGCTATCAATCCGCCCGATTTCCACCACGTTGTCATCGCTGTAGGTATCCTGCGCATACAGCGTCGGCGCCACGAAGATAGCATTGTGGTACATGCCGAACGCCTTCATCAGCGCCGCGTCGTCGAACTCGCCAAGGATTTCCACCTGGATGCCCTGGGTATTGAACCAGTTGAGCAACTTGCGCCCCAGCATCGAACGCCGGCCGGGGATCAGCAGCTTACGCTGCTCCAGGCAGGCAGGAAACGGCAGATCCGGCGCCGGCTGGCGGCAAAAGAAGCTGATGCCGCACTCGCCCAGCTTGAGCGAAAACAGGCCTTCCTGCTGGCTGGAATCCACCGGGCAGTCCGACAGGATCATATCCAGCTTATGCTGGCTGAGCTGCTCCAGCAGCATCTCGTGCGTCGATTCGAAACAGCGCAGGTGGATCTGCTCATTGTCTACCACCACCGCCGTTTCCAGCACCTGGCTAACCAGGCGTTTGGACAGGGCGTCCGCCACGCCAACGTCGAATAGCAGGTTCGACTCTTTGCGGTAGTTGACGATATCCAGCATTTCCTGGCTGAGCATGAACATTTTGTCGGCGTAGCGAAAAACCAGCTGCCCCAGCTCGGACGGCACCAGCCCGCGCCCCTGGCGTTTAAACAGCTTGCCGTCCAAACGCTCTTCCAGCGCCTTGATCTGGCCGGTGATGGTTTGCGGCGTCAGGAACAGCGCTTCGGCGGCGCCGACCACAGAACCTTCTTTGCAGACCTGCCAGAAGTAGTAAAGGTGATTAAAGTTGATATGCGACATCCTCACGAACGGCTCTCCTTAACGTTTCGCATCGACAGACGGTCTGCCGTGACGAGCGACAAACTTCCTTTCCCTGTATCAGACACCTTATTGCCCCATTAGTCCCAACATGGAACGGCCGAAGTTGCACATATTTTATACTGCACAACTCCGACCAGCCATTGTATTGCGCGCTGTCCTTCACGGGGCATACCCGAAAGGGTTATCTGACGCGCGGTAGCGACATCCGCAGCAAACCATATCCGGCCACCGCCGCGGCGGTGGAGCCCAACAGGATCCCCAGACGGGAATAGGTGCTGAGTGCGGCATCCGCATCGCCAAACGCCAACGAGGCGATGAAAATCGACATGGTGAAACCAATACCACAGAGCACGGAAACGGCAAACACCTGTTTGAAACCAATTCCTTCGGGCAGGCGGGCAATGCCCATCTTCACCGCCGCCAGGCTAAAGATGAAGATGCCCAAAGGCTTACCGATAAACAGACCGGCCGCGATGCCCATCGGCAGCAGCGAGGTCAGGCCATCCAAGGACACGCCCTGCAATGAAACGCCGGCGTTGGCGAAAGCGAACAGCGGCAGGATCAGGAACGCCACCCAAGGGTGCAGCCCATGCTCCAGCGTCTCGGACGGCGAAGGGCCTTTCTTCACTTGCAGCGGGATCATAAAGCCGACAATCACCCCGGCCAGCGTGGCATGCACCCCGGACTTGAGGATCGCCACCCACAGCACCAGCCCGACAATCATGTACAGCGAAGTCTTGCCCACGCCGCGCCAGTTCATCAGCCCCAGCAGCGCGATGGCCGCCGCCGCTGCGCCCAGCGCCGCCAGCGACACTTCGTGGGTGTAGAACAGCGCAATAATCACAATCACGCCGAGGTCGTCAATAATCGCCAACGCCAGCAGGAACACTTTCAGGCTGGTCGGCACCCGGTTGCCCAGCAGCGCCATCACGCCCAGCGCAAAGGCGATATCGGTCGCCGCCGGAATAGCCCAGCCCTGGCGGGTAACTTCATCCGCGCCGTTGAACAGCAGGTAAATCAGCGCCGGGGCCAGCATGCCGCCCAAGGCGGCGATCGCCGGGAATACCGCCTTATCGCGCCCGGCCAGCGATCCCTGCATCAGTTCGCGCTTGACCTCCAGCCCCACCACCAGGAAGAAGATCGCCATCAGGCCATCGTTAATCCACAGCAGCAGCGGTTTGCCAATTTCCAGCGAGGAAACCTTCACCAGCACCGGCAGGTTCAGGAAGGCCTGGTAAATCGCCTGCAGCGGGCTGTTGGCCATGATCAGGGCGACGATTGCCGCCACGATCAGAATGATGCCGCCCGCGGCTTCCTGACGTAAAAACTGACGAATAATGTTGGTCACAATACGCCTCTCCCTATCTGTGCAGGGGTTCAGCAGCCCTGCATGCAAAATAATGGAATGAGTATAGAGGGCGTTTTAACTCGAAAAAACACGTTTATAAATGCTATAAAAATCGAAAAAACCGAGCAATTGAGGTCACAAGTCACATCAACCGCAGGGATATCTCCGACTTAGCGAAAATAAAAACCCCGGGGATAAGCCCGGGGTTGGGTAGCGCGTTAATAAAAACAGCAGCTTAGCGAGTCAGATCATCAAAGAACTTTTTCACCCCGTCGAAGAAGCTCTTCGAACGCGGGCTGTTCTTGTCGCCGGAAGGGCCGCCAAGGCTTTCTTCCAGCTCTTTCAGCAGCTGTTTCTGCTTGTCGTTCAGATTGACCGGCGTCTCCACCACCACGCGGCACAGCAGGTCGCCCTGGCTGCCGCCGCGCACCGATTTGACGCCCTTGCCGCGCATGCGGAACAGCTTGCCGGTTTGGGTTTCCGCCGGTACTTTCAGCTTCACGCGGCCATCCAGCGTCGGCACTTCAATCTCGCCGCCCAGCGCCGCCATGGCGAAGTTGATCGGCACTTCGCAGTACAGGTTGTTGCCTTCACGCTCGAAGATCGGGTGGGCCTTAACCTGCACCTGAACGTACAGATCGCCCGCCGGCGCGCCGTGCTCGCCCGCTTCGCCTTCACCCGCCAGGCGGATGCGGTCGCCGGTATCTACGCCGGCCGGGATTTTCACCGACAGCGTTTTGGATTTCTCTACCCGGCCATGGCCGTGGCATTTGTTGCACGGATCTTTGATTATCTGACCGCGGCCGTGACAGTGCGGGCAAGCCTGCTGCACGGTAAAGAAGCCCTGGCGCATCTGCACCTGGCCCTGGCCGTGGCAGGTCGGACAGGTGACCGGCGAACTGCCGGGCTTGGCGCCGCTGCCGTGGCAGACGTCACACTCTTCGAGGGTCGGGATGCGGATCTCTTTGGTGACGCCACGCACCGCTTCCTCGAGGGACAGCTCCATGTTATAGCGCAGATCCGAACCGCGGCTGGCGCGCTGACGGCGGCCTCCGCCGAAGATATCGCCAAACACGTCGCCAAAGATATCGCTGAAGTCGGCGCCGCCGCCGCCAAAACCGCCGCCGCCCATGCCGCCTTGTTCAAAGGCCGCATGCCCGTACTGATCGTAGGCAGCGCGCTTTTGATCGTCGGTCAGGACTTCGTAAGCTTCCTTGATCTCTTTAAATTTGGTCTCGGCGTCTTTTTCCTGGTTGCGGTCAGGATGGTATTTCATCGCCAGGCGTTTATACGCCTTTTTTATCTCACGTTCATCCGCCGTCTTGCTGACGCCGAGAATCTCGTAATAGTCTTTCTTGGCCATTCTTTTGCTTACCCTTAACATGCGTGCACGGGCGCAGAGTTGCCTCGACGCCCGTGCTGGTTTCCGGTAACGGCCTTGCGGCCGCTCCGTGCCCGCTTAAGGGCGATTATTTTTTATCTTTAACTTCTTCGAACTCAGCGTCGACCACGTCGTCATCTTTCTGCGCCGCGTTGTCGGCGCCGGCGTCAGCACCTTGCTGAGCCTGCTGCGCCTGAGCCATCTCCAGCAGCTTGCCGGAAACCTGCACCAGCGCCTGGGTCTTGGCTTCGATCTCGGCTTTGTCTTCGCCTTTCACCGCCGCTTCCAGATCTTTCAGCGCCGCTTCGATCGCCGTTTTGTCTTCCGCCGGCAGTTTGTCGCCTGCTTCTTCCAGCTGCTTACGGGTGCCGTGGATCAGGTGATCCGCCTGGTTGCGGGTCTGCACCAGCTCTTCGAACTTGCGGTCAGACTCGGCGTTCAGCTCGGCATCGCGCACCATTTTCTGGATTTCTTCTTCGTTCAGACCGGAAGACGCCTTGATGGTGATCTTCTGCTCACGACCGGTGTTCTTGTCTTTGGCGGACACGTGCAGGATGCCGTCGGCATCGATATCGAAGGTGACTTCGATCTGCGCCATGCCGCGCGGTGCAGCCTGGATGCCGTCCAGGTTGAACTGGCCCAGCGATTTGTTATCGCTGGCGCGCTTGCGCTCGCCCTGCAGCACGTGGATGGTTACCGCAGACTGGTTGTCTTCAGCGGTAGAGAACACCTGGCTGTGCTTGGTCGGGATAGTGGTGTTTTTGGTGATCAGCGGCGTCATCACGCTGCCCATGGTTTCGATACCCAGCGACAGCGGGGTAACGTCCAGCAGCAGAACGTCTTTCACGTCGCCGGCCAACACACCGCCCTGAACCGCAGCGCCCACGGCAACCGCTTCGTCCGGGTTAACGTCTTTACGCGGTTCTTTGCCGAAGAAGTCTGCGACTTTCTTCTGCACCATTGGCATACGGGTCTGGCCGCCCACCAGGATCACGTCCTGGATGTCGGAAACCGACAGGCCTGCGTCTTTCAGCGCCACCTTCAGCGGCTCGATGGAACGCGCAACCAGATCTTCTACCAGCGACTCGAGTTTCGCACGGGTCACTTTGATGTTCATGTGTTTTGGACCGGTCGCGTCTGCAGTAATGTACGGCAGGTTAACGTCGGTCTGCTGAGCGGAAGACAGCTCGATCTTCGCTTTTTCAGCGGCTTCTTTCAGACGCTGCATCGCCAGCGGATCGTTGCGCAGATCGATGCCTTGCTCTTTCTTGAACTCTTCCACCAGGTAGTTGATCAGGCGGCTGTCGAAGTCTTCGCCACCCAGGTGGGTATCCCCGTTGGTCGCCAGAACTTCGAAGGTTTTTTCGCCGTCAACGTCGTCGATTTCGATGATGGAGATATCGAAAGTACCGCCGCCCAGGTCATATACCGCGATGGTGCGGTTGCCGACTTCTTTGTCCAGGCCGTAAGCCAGGGCCGCAGCGGTCGGTTCGTTGATGATGCGTTTTACTTCCAGACCCGCGATGCGGCCGGCGTCTTTGGTCGCCTGGCGCTGTGCGTCGTTGAAGTATGCAGGTACGGTGATAACCGCTTCAGTTACCGGCTCGCCCAGGTAATCTTCCGCCGTTTTCTTCATTTTTTTCAGCACTTCGGCAGAGATCTGCGGCGGTGCCATTTTCTGGCCTTTCACTTCCAGCCAGGCGTCGCCGTTGTCGGCTTCGACAATTTTGTACGGCATGATGCTTTTGTCGCGCTGCGCTTCTTCGTCCTGGAAGCGGCGGCCAATCAGGCGCTTGATCGCGAACAGGGTGTTCTGTGGGTTAGTGACAGCCTGACGCTTAGCCGGCTGGCCAACCAAAATCTCACCATCCTGGGTATATGCGATAATAGAAGGAGTGGTGCGGTCGCCCTCGGCGTTCTCCAGCACGCGCGCCTTGGCGCCATCCATAATTGCTACGCAAGAGTTGGTAGTACCCAGGTCGATACCAATAATTTTGCCCATCTAAACGTCTCCACTAATAAATTCATAATCGGTCAGGTTGCTAACCTATATGCGGGCGATTCTTTAGTTTTCAACTGCCCGCTATCTCAGTCTTGCCCGCGGTCAGCAACTGCGGTTGCAAATAAGATGGGGCCATCCAACTCAGCATCAAGGGGCAAGGCGAAAAAAATTTCTTTTTTATCGTCATCCAGATCATTGTTTCCTGTTCCGGGGATCATTATGATGCCGCGCGCTCTGATGGAAGTTAGCGGTTTTTCGGCCATTCAGACCATTTATGAATTTACTTAGCTATTTCCGTTAACTTTCTGTTATCGCAGAGGACTTATGCACACCAACAAGTTGGCGAATCCCGGCCCTCTCGGCCTGATGGGCTTCGGGATGACCACCGTCTTGCTGAACCTGCACAACGCGGGCTTTTTCCCACTGAACTCCGCCATTATCAGCATGGGGATTTTCTTCGGCGGATTGGCCCAGATTATGGCCGGGCTGCTGGAATACAAGAAGGGCAACACCTTCGGCATGACCGCATTTATCTCCTACGGCAGCTTCTGGCTGAGCCTGGTCGGCCTGCTGCTGCTGCCGCGCCTGGGCCTGGCTGAGGCCACCGAAGCCCACGTGCTGGGCATCTACCTGGCGCTGTGGGGCATCTTCACCCTGTTCATGTTCTTCGGCACCCTGCGCGCCAACCGCGTGCTGCAGTTCGTGTTCGCCAGCCTGACGCTGCTGTTCGCCCTGCTGGCCGTCGGCAACATCACCGGCAACCACGCGCTGCTGGCCTTCGCCGGTTACGAGGGCATTATCTGCGGCGCCAGCGCCATTTATCTGGCGATGGCCGAGGTGCTCAACGAACAGCTGGGCCGCAAGGTGCTGCCGATCGGCGAGATGGCCGCTCAACCGGTGGACGCGGCGCCCGCGCTGGCGTAATCACCGCCCGTCCAAACCAACAAGCCCTGCATCGCAGGGCTTTTTTTCAGCTGCAGGAGCCGGCTCGCCGCCCGTCGGCTTCGCTGTTCAGATCGCGATGCAGGTAGAAACCGAGCAGCAGCCCGATACCCGACAGCGCCAGCACGTAGTAAGCGGGTGCTAACGGGGTTAACTTCATGATCAAGGTCACAAATATTGGGGTTAAACCGCCAAAAATGGCGTACGAAAGGTTATATGAGAACGAAATCCCGGTAAATCGCACTTCCGCCGGAAACGCCCGCACCATCACGTAGGGCACAACCCCCACCACGCCTACGCTGAAGCCCACCAGCGCATAGCAGGCGAACAGCATTTCCGGATGAACGCCCACCGTTTGATAGAACAGCCAGCTGCAGCCTGCCAGCAGCAGGCTGCCGACGATCAGGGTTTTGCTGGCGCCAAAGCGATCGGCCGCCAGCCCGGCGATGATGCAACCGGCGATCAGCATAATAGTGGCGATGCTGTTGGCCTGCAGCGTCAGCGCCGGCGCGATGCCGTACTGTTTTTGCAGGTAGGTCGGCGTCATCAGGATCACCACCACGATGCCGGCCGACAGCAGCCAGGTCAGCAGCATCGATACCGCCACCTCTTTCTTGTGGTTGAGCACCACCGATTTCAGCGGCAGCTCTTCCGCCAGCGCTTTACGCGCCTGCATTTCGATGAAGATCGGCGTCTCCTGCAGCCAACGGCGCAGGTACATCGCCACCAGGCCGAACATGCCGCCCAGCAGGAAAGGAATGCGCCAGCCGCCGTCGAGAATGGTCTGCTGGCTGAGCATGGTGTTGATGACCGTCGCCACCAGCGAGCCGAGCAGAATGCCGACGGTCAGCCCGGCGGTCAGAGTACCGCAGGCGAAGCCGATGCGGCGGCGCGGCACGTGTTCGGCGACAAACACCCAGGCGCCCGGCACTTCACCGCCGATCGCCGCCCCCTGCAACACGCGCATCAGCAGCAGCAGCAGCGGTGCGGCGATGCCAATGCCGGCGTAGGTTGGCAGCAGGCCCATCGCCAGGGTCGGCAACGCCATCAGCAGTATGCTCAGAGTAAACATCTTTTTGCGGCCGACCAGATCGCCGAAGTGCGCCATCACGATGCCCCCCAGCGGCCGGGCCAGATAGCCGGCGGCGAAGATGCCGAAGGTTTGCACCAGCCGCAGCCAGTCGGGCATATCCGCCGGGAAGAACAGCTCGCCGACCACCGCGGCAAAAAAGACGAAAATGATGAAGTCGTAAAACTCCAGCGCGCCGCCCAGCGCGGCCAGCGTCAGCGTTTTATAGTCTTGCCGGTTTAACCGGCGATTATTGTCGTGAGGCATAGGGTACCGTCGGAGAAGGCTGTAAAAATAAAAGCCGCAGGCTTTCTGTAAACGAATCCTTACTATAGCGGCAAATTATTTTCACACCAGACGGACTGAAGCTAATCTCACAGATCGCTGAAATTTAGAGGTTTATCTCGCGGCGCGCGTTCTTCGGGCGAAATGCTGCTACCACCGCCGGTTGCGTCTCCACGTAAGGCCCTTCGAGCAACTGAATGCAATAAGGCACGCTGGCGAAAATGCCGTGCACTACCGTCTTGCCCTGCTCATCCCTCACCCCTTCCAACGTTTCCTTGATTGACTTCGGCTGCCCGGGCAGGTTGACGATCAGCGCCTGCTTGCGGATCGCGCCCACCTGGCGTGAAAGAATCGCCGTTGGCACATAGTGTAGGCTGATTTGCCGCATTTGCTCGCCGAAGCCGGGCATCACGCGATCGGCTACCGCCAGGGTGGCGTCCGGGGTCACGTCGCGCCGCGCCGGGCCGGTGCCGCCGGTGGTCAGCACCAGGTGGCAGCCCATCTCATCCACCAGCTCGCAAAGCGTATGCTCGATCAGCGTCTGTTCGTCGGGGATCAAGCGGGTTTCCAGTTTGAACGGCGTCGCCAGCGCGCTCGTCAGCCACTCTTCCAGCGCCGGAATGCCCTTGTCCTGGTAAACGCCGCCCGAAGCGCGGTCGGAAACGGAAACCAAACCAATACGTAATATGTCCATGCGTAACCTCTACAGCCTGATGGGGTCCGGGCGGGTTCGCTCCCGCCCTGTTAATGATGCTGAAAGTATAAGGCGTCAACCTGCCGTAAGGATCTGCAGGCATAAAAAAAGGCGGCCTGAGCCGCCTTTTATTGCGCTGACTGCCGAAATTACAGCAGGTCGGCGATCATTTTTTCCAGTTTGCCCTGGTCTACGGCGAACTTGCGGATGCCGTCGGTCAGTTTCTCAACCGCCATCGGATCCTGGTTGTGCTGCCAGTAGAACTCAGGCTCGGTCAGCGCGGTTGGGCGCGCTTTCACTTCACCGGTGTAAGAGAGTTTACGCTCCAGCGCGCCTTCGCTTTCCGCCAGCTCTTTGAGCAGTGCGGGGGCGATGGTCAGACGGTCGCAACCGGCCAGCTCGATGATCTCGCCGACGTTACGGAAGCTGGCGCCCATCACCACGGTGTTGTAACCGTGCTCTTTGTAGTACTGGTAGATCTCGGTAACGGAAACCACGCCCGGATCTTCGTGCGGTGCGAACTCTTTCTTGTCGCCGTTCGCTTTGTACCAGTCGAGGATGCGGCCGACGAACGGCGAGATCAGGTAAACGCCGGCTTCGGCGCAGGCGCGCGCCTGCGCGAAGGAGAACAGCAGCGTCAGGTTACAGTTGATGCCTTCTTTCTCCAGCTGCTCCGCCGCGCGGATGCCCTGCCAGGTAGAGGCCAGTTTGATCAGGATGCGATCGTTGCTGATGCCGGCTTCGTTGTACAGTTTGATCAGGCGCTTGGCCTTGGCGACGCTGGCCACGGTGTCGTAAGACAGGCGCGCGTCCACTTCGGTGGAGATGCGGCCTGGGACCAGCTTCAGGATTTCCAAACCGATATTGACCGCCAGCTTGTCGGCGGCGTCGGCGATCTGCTGCTCGCGATCGCTGCTCTGCTCGCGCGCCCAGGCGATGGCTTCATCAATCAGTTTGCGGTATTCAGGAATTTGGGCTGCATTGAGGATCAGCGAAGGGTTGGTTGTGGCGTCTTGCGGTTGATACAGCTTCATTGCCGCGATATCGCCCGTATCCGCAACCACCGTGGTGAGCTGGCGCAGGGAAGTTAATTTATCGGTCATGTTGGCATTATCTCATCGTTTGTGCATGAACTTTTGGCATTGTTCAACCATGCCCTTCCCTGATAATAACATGCGCAAGGCCCGGTGCAAGGCTGGAAAGTCGCGGCCTGGCGGCGTCTGTTTTATCCGTGGTCGAGCAACCGTTTACGCTGATATCTTTCGTCATTACCGAGCCGATGAAAAGGCAATAACGTGCTATCGGTAGAAGAAATTATGTTAAATTCGCAAAAAATGATGCAATTCGTTTGAGAATCTGAGAAAAATCTCAATTCCTAAAAGCCGGCCCCTGTTCGGCTAAGCTCTTGTAAAAACTGAACCAATGTGTTTTCGCCCAGGGTGGATACCGTGTGGCGTGCATTAAATTTCGATGAAGGAGGGATCCTGTGACGGACCTGATGAATTTTATAAACAATATCTTGTGGGGTTCGGTACTGATCTATCTGCTGCTCGGCACGGGCATTTACTTTACGCTGCGCACGCGCTTTATCCAGCTGCGCCACTTCAGCCATATGTTCTCGGTGTTGAAAAACAGCAACAAGAGCGACAACGCCGGCATCTCCTCCTTCCAGGCGCTGTGCACCACCCTGGCGGCGCGCGTCGGCACCGGCAACCTGACCGGCGTGGCTATCGCCCTCACTGCCGGCGGCCCCGGCGCCATCTTCTGGATGTGGGTAGTGGCTTTTATCGGCATGGCCACCTCTTTTGTCGAAAGCACATTGGCGCAGCTGTACAAAACCAAAGACGACCGCGGCAGCTATCGCGGTGGACCGGCCTACTATATGGAAAAAGGGCTGGGCATGCGCTGGATGGGCGTGCTGTTTTCCATCTTCCTGATAATCGCCTTTGGCCTGGTGTTCAACGCCGTGCAGGCCAACTCCATCGCCCAGGCTTCCGCCGTCGCCTTCAACCTGAAACCGCTGCACGTCGGCATCGGCCTGGCGGTGCTCAGCGGCGTGGTGATTTTCGGCGGCATCCGCTCCATCGCCCGGGTGGCGGAGCTGGTGGTGCCGCTGATGGCCGGGGCCTACCTGCTGCTGGCGTTTTGGGTGATTGGCCACAACATAGAACATATGCCGGCCATCCTGATGCTGGTGTTCAAGAGCGCCTTCGGCCTGCAGGAAGCGGCGGCCGGCGCGGTCGGTTACGGCATTTCCCAGGCCATGACTCAGGGGGTGCAGCGCGGGCTGTTCTCCAACGAAGCCGGCATGGGCTCGGCGCCCAATGCGGCGGCCTCCGCCTCCCCTTATCCGCCTCATCCCGCCTCGCAGGGCTACGTGCAAATGCTCGGCGTGTTCATCGACACCATCGTCATCTGCAGCGCCACCGCGGCGATTATTCTCTCTTCCGGCATGCTGGCCCAGCCTGACGCCCCGGTCAGCGGCATCGACCTGACCCAGCGGGCGCTGTCCGCCGCCGTCGGCAGCTGGGGCTCGCCCTTTGTCGCCATCGCCATTTTCTTCTTCGCTTTTACCTCGATCATCGCCAACTACGCTTACGCCGAAAACAATCTGGTGTTCCTCGAGCACAACCATCCGGGCGGGCTGCTGATTTTCCGCTGCGTGGCGCTGGGGATGGTGATGTTCGGCGCCCTGGCCGAGCTGCCGCTGGTGTGGAAGATGGCGGATACCTCAATGGCGCTGATGGCCATCACCAACCTGACGGCGATCCTGCTGCTGTCGCGGGTGGCGTTGAAACTGGCCGATGACTACAACCACCAGCGCCGCATCGGCAAATTGCCCACCTTCGACGTCAGCCGCTACCCGGAGCTGAAGTCGCAGCTGGCGCCAGGCGTCTGGGACCACCACCAGCCGCCACACTGATATAGGCGGGGCGCGAACCGCACGCGCCCCGCCTATCAGACCAATTGCCCCTTTTTGCCGCGCTTTTTGCTACAGTATCCGCACTTGGATAAACAGGATCTGGCCATGCTCGTTATTATTTCACCTGCTAAAACACTTGATTATGAAAGCCCGCTGGCGACAGAACGCTTCACGCAACCTGAGCTGCTGGATAAGTCGAAGGCGCTTATCAAAATCTGCCGCGCGCTGACGCCGGCGCAAATTTCCAGCCTGATGAGCATCAGCGACAAGCTGGCCGGGCTGAATGCCGCGCGCTTCAGCGACTGGCAGCCCAAATTCACCCCGGACAACGCCCGCCAGGCGCTGCTGGCGTTTAAGGGCGATGTCTATACCGGCCTGCAGGCGCACGACTTCAGCGAAGCCGACTTCGATTTCGCCCAACAGCATCTGCGCATGCTTTCCGGCCTGTACGGCGTGTTGCGCCCGCTCGATCTGATGATGCCTTACCGGCTGGAGATGGGCATCAAGCTGGAGAACGCCAAAGGCAAGGATCTGTACAGCTTCTGGGGCGATCACATCACCAAAAAGCTGAACGAAGCGCTGGCGCAGCAGGGGGACGACGTGGTGGTGAACCTGGCTTCCGACGAGTACTTCAAGTCGGTGAAGCCGGCCAAGCTGCACGGCACGCTGCTCAAGCCGGTGTTCCTCGATGAGAAGAACGGCAAATACAAAGTGATCAGCTTCTACGCCAAGAAGGCGCGCGGGCTAATGAGCCGTTTTATCATCAAGAACCGCCTGACGCGCAGCGACCAGCTGGCGGATTTCAATCTGGAAGGTTACGCCTTCGACGAAGCGGGCTCACAGGGCAACGAGCTGGTGTTCAAACGCCCCGAACAGCAATAAAAAAAGCCGTCGCAAGACGGCTTTTTCATTATGGCTCAGGGATTCAGGCAGGCAGCGCCATCAGGAACTTGCGCAGTTCGCCGAAGCCGGCCGGCAGGCTGTGGGACAGCAGCGGCAAATCGGCCCGCAGCGCCAGCGCCTTCGGCAGCGGCAGCTCCTGGCCGAGGATCGCTTCCACGCTCTCTTTAAACTTGGCCGGATGCGCGGTGCCGAGAAACAGGCCGAACTCCCCTTCCTGCAGCTGATCGCGCAGCGCGCGGTAGGCAATCGCCGCATGCGGTTCTGAAACATAGCCCAGTTCGGCCAGCTCGCGCATCGTATCCTTGGTGGTTTCGTCGCTCACCGCCGCGTGGCCCAGCTCTTTCAACTGCCAGATTTTGCGGCGGAACAGCTCTTCCACCCGCGGCCAGTTGTTCGGCTGGCTGACGTCCATGGCGTTGGACAGCGTCGCCACGGTGGCGTGCGGCTGCCATTGGCCGTTGGTCAAAAAGCGCGGCACGGTGTCGTTGGCATTGGTGGCGGCGATAAAGCGTTTTACCGGCAGGCCCAGCGATTTCGCCAGCAGGCCGGCGGTCAGATCGCCGAAGTTGCCGCTCGGCACCGAAATCACCAGCTGATTGCGCGCTTCCTGCGGCAGCTGCGCCACCGCCTCGAAGTAGTAGCAAATCTGCGCCAGCAGGCGGCTGATGTTGATCGAGTTAGCCGAGTTCAGGTGCAGCGCCTCTTTCAGCTCCGCATCGTCAAACGCCTGTTTCACCAGCGCCTGGCAGGCATCGAAGTCGCCGTCGATCGCCACGGTGTGGATATTGCCGCCCAGGGTGCAGAACAGTTTTTCCTGCAGCGGGCTGATTTTGCCCTGCGGATAAAGAATGACCACGCGCACGTTCTTCAGGCCGTAGAAGGCATGCGCCACGGCAGCGCCGGTGTCGCCGGAAGTGGCGGTCAGGATGGTTACCGGCTGATCGCCGGCCACTTCCGCCAACATCTGCGCCATGAAACGGCCGCCGAAATCCTTGAACGCCAGCGTCGGGCCGTGGAACAGCTCCAGGCAGGCCACATCATCTTCCACCTGCGCCACCGGCGCCGGGAACTCGAATGCGGCCTTCACACGCTTATGCAGCGCCTCTTCAGACACTTCGTCGCCGATAAACGCCGACAGAATGCGGCTGCTGCGGGTGACAAAGTCCTGCTCCAGCAGATGGTCGATTTCAGTCAGTTCGAACTCCGGCAGATCCAGCGGGAAAAACAGCCCCTGCTGCTTGCCCAGGCCCTGTTTGATCGCCTGCGCGAAGCTGACCTGCTCGTTGTGATCCTTAAGGTTGTACAGTTTCATGCGTTATCCCAGTAGTCGTGCGCCTGCGGTATCCAGACGGCAAATATGAACAAAACCTTCGTCGT
>Ga0207713_1001980_pt1 | contig 15424 bp, 13 predicted proteins | sample KBSS64metaG_FD_184404 | JGI IMG/M metagenome (GOLD analysis project Ga0207713, IMG submission 184404) | Switchgrass rhizosphere microbial communities from Kellogg Biological Station, Michigan, USA - KBS S6-4 metaG (SPAdes) (version 2) | ecosystem: Host-associated > Plants > Roots > Rhizosphere >...
CTTTAAGAGTGACTTGAGCCATGAACGGAGTCCTTCTGAACGTTGTTGTAGAGAATTTGAAGAGGCCGAAGTTAACCACGAAATGGCCCGACGACCTATGCCCAGATACAAATTGTGAAGTGTCGCCGCCTAAATTGGATACAACTCTGACAATCAACACAATTCCCTTGTGGGAGCGGGCTTGCTCGCGAAGGCGTCGGCACATCCAGCACTGATGCAAGCTGACCCACCGCTTTCGCGAGCAAGCCCGCTCCCACAGGGTCGGTGTACAGCGTACCGCCCTCGCCGGCCACAATCAGGCGTTCATGACGAAAGGCAGCCAGCGTTGTCGATTCAGGCGACGGCCATTCGACTAGTCTGTGAGTCACTCACATCCAGCGGAGATAAGACCATGCGATTCATGATCATTGTGAAAGCCAGCCAGGATTCCGAGGCCGGTGTGATGCCCAGCAAAGAACTGATGACTGCGATGGGCAACTACAACGAGGAATTGACCAAGGCCGGCATCCTCATCGACTGCGATGGCCTGCAGCCCAGCAGCAAAGGCGCCCGTGTACGTTTCTCGGGTGACCAGCGCACGGTGATCGACGGCCCGTTCGCCGAAACCAAGGAGCTGATCGCCGGCTACTGGATATGGCAGGTGAAGTCGAAACAGGAGGCGATCGAGTGGGTCAAGCGCTGCCCCAATCCGATGCCGGGCACCGACGCCGAGATCGAGATTCGCCAGGTGTTCGAAGCCGAAGATTTCGGGGACGAGTTCACACCGGAACTGCGGGAGCAGGAAGAGCGGGTGCGTGCGCAGATGAACAAGCACTGAACCACGGATCATTCCCACGCGCCTGCGTGGGAATGATCAAAATGTCGGTACCTAGTGGCGAACCCCGAGTTAGCTGCTAGCTTCAACAGACGTGTCCTACAGGCTTGATAGGAAAGAGATTTCGCAGTAACGGCCGCCAAGTGCCGGGTTGTCCAATGAGCCACGAAGGAACGGGGGAATCATGTCGAACAATTCGGGGACACACGCCTTTCTATTGGCAGCATCAAAAGCGTCTGCCATTTATGCCCACGCGGATAACGCCGACACGGCCAACAAAAGTAACCCGCACAACGGCTACAGCACCGGCATCGGTGACCTGAACCTGTTCAATATTTTCCTGCTCAAGAGCGACGGTGTGCAGCTGGGCATCGGTCCGCAAATCACCGCACCCACCGCCGATCAGGATGAACTGGGCACCGACAAGCCGCCGTTCACGCTGTTTGCCGGGATCAACGTCACGTTTGGCAAATAAGGACTTTTCTATGCACGGTGCAATTCGCGCAGCCGGTTTCAGCCTGATGACCATGTTCGTCAGTTGCGGAGTCGGCGCTCAAGACCTCGATACCCGAATCGGAAAAATCGCAATGGAAGGTGAACTGCCGGCCCATGAATCGATTGCCAGACTCTACGCCGAACTGGATTTCCAACAGGCGACCCAGAGTTATCTGTGGGCCTTGCCGCTGGTGTCCTACGCGCAATGGCAGGAAGCGTTTCGCGACAAACTCGGCGCCCACAGCGGCGACCTGATGTTGCTCAACAGTTACGAAGACAAACTGGGCGTGATCACCGCCAACGCCACCACGCCGTACATCCTCGGCTTCGTCGACCTGAATGAAACCGGTCCGCTGGTGATCGAACTGCCGCCCGGCCCGACGGCGGGCGGTGTGGGTGATTTCTGGCAGCGGGCAATCATCGACATGGGCCAGACCGGCCCGGACAAAGGCAAGGGCGGCAAGTATCTGGTGCTGCCACCGGGTGCCGAGCCACCGGCCGACGCCGGCAAGTATTACCTCGCCAAGTCGGAAACGATGAACGTGCTGGTGGGTTTTCGCGTCCTCGATCCGGACCCGGCCAAGGGCAAAGCGCTGGTCGAACACTTCAAGATGTACCCGTACGCCAAACGCGCCGAACCGGCCAAGACCCAACAGCTCTCCCCCGGCGGCAAGGCCTGGTCCGGCACGCAGCCACGTGGCCTGGCGTATTGGGAGCGCTTGCACCAGATCATCCAGAAAGAACCAGTCAACGAACGTGACCGTTTCTACATGGCCATGCTGGCCAGCCTGGGCATCGAAAAAGACAAACCCTTCAACCCCAACGACAACCAACGCAAGGCACTCGAACAAGGTGCGCAGGTCGGCGAACTGATCGCCAAGGCCAACACCTTTGCCAAGCGTTTTCCAGACGCCCAGTACTGGAAAGACCGGCAATGGGACACCGTGCTGAACATCGCCGAGCCGTCCCAGCGCGTGGCTTATTACGACCAGTTGTGGGAACGCAGTGCCTGGTTCTACGAAGCGGTGACCAACACCAAGGGCATGGTTTCCAGGACACCAGGCCTGGGCCAGACCTACCTCGGCGCCTACACCGACGCCAAGGGCAACTGGCTCGACGGCGGCAAAAGTTATCGCCTGCACGTCGGCGCCAACCCGCCGGCCAAGCAGTTCTGGTCGATGACCGTCTACGACATCGACAGCCGTTGCCTGATCGACAACCCGCAGCGCAAGGCCGATCTGTCGTCCCGTCAGGACCTGAAAAAGAACGCCGACGGCTCGGTGGACCTGTACTTCGGCCCGACCGCACCCAAAGACTTCGAGAACAACTGGGTGCAAACCGTGCCGGGCAAACACTGGTTCAGCTATTTCCGTCTGTACGCGCCCACCGAAGCCTACTTCGATAAAAGCTGGAAACTCGACGACATCACGGCTGTGGAATGACGCCCAAGCGTTTTATAAGGAAATTTTATGAATACCCGCATGCTGCTCACCGCACTGTCACTCGCCCTGAGCACCAGCGCCTGGGCCGACTTCACCGCCACCCCGGAAGAAGCCCGGGGCATCGCCAGGGAAGCCTACTTGTACGGCTTCCCTGTGGTAGAGATGTACAAGACCCTCTACACCCAGGCCGTGGACAAAAAGAGCCCGAATTTCAAGGCACCGTTCAACCAGATCGGCAACACCGCCAAGGCGTTCACCGCCAAAGACACCGCCTTCGTCACCCCGAACGCCGACACGCCCTACTCCTTCGTCTGGATGGACCTGCGCGCCGAACCGGTGGTGCTGACCTTGCCGGCCATCGACGAGCACCGTTACTACTCGGTGCAGTTGATCGACGCCTACACGCAGAACTTTGCATACCTGGGCACACGCAGCACGGGCAACAATGGCGGGCATTTCATGATTGCCGGGCCGACCTGGCAAGGTCAGCAACCGGTGGAAATGGATCGGCTGCTGCGCAGTGAAACCAACATCGCCTACGCGCTGTATCGCACGCAGTTGTTCGATGAAAAGGACGTGGGCAAGGTCAAGGAGATCCAGAAGGGTTACAAGGTCGAGACGCTCAGCCACTACGTCAAACAAAAAGCCCCGCCCGCCGCGCCAAAGATCGAATGGCCGAAACCCACGCCGACCATGAGCGAGACGCCCGACCTGTTCCGCTACCTGAACTTCATGCTGTCGTTCGCCCCGTCCCAGGATGCGGAAAAGGACCTGCTCGCACGCTTTGCAAAAATCGGTGTTGAAGCCGGCAAGCCTTTCAAACTGGACGCGCTCACGCCTGAGCAGCGCAAGGCGCTGGAGGACGGTATCAGCGATGCCAAAACCGAGTTTGCCCAGTTCAAAAAAGACAAGGTCGACACCCACCAGGTCACCAGCGGTGACTTCTTCGGCACTCGCGATCACCTGAACGGCAACTACCTGTACCGCTACGCCGGCGCCAACATGGGGATCTTCGGCAACTCCGCCGAAGAGGCGAATTACATCGGTTATTTCGTCGACAAGGACGGCCAGCCGGTCGACGCCTCGAAACACGATTACACCCTGCATTTCGACAAGGGCGCCCTGCCCCCGGCCGACGCGTTCTGGTCGCTGACGATGTACGACGGCAAGAACAAATTGCTGGTGGCCAACCCGTTGAATCGTTACCTGATCAACTCGCGGATGTTGCCAAATCTCAAGTTCGACGCCGACGGTGGGCTGACGCTTTATGTGCAGCACAAGGCACCGGCCAAGGACCTCCAAAGCAACTGGCTCCCCGCGCCAAATGGCCCGTTCTACGGGGTCTTGCGCTTGTACCTGCCGAAACCGGAAGTCACCAGTGGCGAATGGAAAATGCCGCTGCTGAACCCCGTCAATCAACCAAAACAATAAACGGAGCCCGTCATGGTCAGGCCTTTTGTTGTGCGTCCTTTACTGGCCCTGTGCGTGCTCGGTACAAGCTCGCTGACCCTCGGGGCGGAGGGCGGTGTCGGTCGGCCGATCACCGGGCAACAGGTGTTTTCCAATGCCGGGATCGTGCCGCCGGAACCCGGCTGGGTCACGTCGTTCACCAGCATCTGGTATGACGGTGAACTCAAGGGCGGCAAGGGTGCGCCGATCTCCGGTGAAGTCGGTGTAGGCCTGGACATGAAAGTCTCCTACACCATGGCCAACTTCACCCATATCTGGGACACCGGCAAAGGTCGCTGGAACTACGCCTCGGCCATCGGTGTGCCGGTGCAGTACACCGACGTCAGCATCAGTATTACCGGCCCGCGCGGGCGGACACTGGGCAGCGAAGACACCGGCACACAGTTCGCCGACATGCTGATTACGCCAATCGCCGCCGGCTATCACTTCGACGAGGTCAACCACCTCTCGCTTTCCTTGCCGATCTACGTGCCGACCGGTGCCTATAACGACGATCGTCTAGCCAACCCCGGCCAGAACACTTACACCTTCATGCCCACCGTGGCCTTCACCCATCTGGACGGCAAGGGCGGCGAGTTCACCCTGTCGAGCGGCCTGGAGTTCTACACCGAGAACGACGCCACGGATTATCGCAACGGCAACATCTTCACCCTCGATGCGCTGTGGACCCACGGGTTCGGCAACGGCTGGAACGCCGGCATTGTCGGCGGTTACGTGCAGCAGATCACCGATGACAAGGGCCAGACCGCCGATTCACTCAACGGTTTTCGCGGCCGCTCGGTGGGCGCCGGGCCGGTGGTGGGCTGGGCCGGAAAATTTGCCGATGCCCAGGCCAGCGTCAGCGCCCGCTGGGTACCGGAATTCGACACCAAGAACCGCCCTGAAGGTAACGGTTTCAGCATCAACCTGACGTTGGCGTTTTTCTAGGAGTGAAACATCCCATGACCGCACTCAATGACCTCAACGCCCTGCAAGCCAGCATCGCCGAAGCTGTGCTCGGCCAGGATCAGGTGATCCGTCAGATTATCCTGGGTCTGTTGGCCAACGGGCACTTGTTGCTTGAAAGCCTGCCCGGCCTGGCCAAGACCCGCACGGTCAAGGCGCTGGCCAAACACCTGGACGCGAAGATGAGTCGCATCCAGTTCACTCCCGACCTGCTGCCGTCAGACATCACCGGTGCCGAGGTGCTGCACCAGATCGATGGCAAGAACGAGATCCAGTTCCAGCCCGGGCCGCTGTTCGGCAACCTGATCCTGGCCGACGAAATCAACCGCGCCCCGGCCAAGGTTCAGGCCGCGTTGCTGGAAGCCATGGAAGAACGACAAATCACGGTGGCGGGCAACAGTCATGTGCTACCGGAGCTGTTCATCGTGGTGGCGACCCAGAACCCGATCGAACAGGAAGGCACTTACCCGCTGCCGGAAGCGCAGATGGACCGGTTCCTGATGAAAGTTCTGCTGGATTACCCGAGCGCGGAAAACGAAAGCCAGGTGCTGCGCCTGTTGCGTGAAGAGGAGTTTGCGTTGGGCGCCAAAACGGCTGCGGTGCAGGGCTTTTCACTGTCCCAGGAGGTGATCTTCGCGGCGCGTAGGGAAGTCAGCGCCGTTCACGTGTCCCCGGCCATCGACCGCTACCTGATCGACCTGATCAATGCCACCCGCCACCCGGCCGATTACGATGCCGACCTCGGTCGCTGGATCGCCATCGGCGCCAGCCCTCGCGGCGGCATTGGCCTGGATCGTTGCGCCCGGGCCGATGCCTGGTTGCAGGGGCAGGATTTTGTCTCGCCGGACAACGTTCGCGCCGTGGTGCATCCGGTGCTGCGTCATCGCCTGCAACTGAGCTATGACGCGATAGCTGACGGTGTCACTGCCGATCAGGTGCTTGATCGCCTGCTCGACAACGTCGCGATTCCGGCCTGAGGCAGAAAATGGACAGTGCGGACGGTCTGGTCTATGTCTCCCTGGCGCAGTTGATGGCCCTGGAGTTCAAGGCGCGCGACCTGAGTTTCCTCGCGCGTCAGCCGCAAGGCAGCATTCTCGCCGGCAACCATGCCTCACGCCTGCGTGGCCGTGGGTTGAACTTCGATGAACTGCGCCGCTACCAGCCGGGAGACGACTTGCGTCATCTGGATTGGCGGGCGTCGCTACGCACTGGAATACCGGTGGTTCGCACCTTTACCGAAGAGCGCGACCGCCCGGCATTGATTCTGGTCGATCAGCGCATGTCGATGTTCTTCGGCTCCCAGCGCAGTTTCAAATCCGCCATTGCCGCCGAACTTGGCGCGTTGGCCGCGTGGATGGTGTTCCACGCAGGAGATCGGGTCGGCGGCCTGGTGTTCAACGATTTGCGCATCGAGGCCATTGCCCCGTTGCGCAGCCGTAAACGTGTCGAAGCGCTGTGCAGTCGCATCGCTGAGCAGAATCAGCATCTGAACGCAGCCAATCCGGACGCCGAAGGCGAGGGCCAACTCGACAAGGTTTTACAGCATTGCCTGGCGGTGGCCGGTCACGATCACCTGATTTGCATCGTCAGCGACTTCGCCGGCACCGGTGAGCGTACCCTGCAGTTGATGCGCCAGTTGGCGGCTCACAACGATGTGATTGCGATGCAGGTCTACGACCCGTTGGCGCTGAACCTGCCGAAAAACGGTCGTTTGTTGATCACTCAAGGCCAGTTGCAGGTGGAACTGGCCGTCGAGCAACGCAGCGTTCATCAGCCGCTGGGGGACTTCCTCAGTGGTCGGCTCAAGGACGTCGCCACGTTGCTGCGCCGCAGTCAGGTGCCGCTGATGATGTTCAGCACCGCCACCGAGGCGCAGGAACAATTGCGCGCCGAACTGGGCAAGCTCGGCAGAGGTCGGCGATGAACCCGAACATCCCGAGCATCGAACAGCTCAAGGAAATCGCCCTGCCCGCGCCGGTGAGCTATGCGCCGCAGACGTGGGGTTGGTGGGTGTTGCTCTGGCTGTTAGTGATTGCCGTTTTGCTGGTCAGCGCACGGAGGTATTGGCAGTGGCGGCGGGATCGTTACCGGCGCGAGGCGTTGGTGCGACTGGCTGAACTGCAAAACAGCGATGATCCACTCAATGCCCTGCGCGAACTGCCAGAACTGCTCAAACGCGTAGCCCTGTCGATGCCATCCCCTGGATGGAATGCAAACAATGTGGGAGCGGGCTTGCTCGCGAAGACGGACTTCCATTCAACACTGATGTCGTCTGATCAGACGCCTTCGCGAGCAAGCCCGCTCCCACAAAATCCATCCACGCTTGGGGGAAAGGATTGGCAGGCATTCCTGGTGCGGCACAGTGCACAGCCGTTGCCGACCGATTTCAGCCAGCAACTGGCGCAGCTTGCTTATGCGCCAGACACCGAATTGCTTGCATTGCCGAGCGACAAGCGCGATCAACTGTTCGCCACCTGCAAACACTGGGTGGAGCATCACCATGTGGCAGCTTGATTACCCCTGGCTGCTAATCCTTTTGCCATTGCCGTGGCTCGGCTACCGCTACCTGCCCGACTACCGCGAAGCCCGCAGCGCCGTGCGCGTACCGTTTTTCAACGCCATGAGCCGAGCCGTCGGCCAGGCACCCGGCCAGGCCGGCACACGCAGCAATCGCTGGCAATTACTGCTGAATCTGCTGGTCTGGGCACTGTTGCTGGTGGCGGCCGCTCGCCCGGTGCTGGTTGAAAAACCGATCGAGCGCCAGCAACCGGTGCGCGACCTGATGCTGGCCATCGACATTTCCCAGTCCATGGAAACCACTGATTTCACCGACGCCAACGGCCAGAAGATCAACCGTCTGGCGGCGGTCAAGGACGTGGTTCATGGCTTTATCGACAAGCGCAAAGATGATCGGCTGGGCCTGATCGTGTTCGGCAGCGGGGCTTACCCGCAGGCGCCGCTGACCCTCGATCACGCCAGCCTGTCACTGTTGCTGGACGACACCGGCATCGGCATGGCCGGCCCCAACACGGCCATCGGCGACGCCATCGGTCTGAGCCTGAAACTGCTCGACCAGGCCCACGAACAGGAAAAAGTCCTGATCCTGCTCACCGACGGCAACGACACCAGCAGCGCCATTACGCCGGATCACGCGGCGTCCATGGCGGCCGCCAAAGGCGTGGTCATTCACACCATAGGCATTGGCGACCCTGACGCCTCGGGCGAAGCCAAGGTCAACCTTCAGGGTTTGCAGCAAATCGCCGAGGCCACGGGCGGCAAGTTCTTCCGTGCTGAAGATCGCAATACGCTGGATCAGGTGTACGCCACCCTCGACAAACTCACGCCGCATCAAGTGAAAGCCCTCAGTCATCAGCCGAAAAAGGATCTGTTCTGGTGGCCAATGGGGGCCGCGATCGGTTTGCTCGCGCTCTATCACTTAGGCGCCCTGCTCCGTCCGCACCTGACACTCGCGCGTCAGCGGCAGGAGGCTTGAGATGGAAATCAATCTCAGCGACTTCCATTTCCTGCGTCCACTGTGGCTGTTGCTGGTGCCGTTCGGCGCCCTGTTGCCCTGGCTGTGGCGCCGCAGTCGCGACGTGCAACGGCGCTTGCGTAGCAACATCGCCGAGCACTTGTTGCCGCATTTGCTGATTACGCCGCAGGATCAGCAGCGCTTTCGGCCCGTGCACCTGGCCTGCGTGTTGTTGATGCTGGGTGCCATCGCCGCTGCCGGGCCCACTTGGGAACAGGACCGTCCGGACTTTCTGGAAAACCGCGCGCCACTGATCATCGCCATCGACCTGTCACCGTCGATGGACGCCACCGACGTACAGCCAAGTCGTCTGGAAGCGGCCAAAAACAAGGTGCATGACCTGATCCAGCGTCGCGCCGGTGCGCGCAACGGGTTGATCGCCTACGCCGGCAGCGCGCACCTGGTATTGCCGCCAACCGACGATCCCGCCCTGCTCGACACCTTCATTCAAGCCCTGAGCACCGACCTGATCAGCAAACCGGGGAAAAATGTCGGCGCGGTAATCGAGCAAGCCAAACGCCTGCTGATCGCCGAGAAAACGCCGGGGACCCTGCTGCTGATCACCGACGGCGGCGACACCTCGCAACTCAGCGGTCTGGACAAGCAACTGGACGACAGCGCGCTGCAAGTGCTGATTCTGGCCGTCGGCAGCGAGGATGGCGGGATCATCCACGACGCCAACGGCCAGCCACGTACCGACAGCAATGGTCGTCCGGCACTCGGCAGGTTTGATCAGGCAGCCCTCAAACAGCTTGGATCAACGCTGGATGCGCCGCTGGGCAGCCTGACGTTCAATGACGACGACCTGGACTGGATCGAGCTGCACGCCCAGCAGCACTTCCAGGCGGCCAGCGATGAACAGCGCGAACTGCACTGGAAAGACGCCGGTTACTGGCTGTGCTGGCCGTTGCTGCTGATCGCCTTCTTTAGCGTGCGCAAGGGCTGGAGCCTGAACTGGATGGCCGGGTGGTTGCTGGCATTCAGCATCGGATTTCAGCTGGCGCCGGCCGAAGCCAACGCATTGACCGATGCCTTTTTTACCCCTGATCAGCAAGGCCGTTGGGCCTTCGAGCACGAGCACTTCCCGCAGGCCGCCGCGCACTTCGTCGATCCCTACTGGAAAGGCATTGCCGCCTACAACGCCGCCGATTACGACCTGGCATTGGCCAGTTTTGCGCGGCTCGACACCCCGCAGGCGTATTTCTACCTGGGCAATATTTACGTGCGCCGCTTCAAGTTTGATCAGGGCATCGCCGCGTATACCCAGGCATTGAAAATGCAACCGCAATTCCCTGAAGCCACCGCCAACCTGGCCCTGGCCATCGCCTTGCAGAAAGATACCGACAGCGCCGAACAGAACGCACCTGAGGTCAAACCCGACGACATCAAAATGGACAAGGCGCCGGGCAAGGGTCAGAGCAAACCGGTCGAGACCGAGCAAGCGGCGTCGGATGCCCTGTGGTTGCAGAACCTCAGCACGTCGCCGGCGAAGTTCCTGAAGCAGAAATTCAGCTTGCAGGATCAGGCGGGAGGCAAACCATGATCCGTCTGATAGACCGAGTCGCGCCCTTCGCGAGCAAGCCCGCTCCCACATTTGATCCGGATGCACCGCAAATCCCCTGTGGGAGCGGGCTTGCTCGCGAAGGCGCCAGGTCATTCACCACTAAATTCGGCACCTTGTTGATCCTCTCCCTGATCAGCACCAGCGCCATTGCCACCGAACCCGAGCTACGTGTCCAGTCCCACCTGCAACCCACCAACTCAATCATGGTCGGCGGCATTCTGGAACTGCAACTCGATGTCCTCACCGACAGCTGGTTCACCGACGCCCCCACCCTGCCCGACCTGAAGCTGCCCGGCGCACTGGTCATGCCGCCCGACGGCCATGCCGAACACCTGAACCAGACGCTCGACGGCAAGTCGTTCAACGGCATGCGCTACCGCTACCGAATCACCCCGAATCTGGCCCAGGGTTTCGACATCCCGGCATTGACGGTGCACGCCACGCCCGGTCAGGCCAGCACGCCGTTGACTGCCCAAAGCCAGCCACTGCACTTCATTGCCACACAACCACCGGGGTTCAAACCCGGCGAACCGGTGCTGGTGGCCCAAGGGCTGCGCTTCACGCAAACAGTCCTCAATTCGGCGACACCCCTGAAGGTCGGTGACAGCCTCACCCGGCAACTGACATTGCAGGCCGACGACGCCCTGGCCATGTCGCTGCCCGCGCCGTCACTGGCGGATGTCGCCGGCCTCAGCCGCTATCCGAAAGCCCCGCAAATCAGCAACCTCGACGACGGTCGCGGCCATTTCAACGGCGGCCAGCGCATCGACACTGCGACCTATCGGATCGACACCGAAGGCCGCCATCACCTGCCGTCAATCGAGCTGAAATGGTGGGACGCCAGCACTGGACAGACCCGAACGGCCCAAGTCCCCGCCGTCACCTTCGATGCCGCGGCCAACAGCGCTTATCGACCGGTGTTTTCGATCACCGAAGACCTGAAAAAACTCACTCAGCAAGGTCGCGTGCATCTCTCCAGGCATTGGCTGGTGCTTTTAGCGCTGCTGGTGACCGTGACGCTGCTCGGCTGGTTTGCCCGTCCACTCGTCCATCGTACGTACCTTCAATGGCAGGCCCGACGCCGCGCCCGACACGTCGCGTGGCTGCAGTCCGCCGACTACGCCTGGCGGCAGATTCCGGCGCAAATCGATGGCAAACCCGCACAGTTGAGCGCCCTGTACCTGTGGGCCAGACGCAGCCACATGGGGCTGAAACTGACAAACCTTGGTCCGCGCCTGCAAGACCTGTTGCACGCCTGTTACAGCCGTCAACCCACCGAAGACCAAGCACTCCACCACCTCAAGCAATCCTTGGCTACGCTGCATAGTCAGGCCAAACGCAACTCAGCGTCAGCCGCACCAGCACTGCGTCCACTCAATCCCGCTCACGCGAAGGATGTTCCATGATGAACCCGATATCGCTGCGCTACCGCTACGGGCTGACGCTGCTGTTAACCCTTGCGCTGAGCCTGCCGGTGCTGGCCCAGACCCGCGAGCCCCTGCCCTCGTGGAACGACGGCCCGGCGAAAAACACCATCATCGAGTTCGTCCAGGCCGTGACCGATCAAAGCAGCAAGGACTTCGTCAAACCCGCCGATCGTATCGCGGTGTTCGACAACGACGGCACGCTGTGGAGCGAGCAGCCGATGTACTTCGAATTGCTGTTTGCCCTGGAAGAGGTCAAACGCACCGCACCGCAGCACCCGGAATGGAAAACCACCCAGCCCTTCAAGGCCGTGCTCGAAAATGATCAGAAGGCCCTGGGCGAGTCAGGCATGGACGGCATCCTGAAAATCTTCGGTGCCACCCACACCGGCATGACCACCGAAGCCTTCGACGACTACGCCAAAACCTGGCTGACCCAGGCGCGTCATCCAAAAACCGGCAAGCCCTACACCGAGATGATCTTCCAGCCGATGCGGGAAATGCTCGATTACCTGCGCAGCCAGAATTTCAAAACCTACATCGTCTCCGGCGGTGACACCGCGTTCATGCGCGCCTTCGCCGAGCAGGTCTACGGCATCCCGCCGGAACAAGTGATCGGCACCACGTTTGTCACCGCCTACCACCTCAAGGACGGCCAACCGTCGATCCTGCGCACCGCCAAACTGGCCCACAACGATGACGGCCCGGGCAAACCGGAAAGTATCGACGCGGTCATCGGCCGGCGCCCGATCCTTGCGTTCGGCAACTCCGACGGCGACCTGCAAATGTTGCAGTGGACTGCCGCCGGGCCGGGCAAACGCTTCATGGGGCTGGTGCATCACACCGACGCCAAACGCGAATGGGCTTATGACCGTCAATCCCGGATCGGTCGCCTGGACAAGGCTCTGGACGAAGCAAAAACCCGCGGCTGGACTATCGTGGATATGGCCGCCGAGTGGCGCCGGATCTATCCCTTCGAGGCCGCCACCCCCGAGCACGTGCAGTAAAAAAGCGTTACGCAGGACTGCAAAAAACGTTTGTCGCGCTTGAGCGACGCAAGTGAGCAAAGGAGCAAGTCAGATGACTCGCATACGCAAGTGGCTACCGAAATTCGCCCTGGTGGCAGCCTCGGTGATGGCGATTTCGGCAACAGCCGGAGCCGCTGAAAAACCCAACATTCTGGTGATCTTCGGCGATGACATCGGCCAGACCAACATCAGCGCCTATTCCATGGGCGTGGTCGGGTACAAGACGCCGAACATCGACCGGATTGCCAAAGAAGGCATGATGTTCACCGACTATTACGCGGAGAACAGCTGCACAGCAGGGCGTTCGTCATTCATTACCGGGCAGACACCGTTGCGCACCGGTCTGTCGAAAGTCGGTATACCAGGTGCCCCGGTGGGCTTGCAAAAACGCGACATCACCATCGCCCAGGCACTCAAGTCCCAGGGCTACGCCACCGGCCAGTTCGGCAAGAACCACTTGGGCGACCGGGATGAATACCTGCCGACCAATCACGGTTTCGACGAGTTCTTCGGCAACCTGTACCACCTCAACGCCGAAGAAGAACCGGAACGCCCGTACTGGCCAAAGGATGACCCTGAGTTCGTCAAGGCCAACTCCCCCCGTGGCGTGATTCACAGTTTCGCCGACGGCAAGATCGAAGACACCGGCGCCTTGACCGCCAAGCGCATGGAAACCATCGACGACGAAACCACTGCTGCGGCGCAAGCATTTATCGAGAAACAGGCCAAGGCAGACAAGCCGTTCTTCGTCTGGATGAACACCACCCGCATGCACTTGTTCACTCACGTGCGCGATTCGATGAAGGGCCAGAGCGGCATGCCCGGCAACGAGTATGCGGACGGAATGCTCGAGCATGACGGTGACGTCGGCAAACTGCTGAAAACCCTCGACGACCTGAAAATCGCCGACAACACCATCGTCGTCTACTCCACCGATAACGGCCCGAACCAGTTCTCCTGGCCGGACGCGGCGACCACGCCATTCCGTAACGAGAAGAACTCCAACTGGGAAGGTGCCTATCGGGTACCGGCGATTGTTCGCTGGCCGGGCAAGATCAAGGCCGGTGAAGTGTCCAATGAAATGTTCTCGGGCATGGACTGGTTCCCGACCCTGCTGGCTGCCGCTGGCGATGCCGGGGTGAAAGACAAACTCCTGAAAGGTTGGGCCCCGACTTCGGGCGGCACCAGTTTCAAGGTGCACCTGGACGGCTACAACCAACTGCCCTACCTGACGGGCCAACAACCTAAAGGCGAACGCAAGGAGTTCTACTACTTCAACGACGACGGTGTACTGGTGTCCATGCGTTTCGATAACTGGAAAGCAGTGTTCTGCGAACAACGCGCACCGGGCGGGTTCAAGGTGTGGAGCGAGCCGTTCGTATGCTTGCGGGTACCGAAAATCTTCAATCTGCGGATGGATCCGTATGAGCGGGCCGACATCGTTTCCGATCAGTATTACGATTGGCAAACCAAGAACGTCTATCTGGCCTCTGTAGCCGTCGGCAAGTCGGCGCAGTTCCTGCAAACGTTTATCGAGTATCCGCCAAGCCAGAAACCGGCCAGCTTCAGCATTGACCAGATCCGCGCAGCCGTGGATGCAAAAATTGCGGAAAAAATGAAGAACCAGCCTGCACAGTAAGACCGCTTGACCGCCGCTCGCCTTCACCGGCGAGCGGCCCTGTTTTTTGGCTTGAGACCGCGTCGTCCCCCTTCGCGAGCAAGCCCGCTCCCACAGTGGATCTGCAGTGCGGCACAAATCCACTGTGGGAGCGGGCTTGCTCGCGAAGGGGCCACCACGGTCGCCGTATTTTTTTTTGAATTGGAACAAGGCAATTCGCAATGTCCTCACGTGTCGCCAGCAAGTCGTCGGCCCTACCCGCCACTCGGATCAAATCTCCGGCGTTGCTTGTTCCCGCCCTGCTGCTGTTCGTCTCCGGTGCCGCAGCGCTGGTGTATCAGGTGCTGTGGATCAAGCAGCTGTCGCTGGTGGTCGGGGTCGAGGTGTACGCCATTACCACCGGGATCAGCGCCTTTTTTGCCGGGTTGGCGTTAGGCGGTTTACTGTTCGGCCAATGGGCCGATCGCTTGCAAAAGCCGGTGCTGCTCTATGCCGGGCTGGAAGTGCTGGTGGCCGTACTCGGTGTCGGTGCGACCTTCGCCATGAGCGTCTCGGCCAGCCCGTTTGCCTGGCTGGAACAAAAAGTCGGTCTGCTGGCCTGGGTGTTGCCGTTTGCACTGGTGGGCATTCCGGCGCTGCTGATGGGTGGCACCCTGCCGGTGCTGGTTCGTTCGTTGGCAGCAAACCCGCAACAGCTGGGCAAGGCCGGCGGGCAGCTCTATGCGGCGAACACCGCCGGGGCCATCGCCGGCACCCTGCTCACGGCGTTTGTGTTGATTGCGACCTTCGGTGTACGCGGCAGCGCCTTGGTGGCAGCAATGCTGAACCTGCTGGCCGCCGTCGGTGCCTTGTGGTTCCAGCGCCACCGCTCGTTGCCGAGCGAGGCACCAGTCAAGCACCACGCCGACAAGGCGCTCGACCGAATCGCCCTGTGGCTTTATTCAATCGCCGGTGGCGTGGCCCTGGGTTACGAAGTGGTCTGGTCGCAATCCATCGTGCAGTTCATGAGCACTCGTACCTACGCCTTTGCAGTGGTGCTGGCGACGTACCTCACCGGGCTGTTTCTGGGCAGCATCCTGCTGGCCCGTCGGG
>Ga0207713_1001989_pt1 | contig 15373 bp, 9 predicted proteins | sample KBSS64metaG_FD_184404 | JGI IMG/M metagenome (GOLD analysis project Ga0207713, IMG submission 184404) | Switchgrass rhizosphere microbial communities from Kellogg Biological Station, Michigan, USA - KBS S6-4 metaG (SPAdes) (version 2) | ecosystem: Host-associated > Plants > Roots > Rhizosphere >...
AACGCGGATCTGACTGCAGCTGATATGGATGCAGCCGTGCGTACCATCGCCGGTTCTGCTCGTAGCATGGGCCTTAACGTGGAGGGTGTGTAATGGCTAAGCTGACCAAGCGCCAAAAGGCTATCGCCGGCAAAATCGAAGCGGGCAAGTCCTACAATTTTGTAGACGCTGCTGCTCTGCTGACCGAGCTGTCGACTGTCAAGTTCAGCGAGTCCGTTGACGTTGCTGTAAACCTGGGTGTTGACCCACGTAAATCTGACCAGGTCGTTCGTAGCGCTACTGTGCTGCCACACGGTACTGGTAAGACTGTTCGTGTAGCTGTCTTCACCCAAGGCCCTGCAGCTGAAGCTGCTCTGGCCGCCGGCGCTGACCGCGTTGGTATGGACGACCTGGCTGCCGAAATGAAAGGCGGCGACCTGAACTACGACGTAGTTATTGCTTCCCCGGACGCAATGCGTGTTGTGGGCCAGTTGGGTCAGATCCTGGGTCCACGTGGCCTGATGCCTAACCCTAAGGTCGGCACCGTAACGCCAGACGTAGCTACCGCGGTTAAAAACGCCAAGGCTGGTCAGGTTCGTTATCGTACCGACAAAAACGGCATCATTCACACCTCCGTTGGCAAGGTCGGCTTCGACGCCGTCAAGCTGAAGGAAAACGTTGAAGCCCTGATCGCCGATCTGAAGCGTATCAAGCCAGCTTCCTCGAAAGGTATCTACGTCAAGCGCGTTACCCTGAGCACCACCATGGGCCCAGGCCTGGTCATCGACCAAGGCTCGCTGGACGTATAAGACACAAGTTGGCGCAAGCGATTGCGCCAATTGAAAGATTGGGGTCCCTGCCTGGCGGGGGCTATCCAAGACCGTAGGCGACGCAAGTCTTAAACCAACAAGCCTACGCAGATGGTGCTCCCGGTTCCTTACCGAATCAGACACCAAAACGACATCCGGCTCCGGCCAGATGAAACGGTAACAAGCAGGAGTTAAACCCGTGGCAATTAATCTCGAAGACAAGAAGGCCATCGTCGCTGAAGTCAACGAGGCTGCCAAAGCTGCTCTGTCCGCTGTCGTGGCTGATGCCCGTGGTGTGACAGTAGGCGCTATGACCGGACTCCGTAAAGAGGCTCGTGAAGCTGGCGTATACGTACGTGTTGTACGTAACACCCTGCTCAAGCGCGCCGTTGCTGACACTGAATACAGTGTCCTCAACGACGTGTTCACTGGCCCGACTCTGATTGCCTTCTCCAAGGATCATCCAGGCGCTGCTGCCCGTTTGTTCAAAGAGTTCGCTAAGAGTCAGGATAAGTTCGAGATCAAGGCAGCTGCGTTCGAGGGCAAGTTCCTCGCAGCTAACCAAATCGACGTACTGGCAACACTGCCGACCCGCAACGAAGCCATTTCGCAGCTGATGAGCGTGATTCAAGGCGCTACCAGCAAGCTGGCTCGTACTCTGGCTGCAGTTCGCGAGCAAAAAGAAGCTGCCGCAGCCTAAGGCTGAGCAACTTCTCTCGCGTATTTTTGTTTATTTCGATGGCCGCGTAGGCCGTCCCCCAATTCAGGAAATACAGCAATGTCTATCTCCCAAGACGATATCCTCAACGCCGTAGCTGAAATGTCGGTTCTGCAGGTTGTTGAGCTGATCAAAGCTTTCGAAGAAAAATTCGGCGTTTCCGCTGCCGCTGCTTCCGCTGGCCCAGCTGCTGCTGCTGCCGTTGTTGAAGAGCAAACCGAATTCAACGTCATGCTGACCGAAGCTGGCGAGAAGAAAGTAAACGTGATCAAGGCAGTACGTGAACTGACCGGTCTGGGCCTGAAAGAAGCCAAGGCTGTAGTTGACGGCGCTCCTGCCATGGTTCTGGAAGCTGTTGCCAAAGAAGCAGCTGACAAAGCCAAAGCTACTCTGGAAGAAGCAGGCGCTAAAGTCGAGCTGAAGTAAGCATCGACCTTGCGTCTCCAGCCCAAGCGTTAAGCTGAAGGCTGATGGCTGGTGGCTCTTGCCACCGGCCTTTTTCCGTTCTTGGCTGTCGACTCGGTCGCCGCCATTAACGCGCTGTAGCCACCCGATGCGGTGGTGCAAACCATGGGGTTTGCAAGATTTTCTGGCTGCTCCCGTCGGGAGGGCCAAACAAGCAGGTGACCAAGCTGGGGAACGCTGATGGCTTACTCATATACTGAGAAAAAACGTATCCGCAAGGACTTTAGCAAGTTGCCGGACGTCATGGATGTCCCGTACCTTCTGGCTATCCAGCTGGATTCGTATCGTGAATTCTTGCAGGCGGGAGCGACCAAAGATCAGTTCCGCGACGTGGGCCTGCATGCGGCCTTCAAATCCGTTTTCCCGATCATCAGCTACTCCGGCAATGCTGCGCTGGAGTACGTCGGTTATCGCCTGGGCGAACCGGCATTTGATGTCAAAGAATGCGTGTTGCGCGGTGTTACGTACGCCGTACCTTTGCGGGTAAAAGTCCGTCTGATCATTTTCGACAAAGAGTCGTCGAACAAAGCGATCAAGGACATCAAAGAGCAAGAAGTCTACATGGGCGAAATCCCATTGATGACTGAGAACGGTACCTTCGTTATCAACGGTACCGAGCGCGTTATCGTTTCCCAGCTGCACCGTTCCCCGGGCGTGTTCTTCGACCACGACCGCGGCAAGACGCACAGCTCCGGCAAGCTCCTGTACTCCGCGCGGATCATTCCGTACCGCGGTTCGTGGTTGGACTTCGAGTTCGATCCGAAAGACTGCGTGTTCGTGCGTATCGACCGTCGTCGCAAGCTGCCGGCCTCGGTACTGCTGCGCGCGCTCGGCTACACCACTGAGCAAGTCCTGGATGCGTTCTACACCACCAACGTATTCAGCCTGAAGGATGAAACCCTCAAGCTGGAGCTGATCGCTTCGCGTCTGCGTGGTGAAATTGCTGTCCTGGACATTCAGGATGAAAAGGGCAAGGTCATCGTTGAGGCTGGCCGTCGTATCACTGCGCGCCACATCAACCAGATCGAAAAAGCGGGTATCAAAGAGCTGGAAGTTCCCCTGGACTATGTCCTGGGCCGTACTACCGCGAAGGTCATCGTTCACCCGGCTACAGGCGAAATCCTGGCTGAGTGCAACACCGAGCTGAACACCGAGATCCTGGCCAAAATCGCCAAGGCGCAGGTTGTTCGCATCGAGACCCTGTACACCAACGATATCGACTGCGGTCCGTTCGTCTCCGACACCCTGAAGATCGACTCCACCAGCAACCAATTGGAAGCGCTGGTAGAAATCTATCGCATGATGCGTCCTGGCGAGCCACCAACCAAAGACGCTGCAGAAACCCTGTTCAACAACCTGTTCTTCAGCCCTGAGCGCTACGACCTGTCTGCGGTCGGCCGGATGAAGTTCAACCGTCGTATCGGTCGCACCGAGATCGAAGGTTCGGGTGTGCTGTGCAAGGAAGACATCGTTGCGGTCCTGAAGACTCTGGTCGACATCCGTAACGGCAAAGGCATCGTCGATGACATCGACCACCTGGGTAACCGTCGTGTTCGCTGCGTAGGCGAAATGGCCGAGAACCAGTTCCGCGTTGGCCTTGTGCGTGTTGAGCGTGCGGTCAAAGAGCGTCTGTCGATGGCTGAAAGCGAAGGCCTGATGCCGCAAGACCTGATCAACGCCAAGCCAGTGGCTGCGGCGGTGAAAGAGTTCTTCGGTTCCAGCCAGCTCTCGCAGTTCATGGACCAGAACAACCCGCTTTCCGAGATCACCCACAAGCGCCGTGTTTCCGCACTGGGCCCGGGCGGTCTGACCCGTGAGCGTGCTGGCTTTGAAGTGCGTGACGTACACCCGACTCACTACGGTCGTGTATGCCCAATCGAAACGCCGGAAGGCCCGAACATCGGTCTGATCAACTCCCTGGCCGCCTATGCGCGCACCAACCAGTACGGCTTCCTTGAGAGCCCGTACCGTGTGGTGAAAGACGCCCTGGTTACCGACGAGATCGTGTTCCTGTCCGCCATCGAAGAAGCTGATCACGTGATCGCTCAGGCTTCGGCCACGATGAACGACAAGAAGGTCCTGATCGACGAGCTGGTAGCTGTTCGTCACCTGAACGAGTTCACCGTCAAGGCGCCGGAAGACGTCACCTTGATGGACGTATCGCCGAAGCAGGTAGTTTCGGTCGCAGCGTCGCTGATCCCGTTCCTGGAACACGATGACGCCAACCGTGCGTTGATGGGTTCCAACATGCAGCGTCAAGCTGTACCGACCCTGCGTGCCGACAAGCCGCTGGTAGGTACCGGCATGGAGCGTAACGTAGCCCGTGACTCCGGCGTTTGCGTCGTGGCTCGTCGTGGCGGCGTGATCGACTCCGTTGATGCCAGCCGTATCGTGGTTCGTGTTGCTGATGACGAAGTTGAAACCGGTGAAGCCGGTGTCGACATCTACAACCTGACCAAATACACCCGCTCGAACCAGAACACTTGCATCAACCAGCGTCCGCTGGTGCGCAAGGGTGATCGCGTTCAGCGTAGCGACATCATGGCTGACGGTCCGTCCACCGATATGGGTGAATTGGCTCTGGGTCAGAACATGCGCATCGCGTTCATGGCATGGAACGGCTTCAACTTCGAAGACTCCATCTGCCTGTCCGAGCGTGTGGTTCAAGAAGATCGCTTCACCACGATCCACATTCAGGAACTGACCTGTGTGGCGCGTGACACCAAGCTTGGGCCAGAGGAAATCACTGCAGACATCCCGAACGTGGGTGAAGCTGCACTGAACAAGCTGGACGAAGCCGGTATCGTTTACGTAGGTGCTGAGGTGGGTGCGGGCGACATCCTGGTTGGTAAGGTCACTCCGAAAGGCGAGACCCAACTGACTCCGGAAGAGAAGCTGCTGCGTGCCATCTTCGGTGAAAAAGCCAGCGACGTTAAAGACACTTCCCTGCGTGTACCTACCGGTACCAAGGGTACTGTCATCGACGTACAGGTCTTCACCCGTGACGGCGTCGAGCGTGATGCTCGTGCACTGTCCATCGAGAAGACCCAGCTCGACGAGATCCGCAAGGACCTCAACGAAGAGTTCCGTATCGTTGAAGGCGCGACCTTCGAACGTCTGCGTTCCGCCCTGGTAGGCCACAAGGCTGAAGGCGGCGCAGGTCTGAAGAAAGGTCAGGACATCACCGACGAAATCCTCGACGGTCTTGAGCACGGCCAGTGGTTCAAACTGCGCATGGCTGAAGATGCTCTTAATGAGCAACTCGAGAAGGCCCAGGCCTATATCGTGGATCGTCGCCGTCTGCTGGACGACAAGTTCGAAGACAAGAAGCGCAAACTGCAGCAGGGCGATGACCTGGCTCCAGGCGTGCTGAAAATCGTCAAGGTTTACCTGGCAATCCGTCGCCGCATCCAGCCGGGCGACAAGATGGCCGGTCGTCACGGTAACAAAGGTGTGGTCTCCGTGATCATGCCGGTTGAAGACATGCCGCACGATGCCAATGGCACCCCGGTCGACGTCGTCCTCAACCCGTTGGGCGTACCTTCGCGTATGAACGTTGGTCAGATCCTTGAAACCCACCTTGGCCTCGCGGCCAAAGGTCTGGGCGAGAAGATCAATCGTATGATCGAAGAGCAGCGCAAGGTTGCTGACCTGCGTAAGTTCCTGCACGAGATCTACAACGAGATCGGCGGTCGTAAGGAAGAGCTGGATACCTTCTCCGACCAGGAAATCCTGGATCTGGCGAAGAACCTGCGCGGTGGCGTTCCAATGGCTACCCCGGTGTTCGACGGTGCCAAGGAAAGCGAAATCAAGGCCATGCTGAAACTGGCAGACCTGCCAGAAAGCGGCCAGATGCAGCTGTTCGACGGCCGTACCGGCAACAAGTTCGAGCGCCCGGTTACTGTTGGCTACATGTACATGCTGAAGCTGAACCACTTGGTAGACGACAAGATGCACGCTCGTTCTACCGGTTCGTACAGCCTGGTTACCCAGCAGCCGCTGGGTGGTAAGGCGCAGTTCGGTGGTCAGCGTTTCGGGGAGATGGAGGTCTGGGCACTGGAAGCATACGGTGCTGCTTACACTCTGCAAGAAATGCTCACAGTGAAGTCGGACGATGTGAACGGCCGTACCAAGATGTACAAAAACATCGTGGATGGCGATCACCGTATGGAGCCGGGCATGCCCGAGTCCTTCAACGTGTTGATCAAGGAAATTCGTTCCCTCGGCATCGATATCGATCTGGAAACCGAATAACACGTGACGCGAATCGAGAGCGGGGCAGGATTGCCCGCTCTCTGCTCCGCCAGGAGGAAAGGCCTTGAAAGACCTACTGAATTTGCTGAAAAACCAGGGTCAAGTCGAAGAGTTCGACGCCATCCGTATTGGATTGGCATCGCCTGAGATGATCCGTTCGTGGTCGTTCGGTGAAGTTAAAAAGCCGGAAACCATCAACTACCGTACGTTCAAACCTGAGCGTGACGGCCTGTTCTGCGCCAAGATCTTTGGCCCGGTAAAGGATTACGAGTGCCTGTGCGGTAAGTACAAGCGCTTGAAGCACCGTGGTGTGATCTGCGAGAAGTGTGGCGTTGAAGTTGCGCTGGCCAAGGTTCGTCGTGAGCGCATGGCGCACATCGAGCTGGCTTCGCCGGTTGCCCATATCTGGTTCCTGAAATCGCTGCCGTCCCGTATCGGCTTGCTGATGGACATGACCCTGCGTGATATCGAACGCGTTCTCTACTTCGAGAGCTATGTCGTTATCGATCCAGGCATGACTACCCTTGAAAAAGGTCAGCTGCTGAACGACGAGCAGTACTTCGAGGCGTTGGAAGAGTTCGGTGATGATTTCGATGCCCGCATGGGTGCCGAAGCTGTCCGCGAACTGCTGCACGCTATCGACCTGGAGCACGAGATTGGTCGTCTGCGCGAAGAAATTCCGCAAACCAACTCCGAAACCAAGATCAAGAAGCTGTCCAAGCGTCTGAAGTTGATGGAAGCCTTCCAGGGTTCCGGCAACCTGCCAGAGTGGATGGTGCTGACCGTTTTGCCGGTTCTGCCGCCAGATCTGCGTCCGCTGGTGCCGTTGGATGGTGGTCGTTTCGCGACTTCCGACCTCAACGACCTGTACCGCCGTGTGATCAACCGTAACAACCGCTTGAAGCGCCTGCTCGATCTGTCCGCTCCGGACATCATCGTGCGCAACGAAAAGCGTATGTTGCAGGAAGCTGTCGATGCCCTGCTCGACAACGGTCGTCGTGGCCGCGCTATCACCGGTTCCAACAAGCGTCCTCTGAAATCCTTGGCTGACATGATCAAGGGTAAGCAAGGTCGTTTCCGTCAGAACTTGCTCGGTAAGCGTGTTGACTACTCTGGTCGTTCGGTAATTACCGTAGGCCCGACCCTGCGTCTGCACCAGTGCGGTCTGCCTAAGAAGATGGCACTTGAACTGTTCAAGCCATTCATCTTCGGCAAGCTGGAAATGCGCGGTCTCGCGACCACCATCAAAGCGGCCAAGAAAATGGTCGAGCGCGAGCTGCCAGAGGTTTGGGACGTTCTCGCTGAAGTGATTCGCGAACACCCGGTTCTCCTCAACCGTGCACCGACCCTTCACCGTCTGGGTATCCAGGCGTTTGAACCGGTACTGATCGAAGGTAAGGCTATCCAGCTGCACCCTCTGGTCTGTGCTGCGTACAACGCCGACTTCGACGGCGACCAAATGGCCGTGCACGTACCGCTGACACTGGAAGCCCAGTTGGAAGCGCGTGCGTTGATGATGTCGACCAACAACATTCTGTCGCCAGCCAACGGTGAGCCAATCATCGTTCCGTCGCAGGACGTTGTATTGGGTCTGTACTACATGACCCGTGAGGCGATCAACGCCAAAGGCGAAGGTCGTGTGTTCGCTGACCTGCAGGAAGTTGACCGTGTGTTCCGTGCCGGCGAAGCCGCACTGCACGCCAAGGTCAAGGTGCGCATCAACGAAACGGTCAACGACCGTGATGGCGGCAGCGTGAGCGGCACCCGTATTGTCGACACCACCGTAGGCCGTGCGCTGTTGTACCAGGTTGTGCCAAAAGGCCTGTCGTACGACGTCGTCAACCTGCCGATGAAGAAAAAGGCGATCTCCAAGCTGATCAACCAATGCTATCGCGTGGTTGGTCTGAAAGAGACCGTCATCTTCGCTGACCAGTTGATGTACACCGGTTTTGCCTATTCGACCATTTCCGGCGTTTCCATCGGTGTTAACGACTTCGTTATCCCTGATGAAAAAGCCCGCATCATCAGTGCAGCTACTGATGAAGTGAAAGAGATCGAAAGCCAGTACGCCTCGGGCCTGGTAACACAGGGCGAGAAGTACAACAAAGTGATCGACCTTTGGTCCAAGGCCAACGACGAAGTGTCCAAGGCGATGATGGCCAACCTCTCGAAAGAGAAGGTCATCGACCGTCACGGCGAAGAAGTTGACCAAGAGTCCTTCAACTCGATGTACATGATGGCCGACTCGGGCGCACGGGGTTCTGCTGCGCAGATCCGTCAGCTCGCCGGTATGCGTGGCCTGATGGCCAAGCCGGACGGCTCCATCATCGAAACGCCGATTACTGCGAACTTCCGTGAAGGTTTGAGCGTACTCCAGTACTTCATCTCTACTCACGGTGCTCGGAAAGGTCTGGCGGATACCGCGTTGAAAACCGCTAACTCCGGTTACCTGACGCGTCGTCTGGTAGACGTTGCGCAAGATCTGGTTGTCACCGAGATCGACTGCGGCACCGAGCACGGCCTGCTGATGACTCCGCACATTGAAGGCGGTGACGTTGTAGAGCCGCTGGGTGAGCGCGTACTGGGTCGTGTTATTGCCCGTGACGTATTCAAGCCAGGTACCGAGGAAGTTATCGTTCCTGCCGGCACTCTGGTTGACGAGAAGTGGGTCGAGTTCATCGAACTCAACAGCATCGACGAAGTGATCGTTCGCTCGCCGATCAGCTGCGAAACCCGCTACGGCATTTGCGCCAAGTGCTACGGTCGTGACTTGGCTCGTGGCCACCAGGTGAACATCGGTGAAGCGGTCGGCGTTATTGCCGCCCAGTCCATCGGTGAGCCGGGTACCCAGCTGACCATGCGTACGTTCCACATCGGTGGTGCGGCAAGCCGGACCTCCGCAGCCGACAGCGTTCAGGTGAAGAATGGCGGTACTGTTCGCCTGCACAACCTGAAGCACGTTGAGCGAGTGGATGGTCACCTGGTTGCTGTGTCCCGTTCCGGTGAGCTGGCAATCGCTGATGACTACGGTCGTGAGCGTGAGCGCTACAAGCTGCCGTACGGTGCTGTGATTTCGGTTAAAGAGGGTGACAAGGTCGACGCTGGCGCAATCGTGGCCAAGTGGGATCCGCACACTCACCCAATCGTTACCGAAATGAAAGGTACCGTGACCTACGTGGGCATGGAAGAAGGCATCACGATCAAGCGTCAGACTGACGAATTGACCGGTATGACCAACATTGAAGTACTCGACGCGAAAGATCGTCCAGCTGCCGGTAAGGACATCCGTCCTGCTGTGAAGATGGTCGACGACAACGGCAAGGATCTGTTGCTGCCAGGCACTGACGTAATCGCTCAGTACTTCCTGCCAGCCAACGCCCTGGTCGGTGTAGCGGATGGTGCGAAGATCGCGATCGGTGATGTTATCGCGCGTATCCCGCAAGAAACTTCGAAGACCCGTGACATCACCGGTGGTTTGCCGCGTGTTGCCGACTTGTTCGAAGCTCGTCGTCCGAAAGAAGCGTCGATCCTGGCTGAAGTCAGCGGCACCATCGCGTTCGGTAAAGAAACCAAGGGCAAGCGCCGTCTGGTCATTACCCCGAACGACGGTACCGATCCGTACGAAGAGCTGATTCCAAAGTGGCGTCACCTGAACGTTTTCGAAGGCGAACAGGTAAACCGCGGCGAAGTGATCTCCGACGGCCCGAGCGATCCACACGACATCCTGCGTCTGCTGGGTGTGAGTGCGCTGGCCAAGTACATCGTCAACGAGATCCAGGACGTTTACCGCCTGCAAGGCGTGAAGATCAACGATAAGCACATCGAGACCATCCTGCGTCAGATGCTGCGTAAAGTTGAGATCGCTGAATCCGGCGATTCCAGTTTCATCAAGGGCGACCAGATGGAACTGACTCATGTGCTGGTGGAAAACGAGCGTCTGGCTGGCGACGAGAAATTCGTTTCCAAGTTCACTCGCGTACTGCTGGGTATCACCAAGGCGTCGTTGTCCACTGAGTCGTTCATCTCGGCGGCCTCCTTCCAGGAGACCACTCGCGTACTGACCGAAGCAGCGGTAACCGGCAAGCGCGATTACCTGCGCGGCCTGAAAGAGAACGTGGTCGTGGGTCGTCTGATCCCGGCTGGTACCGGTTTGGCTTACCACAGCGAGCGTAAGCGTCGCCGTGATGCTGACAAGCCGTTGCGCGTAAGCGCCAGTGAAGTGGAAGCTGCACTGACCGAAGCACTGAACTCAAGCGGTAACTGAGTTCTGCGGTAAATAAGTCTGGGCCCTGGCAGCCCCATTCGTCGGATCAAGGCAGTTTTGCCCGGGTTCGACGGGAGGGGAGGTCGGGGCCTTGCCTTGACTGGGGGCAAGATCCTCTTTAGACTCTTGTACCCCTAAATTTGGCGGGAATTCGTTCCTGCCATTTTGCTTTTCTTGCAAGACAATAGCGTCGCAAGACAACAGTGGAGCTAGTAGATGGCAACTATCAACCAGCTGGTACGTCAGCCGCGTAAGCGTATCGTCGAGAAATCCGACGTGCCTGCGCTGCAGAACTGCCCGCAACGTCGTGGCGTATGCACCCGTGTGTATACCACCACGCCGAAAAAACCTAACTCGGCACTGCGTAAAGTATGCCGTGTGCGCCTGACCAACGGTTTCGAGGTTTCCTCGTACATCGGCGGTGAAGGCCACAACCTGCAAGAGCACAGCGTGGTACTGATCCGCGGCGGTCGTGTAAAAGACTTGCCAGGTGTTCGTTACCACACCGTACGCGGTTCTTTGGATACTTCCGGCGTTAAAGGTCGTAACCAGGGTCGTTCGAAGTACGGTACCAAGAAGCCTAAGTAGTAGTGGCTTTTTGTAAAAACTGATTTTCTATTTTTCTGAGTCGATAAGAGTAAGGTCGGAGGCGTCCCGAAAGGGCACCGATTCCGAGCGAACCTGAAGACCGTTTGAGGGCTTATCCATGCCAAGAAGACGCGTAGCAGCCAAGCGCGAAGTGCTTGACGATCCAAAATACGGAAGCCAAATTCTGGCCAAGTTCATGAACCACGTGATGGAAAGCGGCAAGAAAGCCGTTGCCGAGCGTATCGTTTATGGCGCGCTGGAAAAGGTTAAAGAACGCAAGAACAGCGACCCCCTGGAAATCTTCGAGAAAGCTCTCGACGCCATCGCTCCGCTGGTCGAAGTGAAGTCGCGCCGTGTAGGCGGTGCTACTTACCAGGTTCCGGTCGAAGTTCGTCCGTCCCGTCGTAACGCTCTGGCAATGCGCTGGTTGGTAGACTTCGCCCGTAAGCGCGGCGAGAAGTCTATGGCTCTGCGTTTGGCCGGCGAACTGTTGGACGCTGCTGAAGGTAAAGGTGCTGCTGTTAAGAAGCGTGAAGACGTGCACCGTATGGCTGAAGCTAACAAAGCTTTCTCGCACTACCGCTTCTAATCTTAGCTTCACTAATTTTGCGAGGGCTTTATGGCTCGTACTACTCCGATTAGCCGCTACCGTAACATCGGTATCGTTGCTCACGTGGATGCTGGTAAAACCACCACCACCGAGCGCGTACTGTTTTACACCGGCAAAAGTCACAAAATGGGCGAGGTGCATGATGGCGCCGCGACCACAGACTGGATGGTTCAGGAGCAGGAGCGTGGTATTACCATTACTTCTGCTGCTATTACCGCCTTCTGGAAAGGTTCCGAGAAGCAGTACAAAGATGAGCACCGCTTCAACGTTATCGATACCCCAGGCCACGTAGACTTCACTATTGAAGTTGAACGTTCCCTGCGCGTACTCGACGGCGCTGTCGTTGTGTTCTGCGGTACCTCGGGTGTCGAGCCTCAGTCGGAAACCGTATGGCGTCAAGCCAACAAATACGGCGTTCCACGTCTTGTTTATGTAAACAAGATGGACCGTGCTGGTGCCAACTTCCTGCGCGTGATCGGTCAGATCAAGCAGCGTCTGGGTCACACTCCGGTGCCAATCCAATTGGCTATCGGTTCCGAAGACAACTTCCAGGGTCAGATCGATCTGATCAACATGGAAGCGGTCTACTGGAATGACGCTGACAAGGGTATGGTTCCTGTTCGCAAGCCTATCCCTGCAGAATTGCAGGAACTGGCTGACGAGTGGCGCAACAACATGGTTGAGGCTGCCGCCGAAGCCAGCGAAGAGCTGATGAACAAGTACCTCGAAGGTGAAGAACTCACCAACGTGGAAATCAAGGCCGCTCTGCGTCAGCGTACTATCGCTGGTGAGATCGTCTTGGCTGTTTGCGGTTCTTCCTTCAAGAACAAGGGTGTTCCCCTGGTTCTCGACGCCGTGATCGACTACCTGCCTGCTCCTACTGACATTCCTGCTATCAAGGGTACCAACCCTGATAATGAGGAAGAAGAGATGGAGCGTCATGCTGACGACAGCGAGCCGTTCTCGGCTCTGGCGTTCAAGATCGCTACCGACCCATTCGTGGGTACTCTGACCTTCGTCCGCGTTTACTCGGGCGTGTTGGCCTCCGGCGACGGCGTGATCAACTCGGTCAAAGGCAAGAAAGAGCGTGTGGGTCGTATGGTGCAAATGCACGCAAACGCCCGTGAAGAGATCAAGGAAGTGCGCGCTGGTGACATCGCGGCCTTGATCGGCATGAAGGACGTCACCACTGGTGAGACTTTGTGCGACGCTGCCAAGCCAATCATCCTGGTTCGCATGGACTTCCCGGAGCCGGTTATTTCGGTTGCCGTAGAGCCTAAGACCAAGGATGACCAGGAAAAAATGGGTATCGCTCTGGGCAAGCTTGCTCAGGAAGATCCATCTTTCCGCGTCAAAACTGATGAAGAGACTGGTCAAACGATCATCTCTGGCATGGGCGAGTTGCACCTGGACATCCTGGTTGACCGGATGCGCCGTGAGTTCAACGTCGAAGCCAACATCGGTAAGCCTCAGGTTTCCTATCGTGAGCGCATCACGAAAAACTGTGAAATCGAAGGCAAGTTCGTTCGTCAGTCCGGCGGTCGTGGTCAGTTCGGTCACTGCTGGATCCGTTTTGCTCCTGCTGACGAAGGTCAGGAAGGTCTGCAATTCGTGAACGAAGTAGTGGGTGGTGTTGTTCCTAAGGAATACATCCCTGCTATCCAGAAGGGTATCGAAGAGCAGATGAAGAACGGTGTTGTTGCCGGCTATCCGCTGATCGGCCTGAAAGCAACCGTTTTTGACGGTTCTTACCACGACGTCGACTCCAACGAGATGGCGTTTAAGGTGGCTGCTTCCATGGCAACCAAGCAACTGGCCCAGAAGGGCGGTGGTGAGTTGCTTGAGCCAATCATGGCGGTAGAAGTTGTTACACCTGAAGACTATATGGGTGATGTCATGGGCGACCTTAACCGTCGTCGCGGCATGATCTTGGGTATGGAAGACACGGTTTCCGGCAAAGTGATTCGCGCCGAGGTTCCGTTGGGTGAGATGTTCGGTTATGCGACCGACGTTCGCTCCATGTCCCAGGGTCGCGCAAGCTACTCTATGGAATTCAAAAAATACAACACAGCTCCGGCGCACATCGCTGAAACTGTATCCAAAAAACAAGGCTGATTCAGTCCTTTAGGCAAGGAGTTAATTGTCGTGGCTAAAGAAAAATTTGATCGTTCCCTACCGCACGTCAACGTTGGCACTATCGGTCACGTTGACCACGGTAAAACCACTCTGACCGCAGCTCTGACTCGCGTCTGCTCCGAGGTTTTCGGTTCTGCAGTCGTTGATTTCGATAAAATCGACAGCGCTCCAGAAGAAAAAGCTCGTGGTATCACCATCAACACCGCGCACGTCGAGTACAACTCGAAGATCCGTCACTACGCTCACGTTGACTGCCCAGGTCACGCTGACTATGTGAAGAACATGATCACTGGTGCTGCCCAGATGGACGGCGCGATCCTGGTTTGCTCGGCCGCTGATGGTCCGATGCCACAAACCCGTGAGCACATCCTGCTGTCCCGTCAGGTAGGCGTTCCGTACATCGTGGTTTTCCTGAACAAGGCTGACCTGGTAGACGACGCTGAGCTGCTGGAACTGGTTGAGATGGAAGTTCGCGACCTGCTGTCCACCTATGACTTCCCAGGCGACGACACTCCGATCATCATCGGTTCGGCTCGTATGGCGCTGGAAGGCAAAGACGACAACGAAATGGGCACCACTGCCGTTCGTAAACTGGTTGAAACTCTGGATACCTACATCCCAGAACCAGTTCGTATGATCGACAAGCCATTCCTGATGCCAATCGAAGACGTATTCTCGATCTCGGGTCGCGGTACTGTTGTGACTGGTCGTATCGAGCGCGGTATCGTTCGCGTTCAAGATGCACTGGAAATCGTTGGTCTGCGTGACACCACTACCACCACCTGCACCGGTGTTGAGATGTTCCGCAAGCTGCTCGACGAAGGTCGTGCTGGCGAGAACTGCGGCGTTCTGCTGCGTGGTACCAAGCGTGACGACGTTGAGCGTGGTCAGGTTCTGGTTAAGCCGGGTTCGGTTAAGCCGCACACCAAGTTCACCGCAGAAGTTTACGTTCTGAGCAAGGAAGAAGGCGGTCGTCACACTCCGTTCTTCAAAGGCTACCGTCCACAGTTCTACTTCCGTACTACTGACGTGACTGGTAACTGCCAGCTGCCAGAAGGCGTTGAAATGGTAATGCCAGGCGATAACATCCAAATGGAAGTTACCCTGATCAAGACCATCGCAATGGAAGACGGTCTGCGCTTCGCTATCCGTGAAGGCGGCCGTACCGTTGGTGCTGGTGTTGTAGCTAAAATCATCGAGTAAACGTCTCTTCTGAGATAGTTTCGATGCTTTGAAAAGCCCCCGCTCAGCGGGGGCTTTTTTATTGGGTTGACACCTATCTAGGGCGTCTATAGAATTGCGCCTCCTTTTAACGGGCGTATTGCGCTCGCTGGGAATAGCAGCCGGAGTCTGAAATCCAATGCAAAATCAGCAAATCCGTATCAGGTTGAAGGCTTTTGACCATCGCCTGATCGACCAATCCACCCAGGAAATCGTGGAAACCGCGAAACGTACTGGTGCTCAAGTGCGTGGTCCAATTCCACTGCCTACCCGTAAAGAGCGGTTCACCGTTCTGGTCTCCCCGCACGTCAACAAAGACGCGCGTGACC
>Ga0207713_1001993_pt1 | contig 15350 bp, 14 predicted proteins | sample KBSS64metaG_FD_184404 | JGI IMG/M metagenome (GOLD analysis project Ga0207713, IMG submission 184404) | Switchgrass rhizosphere microbial communities from Kellogg Biological Station, Michigan, USA - KBS S6-4 metaG (SPAdes) (version 2) | ecosystem: Host-associated > Plants > Roots > Rhizosphere >...
CCCGCGCAATACGCCTGGCGATGTTCGGCCTGACTATGGCGAGTGTGTCGGGGGTGGTGTTGATACCAGCAATGGCTCAGGCCCAGAGCCGCATCGCCTATCACATTGCTGGAGGCCCGCTGGGCAGCGCGCTGACCCAGTTCGGCGTGCAGGCAGGTGTGACTATCTCCTTCGATCCACGGCAGATACACTCGCTGACGACTCCAGGCCTTGACGGCGCCTACGGGGTTGATGAAGGGCTCGCGCTACTGCTGTCCAACAGTGGCTTGCAGGCTCAGCGCCAGGCCAACGGCGGTTATCTGCTTGTCCAGGGCGGCTCCTCAGACCTGATTGTACTCGGCGCCACCAATGTCGACGGGCAATCCCTAGGCGCTACGACCGAGGGCACCGGTTCCTACACCACGGGTTCGACCAATACCGCGACCAAGCTCGCCCTGAGCCTGCGGGAAACACCTCAGTCTGTGACGGTGATCACCCGCCAGAAGATGGATGACCAGAATATCCAGAACCTGGACGATATCGCGCGCACGGCGACCGGTATCACGCTCACCAAGATCGGCACTGACCGTTCGACCTATTACTCACGCGGCTTCGAGATCAGCGATCTGCAATATGACGGGATTCCGACCAACATATCGGAAAACTACTCCATGGACGTTATGTCCACGTCGAATATGGCCATTTATGACCGCGTCGAAGTCGTGCGTGGGGCCAACGGCCTCATGCAGGGTACCGGCAATCCGTCGGCGGCGATCAACCTGGTGCGCAAACGACCTACCCAGGACTTTCGCCTGGGGGCGGAACTGGGTGCAGGCTCCTGGGACAACTATCGTAGCCAGGTGGATGTTTCTGGACCATTGACCGCCACCGGCAATGTTCGCGGCCGCGCAGTGGCCTATTACAACAACGCCAACAGCTACAGGGATGGGGCTGAGCGGGACAACCAGTTGCTGTACCTGGTCGGGGAGGCAGACCTCAATGACTCCACCGTGCTGACGGTCGGCGCCACGCTACAGAAGGACAACCAGAACGGCTATGACTGGGGCGGCTTGAATACCCGCAGTGATGGCTCGTTCTATCCACTTTCGCGTTCCACCAACCTCAACGGCAAGTGGGCCCACTTGGATCGCAACAACTACACGTTGTTCAGCGATGTCACGCACAACTTCGACAACGAGTGGAAGTTGACCCTGGCCATGAACGCGATCTGGTCGAACGCCGACTTCCTCTCCGCGTACCCAAGCCGGGTATCGGCTGACCACTATCGCATGACCGTCTCCCAGGCCGACTACGAAGATACCCAGTTCGCGTTGGACCTCTATGCAACCGGTCCCTTCGAACTGTTCGGGCGTAAGCATCAGTTGATGCTCGGGGCCAATAGCCGCAAGGACGAGTTCGACGCGGTGATCAAGAGCGCCACCAATAACCCGACGATCAACATCACCGACTTCGACTACAGTGCGTTGCCCAGCCCGATCCTCAATGCTATTGGCTCGGACTATAACTACACGCGCAAGGAGCGTGGTCTGTATGGGGCCTCGCGCTTTAGCCTGACGGATGACCTGAGCTTGATCCTCGGTACGCGGGTGAGTTGGTCGGACTACAAGGTAGCCAGCCCCTACACCAATGATCAATACCGGGAGAACGGCCGGTTGGTGCCCTACGCCGGGCTGGTATTGGACCTGGACAAGCACCACACCTGGTATGCCAGCTATACCGAGATCTACAAGACGCAGAGTTACTACGGTGTCGGCAATACCTTGCTTGACCCGATCGAAGGCGAGAATTACGAAACCGGTATCAAGGGTGAATACTTCGATGGCCGCCTGAACACGTCGCTGGCCATTTTCCAGACCAACTTGGAGAACATGCCCGAGGCTCTGTCGGTGTCGCCCACCTGTGGTGTAACCGGTACGAGCAAGTGCTATGAGACTGGCGCGAAAGTGCGTAACCGCGGCTTCGAACTGGAGATTTCCGGCGAGCTTTTGGAGAATTGGAACGTCAGCGCTGGCTACACCTACAGTGATCCCGAGTATGTCGCCGGCAGTAGCAAGGGCTCGGACTACTACCGAAAGATCCCGCGCCGCCTGCTCAAGGTGTCGACGGACTACCGCTTGCCCGGTGTCCTCGATCAATGGCGTGTAGGCGGCGATGTGTATGCCCAGAGCCGCACCGCCGCCGATGTGACTGGATACGCTATCGAACAAGGTGGCTACGCCTTGCTTAACCTGCATGCCCATTATCAAATCAACCAACAGTTCAGCGTGCAGTACAACCTCAACAACGTGCTGGACAAGGTCTATTACCAGTCCTTGCCAACTTCAAACAACTTCGGCGGCCTGTACTACGGTGATCCACGCAATTTTGCGGTCACGTTACGCTACCAATACTGATGCAAGGGCCCGGTCACCGAGCGCGGTTCTGAAGATGGGATAGATTTCAGTGGGGCATTAAAAAGCCGGCTTGTGGCCGGTTTTTTATTCACCTAATGTGCTCTATTTAAAGGGTTTCAATGGTTTCTGTGCGGCTGTACCCCCATTTGTTCCCCCAGATGAGCTAGGCGTGGGGGATTCAAGGAAGGAAAAGTTGACACAGATGATCGACTAAGCTGGGCTACGGGTGTGCCATCAGCTCTCGTCGGAGTCGGTGGTTCCTGGCTGCATAAAAGGGGCAAGCTCGCTTGCCCCTGTCCTTGTGTGCTTACCTCATGCCGATTGGAGTATCGTTTTCGTCGTAGCAAATAGGGTACTCACAATAGCCCCCGGCAGCGCTGACCTGATCTGGAGTTACCTGGGGCAGGTAGTCACCTAGCTTTTTCTTGGACACTTTGTTCTTGTTGATATAGCAATCGTCGTCAGCTTGGGGGTTGCACCAGGCCTCAGTAACTTTGATCTTTTTGCTTTGGTGCTGGGGCTGAGACTTGCCAGATTTATCTAGCTCGAATTGCTTGACCCCACCGTCGTAACGTCGATTGAACGTGTTTGCAAAGAGCTTATCGTTAATCCCTGAATTTTTATAGAATTTCCAAAGCATTTCGCCTGCTTCGGCGTAGCTAACAGGCTTGCCGTTCTTTACGTACGGGCCGCCGTCATTTCTATACGCTACGGGCTTCCCATCAGTACTTTCAGCGATGTAATACCAAATTGAAATCTTGAATTCAGTATTGTTTTTCCAATTCCCCACCTGAGCGCTGCCATCGCTCAGCATGCAGCGATCATTGATGCAGCGTCCTGAGTATTGGTTGCTGTAACTTATGTTCCGGCCTTGGCTTTTGTCATACTCAACGATGCTCCTAGGGAACTCAAGCCAAGTACAGCTTATAGATTTATATTCGCCAAAGTCGTTGTTTTTACATGGGATAGCGTAGGGCAATCCTTGTCGTGATTTTTCGTCCGGGAAAATAGCACCATTAGTATTATAGGTGTCATTGGCGAAAGTAGCAGCCGATATTAGGGTGAGCATGCTGGTGGCTATTTGTTTTTTCATTGCATCTATTCCTTGTGTTAAGGCTAATTCCTAGGATTTACTTATTAGTAATGGAGTCTTCATCGCTATCTTGACTTCGGGGTTAGTAGACGCTGCCCGGCGCATAGGCCAAATCTTCTTTGCAAATGGGTCGTAAATACCGTGGCCTTATAGGCATCATAGCGGGACGATTTTGCTCATGGCAAGAATCTCCGCAACCTTCGACAATGACGGCAGTCTCAAAAAGCTAGGCTCGGCAATACGAGCTCGCCGGTTGGCGCTCGACCTATCCCAAGAAGCGCTAGCTGATGCCGCAGGGGTGGATCGTTCTCACATGGGAAAAATTGAGAGGGGAGAGAGAAACGTGACGTTTCTCAATATTTTGCGGATTGCCACAGCGGTGCAGTGCAAGCCGTCCGACCTTCTGAGAGATGCTTCCCTTTGATCCGATCCTTCAAGAGGTGGAAGTGTCTACGAACCCAGGTCCGATTCAGAGCTTTTAGCTCCGGGGATGACATCAGCGCGGAAGATTGAAGCGATGGTTGCAAAGCAAGCAAACGTTGTGTGCCAAGACATGGCGATCAAGCGACTCGCCCAGTTTGGCACCAAATGCGCAGCCACCGACACCTCCGATCAGGCCTCCAAGTATTGCGCCTGCTAAAGAGCCTAGGGTTACCCCTATCGGCCCTCCGATTGCGCCGAGAATTGAACCTGCCTGCCATCCCTTTTGGGCTGCGCTGACACCTTGTGCGGTACCGCCGAGGGCGCCAATAGCCGCTCCAGCTTTCATGGCCTGATGGGAACAGGCTATTTTGGGGGAGTTACAGCGGGGGCAATTAATAGACATTAAGCTAAGCTCCTGAGTGGTAATGTCTATGCTGTTATGTAGGGCTGAGTTTTTTTCGACTGAGCGTCAATGACTGCATTCAAGCTGATCAGTGAGCGCGTTTCAGTCGATCCTCCTAGCGCTCCTCTGTAACCTAGCTTTTTAGCTAGATTACAAAAAATTCGCGTGCTTGCTGTTAGGCGGGTAATTCGGCATAGTCCCAATACATAAGGCGCGGCTCCTCGGGGTACCGCTGGGGAGAGCTTTTCTCTAGACCGCTTATAAGGCGTCAAGAGAGGTGAGGGTTTCGTACGATGACAGTTGTAGATGCGAAATAACTTTTAGCGAGCTGGGGAACTCCTACTGTCGCGATCGCCGGAATTAGGGCAGGAGCTTCAATGGATGAACAAGGGGGAAAAATGTCGATCGTTACCTGTAACTCTTGTGGAGAACCAATTGAGGCCTCGGCGGAAATTTGCCCGCGCTGTGGCGTGGCTAACCCAACTGAGCCACTCAAGCTTGAGCTTGATTTGAATGTTTTAAATCACTTGGGTATCAATCTGTATAGCAACACCCCGGCGGTGCTTACCGAGATTGTTGCTAATGCATGGGATGCTGACGCTTCACGAGTTGATATTGAAATAAACAGTTCGACCATTACTATCACCGATAATGGTATCGGTATGAATTATTCGGATTTAAGGGGGAAGTTCTTAACGGTAGGCTATCCGCGTAGAGATAATGGAGAGATTTCTACTCCAAGTGGTCGCCAGTGCATGGGGCGTAAGGGTATTGGCAAACTTGCGATGTTTTCTTTGGCGAAAAGCATTGTGGTTATCACTCGAAAGGCGGATGGCGGCCCCTACGGTTTAATCTTCTCGGTAGAAGATTTGAAAGAAAAAATAAAAAATAAGAAAGATTATATTCCTCGGCGCATAGACGACTTTTCTCCATATTCGTTACCTGAAACAGGAACGGTAATAAAGCTAATCGAGTTGCAGCAGCGGGTTAATAAAACGGAGTCGTTTCTTCGAAAGAGGATTGCTCGTCGTTTCAGTGTGATCGGTGCTGCCAATGATTTTCAAGTTTATGTTAATGGCCAAGGTATTGGGCTGAGTGATAGGGCCTTCTATCAAGATGTTCAATTTTTATGGACATTCGGAGACCGTCAAAAGGCGGCCTCAACCCTTGCGGCCTGTAGAAATGTAACGCCAAAGTATCACCATCACTTTGATGGTGTGACATCTGATGGAATGACTGTCGACGGTTTTATTGGTAGTGTTGTAAAACCTGAGCAGTTAAGAAAAGAAGGCGATAATAACAATACCATCACCCTATTAGCTAACGGTCGATTGTTTGAAGAGGATCTTCAAAAGCGAATTGATGACTCAAAGGTTTTCAATAGTTATCTAGTGGGCGAGCTAGAGGTCAATGGATTGGATTTGAATGATCGTCCTGATATTGCCGTCAGCAGTAGGCAGGGTGTCCAAGAGGACGATCCGCGCTATCAGGATTTTCTTGCATACATCAAGTCTCGTCTCGGTGAAATCGCCAATTTCTGGGATGCCTGGCGTAGAGAGGTCGGTGGAGCTCAAATGGTCACCGAATTTCCTAAGCTTAAAGATTGGATAGAGTCTTTGCCGCCGCGCCATAGGCCTAAAGCGCAACAGCTCATAAATAAGATCAATACCATTCGGTTTAGCGGGACAGAAGAGTATCAGCGAGTCCAACGAAGGGAGGTGGTCAAAGCTCAAGTTCTGGCGTTCGAAAAGCTTCGGCTTCAAGATAACTTGGATGCGATAGCCAATATCGATGTGGAAAAGAATGTCGCCGAATTTCGCGAGATAATGATAACCGTTGAAGATCTTGAGGCATCTTTGCACCGAGATATAATTTCTCAACGACTGGCGGTAATTAAAAAGCTTGATGAGGATCAGCAGAATAGAGTTAAGGAGGTGGTTGTTCAAGAGCATATATACAATCACCTTTGGCTTGTTGACTCAAAGTGGGAGTATAAAGAAAATCCTACAGATTGGGAGCTGCGCTTAACCGCACATCTAAAAACTGCTTGCCCTGATACAACTGAAGGAGCTCGTCTTGATATCGGCTATAGGACAACTGCAGGCCGGTACATAGTGATTGAGCTCAAAAAGCCGGGGCTTCCTGTAACTGCTAGTGCATTGCTGGATCAAGGTGAAAAGTACGTTATGGCCCTCAGTGAGTACTTTGATAAAAATCCGGGCTCATCACCAATTGCGGGGCAGGCGCCGTCGATTGATGTAGTCTTTATTGTGGATAAGTGTCCAAAGCTCCACGAGATTCACCAAGGACGTTTGCGAAATATAAATGGTCGCATTACCACTTATAAGGACTTGGTTGTACAGGCCAACTCTGCTTATGAGGATTATTTACAGGCTTCAAAGAAGGTCGGTCGCATAAGGGAAATAATTGAGAATATTTAATTAAGCATATGCTCTCTCTCAAATGCACGTCATAGGGGCGTTGAGAGAGAGCAAGATGTTCTCATGCTCACCTATAGTGGCTTCCAGCGACGGTCATGTCCAAGTGTGCTGAATTATTTTGCGCTATTAGTTCTACTTGGTTTGAAATAGGTTCACTTAATCAGGATTGCTAGGTTGCTAATGGTTGGTCGCAAATATGGTTCGAGTTTAGTGCTGTGCTGTGCTGAGCTATTGCCTGTCGTTGTCATTTTCAACAAAGGTAAAAAATGAATTTGATTCCCACTAAAGCGGAAATTATGGAAGTGCTTGAGCAGGCGGCTAGAGAGGTAGTCGTTTCTTTTATTGTGGGGGGTGTCCCATTATTAATTTTCGCGCCAACTAGCAAAGTGTTGAAAGAGCTGGTCAACGCCAGCCTTGCCCCTGTACCACTAATGAAGTGGTACGCGTGCTTGATGATTCCTCTTTGTGTCGGAGCCATTCTTGCAAAGTTTTTTAATATGCGTAGAGGTCGTACCCTCCGAGCTTCTAGGTGGTTTTTTCGAATTTTGAGCGATTCCGCAGGCACCATGGCAAGCGCCATTCAGCTGGCACTTGGGGCAGCGTTGGGATTCGTGGTCACCTGGCAGTCTGCCGAGCCTGAAACTCTTACAGGCCTGAATGCGTTGAGCCTAAGTGTCACTATTCTCTCTATGCTTACCTTCTCAGTCATGCTATCTGTATTTCTTCCGATACTCCGAAATCCTCGAACGTCAGGCCAGAGTCGGGCTCAGAATGTTGTCTGGGTCGATTAAGTACCTGCAGGGTGGCTTTGCACATCTGGTAAGTCTCGATAAGCCATGCCGTGCTCCTGCGTCTCGCCGCCTCCGCTGCAACACTGGCCACGGGTAGCTCGCTGGTAAGGGGGCGCTTTAATCAATCAAGAAGCTGACCGAGCAAGCGGCCCGGCTTCCCCGGGAAAGGTGCTTATCTGGCGAAAGTGGCATTTCGTACGCCTTCTGACTGAAAGTGACGTCGCGGACGGTGATGTCGATGCGCTATATTCTCTGCATCCGTCTGCTTTGCGGACTAATTTGGGAGCGAAGGGGTAAGGGATGAGCGACGGTGGTCAGATAGACATGCTTGGGGCTGGCAAGGTCGAAAAAACCGAAGAGGATATGGCTCGGCTTGATCGGGAGATTTCTGAAACTGCAGAGCATCATGATCTACAGTTACGGGAATATCCGGTCGAGGTCTTGGTTCAGAAATATTCGGATGGTTTGGATACGGATAGTGCTGAAATATTCATACCGGACTATCAGCGTGAATTCATTTGGCTTCCAAAGCAGCAAAGCAGATTTATCGAATCGTTATTCATGAACCTACCTGTAACTCCTCTGTATATGGGCGAGACAGAGGACGAAATGCACCCCGGTGCATGGGAGGTTATTGATGGTAGTCAGCGTTTGAGAACGCTTTACTACTTCATGACAGATCGGTTGGTCCTTTGTGATTTGAAAAAAATCAAGTCGTTAAATGGATTCAGATATAGCCAGCTCCCCGTCAAGTGGCAGCGTCGAATTAAAGGTAAGGTTGTCCGGATAGCTGTGCTTACAGTGCGGCTGGATGAAGGGTCGCGTCGCGAGATGTTCGATAGACTTAACTCTGGCGGCACTAAACTTCAGCCAATGGAGCAGCGGCGTGGGCATAGCGATGGTCCATTCCTCACTTTGATTGAGGAGTTGGCGAAAGATCCGGTGTTCAGAAGTATTTGCCCACTTTCGGAAAAAAGGGCGAAACTTAGGGAATATGAAGAAATGCTTCTGCGGTTCTTCGCTTATCTCGACAATGCCGAAGGTTTTGTGCATGAGGTTACGCCGTTCCTCACTGACTATTTGACGGAAATGAACAAGAGAGCGGAAGAGGAAGAAGGCCTCATCGACGGTTACAGGGATGAGTTCAATCGAATGATTGCATTCGTCGAAAAAAACTTCCCTTATGGTTTCCGTAAAGAACCTAATCATAAAACTGTCCCACGGGTCCGCTTTGAGGCTATCGCTGTCGGCGTTGCTAGAGCTATCCGTGAAGAGCCGGAGCTTGCACCATCTTCTGACGTCGCCAAATGGCTGGAAAGTAACGAGTTCAAGTTACATACCAGATCGGATGCCACGAACTCAAGGCCAAAGCTCCTCGATCGGCTCTATTATGTTCGCGACATGTTGCTTGGGCGGGAGCCTGAAACCATGCGGAAAAGGCCGGTTGATGATGATTGGAAAAACTTGGAGCTTTTCTGAGTATGCTAAAGGCCAGGGAAGTCTATGAAACCCGTGTCGAAGAAATCGATATATATTTCGATTTCCTCTTCAAAGTTGTAGATAGAAATGCGCAATTGTCGCTGGCGCTACCGTTCGGTGAAGGTGCTCCTGGTGAGCGTGAGCTGGTGCATATAAAATCAAGTCTCATCGATACTCTCAAGGCCAATGGTTTTTTATTGCTTTACAATATCGTAGAGGCCTCGGTGAGACAGGTTTTGCAAGCGATCAGAAATGACATGCAAAAATATGGTCATCATTTCGACGACTTACATGATGACTTGCAACATCATTTCGCTACTCTAATGAAAGATGACGACATTCGTGGGCGTATAAAGAAGCAGCGAATGGACGGGCGTCCTCCGCTAGCCGTGGCGATCATCAATGCAGGCTTTGAAGCTAACAAAATAGGTGGAAATGTTCACTACGGGGAGCTCGAAAAACTGGCAAAAAAATTCGGCTTCAATCCAGGGAAAGATCCTTATTTGAAGGAGTACAATCTGGCGCCTCTGTTGGAGGTCAAGAATCGGCGTAATGATTTAGCGCATGGCAGCTTAGCTTTTTTGGCGTGTGGTTCTAATGTCACGATCGATCAGATAATGGCGATAAAGGTATCCGTAGTCGATTACCTTGGTGTGCTCCTCGATAATATTGAAGTTTATCTCTCAAAAAAAGGCTATCTAGCTACGCCTCCCGGTGCAGCGTGATATTGATTTTTCAGGAGGTGTGGTGACTGAGCTTAAGAGCGAGGTAAGAAGTCGTATCATGCGCTCTGTGAAAAGAGCGCATACCAAGCCGGAAGTTTTTGTGCGAAAGCTGATACATTCTTTAGGGCTTCGCTTTCGTTTAAATCGTCGTGATCTGCCGGGAAGCCCTGATATCGTTCTGCCTAAATACAGAACAGTTATATTCGTGCATGGTTGTTTCTGGCATAGACACGATGGGTGTCGTTTTTCAACTACGCCTAAAACGAGAGTTGAATATTGGCTTCCTAAGTTTGCTTCGAATGTGGAGCGGGACGCCAGGAAGGAAAGAGAGCTTAGAGAGTTGGGGTGGCGGGTTATGATAGTCTGGGAGTGTGAAACTCGCGACGAAATATCATTGATGGCCCGCCTGAGACAGGATTTTAGGCTTCCTTGAATTTTTCTACATGTGCTTTGAGGCTCAAGCCGATAACTTCTCCCAGCCGCACAGGGACCGCATTACCTATCATTCTACCTACAGCTTTGAACGTGATGTTGTTCGCCGGCATGAACTGATAATCAAGGGGGAAAGATTGTAGCAACGCCGCCTCACGAAGTGAGATGCCTCGATTTTGTTCGGGATGTCCGAACCGACCATTTCCAAAACCATAGCAAAGCGTTGTCATAGTTGGACTCGGTTGGTCCCAGCGCATCCGGCCATAAACGCTCGGATAGCTCTTTCCACTTGCTCTCTGATGGCACTCTGCTCGGAGTTTGACCGGCCAATCTTTCCAGCTGCCCCCTGGACGAGAATGGATGATCCTTTTGAGATTCAGAGGCGTCAGACGAGAGGCACGATGCAAGGGATCATTTGGATCGCACTCGCCTGAGGCGATAGGCGGAAGGTGTGCGATAGTTTCTGCAACCGTCATTGGGTGATCGTTGTGAGTCGGGCCGATCAAGGAAATAGGGCCTAGTTTCGACGCAAGCAGTACGTGGCGACGACGCTGCTGCGGAAGACCATATTCCGTGCAAGAGACACGCTCCGCCCATACGAAGTACTCCATCTTCTCCAAAGCCTTGACGAAGTCATGATAGACCTCATGCTTGGTGACGTCCGGCACGTTCTCCATGGTGACAAGCTCAGGCCGTACCTCTTCGATCAGCCGTTTGAAAGCGTATAGCAATGGCCACTTTCGATCCGACTTGGTATCGCGACCCTGATTGTAGCTGGAGAACGGTTGGCAAGGAGCACAGCCCGCTAGCAGCTTGATTGCGCCTGGACGATACCAGCCAGAAATCTCGTTTCCTGAAACGTCCTCTACGCTTTTCGTGACGAAGGTCGCTCCATTGTTCTCTTCGTAGGCGAATTTGCAGTTAGAGTCGATGTCGTAGCCTGCGCGAACGCCTACGCCCACACGACGCAAACCAGCAGTCAAGCCGCCAGCGCCACAGAAAAGGTCAACAGTGTCAATCATTGCCATCAAAAAATGCCCCCAAGGAGGGGGTATTCTACATTGATGCAATCAAAAGATCGAGGTCGCTGATCGTCAAGTGTGGTCAGACCCTTCTGCCCTGGGCCTTGCGCCACTCCGTCATCTGAGGGCAGGCGGTTGAAGCTAGCAGCCTGCCAGGACAACAGCAGTCATTCCTGTCGCTGCAATGGGAATGCTCGGATCGGCCTGGAGGCTGGACGCGCTCAGTCCCGTCAGCTCTCGTTCGGTGCCGCTGTCGTTTTGCCTAATGAAACCGGCGATGGGAACCAATTCCTACAGCTTGGGAACCAATTTTTCAGTGGAGAGTGGAACTAAAATCTACAGGTGCCACGGCACTGTGGTTTTGTTAGCACTGCCAGGTAGCTAGGCTTGCTCTCGTTCTGTGAAGGCGGAGGAAGCCATGGTTCCAGTTAACAGCTCAGATCGCGTGTTGCGTCTGAAACAGGTTCAAGAAAAGACAGGTCTTGCCCGGTCTACGATCTATGATCGCCTGAATCCACGTTCGGCTAGGTTCGATAATTCGTTTCCTAAGCCTTTCAAGATCGGTTTATCAGCAGTAGGTTGGCTCGAAAGCGGCATAGATGAATGGATATCTAAGCGAGCGTCCAATTTGATCGTTTATTGAGTTTGGTACTAATTCTCTTAGCTCTGATCTAGTTATTTTCTCTAAGGCGCCGGAGAAAAGCATATTGGTGCTCCGGCGCTGGCGAAGATTTTGCTGGAGAGTGCTTTTGGTTTTTATAAGTATTTATCTTTCATCCCAAAAGGTAACGGGAGGGCGCTGTGCTTGTTGAGATATTAAATGATGAAGATTTAATAGGGGAGATGGTTGAAGGTCAATGGGCCTTGATGACCACTGAGGAGGGGAGTGACCTGCTAATCAAGTCCGATGAGTCGAGTTTGATTTATGATGTGTGCACCGTGACGCAGGTAGTTATGGGGCTGTTATCCAAAGCAGAGATGCTTAAAGTAGGTAGAAGCGGAAAGCGCAGCTTGACTCCGCTTGGGCGGAAGACTCTGGAATGTCTTCGTATTGACTTTAATCGTCTTGTGGCAGCATTCCCGGGAGGCGCTTTCAATCCCTATGTATACGCATTCGTAGAGGCCACCGGTAGGCTGATGAGTGATGAGGCGTTTTGGGGTGTGTCTGCCTATCCCGATCGTTTGGTAATGGGCGACGTAGTTAAGGCTTTCAGGATATTAGCTGAGGAGGTTTTGGGGGTTGATGCTGGGGGTGCACTGAAAACTACTTTGAGAAATGCTGCGCGTAATGCGAGAAAGAATTTGACTGGTCTTAATGCTTACGTAGACGCTTTGCTGGAACGGTATTCGAGGTTGGTGGTCGTAAGAGTCGATTTAAGATATGCAATCGGAGCGGTTGATGCTAATGCAGATTCGATTGCTATTGTGAAAAGTGATTTTAATTATTTCTTGAGCTTCGTAAAAGGGAAGCGATTTGGTAAGGATGTTTGCGGCTACGTGTGGAAGTTGGAGTATGGAGCAGTCCAGGGCTGGCATTACCACGTTCTGTTGTTTTTGAATGGTGCGAAGCATAGAGAGGATATTTCCATCGGAAAGGAGCTTGGAGACAAATGGATGGATATCACTCGGCAGAAAGGATGTTATTTTAATTGTAATGCAAGGAAAGAAAAATATAAGAGGCCTGCTCTAGGAGTGGTTAGCTGGCGTGACTTCGAGAAAGTAAATAATCTCAAAATAGCGGCAGGTTATCTTGCAAAGGCAGACATGCTGATACGCCCGAATCTGGCTGGCGGCGAAAGGGCGTTAGGAAAGGGCCGTATGCCTAAAGGGCATTCTGGGAAAGGTCGGCCTAGGCAGTGAAGCTCACAGCTAAGCAGTTTAGTTTTTAGGCGTACCCTTTCTTTTTCTTTGTACATGCTGCGAGACAGCAAGCGCTACGTCTGGATATTCGCGTGCCCACCGCATGAGTCTAGTAGTGATATCTTCCGGGGTTTTAAGTTTAAGGGTAGTCCTTTCGTAGTTTACGATATGGTCGGATAGCTCTGAGGCAAGATGACTTGTTGTCTTCCAGCCATTTTCTGGGCTTTTTTCATTTATGCACTTGATGAAGTGGCTTCGCGATTCTGCATAGACTGAATTTTTTGCCTTCGCTGCTGCTTCGTTTTTCTCTAATGTATCTATATGTTTGTTTGTAATTATGTCGGATGCTGTGCTGGTCGCACCTAGGAAGTAGGCAGACATTATAAGTCCCCAGATAGCCGCAGGCTGGTTGCTATCCCTGTCTAGCTGATCAGCCATGGTTCGGAAAGTTAGACACATTTTTCCGTAGTAGTCTAGGTTGCTGTTATGGTTGAGTATATCTTCTTGTAGTTTTCCAAATGCCTTGTCAATGGTTTTTGTCGTATGTTTCTTGTCAAGGATTTTTTTAGAGTGATTTTCTAGTAATTCTGCGTATGGGCGTAATGAATAGATCTCCATAAAGCGTTCCTCGGCCAGCCCATCGAAGTCGTTGAAGACATCATCTAAGCTTTGAGGTGGATTTGACATCAATGACATTATGTCGTTGGGGAGTTTTTTATTTTCTTTCATGGTTTGTTTTCTGCTGCGGGACTATTTGCCTTCCCTGGCAAATTTTTATCTGTTTGTCCGAGTTGTAGGCGCAGATTACTTCGTGATACTGCTCAGAGAAAATGTAGCCCACTCACTCATCAAAGCTCTGCGTTTGTCAAGGAAGTCTGATCGAGAATATGCACCTTCGGTTTGGTCTCGCTCGTCGTGAGCTAATGCTGTTTCGCATACTTCTCTAGGATGATTCGTGCATTCATTTGCCCAATCTCGAAATGTTGATCGGAAACCATGGCGCGTTATTTCTTTTTCTCCGATGCCATGCAGCAGATTTCGAATAGCATTAGCATGCATCACTCCAGATTTTCCATGGCCAGGAAAAAGGAAGCGACTGCTTTCAATTTTAGGCACTGCTTTGACAAGCGTTATCACTTGTTCGGGTATTGGAATCACGAAAGGCTTGCGCATCTTCATCCGTTCGCCCGGTAGTGACCAGAGCCCAGCCTGTAGGTCAAACTCATCCCAGCTTGCGAATCGCACCATGTGCGATCGGGCGCCGGTAAGGATGAGGAGCTGTGCTGCGATTGAAGTTGACGTTTCAATGCCCTGAAGCGTTGACATCAATGGGGGTATGTCTTGCCAGCGCATTGCCGTGAAGTGCTCTCGTTTCCGTGCTTTTCTTTTCTCGATTCGGCTCAGCAAGCTGTCTAGGTGACCGCGCCAGCGTGCCGGGTTTTCACCCTGGCGAAGCCCACGGGCCTTTGCAGCATCCAATACCTGCTCTATTTGGCCCCGTACCTCGTCCGCTGTCCGGGGCTTAACTGACCAGATCGGTTTCAGGATGGCCAAAACTTCCTCAGTTCCGACTTGATCAGCTGAAAGGGAGCCTATGTGCTCGAATGCATAGAGTTCTAGCTTTCTGAGCCAGCCCTTTCGCCACTTGTCGGACCAGCTACTCCCATGTGCTTCACAGTAGCTCTTGGCAAGCGTTTCGAACTTGACCCTCTTCGCTTCGCTGGCCTTCTGATGTTCGAGTAAAGCAGCCCGCTCCACATCACGGGCATGAAGGGGATCGATGCCGTCTACCAGTTGGCGTCGTTTGGCAGCGGCGTCCAAGCGCGCTTCTTTCAGGCTGACCGTGGGGTAAGCCCCTAACCCCATTTCTCTACGTCGGCCAGCAAGCTGGAATCTGAGAACCCAAGATTTCCGCCCAGTGCTTTTCACGACGAGTCGCAGACCTTCGCCGTCCTCATACGTACCGGGCTCTACCAGATTCTCGACCTGCTTCGGATTTAGCTTTCCCATTCTGTCCTCCGAGGGATGCATATCTGTCCCCCAGTCGTCCCCCCACATTTACGTCGGATGGCGCAAAACAGAGTTGGACCCCATAAGACGCATGATAGGCTGAGAGGCCCGTAGATCCTAGGGTCTGACAAAGTGATTTGGACTGGTGGGGATTTCTTCGGACAAATAAAAAGCCGGCTTGTGGCCGGCTTCTCGGGGACGCTTCCGACTAATTTATGGTAAGCCGCAACCGCCTTAACTGTGTGGTCACAAGGACCTGATAGAGATGGTCAACACCC
>Ga0207713_1001995_pt1 | contig 15341 bp, 9 predicted proteins | sample KBSS64metaG_FD_184404 | JGI IMG/M metagenome (GOLD analysis project Ga0207713, IMG submission 184404) | Switchgrass rhizosphere microbial communities from Kellogg Biological Station, Michigan, USA - KBS S6-4 metaG (SPAdes) (version 2) | ecosystem: Host-associated > Plants > Roots > Rhizosphere >...
ATCGAGCCGATCTCGATCGCCATCACTTCCGGCGGCCGGCCGGGGCGCAGTTCCGCGACGATGCCGTCGACCCGGCCCATCCTGACGGAGTGGCGGTCCACCACCTGCTTGTCGAGCACGTCCCGCACGATGTCCATCATGCGCCTCCCAATACCTGTAACGGCAGCGCGACGATCGCCAGCACGAAGGCCAGCACGATGATCGCGACGACCACCGTATTGGAAATCACGCCGTTGCCGTGGCGTCCCACGTAGCGCTCGTCGTTCATCAGCACCAGAAACGGCACGACGGTGAGCGGCAGGCTTACCGCTGTGAGCGCCATCGAGAACACGGTCAGTTTGAGCGGGTCGACACCCGCGGCGATCGGGATCGCACTGATCGCGAGCGCGCACGTGTAGACGAGGCAGAACCCTGGATCGTCGCGGGGCTTGCGGTTTTCGCCCCAGTTCCAGCCGAAGCCCTGCGCAACTAAATACGCCTGCTCCAGCGCGATCTGCAAGATGGCGCCGAAGCACGCGAACGCGAGCGACGCGACGAACAGCACGAAGCCCCAGAAGCCGAAGACCGCGACCAGCAGCAGCGGCAGTTGGTGGTAGTCGTCGACGCGCGTGATGCCGTGGGCGGGAAACACATACGCCGCGGCAACCAGCACGGCCACCGAAATACAGCCGCCGAATGCCATGCCCAACGTGGCGATCGCGCGGTTCGCGCCGAGATAGCCTGAGTCCCAGTGATCTTCGACCGCGCCGGACGAATAGAACAGGAACAGCGACGGCGTGATCGACGCGCCGAGGATGCTGACGACGATGAACCAGTAGTTCGCCGGATCATGATGCGGCACGCTGGGCAGCACGCCTGCCGCCACCTGATGCCAGTCCGGTTTGAGCGTGACCGCCGCGGCGACGAAGCTCAACGTGACGAGGCCGAGCAGCGACACGCCTTTTTCGATCAGCCCGAAGGTGCCTCGCCACAGCGTGAACCACGCCAGCAGCGCGATGGGCAGCGCCCACCACGGGTGCTTCAGCCCGGTGGCCATCTCGAGCGCAACACTGACGCCGCCGATTTCCGCCGACAGCACCAGCGTGTTCACGATCAGCACCGCGACGAACGGCAACAGGAAGAACTTGATGCCGAAGCGGTCGCGAATGCCCGCGGCGATCGTATGCTGGCTCACCGCGGCAAAGCGGCCCGCCATCTCGGTCAGGAAGATGATGCACAGCGTGCCGACGACAATCGGCCAGACCAGTTGCAAGCGAAACGCGGCCCCGCCCTGCGCCGCGGTCGACAGCGATCCCATCTCCAGAAAGCCGCCCACGCTGGTGACGACGCCGAGGCAGATTTCGAATATTTTTTTCATCCCGTCCGGCTCCGTCTGAAGACACCCCTGCCTAAGCATCGTTCGTTCCTGCTCGCCCCGAGCGTCGATGCAAGGTGGTATCTTCCCGCGCATTTCACGTCAATGCAGCAAGTCCTGGATCCGGTAGTACGCACCGACGAGCGGCAGCATCCAGCGGCGTGCGGCATGGGCCGGCACCGGCGGCCAGGGCAGCGCGCGCCACGGGTTCGCAGCGGGCGAACCGGACATCACGTCCGCCATCACCCGCCCCATATGCGTGGACATCTGCACGCCGTGCCCGCTGTAGCCCATCGAGTAGTAGAGCCCGTCATGCTGCCCGGCGCGCGGCAGCCGGTCGACGGTCATGTCGACGAGACCGCCCCAGCAATAGTCGACCCGCGTTGCGGCCAGTTCCGGAAAGTACTTCGCCAGGTCGGCCTGCAGCACGCGGCCGCTCTTCGCATCCGAGCGCGGGTCCGACATCGCGAATCGGGCCCGCCCGCCCCACAGCAGCCGGTTATCCGGCGTCACACGAAAGTAGTTGCCGATGTTCAGCGAGGTCACATAGTTGCGCCGCCGAGGAAAGAGCGCGTCCAGCTGCCCCGTGGAAAGCGGCTCTGTCACCACGATGAAACTGCCGACGGGCGCCATCCGTTGCTGGAACCATTGCAGCGGCCCTTGCCGCGACGGTCCTGTCGCCACCAGCACCTTGTCGGCCAGAATCACGCCGCGCGCGGACGTGACCTCGAAGCGGCCGCCGTCGATGCGCTTCATTTGCGTCACGGCGGCATGCTGGAAGATGCGGGCCCCATGACGCGCCGCGGCCTGGGCGAGCCCCACGCCGAACTTGCCCATGTGCATCTGCGCGCCATTGCGTTGCAGCAGTCCGCCATGGAAACTTTCTGAACCGACTTCGCTGCGCACGCGTGCCGGCTCAATTAGTTCGATATCCTGGTCGACTTCACGATGCAACACTTCATAGCTCCGCGCGAGCTTCTCGAAGTGCTTCGGCTTCGCCGCGAGTTTGAGCTTGCCGCAACGCACGAAATCGCAGTCGATCCGATGCTGCGTCACGATCGATTCCACCGTTCCCACCGCGCTTTCGTACGCGCGATAAAACGCGCGAGCCTGTTCGAGCCCGACGCTCTCCGCGAGCGACGCAAAGTCCTGCGCCACGCCGGTGTTGCACTGCCCGCCGTTTCGCCCCGATGCCTGGCCCGCGATCCGCCCCGCCTCGAGCACGGTGACCGACACGCCGCGCGTGGCAAGTTCGAGCGCGGCCGATAGGCCCGTCAAGCCCCCTCCGATCACGACCACATCACTGCGCCCTTCCACGGGACCGTCGGCGCCGTCCTTGAATTCGGGAGCCGTATCCAGCCAGTACGAATCTAGCTTCATTGAATTTTCGATTGAATGCCACGACGCGGACCGCCTCGCCAGCGAGGCCTTCGCAGCGAGCCGGTCACCGGAACGATCCGCAACCTGAACGGCCTACTTCAAGCCGACCACCACGCATATTCGGCGAACGAAAAGCCCATCATCGCGCCCGTCGGAATCGAGCCAAGCCCCTTGAGGCGCTTGTCGTTCGCATCGAGCAGACTGATGAACGACGGAATGCCGATGCCGCCCTCGTCCGTCACGAGCGCCTGCATTTCGCCGTACATCTGCTTGCGCTTCGCGTCGTCGGTCTCGGCGCGCGCGCTCACGAGCAGTTGATCGAACTTCGGATCCTTCCACGCCGACTCGTTCCACGGCGCGTCGGATTTGAAGAACTGCGTGAACAGCACGTCCGCGCTCGGCCGCGGATTGATGCTGCCGAAGCCGAGCGGGTGCTTCATCCAGTGATTCGACCAATAGCCGTCGGCGGGGACGCGGTTCACGCTCAGGTTCACGCCGATCTTCGCGGCCGTTTGCTGGATGAGTTGCGCCATTTCGACGGAGCCGTTCGCGTCCGTGGTCGCGTAGATCGGCGGCAACGTGGTTCCGACCGCGCCGGCCTTCTGCATGTAGAACTTCGCCTTGTCGAGGTCGAACTTGCGTTGCGGCAACGAAGCATTGAAGTACCGATGACCCGGCGGAATCGGCTGGTCGTTGCCGATCACCGCATAGCCGAGAAAGACTGTGGAGCGGATCTGCTCGCGATCGAACAGGTACTTCATGCCCTTCACGAAATCAGGGTTGCCGGTGAACGTGTTGTCGCGGCGCATGATGAGGTCGGTGTAAAGCCCCGACCGCGTCTCCTTCATTTCGTATCCCGGCGTCGCGGCGATACGGCGTGTCGAGCGCGGGTCGACCGAGTTGATCAGATGAACGTCGCCGGCGAGCAGCGCGCTCACACGCGCCGCGTTGTCGCTGATGCTGATCAGCTCGATCTGATCCAGATACGGCTGCCCCGGCTTCCAGTAGTTGTCGTTGCGCACGCCGATCGTGCCCGCGCCCGGCTTGAAGCTCTTCAGCTTGTAGGGACCGGTGCCGATCGCCTGGTTGAAGTTGCTCGTGCCGTCCTTGACGATCACCAGTTGCGGGGTCGCGAGAATCACCGGCAAGTCGGCGTTCGGCACCTGTAGCGTCAACGTCACTTCGTTCGGTCCACTAGCGGTCACGCTCGTGAACTGATCGGCGAGCGTCTTCACGCGCGAGGCCGTTTGCGGGTCCTTGTGACGCGTCAGCGAATAGACCACGTCGGCCGGCGCGAGCGGCTTGCCGTCGTGAAAGGTCACGCCCTGGCGCAGCTTGATGATCCACGTTTTCGCATCGGTGCTGGAAACCGATTCAGCGAGATTCATGCGCGGCGTCAGGCTTTCGTCAAGCTGCGTGAGGCCGCTGTAAAACATGAAGAAGCGGATGTAGTCGCCGCCGGTCGAGCCCGCTGCCGGATCGAGCGTATCCGATACGGAACCCGCGTCATAGGCGACACGAATGCTGCCGCCCTTCTTCGGAACCTCGGCGGCGAGCGCGCCGGGCGCGGCCGTGAGGAGTCCGCCGCCGGCGGCCATCATGCCGGTTCCAGCCAACATGCGCATCATGTCGCGGCGGCTGACGCCGCGGCTATTCGTTTCGTCGTTCATGTTCAGGGCTCCGCGGATGTAAATGAATCAGGCAACGTTCTCTTGTGAAGTCTCGTCAGCAGCATCGTATGCCGGCACAAAACGCGTAAAGCGCCGACAAAAAAAGGCAGACGGCATAAACAAACTGTTTCGGCGCCGCCAACGCGGCACTTTGCATGGTCGCCGGTTTCGCGCCGACGACCTGCCATGAACCGGGTGCTGTCAGGCGCTCGCCGGCGCCTTGGTGTCGAGCAACTGCGGATAGCGTCGCAGCACTTCGTCATACAGTTGCGCGATCACTTGCGGCCCCGGCGCCAGGGTGCCGGCCGTCTCTCTCGCGTCGAGCGCATCGAAGATCTTGTGCTTGAGGAAGTGCCGCCATACGACCGGCGCGCGCGCGAGAATGCCGGTCAGAACGTCGTAGCGTTCGCGGGTCCATTTCGCTTCATACGCGTCGCGCTGCGCGCCATGGTCGAAGTGACATGCCGGCCGCTGCCGCGCCGCGCTTCGCGCCGCCTCGCGCAGACGCGCGGTCGCCTCCGCGTCGACGGCGCCCTCGACCAGCGCCACGCCATACAGATCGCGCGCCTGAGCGACGGACAGATAGCCGCGCCGCAGGTCCTCGAGCACCTTCCCTGTATCCCGTTCGTAAGGATGACCATAGCCGCCGCCGCCGCACCCTTCGAGACGGATTACGTCGCCGGGACCGCACATCACGAGGTCGGTCACGCCGAGGTCTTCCTCGCTGTCAGTCCCTGGGTTACGGGTGAAGCGCGACACGGCGCCGGCCTTGCCGCCCAACACACCCCACGAGGCAAAGCGCGAACGGTCGCGATTGCGCGCCGTCACGAGCGTGCCCGGCGAGAAGACACGAAACTCCATCACGGTCCCGAGGCCGCCGCGATACTTGCCGGCGCCGGCGCTGCCCGGCACCACGCCATAGCGCGTGATGCGGATGGGCACTTCCGCTTCGTTGATCTCGACCGGCGTATTGCGCAGGAACGCGACATTCGCGCCGGACGCGTCGGAGCCGTCGGCGCACGCCATGCCGCCCGCGCCGCCGCCCACCGGTCCAATCGACGCGATCACCGTGCGGCCGTTGCGGTCAACCGTCTTCACGTTCAGGATCGACATGCCGCCGGCCGGACAGGCCGGCAAGCGGTCCGGGCACACCATCGAGAATGCGCCGAACGTGACGTATTGCGCGACCTTCGCGGTCAAACTGCGCATGCCGACCGCGGCTGGCGGCACGCAGTTCATGATCGTGCCTTCGGGCATGATGCAGCGCGCCACTTTCAGCATGCCTGCGTTGAGCAGCAGATCGGGATTCAACGAATACAGCACGTAGTTCAGGCCGACGAGCGCGAGCACATGGCGCTCCTTGCCGCCCGTCGGCATGTTCAGCGACGAATTCAACTGCGGATCGCTGCCCGTGAAGTCGAACACGAGCGAACCGTCGTTCACCGTCAGCGTCAGCGCGACGCGCAGCGGCTTGCCGTTGACCGAATCCTCGTCGGCGTATTCGGCGAAGAAGTATTCGCCGTCCGGCATGCCGCGCACGATCGTGCGCGCCTGGTCCTCCGAATAGTCGAGCAGCGCGTCCATGCCGGCGCGAAACTGCTCGATGCCGAAGCGCTCGATGATTTCCAGCACACGCCGCTCGCCGGTCATGAGCATGGCGATCTGCGCCTTCAGGTCGCCGCGATTCTGCTCGGGCGCGCGCACATTGATCGCCATGTGTTCGAGCAATGCTTCATCGAGCACGCCCGCGCGGACGATCTTGGTCGGCGCGAAACGAATGCCTTCCTGATAAATCTCGGTGAGCGTGCGCGACAGCGACGCCGGCACCGCGCCGCCCATATCGGTGTTGTGAATGTGCCCGCCGACATGGCAGACGATCTCGCCGCCGAAGAACACCGGTTTCCACATCATCACGTCGGGCGTGTGGGTGGCGACGTAGCCGCTATACGCGTCGTTCGTCATGCAGATGTCGCCCGGCTCGTAGTGATCGATCATGTCGATCACCGCGCCGAAATCGAGCCCCGGATACCAGGTCGCGCCGAGCGTTTTCGGCGATGCGAAAGTCAGGCCGCGCGTGTTCATCAGCGTGCAGGAGAAGTCTTCGGTTTCCTTCACGAACGCCGAATGCGCGGTGCGCACGAGCGTGTACGCCATGCTTTCGGCGGCCGCGACGCAATAGTTCGCGAAGATCTGAAGAACGGATTTATCGAATGTCATCGTGCGTTTCCAGGGTCGGCCCATCAGACCGCTTCGAGAAAAAGGTTGCCGTATTCGTCCACGCGTGCGTCGAAACCGGGCAGCACGCAGGTCGTGGTGTCGTCCTGCGCGACGATCGCCGGCCCGGTGAACCGGTGTCCCGCGAGCAGCGCGGCGCGCCGGTAAAGCGGCACGCGGCGCCAGGCGCCGTCCAGATAGACGTCGATCTCCGATTCCACGCGCGGCGCGCCCTCGCCCATCGCGATCCGCGGCAGTTCGGGTTTCGGCGTGGGCGCGGTGATGACGAGCCGCAGCGCCACCACCTGAATCGGCGACTTCTCGTCGCTGTGCCCGAAAAGGCGCGCATGTTCGCGATGAAATGCCTGCGCGATCGCTTCGAGATCGCCGCCGGTGAGCGCTTCCATCGCGAGCGGCGTGTCGATTTCGAACGATTGCCCGCGATAGCGCATATCGGCCGATACGACGATCTCGGCGGCGGCGTCGCTGCCCGCCTCGCGAATCACCCATGTGCGGGCGTCGGCTTCGAGGTGGGCGAGGTCCTCTCTCAGCAAGGCGAGCGATGCACGGTCGAGCGGATAGTAGGTGGCTCGAACAAAATCGTTCTTCGTATCGGCGATCAGGCCGCCGAGCGCGCTCAACACGCCCGGCGTGGTCGGCACCAGCAGGTTGCGCACATTCAAGGCGCGCGCGAGAAAGCAGCCGAGCATCGGCCCCGCGCCGCCGAACGGCATCAGCGCGAAAGTGCGCGGGTCGATTCCGAAGCGCGAGCTGAGCCGGCTCACGCCCGCATACATGCCCGAGATCGAAACCTCGATGATGGCCGCCGCGGTCTGATGGATATCGAGCCCCAGACGCCGCGCGAGCGGCTCGATTGCGCGCCGCGACGCGTGCGCATCCACCTTCACCGCGTTGTAGCCGAGCGCGGCGTTGCCGAGCACGCCGATCACGGCGAACGCGTCGGTGATGGTGGGGCGCGTGCCGCCGCGTCCGTAGCAAACCGGTCCTGGGCTCGACCCCGCGCTTTCGGGGCCGACCTTCAACACGCCGAATTCGTCGACCCAGGCAATCGAGCCGCCGCCGTCGCCGACCGACGACACGGACACCGACGGAATATGAATCTGGAATTCGCCGATGTATTCGCCGGTTGCGTACTGCGGTTTGCCGTCCACGATCAGCGCGATATCCGCGGTCGTTCCGCCGATGTCGAGACTCATGCAATCTTTCACGTTGCAGAGCCTGGCGAGATACGCCGCGCCGATCACACCCGACGCGGTGCCCGACAGGATCATCTGCACGCAGTTCTGTTTGCCGTGCTCGGCGCTCATCACGCCGCCATTCGATTTCGTGACCTTGAGGTCCGCCGCGACACCGCTTTCCGTCAGCGCCGCCTGCAACTGCGTCAAGTAGTTCGACACGCGCGGCTGCACATAGCCGCCGATGGTCGCCGTCACCGTTCGCTCGTATTCGCGGATGATCGGCCACACCTCGTGCGAGCACGACACGAAGAAGCCCGGCAGCGCAGCCCCGATAATCGCCTTGACCTGCTGTTCGTGCGCCGGGTTGCGGTATGAGTGAAGCAGCGACACGATCACGCCCTCGCAGCCCGCCGCCTGCATGCCGCGCACGGCGGCGAGCACGCTGGGTTCGTCGACGGGCGTTTCCTCCACGCCGTCCGCGCCGAGACGTCCTATCACGCCGAATACACGGTCGCGCGGAATGAGCGGCGCCGGGCGGCTCGACATCAGATGGTACATATCGGGGATCTTCAAACGCGCGATGTCGAGCACGTCCTCGAAGTGTCGCGTGGTGATGAGCCCCAGCTTCAGCCCGCGCCGTTGCACCACCGCATTCACGCCGACCGTCGTGCCATGCGTGAAATACGTCACCTCGTGCGGCTCGATGCCGTAGCGCTCGCGCAGTCCCTCGACGCCCGCGAGCACTTCGCTGCCCGGGCTGTCGGGACGCGAAAACACCTTTAGCGTGCGAATGGTTCGCGTGGCTTCGTCCAGCACCGCGAAATCGGTGAACGACCCACCGATATCGACTCCGATTCTCAAACCCATTGTCGTGTTCCTGCCTGTGTGAAGTGATGTGCGCCGCTGCCGCTCAAGCGCGTTGCCTGCGTTTGTCGATGACGTCGCGAATCTGGTAGTAGCTGCCGAGCGCGGGCATGAACCACGGCTTGCCGCCATAGAGCGGATGCGTGAGCATCGGCGTGCCGTAGGCGCTGGTTTCGGGCGCTTGTCCTTCGGCGATCAGGCGCGCGACCTTGTAGCCGAGATACGTCATCATCACCACGCCGCTGCCGTTGCAGCCGAGCGCGTAGTAGACGCCATCGGCGGTGCGGCCCAGATGCGGGAGGAAGTCGAGCGTGAGCGCCACCGTGCCGCCCCAGCTATACGCCACCTTGACGCCGTCCATCTGCGGAAAGCGCTCGACCATCTGCGCATGCAGGATCGCAGCCGACTGGCGGCGATCGAGGTTGTAAAAACGCGCCCGGCCACCGAACAGCAGCCGCGTGCCGTCCGGCGAATAGCGGTAGTAGTTGACGACGCGGCGCGTCTCCGAGATGCCGCGACGCTTCGGTATCAGCGAGGCGCGCAAGTCGGCTGGCAATGCCTCGGTGGCGATCTGATGCGATACGACCGGCACCACGCGACGCTGCAGATCGGGCGTCGACGAACCTGTGTAGCCGTTCGTGCAGATCACCACGTGCCGGCTGGCGAGCGCGCCGCGCGGCGTCTCGACCCGGTATTGCGCGCCGACTCGCGCGATGCTGCCGACCGGGGCGCGGCTGCATACCGTGACGCCCGCGCCGCGCGCCGCGGCGAGCAGACCGGCGAACATCATCGACGGATGAAGCTGGCCCGCGCGTTCGAGCAGAACGCCGCCGGCATAGATGTCGCTGGCCAGTTCGCCGCGCAGTTCGTCGCGTGAAAGCAGCCGCGCCCCGGCGCGCGCATACGTGTTCAGATTGACGATGCGCTTGCGCCACGCGGCCAGATGCGCGTCGGTCCACATCGCGTTGATGCGCCCGGCCTTCACGTAGCTGCATTCGATCGCGTTATCGCGCAGGATGCTTTCGAACACCTCGTAAGACGCCGACGCTTCGCTCAACAGGGTGCGCTGACGCTCCTCGGATACCGAACCATCCAGCTTTTTTCCCGACGGCGCCTTGCCGACATTCACGCCTCCCGACACCTGTCCGCCGCTGAGCGTGCTCGCGCCGATGCCCGGCACATCCGCTTCGAGCACGGCCACGCGCAAGCCCTGCTTCGCCAGTTCGAGCGCGCACGACAAGCCCGCATAACCGGCGCCGACGATCGCGACGTCCACCTCGCGGGGCACCTCCGACATCAGTTCGTCATGCGGACGCCAGTCTTGCCACCAGTACGGCGTGTCGGTGAAATCGAGGGAAAAAACGTCGTTGCGCGTGGACACGGTCGAGTCCTGGTTGGATTGAATAGCCCCGCTCGCCGGACTCAGCGAGGGCGTGAAAAAACCAGCGGCTTCCGCGAGCCTTCGGTCGCGGTCTCGGGCCTCGCTGTCATGGCGCCGATAACGCGTCGCTCGCGTCGTGCAGCGCATGGCGTGCGATAGCAACGATCTCGTCGATGTCGGCGCGCGTGGCGATGAGCGGCGGCGCAAAGCCGACAATGTCGTTCGTGCCCAGCGCGCGCACGATCAAACCGCGCGCGAGCGCCGCCTGCGCTACCCGTTGGCTCGCCTTCGCCGCGGCCGGAAAGGGTCGTCGTTCAGTCTTGCCGGCCATCAGTTCGAGCGCGGCGAGCATGCCCACGCCCCTCACATTGCCGACGAGCGGATGCGCGTCGAACGCCTCATGCAGACGCGCCTGGAAATAGGCGCCGACCTCCGCCGCATTGCTCACCAACTGCTCGCGCTCGATGATGTCGAGGTTCGTCAATGCCGCCGCCGCGCACACCGGGTGGCCGGAGTAAGTCCAGCCGTGATTCATTGCGCCCTGCTCGCGCGAGCCGCGCTCGATCACATCCCACACGCGCTCGCTGACGATCACGCCGGACAGCGGCAGATACCCGCTCGTCAGCCCTTTCGCCACCGACATCAGATCCGGCGCGAGGCCGTAGTGCTCGCTGCCCGTGCGCGAACCGAGGCGGCCGAAACCGCACACCACTTCATCGACCGCGAAGAGAATGTCGTGACGCTCGAGCACCGCCTGAATCGCGGGCCAATAACCCGACGGCGGCGGCACGATGCCGCCCGAGCCCATCACCGGCTCGCCGAAAAACGCCGCGATCGTGTCGGCGCCCTCACGGGCGATCAGTTGCTCCAGGTGCTCGACGCAATCCGCGACGAACTCCGCTTCGCTCGCGCCGGGGCGTGCGTCGCGATAGAAGTCGGGGCTCGCCGTGTGCAGCACCTGCGGCATGGGCAGATCGAAACCGGCGTGAAACTTCGGCTGCCCCGTGAGGCTGCCGGTCGCGATGCCCGAGCCGTGATAACTGCGCTGCCGCGCGATGATCTTCTTCTTGCGCGGCCTTCCGAGCACGTTGTTGTAGTACCAGGCGAGCTTCACCTGCGTCTCGTTGGCGTCCGAGCCCGACATGCCGTAGAACACCTTCTTCATGCCGGGCGGCGCCCACTCTTCGATCAGACGCCGGGACAGTTCGACAGCGGGGTCGTTCGAAAAGCCCGCATACGTGTGATAGAACGACAGCCGGCGCGTCTGGGCGGCGATCGCGTCGGCCATTTCCTCGCGTCCATAGCCGATGTTCACGCAGTAAAGCCCCGCGAACGCGTCGATGTACGAGCGCCCCGCGTGATCTTCTATGCGGATGCCCTGTGCGCGCGTCATCAGCCGCGCATCCAGTTCGCCCGACGCATGGTCCGACGCGTGCGTGCCGGGATGCATCAGATGCCGCCGGTCGGTTTCGAGCGTGAGTTCCCCGCGCCTGTGCATGGTTGCATTCATGTCGATGGGGATGTCGGTGTCGACGAAGTTCATGTTTTGTCCGCCGCTGAGGAATTGGCCGCAGCGTCCCACCGCGGATGCCACGCCGGCTGGCTCACGCGACCGTCGGTGCGAGCCAGCGCGCCGATGCGCGCCATCGAACTCGCATCGAGTTCGAAATCGGAGACCGCAAGGTTTTCGCCGATGCGCACCGGGTTCGACGACTTGGGAATCGCCGCCACGCCGGGCTGCTGCACGAGCCAGCGCAAGATGATCTGGGCCGGCTTGCGTCCGTGTTCGCGTGCGATCTCCGCGATGACCGGATCGGCAAGCAGCTTGCCGCTGCCGAGCGGCGTGTGCGCGATCAGCGCCATGCCATGCCGGCGACACGCATCGAGCACCAGGGTCTGGTCGAGATACGGGTGGTATTCGCACTGATTGGCGACCAACGGCACCGAGGCGAGCGCGACTGCGCGATCGAGCAAGGCCACCGGAAAATTCGATACGCCGATATGCCGCGTCAAGCCGCTGCGCTGCGCTTCGCACAGCGCGCCGATGGTCTCTTCCAGCGGCACTTCAGGGTTGGGCCAATGCACCAGCAGCAGATCGACGTGATCGAGCCCGAGCCGCGCGACGCTTGCCTCGGCGGCCCGCCTGAAATCCGCGGCGCGCAATTCGGTGTGCCACACCTTGGTCGTGACGAACACCTCGTCGCGCGGCAGACCGCTCGCGGCGAGCGCCTGGCCGACCGCCTGCTCGTTCTCGTAGCGCGCCGCCGTGTCGATATGCCGATAGCCCGCTTCGAGGGCCGCGCGCACCGCTTGCACGCCGTCCTCATGCGTGGACCGCCAGGTGCCGAGGCCGATTGCGGGGATGCGCGCGCCATGAGCCTGGATAACCGGCAAGGCGTCGAGCGGCTGAAAAGAGAGTCCCATTGCCGTAATCGTTCTCCAATGCTTTCCAACTCGATGAGGGTGTGCCACAATACGGCACGGCGTTCCACAAACAGTGAACGAAAAGTAACACGCGCTTTTTTGCGTTGCAAGCGCAGCGTGGGCGAGCGCTCGCCCGTCGCCGTCCTTCATCGGAGACCTGCATGAAAAGTTTGTTGAAGAGCCTCGAGATCCTCGAGGCTGTGTCGAAGAACCAGCCGGTCAGCGTGGGCGTGCTGGCACGCCTGCTCGATATGCCGAAGTCGAGCGTGCAGCGCGTGCTGTTGACGTTTCACGAGGCGGGCTGGCTTCGTCAGTCGAGCGGCGATCTGACGCGCTGGGAAGTGGGGCCGCGAATTCTCGGCGTGCGGCCTGCCGCGCTGCGCGGCGGCGCGCTGTATGCGGCCGCGCGTGAGCCGATGCGCGAGTTGCGCGACCTGACCAACGAGACGGTTCATCTGTCGGTGCCGGACAGCACCAACTCGATGGTCCTGATCGACCGTGCGGACTGTACGCAAACGGTGCGCACGTTCAGCCCGATCGGCGATCCGAGCCCGTTTCACGCCACCGCCACGGGGTTGGCGGTACTGGCGTACATGAAGGAAGCCGAGGTCGACGAAATCCTGAACCGCGACCTGCCGAAGTTCAGTGAAACAACGCCATGCGATCCCGCCGAAATACGGCTGGAACTCGAGCGCATCCGGCAACGCGGCTATTCGGTGAATCTCTCGCAGTACCGTCCCGCGGTGTGCGCAATCGGCGCGCCGATCATCGATTCAGACGGCGCGCCGGCGGCGAGCATCTGCATCTCGATGCCGGAATCGCGCTATGACCCGGCACGTCTTGAAGAATGGGGCAAGGCGGTCGCGAAGGCCGCGGCTGCGATTGGCGTGTAGCAATCCGGTAGCGATGGGGCGACGCGCGATTCACGGCGCGTCATGCCGTCGCCGCTTCCCGTCGGAACTTCAGCACGCCACGAGCCGCACCAGGCGCAGCACGATTTCGTGCATGCGCGTGCCGGGCAGGAAAAATTCGGCGACACCCAGCGCTTTCAGCACCCCCGCGCTTTCCGCCTGAACATTCCCGCCGAGCACGACGGGTATCGCGGCATGCCGCGCGCGCAATTCACGCATCAATTGCGACGTCAACTCGACATGTGCGCCCGCGAGCGATGACACGCCGATCATGTCGACCTCGTTCGCCAGCGCGCGCCGCGCAACTTCCGCGGGCGAGATGAAGAGTTCGTTGGACACGACCTCGAAGCCCGCATCGATCAACGCGGCAGCCACCGCTTGCGCGCCGCGATCGTGGCCGTCCTGTCCGAGCTTCGTGATCATCACGCGGGGCTTGCGCCCCAGCGTCGATGTCAATTCATCGACCTGTTCGCAGGCAGCTTTCCACCTTGCATCCGACGAAAGCGTTTCCTCGTAGATGCCGGCGCTCGCATGCAAACCGATCGCATGACGCGGCCACACGGCTTCGAGCGCGCGCGTGCATTCGCCGACTGTCGCGCGCGCACGCATGCAGCGGATCGTCAACGCGAGCAGGTTGCCCGTGCCCTCGCGCGCGGCCGTTTCGAGCGCGTCCAACGCACGCGCCACATGCTGCGCATCGCGCCGCAGCTTGACCTCCGCGATGCGACGGAGCTGGTGGCCGCGCACTTTTTTTCCGTCCAGTTCGAAACATTCGGGCGCTTCGTCAGCGTCGCCATGAACGAACGCGTTGACGCCCACCACGACGCGTTGCCCGCTATCGATTTCGGCCTGCAGCGTCACGGCCGATTCGTGAATGCGTTGGCGAATCCATCCCGAGCGAATCGCTTGCACGACGCCGCCGCGCGCGTCGATCTCGCCGATCAGCGAACGCACGCGCGCCGCGATGTCGGCCGTCAGCGCTTCCATCATGTACGAACCGGCCCACGGATCGACGACGTCGCACAGTCCCATTTCGTGCTGAAGCATGAGTTGCGTGTCGCGAGCGAGACGCGACGGCGATGCCGAGGGCAAGGCCAGCGCTTCGTCAAAGGCGTTCGTATGCAGCGACTGCGTGCCGCCGAAGACGGCCGCCAGCGCTTCGACGGTGGTGCGCACGATGTTGTTCGACGGCTTCTGCGCGGTCAGCGACCAGCCGGACGTCTGGCAATGCATCCGCAGGGCGCGCGCCTTGTCGGAAGCCGCGCCGCACTGCGTCGCGAGTTCCGACCAGACGAGACGCGCCGCGCGCAGCTTCGCCACCTCGACATAGAAGTCCGTGCCGACGCCGAAGAAGAAGCTCATGCGCTCGCAGGCGTCGTCGGCATTCATGCCTCGCGCGCCAAGCGTTTCGATGTAGGTGCGCGCATGGGCCATCGTCAGCGCCAGTTCGAGCACGGGATCGGCGCCGGCCTCCTGAAAGTGATAGCCGGACACCGATAGCGCGTTGAAGCGCGGAGCATGTCGCGCGAGATAATCGACCACGTCGGCGGCGATTCGCAACGACGGTTCAGGCGCGAAGATGCAGGTGTTGCGCACGATGAACTCTTTGAGAATGTCGTTCTGAATCGTGCCGGTCAGTTGCGCCGCGGACACGCCGCGCTCCTCGGCCGCGACGATGAAGGCGGCCAGCACGGGCAGCACCGCCCCGTTCATCGTCATCGATACCGAGGTTCGGTCGAGTGGAATGCCCGCGAAAAGACGCGCCATGTCTTCGACCGTATCGATCGCGACCCCGGCCAGCCCGACCTCGGCGCTCCCGCGCGGATCGTCCGAATCATAGCCGCGCTGGGTCGGCAGATCGAACGCGACGGACAAGCCCTGCGCCCCTTCCGCCAGCGCGGTGCGAAACGCGAGGTTCGAATCGGCCGCTTCGGCGTAGCCCGC
>Ga0207713_1001996_pt1 | contig 15339 bp, 12 predicted proteins | sample KBSS64metaG_FD_184404 | JGI IMG/M metagenome (GOLD analysis project Ga0207713, IMG submission 184404) | Switchgrass rhizosphere microbial communities from Kellogg Biological Station, Michigan, USA - KBS S6-4 metaG (SPAdes) (version 2) | ecosystem: Host-associated > Plants > Roots > Rhizosphere >...
AGCAGTGGAACATAAACGATTGTCTGAAGGACCAGTGTCAGTCCGCCAGCCCAGTCGTTCCAGTCGTGTGGTTTGGCCATGGTGTTTTCCTTTTCTTGAATGGGATGAGTGAATCATCCGCTTCCTATTGCCCTAAACCCAGTTTACGCTCTGGCGTCGGTACAGAGCGAGCAAAGCACCCGCGACAGGCGGGCTTTGCTGAGGATGTTTGGCAGCAGTCATGGACTGCTACCAAACGCTTTACTGGGAGACAGGAATCGTATCAACACGAAAGAGGCTGAATTCAATGGGTATTGTTCTTCAGGGTATGACTCATTATTTCTAAAATTATCCTCAGTCTATTTCCAGGTGGCGAACCATCGTGAAAAAGTCCTGACTTGCGGCAGACCAGTCTGGAAGGAATTCAAAGTGCTACGCCGAGCCACCACCCACATTCAGCAGGAGGGCGGTCATCAATAGCTGTCATTGCCGAGCTTATGCACTGCGCTGACAGTCGAACACGGTAAGTCCTAGGACGAATGACTCGATAGCTTCGATAGTCTGGGTCCGCTCGCCGTGCAGCAGCCTTGCAGCGGCATTCGCAATCGAGAGCTCGCCTTGAAGAGCGGCATCCACAAGTTGCAGGCCAGCCTCCTTGATGTCATCCGTGAGCGCCAAGTTGTTCCAAGCCTCCCTCTCTTCGTCGAGAGTCTCGAAGATCGCCCGATAGATGCGCTCCTCCTCGGGCATCCTGGTTCCCTTGCTGCTCCAATACGCATCAATGCCTTGGAGCTCTGCCAACGGGTTGGTGAGACGAGTAAATACGTTTAGCGAATCCAGCGGAGCTGCCTGGAGTCCTGCGGCGGCGCACCAGGGTTGCGCCAGTTCATTTGGTAGGACCGGGAACAGACTGTCGAAGCCAGATGTAGCGAGATTCGTCAATCCGAGCTTGTTCATGACCGGCAGGACGCAAATCTTGCGCCCGTCATCAACGAGAGCGCGCCAGGCTGCCCAGCCACTCTCTAGGTCCACGCCTGTTCCATCGGTGTTCACAGGCAAGGTGACCAGCACATCCGCAGGCGGCCACACCCCGGGAATGGTAGCCTCAGGCAGCAGATGAACGCCGATGCCAGGGCTTATTGCGGTCAACTCGGCCCTTAGTCTACCTTCCAAGTTATTGAACTCGGCCTCGCGATATCGGCGCGCGGCAAGTGCCGCTTTGCCAAGCGCACTTCCCTTTGGGGCCGTCTGGCAGCGGTGGGTGAGGAACGGGGGCAGCCCTCTTTTCTCAGACTCACCGGCCATCGTCTGAAACATTTCCACGAGGCGTCGTAGCTCATCCAACTCTTTCGGAACCTCGATTGACAACACATCCCATGACTCCTCGGACGCCGCAATCGTGATGCTTTTCTGGAGGTCTGCAAGCCACCCCATATAGGCCGGAGCACCCTGCGGCAGCGCAAGAAACCTCCGGACGAGGTCCGTGGAGCAACTGGACAGGATCGATGGCAGCCTCGACCAGCTCTGAACCTCAGCAGTTGGCTGCTCCTCCTGTGGCGCCACCAAGCTGATAGCAGCGTCGTATACGCGCCCCAAAACGTTGAGTGCCGTTGTATCTGTCTTCCCTCTGAATTGCCCGTCAAGCAGGGCTCTGAGGTTCGGGACGAGCATATTGAGTAGATCCAGGCATTGCGCTAGATATGCGGTGTAACTCTTAGCAGCCAATTCCGCGTTGAGAATGGCCAGCCACGCACGATTGCGGGCAACCTGTTCGGGCGCGGGAACGTTCGCCCTGGGCATGCGTTTGCAAGCAAGCGGGTAGTCTCTAATTGTGGACGGGACGATGCTCCCGTCAGCTCCGAGCGCGTTGCTGGAGACAATATCTGCTGCAGGTGTCAGCGCCAGCAAGGTCTCACAAGTCTGATACACCTCGTGATTAAGGTCGGTTTGCACGGAGGTTGCTACATACCAGAAGTCTGAGCGAACCTCTTTACCTTCCTCACATGAGCTCAGACGCGGTGCCTCAGCCCATGCCACATGGTCGGAGAAGCGCTGGAATAACACCTCTTGCCCTACTGCATTGACCCAACTGATCGCCAGCGCCCTGTCGACCCTTGCTGTGACTCTGAGTAGCGAAACTATGGCTTGAAAGTCCGCGTCGACAAGCGGGGGGGAAAGTGTGGCCAGCTCCCCCAAGTGCGAAGCCGGGATGACTTGGCCGAGTAGCGAAGCCATGAGCCGGGTCAAGTCCCCCATGCTGCTCCCCGCCTGGAGCGTGCGGCGCAGATCGCTTGGAGCTAACCGAGCCAAAAAGCGAGCGGTCAAACCTGAAGCGATGATCTCAGTCCTGATTTCAGTAAAGCGTCGAGATACCGAGACTATCGGACCGATATCTGGTGGCTCGACGTCGCCGATCGCAAGTCCAGCAGGCGTTCCTAGCAACGACTTCGCCATCGCTAGTGCTTCGGCGGTCTGGAGCCATCGTCCGATCACCCGATGCGCGTTCGTGTGATCCAGCCCTGTCAGAATCGCGCTGAGGAGCGTCGTTGTCGGTGCTGCCTCCAATCTAAGTGCCAGGCCTTCAATTACCTCGTCATCGCATCCCTCGTGCCTAGAGAGCGTGCGCTCAAGGAACCGAGACATCTCGGATGCCGGCACCAGCCAAACTGCAGTTGCGACCGTAGTCGAAAACAAGGGCGGCGCGAACTCGTGGGACAGACGAAGTAGCTCTGCAGATCTCAACTCATGCAGCCCCACGATCCTACCGTCATGTGTGTCTTGAACCAGGTGCTCATCCTTGAGTCTGGTCAGCGCTAGCGAGACCGTAGTCGCTGGCTTGGACAAGATGCGAGGCAACTCTGACACATCGGCACCGCAACCCGCGGCGTTCACACAAGCCACCATCCTCAAGACATCCAGCTCGTCGTGTCGAGTGACGTCGTTCATCCGCGCAGCAATCTGCGCGTGCAGCGTCTCACTCAATCGATGCCCCTGAGTAAGCACGTGGGTGTACTCAAGTAGGTGGCCAGCCGCCAGCGCCCAAGGTTCTCGCCATCCTTGCCAAGCGGTTTGCCCTCTATCCCTCAACTCTCGCCACACTCGTTCAGCAAGAGTGTCGTCGCCCTGAACCTTGACCTGGGCAGCGCGACGGTTATCTACCAGCGGATAGCGATCCTCCTCTCGTACAGATGCCAAAAGCAGCAGCCCGGGAGTGCGATTTACCTCCGCAGTCAACGCGGTCCAACCCTCCGAGAACCCTCGGCCCACGTCATCGATGATGAAACCGACGGGCGCATCTGCAGTCGCTCGTCTGGAGCGCGCAAGCTGGACAAGTGACGCAACTGCTGTCGGCGGCAGACGATGAATCTGAAACCAACGCACTGCGTGGCGACTGGCATACGCGGCTTCCCAAAGAACTGCTGACTTTCCTGAGCCGGAAGCACCGTGAATGAGCGCGTTTCTGCGGCTTTCCAGTCCTTGGAGAACGGCTGCACGGAGCTCAGGGCGTTCCACAACAAGTCCTGCGGCTACATGTGATGCCTGCGCATCGACACCCAGGTAGAACTGCGGATCCTCATCAGGAGTCAGGAAGTCCACAGCTGAACACAAGCCCTCAGCTAGCGCTGCCTCGACTAGTGCTGAGGTCAAAAGCGGCTGTAGCGCATCGAACCGCTGCTGAACATCAGATACTGCAAGCCCAAGATAGGCGTTCTCCGGCCGAGTACCATTTACATCAGAAAGATGCCCCACCACGCCCAAGAGGTCCGCGAAGTACATCTCGGCTTCGAAGGGGGTGCAGGCCTGCCTAGCCGAAATCTGGGCTAATGCGCTTCCGCGAGGGTCAGGCAGCACAAGCACCTTGGTTCGCGCAATGAGGCCAGCCAGCCCCTTGCGTCCCTTCAGCTGGGCTACGACGGTCGGATAGGCGGAAAGGTCCTGCAACTGGCGGATGGCAGTGCGACGTTCGCCAACGTTACTTTCGAGCACCAGCAGAAATTGGTCGCCAGGAAGCCCTTCTCCTTCCCACATTTTCGTGACGAAGCCCGCCACTGAACGAGCTGAAAACGGCCCCATGTGGTCGCGTCGCGACTTGACCTGCGCGAGCGTTCTAGCGCTGGCCGTCCGGAGCTCAAGATCGTCACCCCCTTCAGGGACGACGCTGCCGTAACCAAGGTGGCCGACGAAGTTTTCCACAGCAAGGCTTGCCGCAACCGCATCCTGATAGCGGAACCCACGTCCCGCATGAGAGCCAGCTCTTGTCGCCAAACCGAACCTCGCTTTCCGATGGCCAGAAACAATTCGTCGCGCATTCGCTCCAAGCGGCGACTAGAGGACGATATCTCGTGAAGACATTACTCCCGGAAGCGCAAGTTATGGAACAGGGAGCGCGAGGAATATGATGTCGTATAGCCCTTCATCCAGCGGTATCCACACGGTGGGTCGGCTCCGTCTACCCATGTCTAGCGTCGAACGGGAGTTTACAGGCGTTCAACATTCGGGACGTCAGGCAACGTTTTTCCAAACTCCCGCCACCATGCTGATTTTCGGCTAGGAGCGCACCAGATCAAGCACAAAAACAATCACACGTCCCTCACGTACTGATTTGCTTCCGGTAATGAGCATCTCCCGCAACTCATTCGCTGTTTGAGGTGGCTCCGTACCTCGCCCTGGCTTTTTAAGGCATTTGTTCGGCAGATTCTGATCGCCAAACCAGAGGACGAGATAGATGCCACGCCCCTCTGCTCGCCAATCTCGGGTGTAGAGTGCATCAAGCTGCATGTCAGCACCTCTCCAGAGTTCCGGGTGCCACTGCCCCTTCACTTCGATCGGCATCCTAAGTGCACCCGCAGAACAGGCAATATCGACTTCCTTGTCTGCAGCGACATGCGCCTCAGGATCAAACGTGATCTCTTTCGATCCCTGGCGAAGCAGCCCAAGAAGATGATCACGACAGCGTTCCTCCGCAAAGGGAGTACCGTTGTCATCATAGAAGCCACGCCACGATTCGGCATCGTCGCTCTTGACCTTCGCTTGGGCGATCGAAAGCTCCTCAAGCACCAACGCCTGCAGATCGGCGGAGGATACAGGAAGAAGATTACGTGTAATTGCATTGATCGTTTCAAGCGTGGGAGGAGCATAAGATGATTCGACACGGATGCGCACTTGCTCTGTGACAACAATCTTGATCGACTCGGTGTAGCCGTCGGGCGGTGCGCTCCTCAAGCGCATCAAAGCAGCGATTGCATCTTCGCTGGTGTCATTGCCTAGACGACGGATTAGATGGGTCAGGTGGTCACTAGCATCCCAGGGATTAGTATTGCCCCCGGTAGTCCCGCTTGGACGATACACCATTGGCCACCGCGGGCGGAACGTAGTGATGATCCATTCAAGCTGCGCTGGCTCCAGAGCAACATAGGAACCGTCGTCAAAATGTCCATCTGTGCAATTACGCAAATGCCAGAGCAGCTCGGGTTCAATCTGGGAAGCACTCAGCCGTGCAGCCGTCTGCTCATAATCGACGACAAGGCCAATCGCATCCCAGTTGCGCCTACGCTCATCGTCAGTCAGCTTTATGCGACCAACGGCGACGCGGCGTAATACCTCGAATCGTCCCGAGCGGATAAGCCGATAGATCAACTCTGCTTCCGGTCCGACCGGAAGCTCTGGGAAGCGCTTTAGCCATTCGGCAGCAAGCTCACCAGCAAGTTCTGCATGACGTTCATCTCGCACAAGTGCATAGAGGCCGTCTACTGATTCACAGCGCGCTTGAAGCTGAGGTTCATGGTAAAGCCGCATTGCGTCCCCCCAACCGCCACGAGCCTGGATAGCGGCCTCGATCGCATCTCTGAGACCGACAATCCCTGCGTGGTCGTCGATGCAAGTTCGGCGCAGTACAAAAAGTCCCGCCATCAGGCGCTCATCAGAAAGATCATCGAACCCTACGCCTTTCCGAAAGCGCTCGGCGAGCGCAGCAACGATAATGTAGCCAGCTTCGTAGTACTGAGCTTGTGCAAGGCTTTCCGCAATCTCGTACGCTGTAGGCGTGGCTGGCTCAAGCACCATAAATGCTTCGAACCCCACATGCGCAACATCCCCGATATCGTCGCCAAGCCATTGCGCAACGCGTTTGTGGGCAGGCACATCGTCTCCGACATCATTAAAGAGATTGAGATAGGCTTTAGCCGGATCGATGATTGTTTCGAAGTCGCCTACAACCATTTGATCGATACAAGTCGCATAGCTCTTTCGGTGCTGGGCGTGCGCGGCAGCTTGCTTTTCTTGGCGGATACGTTCGCTTTCAGCTTGCTCAGTCTTCCATTCGGGTATCACCGGCTTGGCAAGCCTTTCTATCCAGCTCAATAGGTCAGGGCAGTGTGCAGCGAATGGCCTGGCGGCTGCACGAACCTCGGCACCTATTTCATCGTCATGCGGAGTGAGCTGAACCAAATCACGCCAACGCTCATCGCTGTGATCTGAAGGATCAAGCACCTTAAGTAACGCAACGACGTCAGCCGCGGTCGTCGCAAAACCGGAGGACCGCCGGCTCAATTCCCAGGCCAGCTGCCAAGTACTTTGATCACTAGGCCGTTCGAACAGTACGTAGCGCTGTATGGCCTGGCGAAAACAAACATCGCCCCGGATGAGGGCATCTAGTTGCTGACGAGATTCGCGCTGATATCCGACGCTGGCATCAAATGGTTCTAGCCAAGACCAAATTTTTTCGGCCGTGACGCCACCGGCCGCCACGGCACGTGCGATCAGGTGATATGCGAAATCGGTTAGGACGTAATTTCCGGGGCGTTCGTACCGATTACCAAGCGTATTTGCCACCATGGCTAAACGGTCAAGGATACCTTCAATCCTAAGATCAGGAAGACGCCTCTTTAGGCCTGATAACACGCCAATCGTGCGACCGTCATTTCGGGCATGAGCAACTACAAGGTCGACTAAAAGGTTATCGTGGATCAGCTCGTAACCAATGTCCTCGATCAGCTCGATTGCCAGTCGAATCGAGAGCTCATCGTCATAACTGTGTAATGCGGAGAGAATAGTCGACCAATCTTCTTCACCATCTAGCTCAGAAAGCGCCTCACCTGCGGCTCTCCGGCTCGCAAAAATCGCCTGTGGGCCGAGAACGATCCTCCGCAAATCATCTGCTAACGCTGAAGAAATCTTGTTTCCTTTGACCGCTTCGAGCACAAGAAGGCGTAGAGCGAACGGTGTTTCCGGTACGGTAATCAATCGCCGTATTTCTTCGATTAACTCGGGCTGTATGATTCCACGCACAGAATAGGGTCCCCAATCGCGAAAACGAGGACTGTCCGTTGCCAGTAGCTCTAGTGCCCCTATTAGTGAGCGAGCTTGCTCGACCGTTAAATCGTCTGCATCACCGTACTCGATCACGCCCATTGGATCAGCGGCGATCACCGCCTGAGCAAGTGCCGGATCATGAGCGAGCCACGCATGAATGCCACGTAGACTTGCCGGCACGAGACCATGACTGTGGAACATTGATAAGAGGCGCCTGCGTTTAGCCGGGGTATCAGCCTGCTTCGCAAGCCATCGAGCCCCCAGATATTCACCGACACGGCGATGTAGATATCCAAAGCGATCAGCACCATCGGCTCTGAACAACCGTGTGCCAAGCATGTCCCCTATGGATTCTCCCTGAGGGAGGCAGGAAATATCGGCGAGTTGCAACTCGCCTTCAGCGGAGTTGGCTGCGGAGGTTCGGACGATGGCTTCACTGCCAGTAAGGATCAAGCCAGCAAATGCAGCACCCGCAGCGTCAAGCCCTACTTCTCGTGCGAGCTGACCGTAAGCCTTTGCATCCCGGTGCTCGACCCGCAGTACCTCAACTGCTCGGCTGAAGAGCTCACTACGTGTCTCAGGCAGATTTCCCGAACCGGCAACCCGGGAGATGAGTTCGAGAGTCTGCGGATTGCCAAGTAGTCCGTTGAGACCGCGAATGTTGAAATGTTCGACCACCGTCTCGGCGGTCTCGGCCCCGAGCGAGGCACTTAGAAAGGTTGCTGCGTCAGTATCATCAAAGGGCTCAAGATGCAGCTCCAGAGGCTCCTCTGGATATTGCTCGCGAATAGCCTCTAGCCCAGTGGCGCTACGCCAGTCCGCGACACGGCACGATAGAACGAAGTGAGGGCAGCCTAGTCGTCCGAGTTGGCGTAGCACTAGGTCCACCGCATCGCCCTCCTTTTGGGCGCTCACTTCATCAAGCCCATCAATCACCAGAGTCGTGGCGTCACCTAGTAGTGTTCTCGGGTCATGACGATTGATCAGCTGACGAGCGGTGCAGCGTGCATGGCCTGGAGCATTTGCAAACCATTCAAGCAGATACGACTTTCCCATGCCCGCTTCACCGAGAATGAGCAATGGTTCGGTCCGATTTCGCAACTCGCCCTGAGGCAGTTTGGTTCGGCCATTTTCGGTTTCACACCATAGCGTCCGCTCAATCATCTCGTGCACCAACAAATTTGCGCATTCACTCACGTCTTACCGAAGCCTCACTTGGAGCCTGCCTAGCTAGCCAGATACTATCCTGATGAAATCTAAAATTCTCCACTGAGCAGCCTCAGTATCGCGCACGACCGCCCTTAGCTGATAGCTGCCGGCGCAGCATTGCGGGCACCTCCGAAGGCGCTTGCCACCTGGGTTTCGCATGGCGCGCCCTTTCTCATTGTCCGCTATCGTCGACTGAGTTAAACGTACGTCGGCGCTGATAGACTGTTTCTTTTACCTGGCAATAGGCTGGAGTGAGATGGATATCAAAGAGTTTTGCATCGCTCATAAATTTGACATGAGCAAGTGTGAGATCGCGTTGGGCGGTGGCAGTTTTGGAATGGCTGACTTGAAGACTTCACCGGCCGAGTTCCTATCATTGGCGGAGGACGATTTTGAACGGGGCGGCTTGGCGGCTCTTGTCAACGCAACGACCAATGCGAAACGTGCCATTGTCAGCCAGCTCGATCAGTTGTTGATCTCTTTTGGCTACCAGCCACTTAGATGGAACGTGCCCAAAAAAATAGAACGTATCAGAGCGCTCGGGCTAATGGCACCAAGCTTGTTGCGCAAAGTCGTCGACATGAGAAATATTCTTGAGCATGAGTACGCAACGCCTGAGCTTGGAAAAGTTGAAGAAGCATTAGATATCGCGAGTCTCTTTGTGATGTCCGCTTCGGCTATGTTTATTCCGTTTGACGACGCCTTGGAGTTTTCACATCCTGACTCAACTGTGATGACTGGGACCGTCACACATATCACTGCGGGATTGAACCGTAAGTCTGGCAGGGTTTTCTACACAGTCTACGCGTACGAGCCTGGTGAGTATGGCGGGCGTTGCGTTGGTCAATGTGAGATCGAATCAGGGCATGTCTTATTCGAAGCGATGGTGAAACTTTCTGCATCGCTGATGCTTCGATACAAGGTAAACCAGGCGCTCAGTGATTTTGAGTCCGCCTTTGCGTAACCATGAGTGCTCGTTAGCTCAGGGGCTGAGCTGCGAGAGACAGCTATCGATCCAAAGTGGACGGTCAACATAGGCAGAAGCCGGCCAAGAGCAGACAACCAACTACACTTTATTGAAGATCTCGCTACAAGCAATATTTGACTCTAGCGCCGTATCTTGTTAAGCAGAATAAGTAGTTTCCTTTTTTTTGAGCCGACGGATGGAATATTCATGACGCAAGAGAAGCACGGAATCCAAATCTTTGATGAGAAGGGATGCCCTGTCCTAGAAATTGGACCGCATCTCGTTCGAGAGAATTCTGAGTTTGCTGAGAAAATAGGCATAATCGCCGCATCATGGGCACAGGTAGAGGTTAATTTGAATTGCCTATTCGCAGTCCTACTAGATACAACTCCGGACGAGGCCGCGAATCAGCTCAAAAAATACAGAAGCGCAGCGAGAACGGCAGATGGAGCAAGGAAGCTCGCTGCGGAATACCTGACAGGAGCAGAGCTTGAGTCCGTCACAAAAGCTCTGAACCAACTCGATTTGGTACGGTTACGACGTAATCGAGTGCAGCATGACGTATGGGCTAAGAAAGGTGACGACAATCAAACAATGTTTGCCATTCACTCGGATCAATACCTCGCTTTCACTACCAACGTTGTAGCGGCAACAGAATTAGCGATACCTGAAGGCGAAAAAAGTGAGAGGGTCATAAATCTAGCGAACGAGTTCGCAGCAACAATAACAAAAGGCCACACCATTAGCGACCTTCAAGAAATCGACCAAGAGTTGAACCTTGCAAGCAAGTCTCTCATGGAGGCGATGTTCTTCCGTATATCCCAGCGCTTGAAGGAAAAAGGTGCTGCGCTCAGTCAGCGTTAAATTCTCGACGACAGTCCGCTTCTGGCCGGTGGCTGCCTATCGCGACCGGCAGCTATGGGTCGTCAGCGGCCACTCGCGAAGGGCTGCTTTCGACCCATAGCGGACGGTCGCGAGGGGCAGCTATCGGCCAATAACGGACATTGGCCTGTTCAGTAAATGCTAGGATGGGGCCGTAAAGTGCGGTGCCCAGGCCTTTGGCGATCGGCCCCTGCATAAATGACTTGTCACAGCCGAGACAAGCCTAATGGGCACCGTAGCGAATACAAGTAATGACAGTATGCTAGCCACTCTAATTGATGCCGAGAAGTACAAGGCAAACAACATTTGCCCTAGCAATCAACCCGGGAACTAAGTAAAAGGAATTAAAATTGAAAAAATCAAAACCCGAGCTAATGATAAATAACCGAACAGCGAAGGAGCTTGCCTACATCAGCTTTAAACGGGGCTACGAGGATGGAAGCATAATTTCCCAGCAGCGACATATGCACTCGGTGCTAGGAGCTATTTCTTTTGCATTTTTTCTAGCCCTTTTTAGCGCCGGCGAGGCTGCGTCAACTGAAATCCTTTTGAAAATATCCGAAGTGTTATTTGCGATCGGGCTTATTTCAAACGCACTACTTTTCTTTCATTATCAGTCGACAACGGATCGGAAGTATATCTGGGACCTCGACGCTACTATCCCGATGACTTCCTACAAGACAATCGCGCTTTTCCTCCCTATATTGGGGACTTTGATATTGATGTGGCACTATTACATGCCAGCCGCTGCATGCGCGTTCATTACGGCTATTCTAGGGGTCGCCGTATTAAAGTTGAGTATAAGAGCCTCACTATCCAATGACACCAAGTTTTCAGAGTATCAGATGGCGCTTATTGACGCCGGCCGATATGAGGATTATGAGAAATCGAAAGATCGTTACTTCACACACAGGTTTTCCGAAGGAGAGCTTACTATAAATAGCTACAAGTACAAAGTTTCTGTTGACTCGAGTAACTTGCGAGAGGAGATCTCGCTTCATCATCAGGTAGCTATAGGTGATATCATCCAACTGGGTGAGGCGGATAAATATATAGTCCTTCATCTAGTGCACAGTAAAAATTCAACCACACTGAATTGCAAGGCAGTCGTGGATTGCGCTGCAACTTGATTTAAAGGTACTCTTTCGAGAGAGCCACCTTAAAAGGAGGGGGGATTTTGGAAAATAGCCCCCTTCTCTTCCTATGGAAACCTAACCAAAACTAATGTGAGTCGACGCCAAAGCTTTAAAACCTTTAGATCTCATGATCTTTTCAGCCCTGGTCGCGTGGGTAATCAAAGAGTCCGTAATCTCTTTGAGCTTATAGCTAATCACGAGTTTTTTCATAATTTTCAAGACATCTACTGCGTTATTCAATGAGGAAATAGGGGGCAGACCGCCATTATTGAAAACATGCTGGTTGTCACTCCTGGTGGCGAGGAGTCAGCCATATTTCCGAGGGGCTGCTATTGGTCGATTGCTACCCTTGGCGACAGGCAGCTATGGGTCGAAAGCGGTCAGTCGTGACTATCTATCTGATCTTAGTTTGGCATTTGAGGACCCACGGCTTTTCTAAACGACGAACTAGCAGCCGCACCGTCAGCAGGTAGTAATATCGAGTTGCCTTGCATCGCCTCGCTAGTCGGTGGTCGAGAAACCAAACAACATGCTTTCTCTGCCAAGCCCAAGGTAACTCTCGCTGCCAACGCTGTGCGATTTCTGCCTGGATGATCTTCGCCTGACGTACATGGCGTTGCCGGGTTGCGTGCGAGCCGCTCAGAACGCCAGCCAAGAACAGGTCCATGTCAAAGCGCTTGCTCATAACCGTCCTCCAATGTATGCAGCGACCACGTCGATACGACCGTGCCCCAGCTCATAGCTAATTTGCCTCCGGGCCTCGCGATCAAGGCGCTCAGCTACTTGGAAGCATTTACCGCCTTTGACAGGCGCGCGGTGATGGGTGATTTGCTGATAGCGCTCACAAGCGTAGGCCGCTCGCAGTTCGTGGAAGCCTTTGAGGTTGTGGCCATGCAGGATGTCCCGCGCAGGACGGAGGATTTCCTGCAGAAGATTCCGGCAGCTTTCGTTTGGCGCAATCAGGTTGCGGCTACCCGCAGGCGACACCTGCCGTGCAAACTCAAGTGCACTTCGAAGATGGTCATCCACTGCATTCCAACGGGGCGCCGAGGCGCCGGCGCGGCCGCCTTTGGTGCCCTCCTGAATGTTAATCCTACCTAGATTGCTAGCCTCACGGCTCAACCGTGGCAGGTCAGCCAAGATGGCCTCACGCAAGCGCATATCGTTGGCTCGCGCCAACAGAACAATCGCGGCAGCCCGCAGATGATGACGGCTGCAAAGCGCATCGACGATCGGCTTAACCTGTTCGCGGTCTTGGCCTTGCGGCACCAATTGGCGAACCCCTGTGCGCTGCATGCCCAGAGCCTTGCACGGGCTGGACAATTTCACGCACTGATCACCGCGAAGCGCTGCCATGGTCCTGCTAACACTGGATAGCCGATTTTGTGCGGTGCTGACGGCGAGGTCACCGCGCCTAACCACGTCGCGCAGATACGCCGCATAGTCCGCCAACACCTTCCGATCAATCTGCCGCGCATCATTGATACCTGGCCCTTTTTCGGAGCGGCACCACTTCACGAATGCCTGCCACCGATCACAGTGCGCCTTGACCGTGCCGTAATGGCCACCGCCAAACATGTCTTTCAGCGCCTGCGGCCCTGCGTAGCTCAATTGCCTGCCATAGCCGAAATTACGGCCATTGCGTCTACCCACCAATGCCATGTCGGTCACCTCATCGTTCGCTCTCCGATCCTCGCCCCACGTCATCCCGCCAAGAATGCTGAGTGTTATCAGGGATCAAGGCCCCTGCGACCTGTGGGGAATGTCCTCTACGCGGGACTGGCGGCTCCTTACGACCGGGAGCAAGGGCATCTCATGATCTGGCCTCCTGAGCACCATTACCGGTGGGCGGGTGGAGGCTGCATTGGCTGACGAGACCAGAACTGCGAGACCCTGAGCTAGGTGAACGCAGCAATGCGATGACCGGGGCATGCCTGACTGTGAGTCAGTTGCAGCCCATTCCCTGATCTCCAGCACCATCATCTTCAAGGTTGTTGCTGGTGACATCGGTGTTTGTCACGCCGATTGTCACGAAGGAGGGGCCAAAAAACGCTGGGCGATCAGGGCTGCAGAAGTGGTTGGAACACCCCTTTAAACACAGGAGAAAGAGACGAGCACAGGTTGGCTCTAGATTCGGTCAAACATATAGGTTGCGGCAGGACTGCGAAGCAGGAAGGGTCGTCTGGCGCGCAAGGGCCGGGTAATGCGCCGCAGTACGCATTGGATGGCACGGGCTTCGCCCGTTTCGCGGGCAAGCCCGCTCCCACAGGGTAAGCATCTGGCTTGCGATCGTTATTCTCTGCGCGAAAGCGCAGCCCAAAGGGCTGGCTGGTCACCCACAGGGATCACGCCTGTTTTAGAAGTTTGTGGAAGACGGTTCCTGCTATAGGGGTCGCGCAAGCGCCGGAAATTCGTGCAAGGCGGCTGCTCTAGCAGGTACGGTGCAATTTGTTCGCAAATGTAATTGACTGACTTGGCAGGCCAGGATCGACGCTGCTCCGAGATACCTTGAAAGACGGTCGTAGCGAGATTGGATTGGATAGCAGGGCGCATGATTACGGCAGGTCAAAAAATGCAGGGGCCGCGTTCCGGCCCTTTGCGACCGGCGCGTCGGCCCGCCAAGGCCGCCACTACCCTCGATGTAGAAGCTTCGTGCAGCGCACTTGCATCTCGGCTTTCAGCGTCATTCATGATGAAAGGCAACATCAAGCTGATCCAACACGACCCTGCAATTTTTCAAGGCTTGCCGAGGGGGTCAGGAATGAAACCCTGCTCCCTCAGCGCCTTGATTACCCCACGCATCAGGTAGTTGTTGGAGAAGCCAATGGTGTATTGCCTCGCCCCAGGATTAACCGGCAAAAGCATCCCTTGCTCAACCAGATTTTTAATCTGATACGTGTGTTGGTTGGGGGTGAGCGTAGGAAGCGCCCGAGCAATATCACTTGATTTCACTACCTTCATCTTTATCACACTGACAAGGATCTGTTCCTCAGTCTCGGTGATCCACTCCCGACTGCGTACAAAGCTCACCGCTGGGTGCAGAATGCATCTCGTGAGATAGGCATAGTCAGTGAGCTTGTCCACCTTCTCCAGCTCTTCCCGAATGCCCTGCAGCACACCATGCCTCCAAGCCCGCATTGGTACCGGAATCAGCCACCCCCAGCATGGTGTAGTAGTTGTCCCGGTCATTGCAGAACACTGCCGTGGGGTTGAGCACTCGGCCACCCGTGTTGACGTTGAAGCCGTACTTCATCAACAGCGCATAGGTAAGCAGCCTCACCACCCGCCCATTGCCATTGCCGAATGGGTGAATCCAACCGAAGTGGTGGTGCGCCAGGGCGACCTTCATCAGGGCGTATTTAGGCGAGTCGTCACGGTTGATGAAGCTGACCAACTCTTGCATGTACTGCGGCACCAACACACCGTCCGGCGGTAGATGCTCCGCCTGAGCGATCCTGACGACGCCTTCCCGGTAGGCGCCAGGCGTTTTATCGCCTTCGCGCTGCAACCCCAGCACAGTCATGGCGTGCAGCTCTCGCATCGTACGCTCTGTCAGGTCCTCACCAGGCTTCATCACCTCTTCGATGTAGTCCATTGCCTTCTCGATGTTGGCAATTCCAGCAACAGGTCGCTGCTCTCGGCATTGCTGCAGGTCGTAGTGACAAAGCTGGGGCATCTGAAAATTCTCTCTAGACGAAAAAACATTATCTAGAAAAATTCGGCCTTTACCCCCGTAAACGTTGGTCAAAACCGAATCAACAGATAACTACTATCTAGAAAGCCGTGCGACGCTAAGTGAAAAAACGCGCCCCATTAAGGCCAAAACACGCAGATCAGCAGAGTAATAAGCAGGCA
>Ga0207713_1002001_pt1 | contig 15308 bp, 19 predicted proteins | sample KBSS64metaG_FD_184404 | JGI IMG/M metagenome (GOLD analysis project Ga0207713, IMG submission 184404) | Switchgrass rhizosphere microbial communities from Kellogg Biological Station, Michigan, USA - KBS S6-4 metaG (SPAdes) (version 2) | ecosystem: Host-associated > Plants > Roots > Rhizosphere >...
GGATTTTTCCGGGGTGATCAAAGCGCACAGCGTGGCCAGCATGAATGCATCTCAAATCCTACGATTCAGAGGTCAATATCATGAAAGTCACTGCGGTCGTTTCAACCAAAGGCGGGCCGGGTAAAACCACGGTTGGCGTCAATCTGGGCGCGTTCTGCGCCGATGCAGGGATCCGTACCCTGCTCATCGATCTGGATAATCAGCCGTCGCTGTCGTCGTTCTATGCGCTATCGCACGAGGCGCCCGGTGGAACCTATCAACTGATCGCGAACAACGAGACCCGGGCCGACCAGGTCATTTCGCACACCTGCATTCCTAATCTCTCATTGATCCATTCCAATGATCCGTTCAATCAGCTGGGAAATTTGTTGCTCCATGCTGCTGACGGGCGCCTTCGTCTCAAGAATCTGTTGCCTGCTTTCGAGCAGGACTTTGATCTGATTCTGATCGATACCCAAGGCGCTCGCTCCATCGTGCTGGAGATGGCCTTGCTTGGGGCACACATGGCGATTTCGCCCATCACCCCGGATATGCTGACTGCACGAGAGTTTCAGCGTGGAATGCTCCAGCTCTATCGAGATCTTGAGCCGTTGGCCGCACTGGGCGCAGTGACGCCAATGCTGAATGTCGTGATCAACAAGCTTGATGCAACCAATGATGCAAACCTGATTTATCACACGCTGACCGAAACCTTTGCTGATCATCCGAAGGTTCAGATGATCCAGACCACGATCCCGGCGGCAGTGAGTTTTCGTCGGGCTGCCACAGAAGGCATTCCTGCGCACCGCCTGGAGTATCGCCTCCCGACTCACCGCCGTTCACCCACAGCATTCAAAGTCATCAAAGACCTCTCAATCGAGCTATTTCCCGAATGGCGCTCGAAATTTGAAGCGCTGAGCGAAGAGCGTCTGAGTCAGAACATATCGTTGTTATCGAATAGGGTGGTCTTGGGGAGAACTGCGGTATGAGTCTCCTTGATCTAGCCCCACCTCATTCGGTTGAGGCCGAGCAAGGCGTGATCGGTGGCCTGATGCTTGACAACTCCACATGGGACCTCATCGCCGACGTCCTCTCTGCGGACGATTTTTTCAGGCGTGATCACCGTCTGATTTACCAGGCAATTGAGCAGCTCGCTTCACGTAGTTCACCTATTGACGTTGTCACTGTCCTTGAGTCCCTCGAGGAACCTGATGAAGTTGGAGGCTTGAGTTATCTGGCGGAGCTGGCAAAGAACACGCCCTCCGTTGCCAACATTTCGACCTACGCCGCGATCGTCCGTGAGCGCTCCCACCTTCGTCGTTTGGTGATGCTCGGTTATGAGTGCAGTCGGGAGGCCTCTTCAAGCCAGGCCAAGAGCGCCGAGGTCCAAGACCTTATCGAACAGAAACTCTTCTTGCTGGGGCAGGATAGAAGTCGGAGTGATTTCGTAGACGTGAAGCAGACACTGATGGAGGTGGTTGAAAGGATCGACTACCACTTCAATGAGGGCGACAGCGTTACCGGCATTCCCAGTGGTTTGGATGCGATGGACCAAGTCACGGGTGGTTTTCAAGATGCCGACTTGATCGTCATTGCGGCGCGTCCTTCTATGGGGAAAACCAGCCTGGCACTTAGTGTCGTGGATGCGGCACTTCAACAGAAGCCAACCAACACGGTCCAGATCTACAGCCAGGAGATGTCAGCTCACGCCCTGATGTTTCGTTTGATTGCCATCCTGGGCGAGCTCAACCTGGCGAATTTGATGCGCGGTCAGTTACGGGATGAGGATTGGCCCAAGGTCATCGCGGCTATAGTCGCCATCGCCAACGGCGATGCCCGGCGTGGACTGAGTCCTCGCCACATTGTCGAGATTGAGGTTCGGCGCCCATCGGAATGATGGCGCTGGGTGTGGAGGCGTCGCGCACGTCAATGGATTCGGAGATGTCCATGCTGTCGCAAAGGCTGGGTGAAAGCCGTGGGCCCTGATCCAGCCATGTATGGTACCCACTCAATGAGACGTACGAAGGCATCACTGATCTATCGCAGGACGAAGAACCTGCGGGCGGTTCAGTTGCTGCTCGGCCATACGAAGCTGGAGAGCACTGTTTACCTGGGGATTGAGGTCGATGACGCCCTGGAGATGGCGGAACAGACTGAGGTTTGACCATTTATAGTGACGGTCGAAATCAGAACGTCGCTAACCGGCCAAAAGCGGCCTTCGGGTGTCTACGGAACTAGGTGCGCAAGCCAATAAAAACCCAGTAAACTTTAATCTATGGGGTTAACAAGCCCTCCTACTTGATGCAAGCCTTCAATTTTTTTGATCGAGAGCGTGCGTACTCAGCGATATCTCAAGATCGTCTGCTACTATTTTGCCATCCATTGAACACCCGTAAACTCACCTCTAACAAATGGACTTGTCTGAATGAGCGAATTGAGTTTTAGAAACGATCTCAGCAACCTCATGCGTGATTGTGACCTGCAGCAGCTTCTGGATTTCATTGGGCATGAATATGACTTTGAAGCTGATCCCCACAGCGTGCTCGACAAAGCCGCCTATTACGGCAGGGAGGAAATACTCCTGCATGCGCTCGACCATGGAGGAAACCCCAATGGTACGGGTGAACTCTCAACGCCGCTGGCGTCGGTCTGCGGAAGGGGTGACTTAAAGCTTGCGAAGTTGCTGCTCAAACGCGGAGCAGAGGTCGACCTGAAAGATAAGTTCGGCCGTACAGCAATGATATCGGCGGTGTACAACGGGACGATTGCTGCAGCCAAGTTGCTAGCGGATGCAGGCGCAAGTCTGGACGGCGCTATGGAGGCGGCAGTGGACAAGCTTCGTATTGCCTTCGTGAAATTTCTTATCGAGGTCGGCGCACCCATTGACCAGGTCGATCGCTACGGGCTGACGCCCTTGCTCCACGCGTGCAGTGCCGGAAAGAAAAAGGGAAGTGAGATCGCTATGTTGCTTCTGCAAGCAGGAGCGGACGCTACCTACGTTCGGGAGGAAGATGGTATGTCTGCTATCAAACTCGGCTATTCGGGTTACGGTGAGTGTTCTGCGCAAGTCTTCGCTGAATTGAGGGCACGAGGGGCTCCAGAGCCTGAGTGGGGTTCTCAAATTGTGCAGTTGAGGTGACTTTCTAGCGTCATGGGAGACGAAAGCTGAGTGGTAGTCGGGCAAAAGCTAAATTGCTAGTCAGCACCGTCGGTCTGCAGTGCGGTGAGATCACTCACTCTTAAGCGGGGCGGATAACAGCCTCACGCGAGCGCCTGCTTTCGGCCGATTCTGTTGAAAAAGTCGGCCTTAGTTTCCTTGGCAAAAAGTAAGCGCCTGAGATTGAAATCCAGAATTCTCTCAGAGGCATTCGGACTGAGATTTCACGTAGCAGCGTGCTAAAAGGCGCTTTCACCGATCAATTTTTCGGCCGTTTGAGAAAACCGACTTTTTCAACACAATCGGCCAGAAGCAGACGTTCGACTGATCAGATTCAAGTGAGTAAGCTGGCGCCTCTTCCAGCGACAGGGACGAAGGCATGACAGAGAGCTACAAGGGAAGCTGCCTATGCTCAGCAATCAGGTATGAGCTACTGACTACGCCAAAAGCAGTGAGTCATTGTCACTGTAGTCAATGCCGTAAAGGTCACGGTGCAGCATTCGCTTCGTATGGTAGCGTGCCCCGAAGCGCGTTACGAATACTCAACGGCGCCAGGTATATCACTAAGTATTCTTCTTCAGAATCTGTGCAACGTGAATTCTGTGCTCAGTGTGGTTCGACTTTGTTCTGGTCACGTTCTCAAGGTGAATTTTCCGATTGGGTTTCGATAGCACTGGGCACACTCGACACCACCTTCACGCCTCAGACGCAAAAACACGTTTATGTCGCCTCCAGAGTTCACTGGTATACGCCATCCAACTCATCGTCTCAGATCGATTGACCGCAACGGCTCGTTTTCTACCTGTCGCCACCGGCAGAAATCGACCGATTGTGTTGAAAAAGTCGGCTTTCCCGAAACACTCGAATATTGAGGGATGAAAACACCTCAGTTACACGCGGCTACGCGAAATCCGAGTGCTGAACCTTCTGCCAAAAATTCAGATTTCAATCTCAGGCGCGTACTTTTCTGGCGCGGAATTCGAAGCCGGCTTTTTCAACAGAATCGACCCATTGCAGCCCTTCGCATCCGGCAGAGGTCGGCCAAAAGTAAATGCTGGTCAGCATCAATGAAATAGAGTCTACCGTATGACGAAAGTGTTGGAGACGAGCCTTCAACCCTCTCCCATCGACACGTTTCGTGCGAATCGAGTAATGTACCCGCGAATTTTTTTGCGCATTTGGTCGAGTCAGCGAGGCTACCTACACAGCTGCTTAAAATTGTTCGCGTAGCTCATCCGGGTCGGCCAAAATTGTCCCCTGAATAGACCATTAGGAACGTTTATGAATAATCTCGCGGACATAGCTTTGAACTATCTTTGGACGCTGAATTTTTCAAGCGATGATTTAGGATTTGACGAAGATTGGGTAGTAAAAGAAATTGAGTCTATGTCTCATGAGATGGAACATAATTTCACTGACGCAGAGCGTCAAGCTCTCAAGGAATCCGCGAGCCGAGCTTTGGCGAGGTGGCTAAGGGAGCCTGATGAGCACGGCTATACGCCACGCAAACTTCTTAAACCAGAACAAAGAATTTTTTTAGAATGTATTGCATCAGGAAAATTCAGCGGCCCAGAGCTTTGATTACTTCAAGCGGGCAACTCGGCCGGTTGTAAAAAAAATAGCGTTATTCAGCTTCACCGTTCGACTCGTGATGTCGAGTCGCAGAGTCAGTCAACAGCTGGTTCTGACCAACTGCCGCTGATCGCGATGGGCTGCAATGGGTCGTTTTCTGTCGGTCGGGACAGGCAGAAAACGGCCAATAGCAGGCAAAGGGCAAAAAATAAGCTGCCCGTTATTCCTATGCATACGACAGAATGTGACCTTCCCTTTTACTCTTAGGCCTTGCACTTCATGGACGACTCTCGTTTCACCCCGCAGCAGATGGCGTCGCGATCTGGTAATGCTCAGGTGGATAAAGATGTGAGGCAATGGTTAGTGGGCCTTCCAATCGCTGAGAGGCTCGATTTTTTAAAGCAACTTTGGCCACTGAACTTCCGGTATTCACTCAGACTGCTCCAAGCAGCACAGCTACCGAGGCAAGAAAACGAATACATGTTCAGGCATTGGCTGCGTGCTGGCCATCACAATACGGCGCAGGAACTCATCAAGCGGTTACAGCCGGTTCTTGGGGAAAGAAAATTCTGGCAGATTGCTTCACAAGAGACGCTTTCACCGACTATGCGCGAATTCATGAATTACTACGGCCTTGGGCGCCTGGACTCACAACCCGAAGGAAAATAGACCTTTAGCCTTCTAGAAAATCTGTTTTCGGCGCCCGGATGCTACGGCCGTTGGTGGCATCTGTAGTTGTGGATTTTTGTCGGTGTCGGAAGCCGCTTTTGAGTCGATTCTGCCTGTCGTCTATGACAGGAAACGGCGATGATGCGGACGACGGTACTAGGCTACATCAAAGTGCTGCCAGAGTTTCTTACAGGCTGATTAAGCGCTGAGGTCTATGGAAGCGACTCCACTATAATTTATTTATAAATGAACTGATAACCAACAATATAAGAGCCTATCTTATTGGAGTGTGCAGTCACCAAAACGAAATCCATGCCTTTTTTCCTTCGCTCGTTGAACTCCAACTCAGTGGTGCACAGCTCAATCCAGCGCTCAGTATTCAAATGCTTAAACCGCAAGCCCGCCTCACACCGGCCAGACCTTGCAAAGGAAGGTCCCGGAATATGTAGCTCATAAGCTGATTCATAATGAATAATCTCGCCAGGCAATAGATAAGTAAAAACCTTATAACAATCTAAAGACAATACAAGACCCAGACAAACGCCCCCCACAAAAGAGTCGGCAACTCGCTTCAAGTCTCTTCCGTCAGGGCGATAGTAAATTGCTCGTCCGGTAAAAACGAGTCCAACCAAACAGCCAACGACTATATAGGTGGTCCACTCAGAAATCGACGCCATTAAAACGATTCGAGTCCCAATGCGACTAGCCCAAAGCATATAAACAATCCAGCCCACTACCAAAATCAGGCACGTCGCCGCCCAGAAAGCTTTTTTCTTTGGCTCGTTTTCAAATGAAGGATATTCCATTCCCTGATTGCTCTATTTTTTATTTCCACCATGAGTCGAAGGCAGCGCAGCTCAACAGCCACAGGCTTGTCACGACGCCCCTCAAGATATTCACGGCTTTCGCCGAGGTGTGCAATAGCACCGAGACCAGAGTGCCGGCGTACGCGCTCGGAACGACGCCAAGGTGATTGAGAGCGTGCCGACCATCAGGCACTCAACTGAATAGTCCCCACTCTAGTGGGGACACTTTAGATTTCTGCTTTTGGACAACCTCTGCCTGTCGCCGCGGACGACAGTCGACCGATCTGATTAGACTACGCCGGGGTCCTGTCAGAGATTATTTTCATGCTGATTAAATGCCAAAGATGCGGTCAAGGTGACGTTCGAGCAATGCGGGTCTGCTCTACACAACTTTTACTGTGGGTGTGCGACGAGTGTGAGGCAACGTGGGCGAGCCAGATTGAGGTGAATGTCTGCAACTTTGAAGACTTCGGGACATTAATGGCCGGCATGGGCTGCAAAGGTTTATGGTCAGAATTAGAGCCACAGTGATAATTTCGTCATCAACTACTGTCTATCAAAGGCCCCTTTTGGCCGATAACTGACTTTCTAATTGGAAAGGCCGAGCTGGAATGGCTGATAGGCAGCTAGTGCGCTTGAGTCCCTCTAATGATAGCCATGGCGTTCTCATCGTACTGGTAGCCGCCATAATTACGCTCCAAGATCTGCCTATCTTGGGTTCAAAGTTAATAGCCATCAATCGTCCTTAGGGCTGGATTGCTGGCAGAATTCATGATGCTACAGCGCCACGCATTTCGCGCGAAGGAGTGCTGGGCATATCCATGCGATGGGTTGCTGCGAAAGTTGCGTGAGCGAGTGACGCCCGATTAGCGTCCCATGAGTGGATAGTGGTCGATGCGACACGGATGCGGGTGGCCGTCGCCCTTGCAAATGCCATCCAGATACCGGTAGTCAATCTGCACCGACTGGCCTTTTCGAGGCCATTGCCGACGCGGAAGGGTGTTCTGGTAATCGGTGGTTTCCGGGGTGAAGGTGACCATCGAGCCTTGCTGGGGACATTGCGTGGTGGTGGAGATCGGGGCGGCCTTGAGGATCCGCCCATGCAGTTGTGGGTACGGTTGTTTCAATACGTTGACGATCTGTACGTCCAACCGGCAAATCTGCCAGCTCGCCGCGTGGACGGTGCTGCACAGAGTGGTGAGCGCAAGGGCCAGCGCTGCGTATGTTTTCATGGGGTAAATGTCCAGATCCTTGGAACAAGCAACCTGGCAAGGCCCTGAACTTCCGTCAGCTTCTGGCTGATTTAGTCCTTGGCGCCGGGTCAGTTGGGGAGTGGCAGCACTATGCCAATTACCCAGTGGCCAATACAAGTCTTATGACTTTAATGTTCCCCTGTGGCGGGAGCATGCTCCCGCTGAGCTTAGAGGGTCTTCAATCCCCCAGTAAACTGGACGGCGAGAGGGAGCCAATAGGGATATGGGTGTAAGCAATAAGCCAGAATGACTTTAGATATGCAGTCGCATGCTGTGAGCCTCGACTATCGGTCTGAACCAGAACTGCGCCGGCGGTCCGCTTTTGGCCGATTTGATGCAACACAGGCGTCCAAGTTGGATCACAAGCCTTGCGACATCGTCATGTGCCATACATCTTATACCTCGTTCTGTGTCGTTACAGATCAATCTGTGAAAACCGCTGACGGTGACGAGTGGTATCTGAAGCCGGTGACTGTCGAACAGGCATTGGAAGGACGAGCGAATCAGGAGAAGATGACGAGCGATACGATAGCGTCGCTTAAGCAGATTGCTGCTGATTCATTCAATGAAGGCTGCGGTGGGTCGCTAGGAATCGGTATCGTATGCAAGCTTTCGATGGGGTTTGGAGCCACCAACCCGATTACAGAGACGAAGGCGACCACTGGCGAGCGTATTGGTTGGTTTGCGCAAGCGCTTCTGAATATAGTGGGGCTGAAGGCAGCGGTTGGCAGTGTCGCCGGTGAAAACGTTATTAAAGATGGGGCTGGTGGTAGTCTTAAACCATCCATCTCATATGATCCTCCTGGCTCAGTTGTCTTGCAAGGAGATGCGCCTGTGTGCGGTTCGGCATGTGCGGCAATGACAATAACAGGTAATACGGGGCGCTCTCTTAGTTTGGTTGATGCAATTGGCGGGTTTGCGAACGGCATTAGATCGTCAGGTGTGAATACACTGGAGTTATCGGAGGTTTTATCAAATGCAGGTGTATATAACACCGTGAAAGCTACGATGCTGCCGAGCGAACTTAATCAAGTATTGCAAGGCGGTAGGAATGTGATTCTACAAGTTCCTGTTGGTGGTAATGGATATCGTTTTATTATAGTGGATAGTGTTAAAGTTGTAGATGGGGTTGGATATTATATGGCTCGAGATCCACTTGCGGGGCCTCGTGGAGTAATGCAATTATTTGTAGATAGAGCAATATCGAGTGGCGCTAACACAATTATTGTGGGGAGGTGATTATGGACGTAGGGCTGCTTTTCGAAGGCGATCATCTTTCTGAGCTTGTTGAGGGTGGCGCCGTTTATAGTCTCTCCGGGTGGTTAGTTATCATTGGTAATGAGTTTTTTATTTTGGAAGAGAGCTATGCCGACCCCTATGAGATTAGTAAGAAAGTCAGGATATTAAACTCTGATATTGTTTATGCTGTGAGAGATCGTATTTATCCTCTTGGTGGGGGGAAGAGCTTTGTGTTTCATAGAGTGGAAGCTATTGGGCGTTTTGTTAGCGTAGAAGATTCTACCATTGAGATAGAGTCTTTGTGTGTGTATGAAAAGCCCACTGGATTTATTTCTATTGATATAGATTCTAAAAATATAGAGCTTTGCAAGCGAAAGTATGGTGCTTATATTCTTAATGGGGGCAATAGTTTCTCCGGAGACTGGCTGGATCTAGTTTGATTTCTTCAGGCGAGTGGGAAACGGGGGCAGACCCTGAGGAGTCCCCACAAATCTACTCCAGTCTCTGAGCTTGCCGGTGCACTTCATCGCGCAGCAATAGTTCCATATCCGCCAATTTCGAGCAGGACAAACCGGTGGTGGAGCATCTCGAAGTATTCGAGGCCGAGACGCCAGAGTGAGAGCACCGATTTATCCCTGATGCTGTTGCTCTGGAAGTGACGTGACCGACCTGTCGTTCGAGCCTGAAGACCGGCCAGATGCAGTGCATAACAGGCCAACGCGGCGATCAGCAGCAGGATCTCGATACGCCGTGGGCTGCGCGTTCGATGCAGGTCAAAGGTAAAGCCGAAACGCAGACTCTTCATGTCCCGAAAACCTTCCTCAATCTGCATCCGCTTGCGGTAGATACCGAAAATTTTCCGAGCCATCCATTGCGGTTGCGGCAAATTGCAGGCGAGCAGCCAGGGTTCTTGTTCACGGCGAGCGTTCTGTCGGCTGAGTTTGCTGCGCGCGATGTTACCCGTCACTCGCCGATGTTTTCTCCCCTTGGGCGGTTGGTGAATGCCGTACAGCGCAACGCGGTACGGTGCGCTACGTGTCATCTCAATTTGTGCAAGCGAACGTGCGGTCGATGTTGTCTGCCGATAGAGCTGCTTTATCGGTCGCCATTGACCTTGCTCGTTACGATAGAGATCACGATCGCGCACACGTCCCACGTAATACCCGCCTTTGGCTTCGACGGCCTGGAACCAGAGACGACGAAACCCGGCATCCGTCAGCAGGATCGGTACGCACTGCTCGGGAAGCATAAGTTCAAGCGCATCGAGCAACCGCCGCTGCTGCCAGGGGCAACCTTCACGATCATGCACACTCTCGTAAATAGGGAACGCTCGGCCAGCCAGCGGAATTGACGCCCGCAGCAGGTAAAGATCAGAAGCGGCATTGATCAGGCGACCAATGCACCAAAATCAAGGGATGGCGCAAGGAGCCAATCAGTGCCGTGAGCATTTTCCAGTAAAACAGCGGACGTTCAGGTTGCAGCTGAACGTTACCGAGCAGGCAATTCACACGTTTGATCGAATGCTTGGCGTAAGCTCTGCTGGGCATAGATTTGCCCAGATCGGTCGGCGTCAGACGGTGCCCGTACAGCAAGGCGCTGACGCGACTCATCAGGGCGCTCAGGCGCTTGCGGTACAGAGTGGGAGTGCTTGGGAAAATGCCTTGTGTAAGAATCGTACGGCCTGCATGAGTCTCAGATATTGGTTTGTTTGGCGACTACCAAACTGCCCGACTCATGCACGGCACTTCAAGCTATCTCACTGACCTGCAAGGAAGTTTTGTGGGGATTCCTTAGGGGCAGCCCACCATTCTATTCTTTGGTGGTTTAGTTAGTAATTTTGAATATGGTCTGTCCCTTAGTGCTGTCCCTACGAATTGCCACAATCTTGAGTACTCCATCTAGAAGTGGACCCCGTTCGATACGTATCGGAGATGAACCGGTAGCTGACTGCCGCTGCCTCCTTTTCCTATACGTCATTGTTTTGCAGCTTGCGGTGCTGCCTGTGGTGAGATGCTGTTGAAGGATCGAGGTGTTCTTACTTCTCAGGTTGACCTTGGAACCGAGCTTACTTCCATGAACTCCTTGGCGAGAAAATTGAATACAGTTGATTCTGGTTTGGTTGGGAATGCAGTCGATGTATCTAGCTTCAATGCACTCAATAAAACTGGCTCTTGGAGTGCAATGATGTGGGATTCTGGAAATAAAGTGGGGCACTGGGTCGTGGTTGATGGAGTGGATGACGTTGGCAGGGTGTTGATTAAAGATCCTTTTAATGGTACGCAGTACAAAATGGGCGTTGAAGAGTTTAAGGATGTGTGGAATGGTCATTCCGTCTATAAACAGTAAGGTTTTTGTTCAGTCAATTGTTTACTCAGATATTACCTCTGAGATAATTTATGTCTTTTCGAATGATGGAATTGAAAGTGAGTATTCTGGAAGGCTGCACGATAATTTAGGTATAAAAGGAATAGAGTATAGTGACGAACTGGAGACTTTCTTGATGTTACTTATGCCAATAGATTCGCGCGTGTCAAAGAAGTTGCATGCCCTATCTTGGGATTATGTTGAAGGAAGAGTTTTAAATTTTCCAGTGGTTTTGATTTCGCCGTAATTAGTTGGTGCAAAAGCGACAGGAGAATTAGCTAGTTCTGGTGGGAAACCCACCGTTGTTTATTTGCAGAAATCGGGGGCAGACCACGTTTTTATAAAGGCCAGAAAAATTGCTCTTTAAAAAATGAGAATAGTGGTCTGACCCCTATTTTCCTCTATTGATTTAGATTATACCAAGGGGCTCAGGCAAACGAATGTGACGGTCACGGGAACGCGTGGTGGTGTTCAGTATCCGTTGCAAGGGTAAACTCCCGATTCTTATGCGAATCTTGGAAATGGGCATGTTGTTGTCTACGGTCCTGAGGGGCGTGCACTATATGATGTGTCTAGCTCTCGGATTAAGGTGGTCGAATGGAACCAAGCTCCGAATGGAACATATTTCCCCAAGAAGGGAAGTGACACAAAAATTTTTTGAGGGAAATGTTCCTCAGTCGGTTCTTGATAGCTTGGGGTTGAAATGATGAAGTTTTATCAGGGTGATATTTCTAAAGAGTCGTTGAGTCTGTTTGTTTCAGATATTGGCTCCGGAGAGTTTTTTTCATATGTAGGGCACTTGGTTTCATTAGAACAGGCAATTTCTGTTCTGGGTTTGCTCTCTCCTGATTTATTGAGGCCAAGGGTCACATTTTCTGGCTGCCTAACGCTCAGCAATACGATCCACAAAAATTTCATTTGAACGGGCTGGTTGAAACCGAATCTAGTGTGTTGGAACAAAGTACATCGCGTAGAGACGTTGAACGATACAGAAATATTTTTTCAATAAATCAGTTCTTTTCAAAGTGGGAGGATGCACCGGGCAGACCCGTATTTAAAGTGGGTCTGTCGGAAGAAGATTATCGTCTTTGTCATTTATTTGCTGAACAGATCACTAGATATTGGAAGCGCGCTTTATCCGATGCCTTTCCAGAGAAGGTATTTCAGTTTGAAATTGCTGACGATCTTCTCGATGAATATGGCGTCTGTCTGACATTTTGGCAGTCGTAGTTTAAAGAGCGCACAGGATGTGTCCGCGCCATTAAAACCACTGCCAGAGACTAAATAATAATTATGCGTTTAGAAAAGGTTGAGAAAAGCTTTGTAGAAAAACTTAAGGTAGTCAGTGAGGAATAACGAAGAGGTGCTGTAAAATTGGCTTGCGAACTTGATTTCAGGACTGTCCAGTAGAAGTTTTTAATTTTGCCGAGTCTCTTAGGTGTCTACAATCTGGTAATAAACTCACGACTGATCAGGTATTTGGGCTAGATGCTTCAGCTGCACAGTTAGATGAGAAGTATTTTGACTTGCAAGGCAGCCTGGACGAAGAGCAAAGCTTAAATGTAGAAGACCTTCAGCTGTTTAGCCAAGCTCGCGCTGTATCGGCGCTGTCCTTAGCTGGTGGAGAGGATTCGCTTATGGCAGCGACCGAAGCAATATATGAGGCATCATCAGCCGTTGATGATGGAACTCAAGAAATCGGGGTCAGACCACTTTTTTATAAATCCCAGCAGAATTACTCTTTAAAAATGGGAATGTTGGTCTGACCTCTATTTTCTTCTGATTCGCTTGGGTGGAAGGAAGATAGCCGTCTCAGTAGTATGAATTCGCGAGACGTTATGTCGGTGGTGATGGTTTTATTTACTCGGTTGATACCCTTCATGGTAGATTCGAGCAGTTAAATGGTAGGGGCGGGGCGCATATGGGAGAGGTTAACTTCGATCTTAGTCCTGTAGAAAACTCAAAAGACTCTTCTGGTGGTCATGATCTGAGGGTTAAGTAATGGCATGTGTTAAGCTGGTTGAGTATGCAGGTGAGCTGATTTCGCGCGGCTATATATTTAGACTGCCAGCAAGTTGGCCATATGAAAGTGTTGTGGATTTCATGGTTGTTGATCTCCCGGATGAGAAATTTGGGCACTCTTTGGTCGTTGCGTCTGGAAATAAGTCAGGGTTGATGCTCATTCAGCTCCCTATCGAAAGTCGTGCTCCTGGTCACGGGATTTCGACAAGGTGGCTGATTGATAACTGGAGTAAATGGGTGTACCCGGAGTGTGATGTGAACGATGTTTTCTTATATGAGAGGTCGGCTGCTCCTAGTTGGGTAAGCACCGCTTGAAAGTAGTGCTTGTATGTGTGTGGACGGCTTTTGGTTTCGCTTTGCTACGGTGGAGGGCTTGGGGGTAGATGTCTTCGAATGGTGCTTCATCCCCACCAATCCTTTTCCTTACGCCCAAAGCTTGACTCGCTGAACCAACTCTCCAGCTCAACCGCAAGCTCGGTGACCTCGCCCAGTTCCTGCTGAAGAGGATCCAAACGATTTGCCTGCTCGCGAGCCCATAGAAATCGGGGTCAGACCATGTTTTTATAAAGGCCAGAAAAATTGCTCTTTAAAAATAAGAATGTTGGTCTGACCTCTATTTTCTTGCGTAGAGCGCTCATTCAGTATCAGGCGACGGGTGAGAGACTGCAGGAAGTTGTTGTTGGTAAGTAGAGGTTTCAGGTCCCGATTAATATAAAAAATGTTGGGATATATGTTTCAACTGTATTTCCAATTGGAGTTGATAAATGAAGTGGGGTGAGTTGTCCGGAAATAGTGAGAATCTGTTATATTGGATTCTTTGGTTTGCTATCGGTGCGTTTTCAGAGGGTGACTTAGAAGGGCTTTTGCAGAGGATGTTTATACGTTGCGAAGGGCTTTCTGGTGACCCGGGTTGGGAGTTTGAATACGAACCGGATGCCTGTTCTGGGCACTATGTTTTCTCAGCTGATCAGAACATGAGCGGTATTTTTCCTGATTCTCGTGTTTATAGTGTTCAGGCTGTTAAGGAGGCCATGAAGGAATCTATGCTTGCTCTTGGGAATAAATACCCTGAAAGAGCTGGTGATCTACAAAAGTTGATATGTAAGTACGAGCTTTGAAAAACTTGCTAAGGAAAGCAGATTTACTTTCAGTATGCAGCTGGTACGCGGCCTACTGTGATTAAAGTTTAAGGAAATGATCATGGATTTTTGAGTTATAGCCGGTTTTAGTGAAATCAAGATGAGGTGGGGGGATCTCGAAGTGGACCGTATGCCCGTACGAGGTAAGGGGAATATTTGTTTTTTTTTGGAAGAGTCAACTGGGGTAGCAATACCTTGGTGTAGCACGGATGGGTTGGGGCCTGATGATTTAGATATTCTTGCTTGCCTATTGATCGACGATGGAGGGGGACCTTTTGTCGAAACTATTCCTTGGCTAGACGAGGGTCTGAATAGATTGATAGCCGTGAGGCGAGAGGACGAGGTCACCACTGAATGGGCCCGCGATGCCTGGGCAACCCATATTTCGAAAAGTGGAGTTAAAATTTATTCACTTTATGATGAGGACTTCTCAATAACTATAAGTTTGGATGACTTCGAACGGGCTTTACGCGGTTGGAAGGACTTTCTTCTGTCATTGTAGGTAGGGAAGGCTGCTGGATAGGGCGTCAGCAAACGAGGTCAGCTCACGATTCCATTCTTTGGTGGTTTAGTAATTTTAAATATAGTCTGTCCTTTAGTGCTGTAGCTACGAATTGCCACAACTTTGAAGTAACGCCATCTGGAAGTCGAACCGCTCAGACACGCATTGAAGATAGCCCGGTAGCTGACTGCTGCCGCCTCCTTTTCCTACAAGTCATTGCTTTACCACGCTTTGACAACCACCCAATCCAACACGACTAACTTTCGTGGCGTGCTGAGCTCATACAGCGCACGCTATGCAGCAACCCTATCTCTCCACCACGCTCTTCCGTGGCACCGTTGCGACTAACAGCTAGCAAATGACTTTTAATCAGCCGTCGCTGTCGTCGTTCTATGCGCTATCGCACGAGGCGCCCGGTGGAACCTATCAACTGATCGCGAACAACGAGACCCGGGCCGACCAGGTCATTTCGCACACCTGCATTCCTAATCTCTCATTGATCCATTCCAATGATCCGTTCAATCAGCTGACGCCACCGCTTACATCCGGTGATGCTCCAGCAAGAAGTCTACGAACAATCGCACCCGCGCCGGCATTGCCGAGCCG
>Ga0207713_1002004_pt1 | contig 15301 bp, 17 predicted proteins | sample KBSS64metaG_FD_184404 | JGI IMG/M metagenome (GOLD analysis project Ga0207713, IMG submission 184404) | Switchgrass rhizosphere microbial communities from Kellogg Biological Station, Michigan, USA - KBS S6-4 metaG (SPAdes) (version 2) | ecosystem: Host-associated > Plants > Roots > Rhizosphere >...
TCGCCAGTGGCCGGGTAGAGCACGGTCAACAAGCGGCCGTCCTGTGCCAGAACGGTGCCTAAACCCAGCTCGGCTTCGCTGTCACTGATCCAGCGTTGCCCCGGTTGATACTGCTGCGCCATGCTGCCTGACTCCCACCTTGAAAAAGCGGGCTATCTTAACGGAATGAGGGCTTCAGGGCCAAAGGACTCTCATAAAAACTCGCAGTCTTACGTTAGTCCAATGATGCAGCGCCTGCAGGTCGGGGCACCTATTCGTGCCAAACGGGTCACAGTTTGCGACCGATGGCTCAAGTCGGCATCCCCGCAGCCGACAGCCTGCTGACAGGAGACCAATAATTATGCTGCTACCGATGCTCCCCTTGAGTGCCGTGCCAATCACCTCACAGCAGGATCCGATTCGCCAGCGGCCGGATATTCCACCCGTGGTCCCGGTGCAGGAAAGCTCCAACGAAAGCACCATCGACCTGCAGCAGCGCGATCCGGAAGAGGCGGGGTTTCAGCTGCGCGAGGAACAGCGCCGCAAGCAGGAGCAGCAAAGGCGCCGCCGCGAAGCTGATGAAGATCCTGAAGAACACCTGGCGATTCCTGGTGACGAGCTCAACGCCGACAATACCGTGCCAGTGGCGCCATTGATGGAAGATCAGCCACGGCAGGGTTTGTGGGTCGATATCCAGATTTGAGCTCATGGCTGGTCAGCGCTGCCATCAGACCGCATTATTGGCACATCCTTGCCTGCAGATGCGGCCACTGAATTCATTCCAAGCGATGCCTGAGCACCATGAGCCAAGACGACAAGCTGATCGACCTCAACGCCGAACGCGCCAAGCGGGTTCATGACCTTAATGAAAAGCGCCTGAACGAAGTGCGCCAGGCATTCGAGCACGCCATGCCGTTGGGTAAAGCGAAGAAAAAGCCGAAGAACAAACCGAAAAAGCGTTGAAACACCCTGCATCGATTGATGCAGGTCAGTTATTTCCCCTCCTTTACGCCCAGTCTCGGGCGACATTGATCCCGGTCAATTTCTTCTCCTGCCTGATTGGTTAACTTAGCCCCATCGCAACAAAGCAACCGCAGGAGGCCAGTCATGTTTTTCGACAACGTGGTGATCGCCGGAGTGCTGACAGTCGGCCTCATGGTTCTGTTTTTTGCAGGGTTTGGATTTTTTATCTGGAAAGATTCGCACAAGCGCAAACCGTAGGTCTTTCTGGAAGCAATGAGCACGCAAGGCATTTTGGGCAACTTCGGTTGCCCTTTTTTTTGCGTCTGAAAATCTATCCAAATACGCCGACCCATTGTAGGAGCCGAGCTTGCTCGCGATGGGGCCATAACATTCAACATCCATTTTGCCTGTAAGGCCGCTATCGCGAGCAAGCTCGGCTCCTACAGGTTTTGTGGTGTTTTGAGTTTCCGGTGGGCAATAAAAAGGCGCGAACCTCACGGAACGCGCCTTTTTCGTTGCAGCGATGTATCAGCTGCCCAGTGCCTTCGACGCCAGCCAGAACAGGCCGGCCGACAGGGCCACTGTGGCAGGCAGGGTCAGGATCCAGGCCAGCAGGATGGTTTTGACGGTGCCGCCCTGAAGGCCGCTTTTATTGGCGACCATGGTGCCGGCCACGCCCGAGGACAGGACGTGGGTGGTGGAAACCGGCAGGCTGAAGATGTTGGCCAGGCCGATCATGCCCGCGGTGGTGATCTGTGCAGACATGCCTTGAGCGTAGGTCATGCCTTGCTTGCCGATCTTCTCGCCGATGGTCAGAACCACACGCTTCCAGCCAACCATGGTACCCAGGCCGAGTGCCAGAGCGACCGCCAGAATCACCCAGAACGGGGCATATTCGGTGGTGGTGGTCAGGTCTTTGCGTAACTTGTCCAGGTCAGCCTTTTCACGGGCAGCGAGACCAGGAAGCTTGCTGACTTTCTTCGCTGTGTCGTCCAGGCAGAGCAGGTAGCGACGCACTTCGATGCGGCTTTCCGCCGGCAGCGAGTGGTAGTCCGCTACACCTTTAAGGGTGCCGAGCAGGGCGGTGATGGTCGGTTCGGTCTGTTGCGGATTGCAACGGAATTTCTCCGGCAGGTCGCCTTCCACGCTTTTGCCCAGGGCCAGGAATTCACCCAGCGTATCGGCATTGCGCTTGTAGAACTGGCTCAGGTGCAGGGTCGCGTCGCGAGTCCGTTCGATCTGGTAGGTTGTGCTGCCCAGGTCGAGTACGAACTGCGCCGGCACGATACCGATCAGCACCAGCATGATCAGGCCGATACCTTTCTGGCCATCGTTGGAACCGTGCACGAAGCTCACGGCCATGGCCGAGATCACCAGTACCAGACGGTTCCAGAACGGTGGGTGCTTCTTGTCATCGAGCTTGCGGCGCTGGTCCGGTGTCTTGTGCATCTTCGACAGCGGACGCCACCATTTCAGTCCGATGAGGACCAAAGCGGCAACGAGGAAACCGGCCATTGGCGAGAACACCAGGGACGCACCGATATCGATCGCTTTCTGCCAGTTCACGCCATCAGCCAACGGAATGTCGTTGATCAAGGCGTTGGCAAGGCCGACACCGAGGATCGACCCGATCAGCGTATGGGAGCTGGAAGCCGGGATACCGAAGTACCAGGTGCCCAGGTTCCAGGTGATAGCAGCGGCGAGCAACGAGAACACCATGGCCAGCCCGTGACCGGTGTTCACATTGATCAGCAGCTCTACCGGCAGCAGGTGGACGATGGCATACGCCACGCCGACACCGCCCAGCAGCACGCCAAGGAAGTTGAACACACCGGAAAAAAACACCGCCAGATGGGGCGGCATGGCTTTGGTGTAGATAACAGTGGCCACCGCGTTAGCGGTGTCATGAAAGCCGTTGATGAACTCGAAGGCGAGGACAAAGGCCAGGGCGAGCAAGAGGCTCACAAGCACCCAAGCATCTAGTCCGCTGAATAAATCGATCATGAAGGTTTTCTGACCCGGTCGTAAGGGGGCGCGATTATGCCAGAAAAGACTGCTAATCAATGCACTTGCTGCTCATCGGTAACATTCTTCAACGAATTAATTTTCGGCAACGGCCCAAGCCCCAGGTTTTTACTGGGTTTTGTAAGTCATTGAATTTCTTTGAAAAGGCCGCAGACACAAGGCGTTCTCTCGTAGGAGCAAGAGGTTTTAACGCTTGTGTGAAATATCTGAAAAGAGGGCCAAAGATGCGCCATTTACCTCATCCGGTGGGTGAGGTGGCCGCTGCCCGCTGGTAGCGGGCGCGAAAGGCATCATCGATACATCCCGTTTTTAACGGGTGCAGACGCAGACCCTTGAAAGGATTCAGGCCGAGGGCTTATGGCTCTTCGGCTTTGAGTTCCTTTTCCATTTTCTGCAATTCTTGAGTGAAAGCCTGATCCTGAACGGTGGCGCGTTTACGCCAGGGTTTGCGTTCCGGTTCGGGCTGAGCGGCGTAGGTGGTGACTTCCCCGCCGTAAACTTCCTTGTAACGTTGTTCCTGGCGCTCAAGTTCCGCGCGCAGTTCGTCTTTCGTCACAGTGCTACCTGATTGAGTTGAGATAAATTCTGGTGAAACGACTGCATCAAATGTATTTGACCACGCTCGTCGAATGGAACAAGGCCCGCAAAGGCATCATTTTTTACGGCGTTGCGATCAATTACTTCCATGTTGCAGGCGGCCACGGCACCAGAGATAAACAGCTGACGTAGCATCAGTTTCCTGTTTCAGCGAACACCTTGGCGAAGCATATGAAATGAGTGTCAGGCGTTTGCTGCGGGTAACGGCGATGGAACATCGCGCTACCGGGCGGCGGAATCGGCAATTAAAAACCGGTCACCACTGAATTTCATTATAGCGGTCGATTCGAAGAACACTATCGCCAAAGAGTTAAAAGTGGGTCTTGATGTGTGATTGTTTTGTTACTCGCAACTTTATACGGCTAATAGGTGGTTCTGCGGCACGACGTTACAGTGATGCCTTTCTGACGCCATGAAGTCGAACAAGTTAGGACATTACATCGAACCTTCTAGTTTGCGTCAGAGCCAGTGTAAAAAACTGGTGCAGGCAAGCCCGTTCAATAAAATCGAATCGGCGGGTCCGATTGCGATTATCGGTCGATGGTTCGATAATCGCACGGTGTTGGCTGGCCGGGGTTGTGCGAGGGACCGGCTGCCGCTTGTAATAGCCGCTGAACCGTGTGGGAAAAGGACCTTTTATGAACGATCAAATGCGCAATTCCTTCGCTTCAGTGGCGCCGCCGATCGTTGCCTCGCCCGCCAAGCGGATCCAGGCACTGACCGGCGACCCGGATTTCATGACGTCCTTGGCCCGAGGCCTGGCTGTGGTGCAGGCGTTCCAGGAACGCAAACGTCACCTCACCATCGCCCAGATCAGTCATCGCACGGAAATCCCCCGCGCCGCTGTGCGACGTTGCCTGCACACGCTGATCAAACTCGGCTACGCCACCACCGACGGCCGAACCTATTCGCTGTTGCCAAAAGTACTGACGCTTGGCCATGCCTATGTGTCCTCGACGCCGCTGGCGGTTTCCGCTCAGCCCTACCTGGACCGCATGAGCGAGCAACTTCATGAAGCTTGCAACATGGCCACTCTGGAAGGCGATGACATCTTGTACATCGCTCGTTCGGCCACCACCCAGCGACTGATTTCCGTCGACCTGTCGGTCGGTGGACGTCTGCCTGCCTATTGCACTTCGATGGGTCGGATTCTTCTCGCAGCGCTGGACGATACGTCACTGCGCGAGTACCTCGACCATGCAGAGCTGCAAGCCAAGACCAGCCGAACCCTGCACACCCCCGAGGCGTTGCTCGAATGCCTGCAAGAGGTGCGGCAGCAAGGCTGGTGCATCGTCGATCAGGAACTGGAACAAGGTCTGCGCTCGATTGCCGTTCCGGTGTACGACGCTTCCGGCCAAGTGGTGGCGGCGCTAAACGTCAGTACCCACGCCGGCCGAGTCAGCCGCAACGAGCTGGAACAACGTTTCCTGCCTGGCCTTCTGAGCGCGAGTCGCGACCTCAGCGCGCAACTCTTCGCCTAAGCTGTTCGATAAACGCACAGAGTCGCGTTTATCGAATTGACGCTCTTTCCCTTGGATCATTAATGTCGCGGCAGCGTCATCCGGCGCTGCTGTTCTCGCTCCATTGCCGGGCGACGACCCCAATAATAATGAGAAGAGGCACCTCCCATGCGTACGTTTCCCGACTGTCGCTGTTCCCATCGGTTTCCCTGCCGGAACCGCATCGCCTGATTCCGATCCCCCTTTCTTGTGACAGCGTCAGCCTTGGCTGACACCCGTTCGACTGCGTTCTTTGCGTGGAATAAAAATAATGAACCAGCCCCAGTCTGCTGTAGGAAACTGCCTCGACGTGCAGTCCTTCATCAATGCTCAACCCATTTCGCGCTACCAATGGCGAGTGGTGATCCTGTGTTTCCTGATTGTTTTCCTCGATGGCCTCGACACGGCGGCCATGGGTTTTATCGCGCCCGCCCTGTCTCAGGATTGGGGCATCGACCGCGCCAGTCTCGGCCCGGTGATGAGCGCGGCGCTGATCGGAATGGTCTTCGGTGCACTGGGTTCTGGCCCATTGGCTGACCGCTTCGGGCGAAAAATCGTACTGGTGGGCGCGGTGCTGTTGTTCGGCGCGTTCAGCCTGGCTTCGGCTTACAGCACCAACGTCGATCAGTTGCTGGTGCTGCGATTCCTCACCGGCCTGGGCCTTGGTGCCGGTATGCCGAACGCCACGACGCTGCTGTCCGAGTACACCCCGGAGCGCAAGAAGTCCCTGCTGGTGACCAGCATGTTCTGCGGCTTCAACCTCGGCATGGCGGGCGGCGGTTTCATTTCCGCCAAACTGATTCCGGCCTTTGGCTGGCACAGTCTGCTGATGATCGGCGGGATTTTGCCGCTGATCCTCGCCGTCGTATTGCTGTTCTGGCTGCCGGAATCGGCACGCTACCTCGTCGTCCGCAATCGCGGCACTGACAAAGTACGCAAGACCCTGGCGCCCATTGATCCAACCGTCGTCGCCCAGGCTTCCAGCTTCAGCGTGCCGGAACAGAAAACCGTGAAGGCCCGCAACGTGTTCGCGGTGATCTTCTCCGGCACCTACAGCACCGGCACTTTGTTGCTGTGGCTAACCTATTTCATGGGGTTGGTGATCGTTTATCTGCTGACCAGTTGGCTGCCGACGCTGATGCGTGACAGTGGCGCGAGCATGGAGCAGGCGGCATTCATCGGCGCGTTGTTCCAGTTTGGCGGGGTGTTGAGCGCGGTGGGCGTGGGCTGGGCGATGGACCGGTTCAATCCGCACAAGGTTATCGGCATTTTCTATCTATTCGCCGGGGTGTTTGCCTACGCGGTAGGGCAGAGCCTGGGCAACATCACGCTATTGGCGACGTTGGTGCTCGTGGCCGGGATGTGCGTCAACGGCGCGCAATCGGCGATGCCTTCTCTGGCGGCGCGGTTTTATCCGACGCAGGGGCGGGCGACCGGGGTGTCGTGGATGCTCGGGATTGGCCGCTTTGGCGCGATTCTCGGCGCATGGATGGGCGCAACGCTGCTGGGACTGGGCTGGAACTTTGAACAAGTGCTGACAGCGCTGGTGATTCCAGCGGCATTGGCGACCACGGCGGTGGTGATCAAGGGCATGGTCAGCCATGCGGATGCGACTTGAGGACAGGCTTCTGATTTTTCGTTGAGCCTGCGGCCCTCATCGCGAGCAAGCTCGCTCCCACAGGGGAACGCGGTCAACTGTGGGAGTGAGCCTGCTCGCGATGCTTTTAAGGATCGATAGGCAGGCAACAATGTGTTCGATAAACGAACACTCAGTCGATTATCGGATTGTTTGGCGTTTTTCAGGGGCTTACTCTTCAGTCATTCCGGCGCTGCGCATCGCGCCTTTTTCTTCCACTGTCGGTTCATAACAAAACGGGAGCCTGCCCCATGGCTGAAATCCTTTCGCTGCACGACGCGGTGAAGCAATTCGTTAACGACGGCGATACCGTCGCGCTCGAAGGCTTCACTCACCTGATCCCTACGGCGGCGGGTCACGAAATCATTCGTCAGGGCAAGAAAGACCTGACCCTGGTGCGGATGACGCCTGACCTGATCTACGACCAGTTGATCGGCGCCGGTTGTGCTCGCAAGCTGATTTTCTCCTGGGGCGGAAACCCGGGCGTCGGTTCGCTGCATCGCCTGCGTGACGCCGTCGAGAAGCAGTGGCCCCACGCGTTGGAAATCGAAGAACACAGCCACGCCGACCTGGCCAATGCCTACGTCGCTGGCGCTTCCGGCCTACCGTTCGCGGTGCTGCGTGCCTACGCCGGCTCCGACCTGCCGAAGGTCAACCCGCTGATCAAAACCGTTACCTGCCCATTCACCGGTGAAGTATTGGCGGCCGTGCCTTCAGTGCGCCCGGACATCACCGTGATTCACGCGCAGAAGGCTGACCGCAAAGGCAACGTGTTGCTGTGGGGCATTCTCGGCGTGCAGAAAGAAGCGGCACTGGCCGCCAAGCGCTGCATCGTTACCGTCGAAGAAATCGTCGATGACCTCAATGCTCCGATGAACTCCTGTGTGCTGCCGACCTGGGCCTTGAGCGCGGTCTGCCACGTCCCTGGCGGCGCGCATCCGTCCTACGCGCACGGCTACAACGAGCGCGATAACCGTTTCTACCAGGCTTGGGACCCGATTGCCCGCGACCGTGACACCTTCACCGCGTGGATCAACGAGTACATCCACGGCTGCGCTGACTTCAGCGAGTTCCAGGCCAAACTGGCCGCTGCTTCGGAGGCCAAGTAATGACTTACACCACCAATGAAATGATGACTGTCGCCGCTGCCCGCCGTCTGAAAAACGGTTCGGTGTGTTTCGTCGGCATCGGCCTGCCGTCGAAAGCCGCCAACCTGGCGCGTCTGACTTCCTCGCCGGATGTAGTCCTTATCTACGAATCGGGTCCGATCGGTGCCAAGCCGAGCGTACTGCCGCTGTCGATCGGTGACGGTGAGCTGGCGGAAACCGCTGACACCGTCGTCCCGACCGGTGAGATTTTTCGCTATTGGTTGCAGGGCGGGCGCATTGACGTCGGTTTCCTCGGCGCCGCACAAGTCGACCGCTTCGGCAACATCAACACCACCGTGGTCGGCGATTACCATCAGCCGAAAGTCCGCCTGCCGGGTGCCGGTGGCGCGCCGGAGATCGCTGGCTCGGCGAAAAGTGTGCTGATCATCCTCAAGCAGTCGGCGCGCTCCTTTGTCGACAAACTCGACTTTATTACCTCGGTCGGCCATGGCGAGGGCGGTGATTCGCGCAAGCGTCTCGGCCTGCCGGGCGCCGGTCCGGTCGGCATCATTACCGACCTGTGCATCATGGAACCGGAAGCCGGCACCCATGAATTCGTGGTCACCGCACTGCACCCGGGCGTGACCCGCGAGCAAGTGACCGCGGCTACCGGTTGGGCTGTTCGTTTTGCCGAGCACGTTGAAAACACCGCCGAGCCGACCGAAGTCGAACTGAAGGCGCTGCGTGATCTGGAAGCCCGCACTGCCGCGGCCCACGGCCAAACACCGGGAGAAGCATGATGCGTGACGTTTATATCTGCGACGCGATTCGCACCCCCATCGGCCGTTTCGGCGGTGGCCTGTCGGCGGTTCGCGCCGACGACCTGGCCGCCGTGCCGATCAAGGCATTGATGGAGCGCAACCCGTCGGTGGACTGGAACGCAGTGGACGAGGTGTTCCTCGGTTGCGCCAACCAGGCCGGCGAAGACAACCGCAACGTGGCACGCATGGCGTTGTTGCTGGCGGGCCTGCCGGAAACCATTCCGGGCGTGACCCTCAATCGCCTCTGCGCCTCGGGTATGGACGCGATCGGCACTGCCTTTCGCGCCATCGCCAGTGGCGAGATGGAGTTGGCAATTGCCGGCGGCGTCGAGTCGATGTCCCGCGCACCGTTCGTGATGGGCAAGGCCGATGCGGCGTTCTCGCGCAACATGAAGCTGGAAGACACCACCATCGGCTGGCGTTTCATCAACCCGTTGATGAAAGCCCAATACGGCGTGGATGCGATGCCGCAGACCGCCGACAACGTGGCTGACGATTACGAAATTTCTCGCGAGGATCAGGACGCTTTCGCACTGCGCAGTCAGCAGCGGACAGCCGCCGCGCAAGCCGCAGGATTTTTCGCCGAAGAAATCGTTGAAGTGCGCATTGCCCACAAGAAGGGGGAAAGTGTCGTCAGCCAGGATGAGCATCCTCGCGCAGACACCACCCTGGAAACCCTGGCCAAACTCAAACCGGTCAACGGTCCTGACAAAACCGTCACCGCCGGCAATGCTTCCGGGGTGAACGACGGTGCCGCGGCGTTGATTCTGGCCTCGGCCGACGCCGTGAAAAAGCACGGCTTGACCGCCCGCGCCAAAGTGCTGGGCATGTCGAGCGCCGGTGTCGCACCCCGGGTGATGGGCATTGGCCCGGTGCCGGCGGTGCGCAAATTGACCGAACGTCTCGGCCTGGCTGTCAGCGATTTCGACGTGATCGAACTCAACGAAGCGTTCGCCAGCCAAGGTTTGGCCGTGCTGCGTGAACTGGGGCTGGCGGACGACGCGGCCCAGGTCAATCCGAACGGTGGCGCCATTGCCTTGGGCCATCCGTTGGGCATGAGCGGCGCCCGCCTGGTACTGACCGCGCTGCATCAGCTGGAAAAGACCGGTGGCAAGAAAGGTCTGGCGACCATGTGCGTCGGCGTTGGCCAAGGTCTGGCTTTGGCGATCGAACGGGTCTGACACGCGGCGTAACTAATAAGAACTGAGGAAATGCTCCATGACTGACAAGCCTGGTTACCGCCGCCCGCAAGAGGGCACCCAGCCGGATTACCTGCACCCGGCCTATCAATCCACCAATCGTCGCTCGCCGTCCAAGCCGTTGGTGTTTTTGCCCCATTCGCTGTCGGAAATTACCGGTCCGACCATCGGTGCCGAGCGCATTCAAGCGCAGGACAACGACCTGACCGCCCAACACAAAGGCGAGCCACTGGGCGAGCGCATCATCATTCACGGCCGCGTGCTGGATGAAGACGGTTTGCCGGTGCCAGGGATTCTGGTGGAGATCTGGCAGGCCAACGCCGCCGGTCGCTACAACCATGATCGCGACCTGCACGATGCACCGCTGGACCCGAATTTCACCGGTACCGGCCGCACCGTGACCGACGCCGATGGCTGGTACCAATTCCAGACCATCAAACCCGGCGCCTATCCGTGGGGCAACCACCACAACGCGTGGCGCCCGGCGCATATCCATTTCTCACTGTTCGGGCCGAGTATTCTGACGCGCCTGGTCACTCAGATGTATTTCCCGGGTGATCCGCTGCTGGCGTATGACCCGATCTACAACTGCGTACCGGACACCAGCGCCAAAGAACGTTTGATCGCCAGTTTCGACCTGGAAAAAACCATTCCTTCCTATGCCCTCGGTTATCGCTGGGACATCGTCTTGCGCGGCCGCGAAGCCACGCCGATGGAGAAATAAGATGACGCTGAACGCGACCACATCCCACACCGTCGGGCCGTATTACCACATCGGTTTGACCTGGCTGAACCGCGAAGACCTGACCGTCGAACAAACCCTCGGCGAGCGCGTGGCGATCACCGGGCAAGTCATCGATGGCAACGGCGACATCGTCAACGACGCGATGCTGGAAGTCTGGCAGGCCAACGCCGCCGGCAAGTACGACCACCCTGAAGACGATCAGGACAAACCCCTGGACCCGAACTTCGAAGGGTTTGGCCGGGTGCCGGTGGATGCCGAAGGGCGCTTTCGTTTCACCACGATCAAGCCGGGCACGGTGGAAGGCTTGAACGGAACGACTCAGGCGCCGCACTTGGTTGTGCTGGTGTTTGCTCGCGGGTTGGTGAAGCACTTGCTGACGCGGATTTACTTTGACGGCGAACCGGCCAACGTGGCGGATCCGCTGCTGGAATGTGTGCCGGCTGAACGCCGCAGCACCTTGCTGGCGAAGCAGGATGCGTGCGGTGTGTACCAGTGGAATGTGATCCTGCAAGGCACCGACGCCGAGACGGTGTTCTTCGATTATTGATTCCAACCTGATCGTTCCCACGCTCCGCGTGGGAATGCCGCCATGGACGCTCTGCGTCCACTGTGACGCGGAGCGTCACGGGATGCATTCCCACGCAGAGCGTAGGAACGATCAGTGTGAAGAGTGCATCTGTGGAACGGGGCTGTTGCAAAGTGTGTCTAGACTCTCACAGTCCCCATTGAGTAAAAAACAATGACAACTGATACCGCTACTACAGCGCACTACACCGGCGAAGAGCGCAGTAAAAGGATCTTCGCGATTGTCGGCGCCTCGTCCGGCAACCTCGTCGAATGGTTCGACTTCTACGTCTACGCCTTCTGTGCGATCTATTTCGCCCCTGCCTTTTTCCCGTCCGATAACCCGACTGTGCAGCTGGTGAATACGGCTGGTGTATTCGCCGCCGGGTTCCTGATGCGGCCCATCGGCGGCTGGATCTTTGGCCGGCTGGCGGACAAGCATGGGCGCAAGAATTCGATGTTGATCTCGATTCTGATGATGTGCTTCGGTTCGTTACTCATCGCTTGCCTGCCGACCTACAAGGACATCGGCGTCTGGGCGCCGATCATGCTGCTGTTCGCCCGCCTGATTCAGGGGTTGTCGGTGGGCGGTGAGTACGGCACCACCGCGACCTACATGAGTGAAGTGGCCCTCAAGGGCCAGCGCGGTTTCTTCGCCTCGTTCCAGTACGTGACGCTGATTGGCGGGCAGTTGCTGGCGGTGTCGCTGGTGGTAATCCTGCAACAGTTCCTCACTGAGGATGATTTGCGCGCCTATGGCTGGCGGATCCCGTTTGTCGTCGGTGCGTTGGCGGCGTTGATTTCGCTGTTCCTGCGTCGTTCGCTCAAGGAAACCACCAGCAAGGAAATGCGCGCAAACAAGGACGCCGGCAGCATCCGTGCGCTGTTCCGCGACCATAAAGCGGCGTTCATCACCGTGCTCGGTTACACCGCTGGTGGCTCGCTGATTTTCTACACCTTCACCACGTACATGCAGAAATATCTGGTGAACACCGCCGGCATGCAGGCCAAGACCGCCAGCTACATCATGACCGGCGCGCTGTTCCTTTATATGTGCATGCAGCCGTTGTTCGGCATGCTCGCGGACAAGATCGGCCGACGTAACTCGATGCTGTGGTTCGGCGCCCTCGGTACGCTGTTCACCGTGCCGATTCTGTTGAGTCTGAAAAGCGTCAGCAGTCCGTTTCTGGCCTTCGTACTGATTACCGTGGCGCTGGCGATCGTCAGTTTTTACACCTCCATCAGCGGCCTGGTAAAAGCCGAAATGTTCCCGCCGGAGGTGCGCGCCTTGGGCGTCGGCCTGGCGTATGCGGTGGCGAATGCAATCTTCGGCGGTTCGGCGGAATACGTGGCCCTGAGCCTCAAAGCCGGGGGCATGGAAAACTCCTTCTACTGGTACGTGACGGTGATGATGGCGGTGGCGTTCCTGTTCAGCCTGCGCTTGCCGAAACAGGCGAAGTATTTGGAAAACGACCTTTGATCTTTACCCGTGGGCCTGACCGGCCCACGCCTCCAGGGACTGTTTATGAACGAGCGACCGGGCAATCAATTGTTCGATGCCTATTTCACTGCCCGCGACATGCGTGAGGTGTTCTGCGATCAGGGTCGGGTTCAAGCGATGCTTGATTTTGAAGCGGCGCTGGCTCGGGCCGAGGCGCGAGTCGGGCTGATTCCGCAAACGGCTGTCGCGCCGATCGAAGCGGCCTGTCACGCCGGGCATTACGACTTCGCGGCGCTCGGCGAGGCGATTGCCACGGCCGGCAATTCGGCCATTCCGTTGGTCAAGGCGTTGGGTAAACAGATCGCGGCCAACCATGCCGAAGCCGAGCGCTATGTGCATCTGGGCGCGACCAGCCAGGACGTGATGGACACCGGTCTGGTGTTGCAACTGCGTGGGGCACTGGAGCTGATCGAAAACGATCTGGCGCAACTGGGCGAAACGCTGGCGACCCAGGCGTTGCGCTACGTCGCCACACCGCTGGCCGGGCGCACCTGGTTGCAGCACGCGACACCCGTCACCCTCGGCATGAAAATCGCCGGTTGGCTGGGCGCTGTCACTCGCAGCCGGCAACGTCTGCAACAACTCAAACCGCGACTGCTGGTGCTGCAATTCGGCGGCGCCTCTGGAACCCTCGCGGCCCTCGGCGAGCAGGCGATGCCGATTGCCCACGCGCTGGCTGAAGAATTGAAACTGACATTGCCGGATCAACCTTGGCACACCCAGCGAGACCGCTTGGTGGAGTTCGGCTCGGTACTGGGATTGATCGCCGGCAGCCTCGGTAAACTGGGCCGTGACATCAGCCTGTTGATGCAGACCGAAGCCGCTGAAGCGTTCGAACCTTCCGCGCCGGGCAAGGGCGGCTCTTCAACCATGCCGCACAAACGCAACCCGGTGGGCGCGGCGGTACTGATCGGTGCTGCGACGCGCGTTCCGGGTTTGCTCTCGACGCTGTTCAGCGCCATGCCTCAAGAACACGAGCGCAGCCTGGGCCTGTGGCATGCCGAGTGGGAAACCCTGCCGGAGATTTGCTGCCTGGTGTCCGGCAGCTTGAAACAAGCGATGCTGGTGGCGGACGGACTGGAAGTGGACGCCGAACGCATGGCCCGCAACCTCGATCTGACCCAAGGCCTGGTGCTCGCCGAAGCGGTGAGCATCGTCCTCGCTCAACGAGTGGGGCGCGACACTGCGCACCATTTGCTGGAGCAATGCTGCAAGCGTGCAGTAGCTGAACAACGTCATCTGCGAGCGGTACTCGGCGACGAGCCGCAAGTGACCGCCGAACTGTCGGATGCTGAACTCGATCATTTGCTGGACCCTGCCCATTACCTCGGTCAGGCCCATACCTGGGTCGAGCGAGCGGTGGCTGAACATTCTGCGTTGACTGCCTGAAGGAGATTGCTGTGGCTTTCGTACAACTCGCCGAGGGCGAACTACATTACCAACTTGATGGCCCGGCAGATGCGCCGGTGCTGGTGCTGTCCAACTCGCTGGGCACCGACCTGCATATGTGGGACGCGCAGATTGCGGCGCTCACCGAGCATTTTCGCGTGCTGCGTTTCGACACCCGGGGCCATGGCCAATCGCTGGTCACGCCCGGGCCGTACAACATCGAGCAACTGGGCCATGACGTGCTGGCGCTGCTGGATGCGTTGCACATCGAACGCGCGCATTTCTGCGGTCTGTCCATGGGCGGGCTGATTGGCCAGTGGCTGGGGATCAACGCGGGTGATCGCCTGAACAAACTGGTGGTGTGCAACACCGCGGCGAAAATCGGCGATCCGTCGGTGTGGAACCCGCGCATTGAAACCGTGCTGCGTGACGGTCCGGCCGCCATGGTCGCTTTGCGTGATGCGTCGATTGCGCGCTGGTTCACCGCAGATTTTGCTGAAGCCAATCCTGCTGCGGCGAAAAAAATCACGGACATGCTCGCGGCCACCTCGCCTGAAGGCTATGCCGCGAATTGTGCCGCCGTGCGCGATGCCGATTTCCGCGATCAGCTGTCCTCGATCAAGGTGCCGCTGCTGGTCATCGCCGGCACCGAAGACCCGGTCACGCCGCCGTCCGGCGGGCACTTCATTCAGGAACACGTGCAGGGCGCCGAGTACGCCGAGTTCTACGCCGCGCACCTGTCCAACGTTCAGGCCAGTGCTGCGTTCAGCGAGCGCGTGTTGGCGTTTTTGTCAGCTCATTAAGGGGATTGTTGTGGACGAGAAACAACGCTACGACGAGGGCCTGAAAGTCCGTCGCGCGGTACTCGGCGACGCCCACGTCGACCGCAGCCTGAATGCGCTGACCGAGTTCAACTCGGAGTTTCAGGAGATGATCACCCGCCATGCCTGGGGCGACATCTGGACCCGTCCGGGACTGCCGCGCCACACCCGCAGTCTGATCACCATCGCTATGTTGATCGGCATGAACCGCAATGAAGAACTCAAACTGCACCTGCGCGCCGCCGCCAACAACGGCGTGACCCGCGGCGAGATCAAGGAAGTGATCATGCAGAGCGCAATCTACTGCGGCATTCCGGCAGCGAATGCGACGTTCCATCTGGCGGAGTCGGTGTGGGATGAGTTGGGGGTTGAATCGCGGGAGTGATCCTGGCGATTTGCGGTGTCTGAGCTGACGCCATCGCGAGCAGGCTCACTCCCACAGTGATCCGGTTTGAACGCAATTCTTGTGTTCAC
>Ga0207713_1002008_pt1 | contig 15286 bp, 14 predicted proteins | sample KBSS64metaG_FD_184404 | JGI IMG/M metagenome (GOLD analysis project Ga0207713, IMG submission 184404) | Switchgrass rhizosphere microbial communities from Kellogg Biological Station, Michigan, USA - KBS S6-4 metaG (SPAdes) (version 2) | ecosystem: Host-associated > Plants > Roots > Rhizosphere >...
GATGGACTTTGTCTCGGACGCCCTGTTCGACGGCCGACGCCTGCGTGCGCTGACTGTGGTCGATGCCTACACTCGGGAAGCTCTGGCCATTGACGTCGATCAGGGCATTAGGGGCGAGCAGGTGGTCGAGACCATGGATCGGATCGCATGGGTCTTCGGTGCCCCTTGCGCCATCCGGGTCGATAATGGTCCTGAGTTCATCTCGAAGGCGCTGGATCGTTGGGCCTATGAAAACGGCGTCACGCTGGACTTCTCGCGGCCTGGCAAGCCCACGGATAATGCGTTCATCGAAAGCTTCAACGGTAAGTTCCGGGCGGAATGCCTGATCGCCCACCGGTTCATGAGCCTCGATGACGCGGTCCGAAAATGCGAGGCTTGGCGTCAAGACTACAACGAGGTACGACCGCACAGCGCGATCGGCAATAAACCGCCGATATCGCTGCTCTCCGCATCAGAGGCACATGGCTCGCCCTGACGTCGGAACGCTGGATCGGCTCAGGCCAGGTGGTCCAGGATCGGGGTGCAGGTCACTTGGCGAAGACCTGTTCGATTGGGTTGAGATCTGGAATTTGGACCGTAGGGTGGGAGGAACAGGAGCCTGGCCCCGGAGCGGCGGATGGCCTGACGCACGGCTTTGCCTTTGTGGCTGCACAGGTTGTCCTTGATGACGTTGTCGCCGGGGCGAGCGTGGGTACGACGAACTGCTCGACGTAGGCCAGGAAGAGCTGGCCAGATCAATACTTCAGCACCACCAGCCGGATCACCTGCGGCGATGAGTTGAAGTAGCGGAACGGACTGGCCGGTTTTTGTGGACCACCTCATGGACGGGGCATTTATCCGCCTACCAGATGTAGCTTACCAACTGGTGCACTTGGTTTGACAGAGCCCCGCAAACCATCAGCGTGAGCGCTTCGACCGGTCTCAGGCTCCGCTTTCGCTTAATGATGGAGGGAGTTCCACCCCAGAGGCAAGCTCATCGGGTGAAACTCTCTGTATCAAGGGTCAGGGTTGCTAATCAACCAGGCTGCGTAATGCCAGACACTAGAATCCCTTGCCCAGCAGATCCGGCCGCACCAGCGCCCGTGTAAGGCCCAGGTAACGCAACATTGCTATTGTTGATGCGCACTCGATACGTACTAGCCACGCTCTCTGGCGAAACGCGAGTTGTATCGATTTGAAGCTTATCATTAGCGTTTCCAAGCAAGTTGATGCCGTGCTCCCATGCCCTCAGCCGTCCGAGAATGCGGGGCGCGAACCACCCATTTGTGCATCGGGTAAGAGCAAGCGCCGAGCGCGACGCACCAGGAGCGACGAGACCGCCATCGAGCGTCCCGAGAAAGGCACAGCCGTCGCAGCCAGTGTCGGCGCCGTCAAAGATCGCCGCGTAAGCAATGTTATCAACGATAGTTCCAGGATCAAAGGTGACATTCCCGTGCTTGTACACGAAGATGCCGACCTTCAGCGCGCTATTATCGGATCCCGTCACACGCCCTTGACCAAACATAACCTTCCCAAATCCACTCTCAACGCGGATAAGCCGGTTCTTGCCGTAGTCACCCGATGGATGATCAGGCCCTTGAATGTAGAAATCGTCAATCGTCAGCTTTCCTAAGCCGATATCGTTGTGAATGTAAATTCCGTTCTCATAACAGTTGTCAAGGACCAATCCCTTAAGGCTTACATCTCCATGACCGGCAAGGGAGGTGTAACCGCCACCATCGAACTCGATGCCGAGATGAACCTTGGACGTCTCAAAGCCATTTACGAATGTGTCGGCGTAGTCGCCGTTCGCGTAGAAGCCCTTGTTTTGTGCAAGATCCATCCAATCGCCCGTACAAGTCGCGTTGCACTTCGTGAAGAACATCGATGCATTGCCACCAGCATAGCCCGGGAAATGCGGGTTCCCCTTGAGCCAGAATCCTACATGAAAGTCGTTTGCAGCAGCCCCGCCATAGCCTAGACTTCGCACTGAGTAGCAATTTTCGAAATGAGAATTAATGTTGCCATAGAAGTAATAACCGATGAACGCGTCATTTGCGAAACACCAGACCAACTTGGCGGTAAGGTTGTACTGAACACGGAAGGCTTTAGGAGCTGTTTCTTCGTTACCGCCGGTTGGAGGCGTCAATGGGACTGCCCAGCCGGCCGATACATGACTTAATTCGATCTGGGCCGACTGCGACGTTGAAGCATCGGGTCCAACTTGAATGACATCTTTCGAGGGGTCAGTACAGATAATCTTCGTGTAACTGGGTGCTCCTTGTACCTTGCGGAGTGAAGTGCTGACTTTGAAGGTATTGTTCACGTAATATGGTTGATCGCTAAGTTCCGTGACAGGACATAGGGCGACACATGCTTGAAGTGCGCTCAGGGTGCGAGAGAGGACGGCTGCAACGCCATTCGGGTTGCCGGTGACAGCACCGAACCATTCCGGACGACCGTGAATGCCGTCCCAGACGCGCGCCCAGTAAAAGCCAGAAGTGCTTGATGGAATGTAGAGGCCGTTAAGCGGATCTGACGGAGCGGTTCCTGAAACGCACTCAAACAGACCCTCACGCCCATCTTGATTCAAGAAAACGACCATGTTGGCAACAGGCGTTAGGGCGGATATAGCAACAGTCGTTGCCGAGTTAGTCACGTTATCCAATCTCACTATCCTTATATAAAACTTTTACCTGTCAGAGTGCGCTATGACGACCCTAAGGGCACCAAGGGATCTTAAAAGGAGTCCGATCATCTTCGCTCTGACGAATCATCATTCTTACTTGAAATCCTACATTTCACTGGAAAATGGAACATAAAGCGAAACGAACTTAGGCGGCGTGGACAAATTAAGGGACCGAAGCTCTAGGCTTATCTGGGTTGATCGCCCGTCGTAAATTGCACGACGAAGAACAACGCTGCGCACCCGCACCAAAATACCGCCCATGCCGTGATCGCCCTGCGGAACGTCGATGGGTATTCCGGTTTTTGGATGAACCAGACAAAGATATAGGGACACCAAAGCGTCAGAAAGCCCATGATCGCCAGCTTCAATGCCGATGCCTTGGGCACAGCTTCGTCTATTGGAGTGGCTGTCATAGGTACCTTATCTCGGAAAACAGCGGCCTTCGCAATCGAACCGACGGAAGGGCGCGCAGCGAGATTGACGTAAGGCGATGAGGTTGATTCAAGGCTGCTTTTTGGGAGGCAGGCTTGAGCAGGGGCGATCTTACCGAGGCGGAATGGCGCATTTTAAAGGATTTGCTGCCGATCGAGCCCGAGAACCGCGGTCGAGGCAGGCCGCCCGAGCAGAACCGATCGATCATCAACGGTATGGTTTGGCGGCTCCGCTGCGGTGCTCCGTGGCGCGACGTCCCGCCCAAATATGGCAGCTGGAACACCATCTATCGCCGGTTCCGGCGATGGAGTGAGGCTGGGGTCTGGGAGACCGTCGCCGTGACGCTGGCCGAGGTCATGGCAGACAGCGGCCACTACAGCATCGACAGCACCACAGTCCGCGCCCACGTCTCGGCAGCGGGCGCAAACGTATGGCTCGCCCCGTCGGCAAGCGGTTTGCGTCTGACGATCTGAGCAGTCTACGAAAACGTATCCGGCCTTTCAGCATGGAGCCGTTGGCCAAGATGGAGATCGGCGCGTCCTGGTCCTCATAAAGGGGCCGGCATCGAGTGCCATTTTGCGCCGTAGGGTTCCAGGACACCGGTCGACTGTCAGGCCATCTGTCACTCACCTCCCGCAGACATCATCCGGCCGATGCACGCCGCATCGGCCGATCTCGTTTACGCCGCTTGCGCGACTGGTTCGTAGGTGCGTTCGTGACGCAGCAGCGCCCAGACGATGCGCGCCATCTTGGCAGCCAGCGCCACGACGACGGTGTTGGGGTGCGCACGCGAGAGCAAGCCCCGCAGCCAGGCGCCGAGCCGCGTATTGCTCTTGCTCATCGTCGGCAGTGACGAACGGGCGCCCTGGATCAGGTTCTTGCGCAAATATCGACTACCGCGCTTGGTGATCCCGAGCAGCCGGGGTTTGCCTCCGGTGGTCGCCTGCCGTGGCACCAACCCCAACCAGGCGGCAAGATCGCGACCACGCCCGAAGGTCCGGGCGTCTCCGACAGCTGCCACCAGTGCGGTCGCGTTGAGTGCACCGATACCGGGAATGCTCAGCAGCCGCCGCATCCGCTCATCTGAGCGAGCAGCCTCGGTGAACTCGGCATCGAGATCTGCAATCCGGTCATCGAGGGCAATCCAGCGCAGACGCATATCGCTGACGAGCCGGTGAATGCGGGCCCCGAGCACTGGCTCGTCGACATCCAGCATCTCACCGAGGCGCGCCGCAAGCTTTGCGCGCCCTTGCGGAACGATATAGCCACGTTCGAGGAGAAGACTTCTGATCTGGTTCATCAGCGAGGTGCGGTCGCCGACCAGCTGGTCGCGAATGCGGTGCAGCGTCTGCATGTCGAGTTGCTCTTCGGTCTTCAGCTCCACAAACCGCATCGTCGGGCGTGTCGCCGCTTCCGCGATCGCCTCGGCGTCGCGATCGTCGTTCTTCTGCGCCTTGACGTACGGACGGACATATTCCGGTGACATCAACCGCACCGCATGGCCTTGTCGTGCCAGCGCCCGGCCCATGTGATGAGCGCCGCAGCAAGCCTCCATCGCCATGACGCAGGCCGGCAGGCTCGCCGCATAGGTGATGATCGTCTCGCGCCGCATCCGTCGTCGCACAACGACCTTGCCCGTTACATCCAGCCCAACCACGCTGCAGCTGTTCTTACCTAGATCAATCCCGAGAACCGATATGTCCATGACCCTTGCTCCTTCCGCAAACGGCCTGCTGCCGTAAGGCAACAACGCTCAGTTAAGGGGCGAGCCATCCATAAAGGGGGGCTGAAGCTGCCGCGATTGGCCGTTCGCGTGGCGGGCTGACCACCAAGCTGCACGCTGCGGTCGATGCCATCGGACTGCCGATCCGTATTCACCCGACGCCGGGGCAACGTGGAGACGCCCCACAGGCGCTGGATCTCCTGAAAGGCCTGCGTGGCGTTGGTCACGTCATCGCCGATGCTGCCTATGATGCCGATCCGCTGCGCATCTTCATTGCCGATGATCTCGGCGTAACGGCGCAGATCAAGGCCAATCCCAGTCGGACCCGAAAGCCGTCCATCGACTGGCGCCTCTACAAAGAGCGCCATCAGGTCGAGTGCTTCTTCAACAAACTCAAACGCTTCCGTCGCATCGCCCTGCGCTGCGAGAAGACAATCTCCGCCTTCATGGGATTCGTCCATCTCGCATGCGCCATGATCTGGCTACGCTAAATGCAGACAGGGCCGTAAGCGAAGCTTGCGATCGCTGTATTGCTGCTCGAACGGCCTGGGTGATCGTGGCGTACCCGAGACGAACTTGTCCCATAGGCATTAAACCATGGGATCAAACCCCTAGGCAAGCGCCACTTCACCGTATTTCGTACATCTTCGCCCTGGCCATCACGCTATCGCGATCGACTTCCGCCGTGCCTCTACCGACCCCAAGTTGGCAGTACTTTAGCCCTGTTTGCAACGCGATACTGCGGCCAACATCCAGCGATTCCCAAATGGCTCGCACGGTCCCTTGAGTCGCGACGGAGGGCTTCGCCGCGATCTTTGCTGCCAAATCGTGCGCACGCTCCCACAGGTCTTCCCGCTTTGTAACCTCAGTTACGAGCGAAATACGCAAAGCTGTTTCTGCACCGATACGCTCGTCGTTGCCCATAAGCGCCATCCGCAGCACCTCTGAGAGCGGCACGCGATGCCGCAATCCTATGGGCTCCAGCGCTGCAACGTTGCCATATGTGCTATGCGGATCGAAAAAGGTTGCATCCTCAGAACAGATGACAAGATCAGCTTCGTTTACCCAATATAGCGCTCCGCCAGCGCACATCCCATGGACCGCCATCACTACGGGTTTCCACAACCGGTTCTGTTTTGGCCCCAAGTATTCTCCAGGATCGACTTTTGCGAACAGATCATCATACATAAACACGCTAGCGGTCTCGATATCGAGATTTGTGCCATCACGAACGTCAACGCCTGTCGAGAAAAACCGCCCTGGGGCCGCCCGTAACACGACAGCGTTCACATCGTGGTCGATACGAATACGTTCCCAGACTTCCCTAAATTCTAGACACATCTGTTTGTTAAAGCTATTAGCTGCAGCTGGACGATTTATCGTGATCGTCGCAACCCTATCTTCGCTTTTTTCAAAGATGATCGTTTGATACTCAGTAAAGTCCATGGCATTTCCCTTAACAATCCGCCGTGTAAACGAGGCGGACGAAAATCTATCGGCTTGATCTAATGCCTGAACGGCACAAGTAGGGCAATTAGGTCTAGCAATGTCGTTGGCGCGCGAACCGGAAAATTCCTGAGGGAGATCGTGACTTAGGCCGCAGTCTGAACGCTTCCTCACGCGTTACCCGCCTCTCACGCCGATTATGAACTAGCCTTGTTCATCGATTTGTTGCTCAAGCAGCTATTCTCAGCCAGCCATTTGACCCGAACCCGTCGGTGAGCGATCCGCCAACTCCCGTTCTCGCGAACGAAATCGTCCTCGTAATAGCCGCTATGGTCCAAACCAACATGGGTCAAAACTATCCAGTAAGTCGTGGCCTTCGCAGTTTCCCCAGTCACTTGAATGTGCTGCGTTCCGATGTGATGACGGACATACTCAGGCCTTGCGCCATCCACCTGAAGGACCTTGTTGGTCTTCTTCCAGTGCTCGATCTCTTGGCGCCCTCTTATAGAAGTAATGGGGCCTTCAAATATCCCATTTTCGGCAAATACGGCCGCAAAGTTTTCTGCATCTAAATTGTCATTGTAAAAAGCATACTCACTCATCCGTTGCCGGATCTCTTCCCGTGAAAGTAGTTCTTCGATATCCACCTGGAGGCTCCTCTAAATATATCCAACATTTTTACGAGGACTCTCAAGATTATTGCAGTAAGCCCTACAAAGCCGCAGCCTTCAATTCTACCAAAGGCTGAAACTTAACTTTGTAGGCCGCCAAAATAAGATGTGTTCCTCATAACCTTATCAATCTTGTTCCCGCATCCGGAGGACCGCAGCGGCGCGGCCGGGATGTCGTTGGTGCGGGATATAAGCTGCCATGACGCTGACGCATGTGTCAACTCACGCCGCAACGCCCTCAGCTAAAACCGTACAAGGGCCAGCCCAACCTGGGGCCTTCAGTCCTCCGAGCTGTTCTCTTGAATTGCCACATCGGGTGCGGGCTTGACATGAATCTACGGGGTCTTCGGCCCATGCTTTGCAGATCGCTTCGTAAGGGGTGAGCCCGAGAGGGGTCTTGAGGCGCCGTGCGTCATTGTATGCAGCGACAAAGTCGGCGAGGTGCTGGCGCAACTGGTCATGCGTCTCGTAATGGTAGCGCTTGACGGTAGCCTCTTGATTACGCGGTTCATCCGTTCGACCTGATCGTTTAACCGAGCATGGCGTAGCTCGGTAAGGCGGTGTTCGATATCGAGGTCGGCGCATGCCAGTTCAAAAGAATGGCAGCGGAAGGGTGGATTCCGTGCTTGCATTTCGTTGATGTCTTCTGGCGTCCAGCCATCGCCGCTCGGGTCCGTGAATGCGTTCCATTGTCACTAAGCACCGGATGTATCCGGTACGGCACGGCGGCTGCGAGGTGCCGCAGGACGTTGCTGGGCTACATGGCGAGCGGCCTTCTCGTGCAGCTCTACGAACGCGAACTTGGACCTTCGATCGTTGCCACAAGCAGGTAGAGCTTGCCTTGCTCGGTTCGCACCTCAGCCAAATCAATGTGGAAGTAGCCGATAGGATAAGCCTTAGAACTTCGCCCGGACAGGCTTGTCACCGTCGACATCGGGCAACCGGCTTATGCCATTACGTTGCAGGCGGCGGTGGAGCGAGGAGCGTGTCAGATGCCGGATGGTCGCCTGTAGCGCGTACGGGCACTCATCCAGTGGCAGCAGCGTGTGGCGTCGGAACGCCACCACAACTGCTTCCTCCTCTATCGTAAGGGTTGTGGACCTGGGCTCCGGTCCTGCAGCCAGGCCTCGTCGATCTTCGAGCGGTTGACGGTATCGGCCCATACGTCCGCGGCCGTGTGGTGGCAAGTGACCATCTCGCGCAGCACCGCTGCGTCATGGCGAGCCGCGCCGGTCACGGCCCAACTGCGGATGAAGCCGAAGGTACGATCGATCACGACGTGCGTCTTGTCGCCGAAGACCGCGATCGGCAGCTCGGGCACGGAGCGCTCCCGCATCGGGATCGCGCAGCCTGCCGATCTTCACCGTCCAGCGTGCATCGGTGCCCTTCCATATCTCGCGCGCCTTTCGTCCAGCTTGATCTGCGCCCTCTCGGCGAGGGTATTGCGTTGCCGTGGCGCCGCCACCAGGCTGGCATCGACGATCTGCCCGTCCATGGTCAGCTAACCGCTCGCCTGGAGCTGACGATCGAACTCCTCGAACAGCTTCTCGATCGCCCCGAGCGCGTGAGCCGCTCGCGAAACAGCCGGATCGTGTTCTCGTCAGGCGTTCGATCACCCAGCGGGAACCCAGGAAGCGAAGCCAACTCAGCCATCCCGGATGAGAAAACTCCATGCGCTCGTCGATGACGGTGTTCTGCGCCGCCAGGATCAGCACCTTGAACATCGCCACCGGATCGCACGGCGGCCGGCCACCCTTCGTGCCCTCCGAGTAACCCAGCCCGACATCGAGCACGGACCTGAATGCTTCGAAATTGATAATTCGATCCAGTGTCTCGAGCGGATCACCCGTTTTTCCACAACCGCTTCAGGTGGTCGCGAATCGCAAACAGCCCCGACAGCTTCATCTAGCACCCCAAACTCGAGAGCCGAGTGAATCATTTCAGACCATAATGCGCCACCGGGAATTGGGGGGACTCTACATCTGCAAATGCTGGCCAAAGCAGCCGCAGCGATTCACATCATCCACACCATCAGGCTCCCGGTACCAAACAACTAGAACTCGACCATGACCTTGCCAGCATCGGCCGTGCCAGCGACACTCAAGGCCTCCATCATGCGTTCGAAGGGGAAGCGATGGGTAATCATAAGATCGAGCTTGTCAGTGAGCGAGGGTAGGAGGCCAATGACGGTTTCCAGTTCGTCCGGATACCCCATTGATGTGCAAATGCTCATTTCGCTCAAGAGCATAGTCCCTAGGTCGAGCTCGACTGACTTCGTGTAGGCGGCAATGACCACAAGCCGGGCATGGCTGCGAGCCATCCGCACCACATCGGGCACAATATTCGGCGCACCGGCCGCATCGATATAGACATTTGTGCCCGGTGCAGAGCGGCCCATGACGTCGCAGGCGCCATGGATTTCGATCAGGCGCGCAGCCACATCCTCCAGATCCGCACGGACGGTCGCCGTGGCACCCATGGCGCGTGCGAGCTGGAGTCGTTGCTGGTGCACGTCAATGGCCACAACGTCGTCCACCCCAAAGTGGCGCAACCACAGGATCGCTCCCAGCCCAATGGGGCCACAGCCGAAGACGACTGCCTTCTCGCCCGGCTTTGCATCGGATCTGTTAACCCCATGCATGGCTACGCCCAGCGGCTCGGCCAAAGCCCCGTATCGCGAGAGCAGTCCCGGCGGCGCTTTCAAAAGCGAACGGGTTCTGCCCACATCGCGGACGAAGAGTTCCTCGGTAAAAGCACCTTCGGACCCGCCGTTTCCGATTATCGCAGATGAGCCCATAGGGTTTACAATCACGTGATCGCCCAATTGCACGTTTTCGACTTTTGCGCCAATCGCAGCGACCCGCCCACAGGCTTCGTGGCCAAGCGGCATCGGCTTGCTGCCCCATGACAACCCGCCCATTCGGATAAAAGAAAGATCGGTTCCACAGATGCCGCAGGCTTCTATGCGCACGGTTGCGTCGTAATCTCCAAGCGTCGGCGGTACGATGACATCGAGGCGCACGTCATTCGGGCCGTGGACGTTGACTACATGCATTGAGCTATTCCTCTGTAAAGTTGAGTGCCAGAGGCACAAATGCGGAGACGGGTCAGTTCCTTGTAGAACAAGAGATCACGGTAGGGCTTACAGCAAGCGACAGCGACCAGGCGCCACTCGGAAAATTCCGCGATCGTCTGGTTCGCAGCCTGGCATCGTGACAACCCAGCGCCTGTATTGGGTGGCGCTGTTACATCGCCCCAGCGCCCACCGCGCACTTTCCCTGGCAACGCTGGGCCAACTGTTCTCCGAACAGACGTCTTATTCCTCTTCTCCGTTCTCAAAGTTGACTCATCTTGCCTGACCGCGCAACCTATCATGCTCGTCAAAAGCAACATTTCGTCGGGAAACCGACCAATAGAACCCTGCTGCGTGCCGCTTGGGACCGGTCGGTTGCTACATGGCCAGGCGTCATCGGCGCTTGAAGTGAGCCGGCAGCTCGTGGGAAGAACCCTGAATTCAAGCCTTTGGCAGCACTGGCATGGCACTCGTCGACGCGCCTCCCGCCATACCTACCACGCTACTCGTATTCCGACCCGTGCGGGCCGAAGTGCATCGGGTTCCGTCATAGCGTATCTCACAGCGCACAGAGCTCCCGAAGCTAGCGCACGGCTGGCACTTATGTCACCGCCGCGAGATAAGCAGAGAGGGTCTTCGGCCCGGAATTCGGGTGTAAACGCAAGAGGCAACCAACCTGGATGAGCCACAGCAGACGGACCGGTTGACGAACCCGGCATGCGTTGTTCACGGTGCACCAGCCTCAACACGTATGATCGGGCGTGCGGTGTGGTAAGAGTCTCGCCAAAGAATAATGCCGGGGCAATTTACCCATAACCTACATGTGTGGTGGAGGATAAATGCGATTCGATCCTAGAGAGCTTCTCGCTAAATATGAAGAGGAGAAGCGGAAAAGGTTGCAAAACCACCCTGAGGGGAACGCTCAGTATATTGATGCATCCACAGTCCTTGCAGGTTACAATCAGGATCCTCTTGTCGGTGCAACTCCAAACCGTTCCCCTATCATCGAAGAAACCGACGTCTTGATAGTCGGTGCGGGATTTGGCGGGCTTTTGACAGCGGCCGCCCTCGCTCGTCGTGGTGTAAAAAACATCAAGATTATCGACAAAGCCGGGGATGTTGGTGGAACCTGGTATTGGAACCGCTATCCTGGCGCAGCTTGCGATATCGAATCCTACATTTACATGCCTCTTCTGGAGGAGACCGGTTATATTCCAAGCGAGAAGTACGCTAAAGGCGTCGAGATATTTGAACACTGCCAGCGCATAGCTCGACATTTTGATCTCTACCCTCATGCCATTTTTCAGACTGAGGTAAAAGGCGTCAAATGGGATGATGGAGCTAAACGCTGGCAAGTGATCACTAGCCAGGATGACAGGATTTCTGCGCGCTATATAGTAATCGCTGGCGGCATCATGCACAAGCCGAAGCTTCCAGGCATCCCAAACATCGAAAAGTTCAAAGGGCACAGCTTCCATACGACGCGATGGGATTACTCCTATACCGGAGGGGCTCCAAGCGTGCCAATGGATAAGCTTGGCGACAAGCGTGTAGGGATTATCGGCACAGGCGCGACTGCGGTTCAGGTCGTCCCAAAATTGGCGGAATGCTCCAAGAAGTTGTTCGTTTTCCAGCGCACGCCTTCGGGTGTCGCGGTTCGCAACAACAAGCCAACCAGCGAGGAATGGGCCAAGTCGCTCAAGCCGGGGTGGCAAGAGGCACGCATGGAGAATTTCGCCTCAATCATGGTAGGCGAGGCTTGGGGCGAGGATCTCGTTCAGGATGGTTGGACCGAGATTTTCGGTCGTAACAAGGGGGCTACGCTTTCATCGCAAGAGCAGCAACTCTACGACTTCAAGCTCATGGAAGAAATTCGCGCCAGGGTTGACGCAATTGTACCTGACAAGGCGACCGCCGAAGCGTTGAAGCCGTGGTACAACCGCATGTGCAAACGCCCTTGCTTCCACGATGAATACTTACAAGCGTTTGCGCGGTCAAATGTGACGTTGGTGGATACCGCGGGAAAAGGTATCGATCGCATGACGGAAAACGGTCCTGTCGTAAATGGGACGGAGTTTCCACTCGATGTCCTCATCTACGCGTCCGGTTTTGAGATGAGTACATCATACAACAAGCGCCTCGGCTTCGAAATCTTTGGTCGGAATGGGCACTCGCTCACCGATGCATGGGGCAACGGCCCTCGGACGCTTCATGGGGCGATGACAAACGGCTTTCCAAACCTTATCATGCTTGGCACGACACAAGGCGGATATACCGTCAACTTCTCGCACCTCCTGACCAGAATTGCAGACCATGCCAGCTGGATTGTCAGCTATTGCCTCGAAAACAAAGTCGCCACCATAGAGCCTACTGTTGAGGCAGAAAAAAAGTGGTGGGAAGAAGTTCTTGGGCAAATAGCCAACTCTCCTGGATCCAGTGAATGCACCCCAGGGTATTACAATAATGAGGGTGCAGAGCCCGACCAATATACCCTGAAAAGTTCACCATATTCGGGGCGGTACTCAAGTTTCTTTGAGATCTTGCAGCATTGGCGGTCATCCGAGCCGTTAGATGGTGTCAAATTGACATTCCAGTAGCAGTTCAGACGAGATGCTGACGGCGCGCGGACTACCAGCAATCTGCCACGCCTCTTTTGCAGTGGCTAAGCAGATGGATATCTCCTGCCGTCGTTCATTGGCGAGGCCGGGGCCTACATAGCATTTTGCCACGTCACTTTGTGACGTGCATCAGAAAGACTGGAGAAGAAATGAACAACTTATCTCAGGCGCGCGTGCGGCAAGCCTTGGAAAAGGCAGATCTGGGCACACTTCGCATCGCTCTCTTTCAAGCCACGCGCGACCCCGAGATTGCGGCGATGGTGCCCGAACCTCAAGTTGTCCGCGGCGGTGCAGGCGTGACCTATCAGCTGCCCGAGAAGTATCGGAGCGCCCTGGTGGACAAGGGCGTCGAGTTCTTAGCTAATGACCTCAATCAGTTTGAATGCCAGGTCCCCGATGATCAAGAATTACGGGAGCTCATGGAAATGGCCGGGGACCCGCTTGATGACACGGAGTTTTTTGCTCGCCGTGAGATCCCGGCGCTCGATCCATTTCCCTGGGCTGCTAAGTGGCATAGAGGCCGACCCGCGCTCCCAAATGATTTTCTGGTCGTGATTGTCGGTGCTGGCTTCGGCGGTATCGGGATGGGCGTGCAACTCGAAAATCTCGGCATCCCCTATATCGTTTTCGAGCGTCGTGGCGAGGTCGGGGGAACTTGGAGTATCAACACTTACCCTGGAGCGCGGGTCGATACGCCGAGCGCCGTGTATGAGTACAGCTTTGAAAAGTGTTATCCATGGAAAGAGTATTTTGCGCAGCAGGCTGAGGTGCGGCAATATTTAGAGTACGTTTCTGAAAAGTACGGAGTAGCAAAAAATTTGCGGTTGAATGTTGATGTAAAGGGCGCTGACTTTGATTCGGTGACGTCACGATGGCGGGTGAATGTTGTCGGGCCAGATGGTGCAAGCGAAACCGTTACAGCAAACTTCGTTATAAGCGCATCTGGACTCTTTGCCTCACCTCGGCATCTGGACGTTGAAGGTGTAGACGATTTCCGCGGCGAGATTTTTCACACGACCGAGTGGTCTGCAGAACGAGATGTCACTGGCAAGAACGTGGCCATCATCGGCAACGGATCGACTGGGATCCAGCTGCTGGGTCAAGTTGCGGCAAAGGCGAACAAAGTCAAGGTGTTTCAGCGTACACCACAATGGATTTCACCTCGAGAGCAATATGGCGCACTTGTTAGCGACGAGATACAGTGGCTGATGAAGAACGTGCCTTATTATTGGAACTGGAGCCGCTACACGGGTGCATTATCGACAATGAATTTGTATGGTCTTTTGACGCCTGACCCTGACTGGCAAGCAAACGGCGGGTTGTTCAGCAAACAGAATGACGCAGTTCGTAATTTTCTACAGACATATATCAAGGATCAAGTTGATAACCGTCTAGATCTCGTTGCCAAGCTCACGCCACAATACCCTCCTTTTGCCAGGCGAATGGTCGTGGACAATGGATGGTATAAGGCACTGTTGAGGGACAATGTTGAATTGGTGACGGAACCGATTGCACGATTCACGCCAAGCGGGATCGGGTCATTGGCCGGCTCGCAATACAACGTTGATGTGGTGGTGACAGCTACCGGCTTCAGCGTGGAGAAATATGTTTGGCCGGCAGATTATGTGGGATTAAATGGCGTTCACCTTCAAGATAAGTGGTCGGAAGAAGGTACGAAAGCCTATTTGGGCATGATGGTACCAATGTTCCCCAATTTCTTCATCTTGTATGGGCCTAACTCACAAAACACCAGTGGAGGAGGAGCAGGCCTGCCAACGCAGATCGAAATATGGTCAAAGTATGTGGGCACGGTCATTGTCGAGACAATCGAAAAGGGTTGTCGCTCCGTTGAGGTAGAGGCAGAAGCATTGGACAGATTCTACGAAAGGCTGGATGAAGTGTCCCAAAATACAATCTGGTTGGTTGATGAGATATCATCGGGACGCAATTATTACGTGAGCAATGGCCGTCTTTTGGTTAATCAGCCATGGCCCCATAATGACTGGCACAATATGATTACCCGCCCGGACTTCACAGATTTGCAGATGTCTGCCTAGAGACCGGTTAGATGTTTGGTCCCGGGATTTGATGGGGGGCTGATGCCGTCGGAGATGAAGCGGCTGCGCCAGCTCGAGGAGGAGAATGCGAAGCTGAAGCGCCTGCTGGCGGATCTCAGCCTGGACAAGGTTATGCTGCAAAATGTCGTCTCGCGAAAGCGCTGAGGCCCGATCGCGGCGCCAGCTTGTCGATGACGTTCGCAGCACCTGGCAGGTCAGCATCCGGCGAGCCTGCGCAGTGCTTCGGGCAGAGCGATCGAGCTACCACTATCGTGGTCAAGGCACCGATCAGTCCGACCTCAAGAATCGGACCAAGGAAATCGCCGAAACGCGCGTGCGGTATGGCTATCGCCGTATTCATGTGCTGCTCCGGCGTGAAGGCTGGGTGATCAATGGCAAGCGGGTTTACAGGCTTTACAAGGAGTTGGGCTCGCAGTTGCGCAGGAAAGCACCTCGCCGGCGGGTCAAAGCCAAGCTGAGGGAAGGCCGCTGCGCGGCCTCCCGCGTCAATGATGTATGGGCCATGGACTTCGTCCATGACCAGCTCGCGACGGGACCGAAGCTGCGCATCCTGACGGTGGTCGATACCTACAGCCGG
>Ga0207713_1002011_pt1 | contig 15263 bp, 13 predicted proteins | sample KBSS64metaG_FD_184404 | JGI IMG/M metagenome (GOLD analysis project Ga0207713, IMG submission 184404) | Switchgrass rhizosphere microbial communities from Kellogg Biological Station, Michigan, USA - KBS S6-4 metaG (SPAdes) (version 2) | ecosystem: Host-associated > Plants > Roots > Rhizosphere >...
GCCAGGGTCTCGGCCGGTGCCATCAACGCCGTGACCCTGGCCAGTGGCGCCTCCCACTTCAACGACGCCGTGCAGCGCCTCACCACGTTCTGGCAGAATTTCCGCAGCCGTCTGGTCATCCGCAGTGACTGGCCCGGCGTGGTGCGCCAGGCCAGCCGCTTCGTCGGCCACAGCCTGCTGGGCCTGGGTGGCCAGGTGCCGGTGGCCTTGCTCGACAGCAGCCCCTTGCGGGGTCTGTTGGCGTCGCACCTGGACCTGAATGGCATCGGCCACTCCATCGCCGCCGAGCAACTGCGGGCGGTCGCCGTGACCGCATTCGGCTACGAAAGCGGCCAGGCGGTAACCTTCTACCAAGGCCGCGGCACCATCGACGCCTGGCTGCGCCACCGGCGCATCGGTGTGCCTACGCCGTTGACCATCGATCACCTGCTGGCCAGCGCCGCGATCCCGCTGCTGTTCGCCCCGGTGCGCCTGGGCGACGAGTACTACGGCGACGGTGCGGTGCGCCAGTCGGCCCCGATCAGCCCGGCCCTGCACCTGGGGGCCAGCCGGGTGCTGGTGGTCGGGGTCAGTGGCAACCCGCAGCGCCCGGCGGCGCCGTTGCCGACCCAGCGCGTGTTCAGCGGCCAGCAGCCGAGCCTGGCACAGATCGGCGCGCACCTGCTCAACAGCACCTTCATTGACAGCCTGGAGGACGATATCGAGTTGCTGCAGCGGCTCAACCACCTCAGCCGGCTGTTGCCAGCGCACCTGGATGCACGGCGCCTCGGGCTGGCACCGATCGAGGTGCTGGTGGTAGCACCGAGCCAACCCCTGGACGAGATCGCCGCGCGGCACCGGCGCGAGTTGCCGGCGGCATTGCGCCTGTTCCTGCGTGGCCCAGGCGCGACCCGGACCAGCGGGGCAGGGGTGTTGAGCTATCTGTTGTTCGAGGCCAGCTATTGCAGCGAGCTGATCGAACTGGGGCGGCGCGATGCCTTGGCCAAGAAGCGCGAGCTGTGCCAGTTCCTGGGGATTTGATGTCGCCTGTCCCGGCCTCTTCACGTCGAACCGCCGCGAAGAGGCCGGGCCTGCTTACTCGGCTATCTGCAGCTTGCGCGCCTGGGTGTACACGTAGCGCACCTTCTCGTACTCGAACGGCGAGTTGAGCTGCCCATAGCGGAATTTGGTGGTGTAGCGCTTGTCCACCACGCGCAAGGCAAAGATCTCCGGGTGGTGCTCGCTGGCCTCGGCCACGTTCAGGTAATTGACTGCCTGCTCGCCGGCATAGTCCACCACCAGCCCGGTGGTGTCGCGCAGGTTCGACGGCCCGAGCACCGGCAGCATCAGGTACGGCCCTTCCGGCACGCCATAGAAGCCCAAGGTCTGGCCAAAGTCCTCGCTCTGGCGCGGCAGGCCCATGCTGGTGGCCGGGTCCCACAAGCCCCCCACGCCGATGATGGTGTTGAACATCAGCCGCGCGGTGATCTCCGCCGAGCGCTTGGCCTTGAGCTGCAGCACGCTGTTGAACAGGTTCGGCACGTCACCCAGGTTGTTGAAGAAGTTGCTTACCCCGGTGCGCACGAAACTGGGCGTGACGTACTGGTAGCCGCTGACCAGTGGCAGCAGCACCCATTGGTCGAGTCGGTAGTTGAAGTGGTAGATGCGCCGGTTCAACGACTCCAGCGGGTCGTACACGTTCAGCGCTTCCAGGGTGGAACGTTCGAATTCGCGCTGGTCGAGCCCGGGGTTGAATTTCAGCTCGCGCAGCGGGTCGAGGAAGCCGTCGGCCTCCGGTGCCAAGGGGGCAGGGCTGGTCACTTGCGGGTCGGCTTCGACCACGCTGGCCCGTGGCGCGGTTTCCGCAGCCAGGACATTGCCGGCGACGACTAGCAGCGCGGTGGCGAGGAGGAATGGGTTAGCCACGGAAGAACTCCAGCATGGCGTCGCTGTTGACGCGGTAATTGAGGTTGCCGCAATGGCCGCCATGGGGGTAAAGGGTCAGCCGATCACCGAACACCTTGCGCAGGAAACCGATATCGCCGGGGCCGAGGATGACGTCGTCGGCGTTGTGCATCACGGCGATCTTGTCGCTGTTGTGCAGGTAGTCTTCCAGGGCATACAGGCTGACCTGGTTGACCAGTTGCAGAATGCTGTTGCCATCGGTGCGGGCGCGCCACATCGGGATCACCTGCTCGGTCATGTAGCAGTCGAAGTCGCATTGCAGGGCACGCTTGAAGAACGGCGTCAGGCTGCTGCCTTCGGTGATCGGGAACTTCGGCGGAATGATCAGGCCGCGGCGGTTGATCAGGTCGGAGGTGAAGGCGATGTCGGCCGCCGAGAAGCGGAACGAGGTGCCGATGAGCATGGCCATCTGTTCGTTGGACAGGTGCTGTTTGGACTGCTGGAAGTCATACAGCAGGGCATCGTTGAGGTCGATGTAGCCTTTGTCCTGGAAGTAACGGGTGAGCTTTTCCAGCATCAGCTCATAGAAGGTGGTGCTGCGGTCGATGCCCTTGACCTGGGTCTGCACCAGTTTGTCGAGGTTGTTGATCGAGGTGTACAGGTTGACCGGTGGATTGAGCAGCAGCACGCGCTTGAAGTTGAAGCTGCGACGGGTTTCGTCGAGGTGGCTGACGAATGCGGCATCCAGCGCGCCCAGGCTGTAACCGGTGAGGTAGTACTCGCTGACCGGCAGGCGCGGGTGCTGGGCACGCACGGCCTGCATCACCCGGTACATGTCTTCGGCGTCTTCCTGGCTGACCCCGGGGGTGGCGAAGCGCGAGGCGGCGCTCATGAAGTCGTAGCTGGTCGGCGACGACAGCTGCACCACGTGGAAGCCGGCCTGGTAGAACAGCTTCTTGAGGTATTCGTTGATGCTGCTGGAGTAGGGCGCACCGGTACCGGCGATGAGGAAGATCAGCGGTGCCTCGTGGTCCTGACGTGCCAGTCGGTACTTGAGCTTCTTCACCGCCCAGAAGTTGTCGGGCAGGGTGAACTCGCGCTCCGGGCGCAGGTTGAGGCTGTAGTCGGACTGATCGATTTCATCGTCGCTGGGCAGGGTCGGGCGCTGCTCCGGCGGCGTGGTGGCGATGGTCGCCTCGAACGGGTTGGTCAAGGGGTAGCCGTAGCTCGCGGCGTCGATATCCCGCGCCGAAGCGGCCGCAGCCATGAGCAGGCCACCAAGAAGGGCGGCGAGGCGCCAAGATCGAAGCATGTATTCCCCCAGAAGGATCAAGGTCGTGCAGTACGCAGGCTAGGACCACGGTTGCCTCGGCAAAGTTGCCAAGTGCGGGGGCCTTTGGTGTGCTTGTTATCTGCAACATAGCTGCAGGGTTGTGATTTTGCCTTACAACTGTGCTTGGGTGATCATGGATGATTTCGATTACCGCTATTGGAGAATGGGATGTCTCGATCGCTGCCGGCCGCTCTACTGCTGATGTTTCTGGCGCTCTGGCTCGCGGCCAGTTATGGCGTGCGCTATGGCTTGATGGAAGATGGGCAGTGGGTCGGGCTGTGTGCAGGGCCAGGCGACCACTGGCAATGCCAGGTGCGCGGGCTGCTGGGGTTGGGCATTCACTTCCAGGTAATGGCTTGGGCAGGGTTGGGGTTGGCATTGCTCGCACAGTTGGTTACCGGGCGCGTCGGATGGTGGCTGGCGGTGCTGGCGCTGGTGTTCGGCATTCCCGCCCTGGTGCTGTATACCGCCAGCATTGCGGTGTTCGTGGTGGTGCTGGCGGGGTTGCGCCTGGTGCGGCAAACCCTTGCCTGAAAAATTACGCGGTATTTGTAGGAGCGGCCTTGTGTCGCGAAAGGGTCGCGTAGCGGCCCCAGTAGTCAGCATCACTGCAGAAATTGCTGGGGCCGCTACGCGGCCCTTTCGCGACACAAGGCCGCTCCTACAAACGTCTGCCAAACCGCAAGCTCCGCCAGAGGGCCGCAGTCATCAGCACACTGACCACAGCCCACCCCCAAGCCTGCTGATTCTCCAGCCCTTCCCGATACAGCTGCGGCAACACCCCGGCCCCGACGATAAAGGCCAGCAACGCCACCTCCGCGCGCCGTGCAGCCACCGGCCTCAGCAGGTACACCAGCGCCGGCAATGCCAGCGCCACGCTCGGGAAGCTGCGATAGCGCGGGTCGAACACCATCGCCAGCATGCTCACCGCCGCGGCAAACCCCGCAGCCAGCAACAGCCATCCGGCCCGCGCCTGCAGCCAGTCGAACAGTCGTTCACGCCAGCCGCTGCGGCGCACCAGGGCCAGGGCAGCATGGGCCAGCACCAGCAGGTTCAACCCTGCCAGCACCACTGCCCATACCCACTCCCCGGCAAACCGGGCATGGGTGCGCATCAACTCGCCCCACAGCCCCAGGCAGCCTGCGCCAAAGGCGGCCAGCAGCGGCAGCAGCAAGGCCGCCAGCGGTGTAGCGGGGCGCCCGGCCATCAGCAGCGTGGCCGCCATCAGCAGCACGCTTGCCAGCAACCACTGCGGCCAGTACTGCAGGTTGCTGACCGGCCCTTCGAGCACGCCCTTGTCCTGCCGGTCGGCATCGTAGAGCCCCCAATAGCCACCCACAGCGCCCTCGCTGACACGCTTCCACGGCTGGTCGAACGCTTCGATCAGGTTGTAATGCCAGCCATTGGCCTCGGCCATGCTGACGAAACCACGAATGAAGCGTGCCTCGTTGGCCCGGCTGGGGACGGCGGTCTCGCGTTGGCGCCCTTCGCTGGGCCAGCCGGTTTCGCCAATGAAGATGTCCTTGGGCGCAAAGCGGCTGCCGAATACTTGGCGCACCTCGGCGACATGGGCCAGTGCATGGTCGATGCCGCGCGGGTCGTCTTCCCAGTAGGGCAGCAAGTGGATGGTCAGAAAGTCCACCGCTGGCGCCACCTGCGGGTGCTGCAACCAGAACTCCCAGACATCGGCGTAGGTCACCGGCACCTTGACCTGGCTCTTCACCCTGTTGATCAGCGTGGCCAGCCGTTCACCGGTGACTTCCTTGCGCAGCAGCGCCTCGTTGCCGACGATCACCGCGCTGACCACGTCCGGGTTGGCATTGGCGGCGGCAATCAACGCGGCCACCTCCTTGTCGGTATCGACCGGGTTGGCGTTGACCCAGGCCCCGAGCATCACCTTCAGGCCATGCTTGCGCGCCAGCGCCGGGATTGCCTCAAGACCGGTCATCGAATAGGTGCGGATGCACTGGAATCGCTCGGCCAGCAACGCCAGGTCGGCATCCATGCGCGCCGGGCGCAGGCGGAAGGGCTGGTCGAATGGCGACTGGTCCTTGTCGAACGGCGTGTACGACGCGCACTGCAGCTTATGCGTGGGGCTGGCCGCGTCGGGCAGCACCTCGGGCTTGCCCAGCCCGTACCAGAGCGCCCCCAGCCCGAGCAGGGCGAGCAGGCAGGCGAGCAGGTACAACGGCAGCAGCAGGCGGGAAGCATCAGGCATCGGGCGGTCCATCGTCAGGCGCAAAACGTTAGATAGTAGCCCGGCGCCAAACCTTTGGCATGCAAGGATCGCGCAGGCCGGTGTAGGTCGATGCCGCTAATGGCATAGTGCTGTCGCATATGGGGCAGGTACAGGTCGCAGTGGGAGCAGGTCGACCTTTGTTGCAGGAAGATGATGCAATCTCCAAGACCTGACGAGGGGATGCTTTGATGGCTACTTTTACAAGAATGCGCCGTTTCCTGGGGGTGGGCACCGCCCTGGTATTGGCCATGGGCGCTGCACAGGCCATGGCCAAGGAAGTCAGCATTGGTTACGTGGATGGTTGGGCTGACAGTGTGGCGACCACCAACGTGGCCGCAGAAGTGATCAAGCAGAAACTCGGCTACGACGTGAAGCTGCAGGCGGTGGCCACCGGCATCATGTGGCAGGGTGTGGCCACCGGCAAGCTCGACGCCATGCTCTCGGCCTGGCTGCCGGTCACCCACGGTGAATACTGGACCAAGAACAAGGACAACGTGGTCGACTACGGCGCCAACTTCAAGGATGCCAAGATCGGCCTGATCGTTCCCGAGTACGTCAAGGCCGTGAGCATTGCCGACCTCAAGACCGACAGCAGCTTCAAGCAGAAGATCGTCGGTATCGATGCCGGCTCCGGGGTGATGCTCAAGACCGACCAGGCGATCAAGGACTACGACCTGACCGGCTACAAGCTGCAGGCCAGCTCCGGTGCGGCGATGACCGCCGAGCTGGGCCGCGCGTATGCCAAGCAGCAGTCGATTGCAGTGACCGGCTGGGTGCCGCACTGGATGTTCGCCAAGTGGAAACTGAAGTTCCTCGAAGACCCGAAAGGCGTGTACGGCGCGGCTGAGACCGTGAACAGCATCGGCAGCAAGGAACTGGCGACCAAGGCCCCGGAAGTGGCGGATTTCCTGAAGAAATTCAGCTGGCAGTCGAAGGATGAGATCGGCGAGGTGATGCTGGCCATCCAGGAAGGCGCCAAGCCTGAGGCGGCGGCCAAGGATTGGGTGGCCAAGCACCCGGATCGCGTGAAGGAGTGGACTGGCAAGTAACAACTCTTCAGGGCCAGTTTTGCTTTTTCGCGGGTGAACCCGCTCCCACAGGAATATCCACAGCCTTCAGGCTTGTGCGCATCCCCTGTGGGAGCGGGTTCACCCGCGAAAGGGCCGTCAGTTTGTTACGCAATCGGTAAAACACCGTTGCACCTAAGACTAAGGTCGTCTGGTTGGCGTCCAACAGCTGCATAAAGTAAGGGTGTGGGTTCCATCCCCTACTTGTGCTGCTAGGACAAAAACAATGAACGACAGCATTTACCTCTCGATACAAAACAGCCCGCGCTTCAAGGAGCTGGTCAGCAAACGTGAACGGTTCGCCTGGATTCTCTCGGCGATCATGCTCGGCCTCTACTGCGCCTTCATCCTCCTGATCGCCTACGGTCCTCAGATTCTGGGCACCAAGCTCAGCCCTGATTCGTCGATAACCTGGGGTATTCCCCTGGGCGTCGGCCTGATCGTTTCGGCATTCGTCCTGACCGCCATCTACGTGCGCCGTGCCAATGGCGAGTTCGATGAGCTGAACAAGGCCATCCTGAAGGAGGCGCAACAATGATTCGCCACGCCAAAGCCCTGGCCGTACTGGCCTGCGGAGCCTTTGCACCCGCCGTGTGGGCCGCTGATGCCCTGACCGGCGAGGTGCAGAAACAACCGCTGAACGTTCCGGCGATCGCCATGTTCGTGGCCTTCGTCGCCTTCACCCTCGGCATCACCTACTGGGCCTCCAAACGCAACAAGTCGGCGGCGGACTACTACGCAGCCGGTGGCAAGATCACGGGCTTCCAGAACGGCCTGGCGATTGCCGGTGACTACATGTCGGCGGCCTCGTTCCTGGGTATTTCCGCCCTGGTGTTCACCTCTGGCTACGACGGCCTGATCTACTCGATCGGCTTCCTGGTCGGCTGGCCGATCATCCTCTTCCTGATTGCCGAACGCCTGCGCAACCTCGGCAAGTACACCTTCGCCGACGTCGCCTCGTACCGTCTTGGGCAGAAGGAAATCCGTACCCTGTCGGCGTCCGGTTCGCTGGTGGTGGTGGCGTTCTACCTGATCGCGCAGATGGTCGGCGCGGGCAAGCTGATCGAGCTGCTGTTCGGCCTCGACTACCACGTCGCGGTGATCCTGGTCGGTATCCTGATGTGCCTGTACGTGCTGTTCGGCGGCATGCTGGCCACCACCTGGGTACAGATCATCAAGGCCGTGCTGCTGCTGTCCGGTGCCAGCTTCATGGCACTGATGGTAATGAAGCACGTCGGTTTCGACTTCAACACGCTGTTCTCCGAAGCGATCAAGGTGCACGCCAAGGGCGAGGCGATCATGAGCCCGGGCGGCCTGGTCAAGGACCCGATCTCGGCGTTCTCGCTGGGCCTGGCGCTGATGTTCGGTACCGCTGGCCTGCCGCACATCCTGATGCGCTTCTTCACCGTCAGTGACGCCAAGGAAGCGCGCAAGAGCGTGCTGTACGCTACCGGTTTCATTGGCTACTTCTACATCCTGACCTTCATCATCGGCTTTGGCGCAATCCTGCTGGTCAGCACCAACCCAGAGTTCAAGGACGCCGCAGGCGCCCTGATCGGCGGCAACAACATGGCGGCGGTGCACCTGGCCGATGCCGTGGGTGGCAGCGTGTTCCTAGGCTTCATCTCGGCCGTGGCCTTCGCCACCATCCTGGCGGTGGTTGCCGGCCTGACCCTGGCCGGTGCCTCGGCGGTCTCCCATGACCTGTACGCCAGCGTCTGGCGCAAGGGCAAGGCCAACGACAAGGACGAGATCCGCGTGTCGAAGATCACCACCATCGCCCTTGGCGTGCTGGCGATCGGCCTGGGCATCCTGTTCGAGAAGCAGAACATCGCCTTCATGGTTGGCCTGGCGTTCTCCATCGCTGCCAGCTGCAACTTCCCGGTGCTGCTGCTCTCGATGTACTGGAAGAAGCTGACCACCCGCGGCGCCATGATCGGCGGCTGGCTGGGCCTGGTGAGCGCGGTTGGCCTGATGATCCTTGGCCCGACCATCTGGGTGCAGATCCTCGGCCACGAGAAAGCCATCTACCCGTACGAGTACCCGGCGCTGTTCTCGATGCTGATTGCCTTCGTCGGTATCTGGTTCTTCTCGATCACCGACAAGTCCAAGGCAGCGGATGAGGAACGTGCCAAGTTCTTCCCGCAGTTCGTGCGCTCGCAGACCGGCCTGGGGGCTTCCGGCGCCGTTTCGCACTGATCCATCCGCCAACAAAAACCGCGCCTCGGCGCGGTTTTTTTGTTTTGTGCCGGCTAGATCATGCCTAGCAGCAACAGCACCAGCAGTATCACCAGCACCACGCCGACGATGCCGGACGGGCCGTAGCCCCAGCTGCGCGAGTGCGGGAAGACCGGTAAGCCACCAATCAGCAGAAGGATCAGGATGATGATGAGAATCGTGGTCATGACGGAGTCCTTGCGTGGTTGAGGGTCAAGGGCCTCGGACTGCTGGCCTCTTGCTAATTCGGACTGCTGCCGCTTGCTAAAGATTCCATTTGAAAACTGCCTGTGCCGGCCTCTTCGCGGCTAAAGCCGCTCCCGCAGGGATCACTTGAGGCCAGTACAGTACCTGTGGGAGCGGCTTTAGCCGCGAGAGGCCGGACCTGACCACGCAGTCATGCCTGCCTATTCACTATCCTGATGAATCCTGCCTCCTGCCCAGGCCTTTATTAGACTCGATCCAACATCAGTCAGAACAAGGCGTGCCACCATGCAAAACCGCATCATGATCACTGGCGCCGGCTCCGGCCTCGGCCGCGAGATCGCCCTGCGCTGGGCGCGCGAGGGCTGGCGCCTGGCGCTGGCCGATGTCAACGAAGCGGGCCTGCGCGAAACCCTGGAGCAGGTGCGGGCCGCAGGCGGTGATGGCTTCGTCCAGCGCTGCGACGTGCGCGACTACAGCCAGCTGACCGCTCTGGCCCAGGCCTGCGAAGAACGCTTCGGCGGCATCGATGTGATCGTCAACAACGCCGGTGTCGCCGCTGGCGGCTTTTTCGCCGAGCTGTCGCTGGAGGACTGGGACTGGCAGATCGCGGTCAACCTGATGGGTGTGGTCAAGGGCTGCAAGGCGTTCCTGCCGCAGCTTGAGCGCAGCAAGGGGCGCATCATCAATGTGGCCTCGATGGCGGCACTGATGCAGGGGCCGGGAATGAGCAACTACAACGTTGCCAAGGCCGGTGTGCTGGCGCTGTCGGAGAGCCTGCTGGTGGAGCTGCGCCAGCTTGAAGTGGCCGTGCATGTGGTTTGCCCGTCGTTCTTCCAGACCAACCTGCTCGATTCCTTCCGCGGGCCGAACCCGGCGATGAAGGCTCAGGTCGGCAAGCTGCTGGAGGGCTCGCCGATCAGTGCGGCGGATATCGCCGACTACATCCACCAGCAAGTCGCGGCGGGCGAGTTCCTGATCCTGCCCCATGAGGCCGGGCGCCAGGCCTGGCAACTCAAGCGCCAGGCGCCGGAGCGGTTGTACGAGGAGATGGCGGACATGGCGGTAAAAATGCGGGCCAAGGCGCAATCGCGCTGATTACAGGCGTTGTCTGTAGGAGAAATTACCCGCCCTTGTAGGCTCGCTCTGAATTGCCGGCGAAGTATTGTCCAGACGAATATCCCCAAGCATTCTGCGGTTTTTTCCTGTTGCGAGAGGACCGGAGCATGTTGGTGATCGGGCGTGAAGTCGGCGAAGTCATCACCATTGGTGACGATATTCGGATCAAGGTAGTGGAGTCGCGCAATGGCATGGTGCGATTTGGCGTGGAGGCACCGCGCAAGGTGTCGGTGCACCGCGCCGAAGTCTATCGGCGGATCAAGGCGGCGGCAGAGCGCAAGGCTGATTGACCTGCGCCGGCCCATGTAGGAGCGGCCTTGCCGGGACGCCGGACCGGTCGGAAAGGGCCGCAAAGCGGCCCCAGGGTATCACCGGCGACGCCGAGGCTGCTGGGGCTGCTGTGCAGCCCTTTCGCGACACAAGGCCGCTCCTACAGTGCCAGCGAAAGGCTCGATATCAGTCGAGCAGTTCGCGGGGCACATCGTGCTTGGCCAGCAACTGGCACTGCTGGCTCTCCAGGTCGAAGAGGATGAAGGCCTGGCCCTTGGCCAGCGCCTGGCGCACCCGCAGCACGCGGGTTTCCAGCGGCGTGTCGTCGCCGTTGTCGGTGCCGTCACGGGTGACGAAGTCCTCGATCAGGCGGGTCAGGGTTTCGGCTTGCAGTTGGTCGTAAGGGATCAGCATGGGCAGCGCACGGTCTTGTTCATGAATCCCTGCATGCTACGCGATTCCACGGCCATCAGCTTTTGTTTCCTACCAGGCTGTCCACGGCCGGCACCCGGGTGTCGCTCTCCATCTGCGTGTCGTGCTCCAGCTGGTGGCTGAAGCGCTCGAGCGAGGCATTGGCGGGTTGCGAATCGCTGGCGAACACCGGCGGGCTGAGCAGGTAGGCCGAGAGCAGGCGGCTGAGCGCGGCCAGGCTGTCAATATGGGTACGCTCGTAGCCATGGGTGGCATCGCAGCCGAACGCCACCAGCGCGGTGCGGATGTCATGCCCGGCCGTCACGGCCGAGTGCGCATCGCTGAAGTAGTAACGGAACAGGTCGCGGCGCACCGGCACATCCTGGTCGCCGGCCAGCTTCAGCAGGTGGCGTGACAGGTGGTAATCGTACGGCCCGGAAGAGTCCTGCATTGCCACGCTCACCGTATGCTCGCTGGAGGCCTGGCCGGGGGCGACCGGGGCGATGTCGATACCAACGAACTCGCTGACGTCCCAGGGCAGGGCAGCGGCGGCGCCAGAGCCGGTTTCTTCGGTGATGGTGAACAGCGGGTGGCAGTCGATCAGCGGCTGGCGGCCGCTTTCCACCACCGCCTTGAGTGCCGCCAGCAGGGCTGCCACGCCAGCTTTGTCGTCCAGGTGGCGGGCGCTGATGTGGCCACTTTCGGTGAATTCCGGCAGCGGGTCGAAGGCGACGAAGTCACCGATGGCAATGCCAAGCGCCTCACAATCGGCGCGGGTAGTGCAGTAGGCGTCCAGGCGCACCTCGACGTGTTCCCAGCTGATCGGCATCTGGTCGATCGCGGTGTTGAAGGCGTGCCCGCTGGCCATCAGCGGCAGCACGCTGCCGCGGAACACACCGGTGTCGGTGAACACGCTGACCCGGCTGCCCTCGGCGAAGCGGCTCGACCAGCAGCCCACCGGGGCCAGGGCCAGACGGCCGTTGTCCTGCAACTGGCGCACGCTGGCGCCGATGGTGTCGAGGTGGGCCGAAACGGCGCGGTCGGGCGAACTCTGGCGGCCCTTCAGGGTGGCGCGGATGGTGCCGCGGCGGGTCAGTTCGAAGGGGATGCCCAGTTCATCCAGGCGTTCGGCCACGTAGCGCACGATGGTGTCGGTGAAACCGGTCGGGCTGGGGATGGCGAGCATCTCCAGGAGGACGCGCTTGAGGTAGTCGAGGTCGGGTTCGGGGAGTCGTTCGGTCATGGTTACTCCTTGGTTCCTGTGCTGGGGCCTTCGCGGGCAAGCCCGCTCCCACAGGTGCTTCACCGCCATTCAAGGTTGTGCAGTCCCTGTGGGAGCGGGCTTGCCCGCGAAGGAGTCAACACTGATTCATGCCAGAGGCCGGCTATGCGGGAACAGCAGGTCGACAAACCGTTCAGCCGTCGGCTGCGGTTCATGGTTGGCCAGGCCGGCGCGTTCGTTGGCTTCGATGATCACGTAATCCGGCTGCTCGGCATCGCGGACCATGAAGTCCAGGCCCACCACCGGAATCTCCAGCGCCCGCGCCGCGCGCACCGCGGCATCGGCCAGCACCGGGTGCAGGCGTTCGGTCACATCCTCCAGGGTGCCACCGGTATGCAGGTTGGCCGTGCGCCGCACCGCCAGGCGCTGGCCGGCTGGCAGCACATCGTCGTAGCCCAGGCCCACGACGTGCAGGGTGCGCTCGGTCTCGTCATCCAGCGGAATGCGGCTTTCGCCACCGGTTGCCGCCTGGCGCCGACGACTCTGCGCCTCGATCAGCTGGCGGACAGTGTGCTTGCCATCACCGATCACCTGGGCCGGGTGGCGAATCGCCGCCGCCACTACTTCATAGCCAATCACCAGGATGCGCAGGTCGCTGCCGGCATGGAAGCTCTCCAGCAGCACGCGGCTGTCGAAGCGGCGGGCATTTTCCACAGCCTGGGTCACTTCCTCGATGCTGCAGAGGTTGACCGCCACCCCCTGGCCCTGTTCGCCATCCACCGGCTTGACCACCACCGCGCCGTGCTCGTCGAGAAACGCCAGGTTGTCGTCGGCATTGCCGGCCAGTTGCTGCGCCGGTACCTGCAGCCCGGCGTTGTGCAGGGCCTGCTGGGTCAGGCGCTTGTCCTGGCACAGGGTCATGGTCACGGCACTGGTCAGGTCGCTCAGCGACTCGCGGCAGCGAATGCGGCGGCCTCCGAGGCTGAGGGTGAACAGGCCGCTGGCGGCATCGTCGACTTGCACCTCGATGCCCCGGCGCAAGGCCTCGTCGACGATGATGCGGGCGTAGGGGTTCATGCCGGCTTCCGGGCCGGGGCCGAGAAACAGTTGCTGGTTGATGCCATTTCTGCGCTTGACCGCGAAGGTCGGCAGGTTGCGGAAACCGAGCTTCTCGTACAGGCGTTTGGCCTGGCGATTGTCGTGCAGCACCGACAGGTCCAGATACGCCAGGCCACGGCTCATGAACTGCTCGACCAGGTGGCGCACCAGCACTTCGCCGACGCCGGGGCGCGTGCACTGCGGGTCCACGGCCAGGCACCACAGGCTGCTGCCGTGTTCGGGGTCGTCGAATGCCTTGCTGTGGTTCAGGCCCATGACGCTGCCGATCACCGCGCCGCTGTCTTCATCCTCGGCCAGCCAGTACACCGGGCCACCGAGGTGGCGCGGGGTGACCAGTTCGGGGTCGACCGGCAGCATACCGCGCGCCTGGTACAGGGTGTTGATCGCGTGCCAGTCGCCGGGGTTCTGCGCCCGGCGCACGCGGAAGCCGCGGAACACCCGCTGCGCCGGGCGGTAGTCGGTGAACCACAGGCGCAGGGTGTCGGAGGGGTCGAGGAACAGCTGCTGCGGTGCCTGGGCCAGCAACTGCTGGGGCGCCGCCACGTACAGGGCGATGTCGCGCTCGCCGGGGCGCTCGTCCTGCAGCGCGGCGGCCAGGCTGGCGGCGTCCGGGTAGGTGTGGCCGATCAGCAGGCGGCCCCAGCCACAATGCAAGGCCCGCGGCTGGTCGTGGGGCTCGCTGCCGTCGCCGGCCAGGCGCGCCTGCAGGCGCTCGTAGGACGGCGCCTGGCCGCGCAACAGGCGCTGACCGTAAGCGATTTCGTGGGCTTTCATCGGTCAGATTCCTTGTTCGCTGAGCCACAGGTTCAGAGCTGCCAGCTGCCACAGCTTGGAGCCGCGCAGCGGGGTGAGCTGGCCGTGCGGATTGCTCAGCAGGCGGTCGAGCATGGCCGGGTTGAACAGGCCACGGTCCTGGCTCGGGTCGGTCAGCAGGTCGCGCACCCAGCCCAGGGTCGCGCCTTCCAGGTGCTTGAGGCCGGGCACCGGGAAGTAGCCCTTCTTGCGGTCGATCACCTCGTGGGGGATCACCCGCCGAGCGGCCTGTTTGAGCACCTGCTTGCCACCCTCGGGCAGCTTGAAACGTGCCGGAATCCGCGCCGACAGCTCCACCAGGCGGTAGTCGAGGAACGGCGTGCGCGCCTCCAGGCCCCAGGCCATGGTCATGTTGTCGACCCGTTTGACCGGGTCGTCGACCAGCATCACCGTGCTGTCCAGGCGCAGTGCCTTGTCCACGGCATCGGCTGCGCCAGGGCGGGCGAAATGCTCGCGAACGAAGTCGCCGGCAGCGTCGGTTTCCAGCAGCCAGGGGGCCTGGACGGTGTCGCGGTACTCGTCGTGGCTGCGGTCGAAGAAGGCGTCACGGTAGGCGGCGAAGGCATCTTCGGCGCCGTCCACTTTCGGGTACCAGTGGTAACCGGCGAACAGCTCGTCGGCGCCCTGGCCGCTCTGCACGCCTTTGCAATGCTTGGCCACTTCCCGCGACAGCAGGTAGAAGGCAATGCAGTCATGGCTGACCATCGGCTCGCTCATGGCGCGGAAGGCGGCTGGCAACTGCTCGATGATCTCTTGCTCGGCGATGCGCAGCTGGTGGTGGCGGGTGCCGTAATGCTTGGCGATCAGGTCGGAGTACTGGAACTCGTCGCCGCGTTCGCCGCCGGCATCCTCGAAGCCGATGGAGAAGGTCGACAGGTCGTCCACGCCGACCTCGCGCAGCAGGCCGACCAGCAGGCTGGAATCGACACCGCCAGACAGCAGCACACCAACGTCCACGGCGGCACGCTGGCGGATTGCCACGGCATCGCGGGTGGCGTCCAGCACGCGGGTGGTCCAGCCTTCCAGGTCGAGGTCGCGCTCGTCCGGGTTGGGGCCGTAGTGCAGCTGCCACCAGGTCTGGCGCTCGACTTCACCGTGGCGGTCGATGCGCATCCAGGTGCCGGGTTCAAGCTTCTGCACGTTGGCCAGCAGCGTGCGCGGCGCCGGCACCACGGCATGGAAGTTGAGGTAGTGGTTGAGCGCCACCGGGTCGATCATCGGGTCGATGTCGCCACCCTTGAGCAGCGCCGGCAGGGTCGAGGCGAAGCGCAGGCGCTCGCCATTGCGCGACAGGTACAGCGGCTTGACCCCGAGGCGGTCGCGGGCCAGGAACAGGCGCTGGCTGTCGCGTTCCCAGATGGCCAG
>Ga0207713_1002013_pt1 | contig 15242 bp, 18 predicted proteins | sample KBSS64metaG_FD_184404 | JGI IMG/M metagenome (GOLD analysis project Ga0207713, IMG submission 184404) | Switchgrass rhizosphere microbial communities from Kellogg Biological Station, Michigan, USA - KBS S6-4 metaG (SPAdes) (version 2) | ecosystem: Host-associated > Plants > Roots > Rhizosphere >...
TGACCCTAGCATGCGCCGTTTTACTTCTCGTAACAGACGTTTTGTTGACCTTAGGGTTTTACCTACGCACAACGGCGCGAAGCATAGCGCAGCACTCGTCGCATTTCCCTGCATAAAGCTGGTCAAGTGCGCTGCCCGTCGCTAGAATTGCGCACTTTTTGATCAGAGGCGCGCCAAGCGCCCGTCCGCAGCCCTGTCGTGCCCGACGGGCGGCGTCATTCAATACCGAGGTTAGACATGTCCACCACCATCGCAAAAGCCAACCCCAAGGTTGGCTTTGTTTCCCTGGGTTGCCCGAAGGCCCTGGTCGACTCCGAGCGCATCCTCACGCAACTGCGTATGGAAGGCTACGACGTTGTGTCCACCTACCAGGACGCTGACGTGGTGGTGGTCAACACCTGCGGCTTCATCGACTCGGCCAAGGCAGAGTCGCTGGAAGTGATTGGCGAGGCCATCAAGGAAAACGGCAAGGTCATCGTGACCGGCTGCATGGGCGTGGAAGAAGGCAATATCCGCAACGTGCACCCGAGCGTGCTGGCCGTGACCGGCCCGCAGCAATACGAGCAGGTAGTCAACGCCGTGCACGAGGTGGTGCCACCGCGCCAGGACCACAACCCGCTGATCGACCTGGTACCGCCGCAAGGCATCAAGCTGACGCCGCGTCACTACGCTTACCTGAAGATTTCCGAAGGCTGCAACCATAGCTGCAGCTTCTGCATCATCCCGTCGATGCGCGGCAAGCTGGTCAGCCGTCCGGTCGGTGACGTACTCGACGAGGCCCAGCGCCTGGTCAAATCCGGTGTCAAAGAGCTGCTGGTGATCTCCCAGGACACCAGCGCCTACGGCGTCGACGTGAAATACCGCACCGGTTTCTGGAACGGCGCGCCGGTGAAAACCCGCATGACCGAACTGTGCGAAGCCTTGAGCAGCCTGGGTGTGTGGGTGCGCCTGCACTACGTCTACCCGTACCCGCACGTGGACGAGCTGATCCCGCTGATGGCCGCCGGCAAGATCCTGCCGTACCTGGACATCCCGTTCCAGCACGCCAGCCCGAAAGTGCTCAAAGCCATGAAACGCCCGGCCTTCGAAGACAAGACCCTGGCGCGCATCAAGAACTGGCGCGAGATCTGCCCGGAATTGATCATCCGTTCGACCTTCATCGTCGGTTTCCCCGGCGAAACCGAAGAAGACTTCCAGTACCTGCTGGACTGGCTGACCGAAGCCCAACTGGACCGTGTCGGCTGCTTCCAGTATTCGCCGGTGGAAGGCGCCCCGGCCAACCTGCTGGACCTGGCCGTGGTGCCGGACGACGTCAAGCAGGACCGTTGGGAGCGTTTCATGGCGCACCAGCAGGCCATCAGCTCGGCGCGCCTGCAACTGCGCATCGGCAAGGAAATCGAAGTGCTGATCGACGAAGTCGACGAGCAAGGCGCCGTTGGCCGCTGCTTCTTCGACGCGCCGGAGATCGACGGTAACGTGTTTATCGACGATGCCAGCGGCCTGAAGCCGGGCGACAAGGTCTGGTGCACCGTGACCGATGCCGATGAATACGACCTGTGGGCTGAAAAGCGCGACTGATCGGTGTAAAAAGTTGAAAAAGCCCTGCTTCTGGACAAGATGCGGGGCTTTTTTAGGTCTATCGTTTTGCCCATCAACGCCGATCATCGGCAAGGGGCAGCGGGCATGCGTCAGCATTCGGTTATCCACACACCTAAAACCAGCGACTACACCGAGTTGGCGCGGATCTGGGAGGCCTCGGTACGCGCCACCCATGACTTCCTGCCGGACAGTTACATCGAGTTGCTGAAAAACCTGGTGCTGACCCGCTATCTGGATGCCGTGATGCTGATCTGCACCAAGGACGCCCGTCAGCGCATCACCGGGTTTGCCGGGGTCGCGAGCGGCAAGGTGGAGATGCTCTTCATCGACCCGCAGCACCGGGGCCAGGGCCTCGGGCGGCAGTTACTGCGCTATGCCATCGAACACCTGAATGCCGACGAACTGGATGTCAACGAGCAAAATCCCCAGGCGCTGGGGTTCTACTTCAAACAAGGCTTCGAGGTGATCGGACGCACGGAGCATGACGGCCTGGGCCAGCCTTATCCGTTACTGCATATGCGTCTGGCAACGCCTGAAACGACACTGAACAACTGTGGGAGGGGGCTTGCCCCCGATAGCCGATCACCAGCCACTGGATTCTTTGCTGATACACCGCCATCGGGGGCAAGCCCCCTCCCACATTCAGACCGGGTTGAGCCAAATAAGACCGCGCGCCCTGAAATGGAGCCGGGATTAACCGGCGCCAGGCAGGTACAATAGCCACCCCCTTTTGTTACGGCCCTTGTCATGACTGACCCCATACGCCTCTCCAAACGCCTTATCGAACTGGTCGGTTGCTCCCGTCGGGAGGCTGAGCTGTTCATCGAAGGCGGCTGGGTCTCGGTGGACGGTGAAGTGATCGACGAACCGCAGTTCAAGGTCACCACCCAGAAGGTCGAACTCGACCCCGAGGCCAAGGCCACCGCGCCCGAGCCGGTGACCATCCTGCTGCACGCCCCGGTCGGCGTGGATGCCGAAACGGCCATGGCGTCGATCAGCGCCGAAACGCTCTCGGAAGAACACCGCTTCGGCAAGCGCCCGCTCAAGGGCCACTTCCTGCGCCTGACCGCCAGTGCCGACCTGCAGACCAAGGCCAGCGGCCTGCTGGTGTTCACCCAGGACTGGAAGATCCTGCGCAAGTTGACCGCCGATGCCGCCAAGATCGAGCAGGAATACGTGGTGGAGGTTGAAGGCGACATGGTTGCCCACGGCCTCAACCGCCTGAACCACGGCCTGACCTATAAAGGCAAGGAACTGCCGGCCGTCAAAGCCAGCTGGCAGAACGAAAACCGCCTGCGCTTTGCGATGAAAAACCCGCAACCGGGAGTGATCGCACTGTTCTGCGAAGCGGTTGGCCTGAAAGTCATCGCCATTCGCCGTATCCGCATCGGTGGCGTGTCCATCGGCAAGGTGCCAGTCGGCCAATGGCGTTACTTGTCCGGCAAAGAGAAGTTCTAAGCCGCCGCACTTTTTCCGACACCGCCTGACTGGCGGCGTCCTCAGTTGAATACCAGGATTGCCCACCATGATTCACAACGACGTACTGCGCAGCGTGCGCTACATGCTCGACATCAGCGACAACAAGATGGTCGAGATCATCAAGCTCGGCGGCATGGACGTGACCAAGGACGACCTGCTCACCTACCTCAAGAAGGACGAGGAAGAAGGCTTCGTGTTCTGCCCGGACGAAGTCATGGCGCATTTCCTCGATGGGCTGGTGATCTTCAAGCGCGGCAAGGACGAAAGCCGTCCGCCGCAGCCGATCGAAACCCCAGTGACCAACAACATCATCCTCAAGAAACTGCGTGTGGCCTTCGAACTGAAGGAAGACGACATGCACGCCATCCTCAAGGCCGCCGAGTTCCCGGTGTCCAAGCCGGAACTGAGCGCGCTGTTCCGCAAGTTCGGCCACACCAACTACCGTCCATGCGGCGACCAGTTGCTGCGTAACTTCCTCAAGGGCCTGACCCTGCGGGTTCGTGCGTAAGCCATGAGTTACCAGGTCTCGCCCGTCGGGTTCGTGCGCTCCTGTTTCAAGGAGAAGTTCGCCATTCCGCGCCAACCGCAGTTGGCGCCAGCCGCCCGTGGCGTATTGGAGCTAGTGGCGCCGTTCGACAGCGGCGAGGCGGTGCAGGGCCTGGAGCAGGTCAGTCATGTGTGGTTGCTGTTTCTGTTCCACCAGGCCCTGGAAGACAAGCCTCGCCTGAAAGTGCGCCCTCCGCGCCTGGGCGGTAACACGTCCATGGGCGTGTTTGCCACCCGAGCCACGCACCGCCCGAATGGCATTGGCCAATCAGTGGTGAAGCTGGACAAGGTGGAACCGGGACGCCTGTGGATTTCCGGGATCGATTTGCTGGATGGCACGCCGATCCTGGATATCAAGCCGTATGTGCCGTATGCCGACATTGTCGACACGGCCACCAACAGCATCGCCAGCGGAGCGCCGCAGTTGATCCCCGTGCAGTGGCTGAAGACTGCGCTGCAGCAGGCACAAGGGCATGCTCAGCGCCTTGGCGAGCCCCTGGTGGAACTGATTGATCAGTGCCTGGCGCAGGATCCACGACCGGCGTATCAGGTGCCGGGACCGGAGCGCGAATACGGGGCACAGTTCTGGGATGTGGATGTGCGTTGGCACTATCCCGAGGCGGGGGTGATTTGTGTGTTGGAAGTGCTACCGGCTGGATAAACCGAAAACCCAATGTGGGAGGGGGCTTGCCCCCGATGAGTGCGTGTCAGTTGATACATCTGTAGCTGACACACTGTTATCGGGGGCAAGCCCCCTCCCACATTGGGATCTTCTGTGTGGCCCAGTCAGCATATGGCCCGGCTATCTTACTTCTCGACGAACGCGCGCTCGATCAGGTAATCACCCGGCTCACGCATGCGTGGCGAAACCTTCAGGCCGAAGCTGTTCAGCACTTCGCTGGTTTCATCCAACATGCTTGGGCTGCCGCACAGCATGGCGCGGTCGTCCTCGGGGTTGATCGGGGGCAGGCCAATGTCGCTGAACAGCTTGCCGCTGCGCATCAGGTCGGTCAGGCGGCCTTCGTTCTCGAACGGCTCGCGGGTCACGGTCGGGTAATAGATCAGCTTGTCACGCAAGGCCTCGCCGAAGAATTCGTTCTGCGGCAGGTGCTCGGTGATGAATTCGCGGTAGGCGACTTCGTTGACGTAACGCACGCCGTGGCACAGGATCACCTTTTCGAAACGCTCGTAGGTTTCCGGGTCCTGGATCACGCTCATGAAGGGAGCAAGGCCGGTACCGGTGCTGAGCAGGTACAGGTGTTTGCCTGGCTTCAAATCGTCAAGCACCAGGGTGCCTGTCGGTTTTTTGCTGATGATGATCTCGTCGCCTTCCTTCAGGTGTTGCAATTGGGAAGTCAGCGGGCCATCAGGCACCTTGATGCTGAAGAACTCCAGGTGCTCTTCCCAGTTCGGGCTCGCAATGGAGTAGGCGCGCATGAGCGGGCGGCCGTTGGGCTGTTGCAGGCCGATCATCACGAACTGACCGTTCTCGAAGCGCAGGCCCGGATCGCGGGTGCACTTGAAGCTGAACAGAGTGTCGTTCCAGTGATGAACACTGAGGACACGCTCGTGGTTCATGTTGCTCATGTACGGGGGACTCCTGGAAATGGGTCTGCGCCAAAGATGAAGTGCGCAATTGCACAGCATTCTAATGGCGGCGACAATATCTGTTAACTGGATTATTAAGATAAGGGTTATCGGTTATATCGATATGCGATTTACTCTCCGTCAACTGCAAGTCTTCGTCGCCGTCGCCCAGCAGGAAAGCGTCTCCCGCGCTGCTGGCCTTCTGGCCTTATCTCAATCCGCCGCCAGCACTTCCATTACCGAGCTGGAGCGTCAATCCAGCTGCCAATTGTTCGACCGTGCAGGCAAACGCCTGAGCCTCAACGCGCTCGGTCATCAACTGTTGCCCCAGGCGGTAGCGCTGCTGGACCAGGCCAAGGAGATCGAAGATCTGCTCAACGGCAAGTCCGGCTTCGGCTCCCTGGCGGTCGGCGCCACCCTGACCATCGGCAACTACCTGGCCACCCTGCTGATCGGCAGCTTCATGCAGCAGCACCCCGAGAGCCAGGTGAAACTGCATGTGCAGAACACTGCCCATATCGTGCACCAGGTTGCGCATTACGAAATTGACCTGGGTCTAATCGAAGGCGACTGCAGCCACCCGGATATCGAGGTGCAAACCTGGGTGGAAGATGAACTGGTGGTGTTTTGCGCGCCGCAGCATCACCTGGCCAAGCGTGGTGTGGCGAGCATGGATGAGTTGACCCACGAGGCGTGGATCCTGCGGGAGCAAGGCTCGGGCACACGCTTGACCTTCGACCAAGCCATGCGCCATCACCGCAGCGCGCTGAATATCCGCCTGGAGCTGGAACACACCGAGGCGATCAAGCGTGCGGTGGAATCAGGACTGGGGATTGGCTGCATTTCGCGGCTGGCGCTGCGCGACGCGTTCCGCCGCGGCAGCCTGGTGCCGGTGGAAACCCCGGACCTGGACTTGGCCCGGCAGTTCTACTTCATCTGGCATAAACAGAAGTACCAGACCTCGGCCATGCGCGAGTTCCTGGAGTTGTGCCGCGCCTTCACCGCCGGGGTTCAGCGCAGCGACGAGATCGTGCTGCCGAGCATTGCCTGAAGCTCAGATCAGGATGACGGCCCACACCAGGGTGATCATGGTCAGGGCCACGAATTGCGCTGCGCTGCCCATGTCCTTGGCGTTTTTCGACAGTGGGTGGCGGTCCAGGGAGATGCGGTCGATCGCCGCCTCTACCGCTGAGTTGAGCAACTCGACGATCAACGCCAGCAGGCACACAGCGATCAACAACGCTCGCTCGACCCGGCTGACATTCAGGAAGAAGCTCACCGGGATCAGGATCACGTTGAGCAACACCAACTGACGGAACGCCGCCTCGCCGGTGAACGCTGCGCGCAGGCCATCCAGGGAATATCCCCCAGCATTGAAGATACGTTTGATACCGGTTTGACCCTTGAAAGGCGACATAGATGTAGGCAACTGAACCAAAGAAGTGGGGAAACTAGATCACGCAAAGTCAAAAAAGCGTGAATCGGTAACAAGCTAGTGCTGCGAAATTGACTCAAGTTGTTGCAAGAGCAGCGCCGCCTGGGTGCGTGTACGTACGCCCAACTTGCGGAAAATCGCCGTCACATGCGCCTTGATCGTCGCTTCCGAGACGCTCAGCTCATAGGCAATCTGCTTGTTCAACAGGCCTTCGCAGACCATGGTGAGCACCCGGAACTGCTGGGGCGTCAGGCTGGCAAGGCCATCACGGGCGGCCTTGGCTTCGTCGGACACGTTGATTTGTTCAAAAGCCTGCGGCGGCCAGGACACATCGCCATCCAACACTGTGCGCACGGCTTTCTGGATATCTTCCATCGCACTGGACTTGGGAATGAAACCGCTCGCGCCGAACTCCTTGGAGCGCACGACCACGTCGGCTTCTTCCTGGGCCGAGACCATCACTACGGGGATCTGCGGGTATTGGCCGCGCAACAGCACCAGCCCGGAGAAACCGTAGGCGCCCGGCATGTTCAGGTCGAGCAGCACCAAGTCCCAGTCGGACTTTTCGGTGAGGCGGGCTTCCAACTCGGCAATGCTGGCCACTTCAACCAGGCGCACGTCCGGGCCGAGGCCCAGGGTCACGGCCTGGTGCAACGCACTGCGAAACAGCGGGTGGTCATCGGCTATCAGGATTTCGTATGTGGCCATTGATTAAATGATCCTGTTTTCAGGGGTGCCCTGATCGGCGCCCAGCATGCCCAGCGTAGCCTGGAGGGTCAAGCACTACGCCCGTGGGCATTTTAGCGGGTTGCGGGTGCGTGGTGCCATCATGCAAACGTCGTCTGGTTATGCCGTCGGAATATAGGGCGCAAGGCGCGTATGCACAGTGTCCGCAGGATCCAGCGGCATCTGGAACTTGGCGGCCAGGTAATGGGTGCTGAAGACATCCAGATAGGCGTCCAGGACTTCACTGGCTGCCAGATCATCGGCCAACTCAAGGCACAGGGCAGCGACTTCAGCGGTACAGAAATGGTCGTCGCGCTTGGAGCGGCGCAATTTGTAGCGCGACAGTTGTTCCGGCGCCAGGCTGAGTACCGGCAAATGCTCCAGGTAGGGGCTTTTGCGGAACATCTTGCGCGCTTCACTCCAGGTGCCGTCCAACAGGATGAACAGCGGGCGCTTGCCCTCCTCCACCTTCACTTCACTCACAACGCGCTCGGGCACGACGAATTCGCCGGGGAACACGATATAGGGCTGCCAATGCGGATCGGCCAGCAAGGTGAGCAGTTCAGGGTCGACCTCAGTGCGCGACCAGGCGAATGCCGTGGTGTCCTGGATGACATCGGCAATCAACCAACCGGTGTTGCTGGGTTTCATCGGCTCAACGTCATGCATCAGCAGGCACATGGCGGAGCGCGCTTCGACCTTGGGCCGCCAGGCGCATAGGCAGTATTCGGGGATGACTCGGCAGCCAGGGCAGCGTTCGGCACGCGAGCCACGATTGAGGAACGGCCGCACAGCACGGGCCAGGCGCTGGGTGCGCAGGCGGGAAACGGCGTGGCTCATCGGCTGTGCCGTAGGGACGGGTAAATCGACACGGTGAAAACTCGTGGAAGGCGGAAGTGGCCGCAGTTTACCAGCGATACGCCTGGCTGTAGTGGCAACGGCTCACCTATAATTGCGCGCCACTGAACGCACAGCGCAGTGGCTGGTCTATGCACCAGTAACCGAATCAGGAGAGTTTCATGCTGCGTTCCATGCTGCGTCTTGTCGCCCCATCCGTCGCCCTCGCGCTGGTATTGCCCGTGTGCGCCCAGGCGGCCTCGCTGCTGGAGGCCCAAATGAACCGGAAGCTGCAAAGCGTCGCGGCCGAAAGCAACAAGGACCTGCCCCGGGAAATCGACGAAAAAACCCTGGAAGTGGCCTACACCGTGGAAGGCATGCAACTGATCGATCACCTGAGCGTCCTGCCTGACCGCGCCGAACAAATGCGCGCCAACCCCAAGGCGGTGTATTTCCAGCTGGGCCAGAGCGTGTGCCTGAACAAGGGTTACCGCGAGCTGATGGCCAAGGGCGCAGTGATGCGTTACGAAATCACCGAGAACAAGACCAACCGTCCTGTGGCCTCGGTGAAATTCATCGAAGCGGATTGCCCGGCACCGGCGGCAGCAAAGAAGAAAAAGTAACAGCATGGCCTTCGCGCGCTGCCGTCCGGTGGCGCGTACTCCCCCGCTTCAACGTCCTGCCAACGGCTAAACTCCCTGATGAGTGACCAATAAGCGGTTGCCAGCCAAGGGTTTTGCGGCCCATGATCAAGTCATCCCGACCATTCATTCACAGCACTTTTCATGCTGTTCTGTAATATTTTCAGGGCAAAAGAAGGTTGCCCCCTGCGGCAAGCAACGACACATGCAGTGTCGTCGCCTCCGGCGAACGGCTCGTCGGCCACCCGGGCCCTGCAATAAGGAGAAGTTGAATGCCTTACGAACCGAATGAGCGCCTGCTTCGGCACTTTGAAGAAAACGGTGCTGACCTCACGCAGCAGGTCGACGCTCAACTCCAGCTGATCGCTCCCAACAGCCCGAATATTCCCCTGTATCGCGACATGATCCTCACCGTGCTGCGCATGGCCCAGGACGACCGCAATCGCTGGAACGCCAAGATCACCCTGCAAGCCATCCGTGAACTGGACAATGCCTTCCGCGTGCTCGAACAGTTCAAGGGCCGCCGCAAAGTGACGGTATTCGGCTCGGCCCGTACTCCGGTGGAAAGCCCGCTGTACGCCCTGGCCCGCGAAGTCGGCGCTGCGCTGGCACGCTCTGACTTGATGGTGATCACCGGCGGTGGTGGCGGCATCATGGCGGCGGCCCATGAAGGTGCGGGCCTGGAGCACAGCCTGGGGTTCAACATCACCCTGCCGTTTGAACAGCATGCCAACCCGACCATTGATGGCACCGAGAACCTGCTGTCCTTCCACTTCTTCTTTACCCGCAAGCTGTTCTTCGTCAAGGAGGCCGATGCGCTGGTACTGTGCCCAGGCGGTTTCGGCACCCTGGATGAAGCGCTGGAAGTACTGACCCTGATCCAGACTGGCAAGAGCCCATTGGTGCCGGTGGTGTTGCTGGACGCGCCCGGTGGCGGGTTCTGGCAAGGCGCCCTGGACTTTATCCGCAGTCAGTTGGAAGCCAACCGCTACATCCTGCCTACCGATCTCAAGCTGATACGCCTGGTGTACAGCGCCGAAGAGGCCGTGGAAGAGATCAACCAGTTTTATGCCAACTTCCACTCCACCCGCTGGTTGAAGCGTGAGTTTGTGGTGCGCATGCATCACCCTCTCAGCGATGGGGCATTGGCCCATTTGCAGACTGAATTTGCCAGCCTGCGGTTGAGCGGAGAGTTTCAACAGCTCGCATACACCGGCGAGGAACATGATGAGCCACGGTTCAGCCATTTGACGCGGCTGGTGTTCAACTTCAATGGCCGCGATCAGGGCCGGCTGCGGGAGTTGGTGGATTACATCAACCTGCCGGAGAACTGGGCGCAGGCTCGGGGGACATCACAGCAACGGGTGGCGCCGGAGCCGGCGTGATTTTTGAGGGCAAAAAAAAAGACCCACTATTTTCATAGTGGGTCTTTTTGGTGGTGTTTCAGGTGGAGTGGAGGCGAGGCATTTGGGGCTGCTGCGCAGCCCAACGCGGGGCAAGCCCGCTCGCCACAACAAACCCGCTCACTACAACAAGCCAGCTCGCCATAGAAGTCTGCTCATCAATGCGGCCAGCACAGCAAGGTGTTCAGTCGTCCATATCCCGACCACTCAACAAGCGGCTGATCATTTCCATCGAAAACCCGCGATAACTCAGGAAGCGACCTTGCTTCGCACGCTCCCTGGCATCAATCGGAAGATGGCCCGCGAACTTGCGTCGCCAGGTGTCTTCCAACTGCGCCTGCCAACTGATGCCGCACTCCCGTAGCGCAAGGTCGATATCTGCTCGTTGCAGGCCACGCTGGCTCAGTTCTTCACGAATGCGTGCCGGGCCGTAACCAGAACGCGCCCGGTAGGAAACAAAGCTTTCAAGGTAACGGGATTCGGAAAGCAGCCCCTCTTCCGTCAAGCGGTCGAGGGCGGTTTCGATCATCTCGGGCTCCGCGCCGCGCTGACGCAGTTTACGCGTCAGCTCGACTCGACCATGCTCGCGGCGAGCAAGCAGGTCCATTGCGGTGCGCCGAACGGCGACGAGTGTATCCAGTACAACGGTCATCGTTTGCTTCAGATGTCAGTGTCAGCTTCTTCCACTTCTTCAACCGGCTCGCGGTTGGCGGCAGCTTTCACGTCTGGCGCTGCGGTCAGCAGCTTGTCGCGAATCTGCTTTTCAAGCGTGGCGGCGATGTCCGGGTTATCCGCCAGGAACTTGGCCGAGTTGGCCTTGCCTTGGCCGATCTTGCTGCCGTTGTAGGCATACCAGGCACCGGATTTCTCGACAAAACCGTGCAGTACGCCCAAGTCGATCATCTCGCCGTTCAGGTAGATACCCTTGCCGTAGAGAATCTGGAACTCGGCCTGACGGAAAGGCGGGGCCACTTTGTTCTTCACGACTTTGACGCGGGTTTCGCTACCAACAACCTCGTCACCTTCTTTCACCGCGCCGGTACGGCGGATGTCCAGACGGACCGAAGCGTAGAACTTCAGCGCGTTACCACCGGTGGTGGTTTCCGGGCTGCCGAACATCACGCCGATCTTCATGCGGATCTGGTTGATGAAGATCACCAGGCAGTTGGCGTTCTTGATGTTACCGGTGATTTTACGCAGCGCCTGGGACATCAGACGGGCTTGCAGGCCCACGTGCATGTCACCCATCTCGCCTTCGATTTCAGCCTTGGGAACCAGGGCTGCCACGGAGTCGACCACGATCACGTCGATGGCGTTGGAGCGCACCAGCATGTCGGTGATTTCCAGGGCCTGCTCACCGGTGTCCGGCTGGGAGACCAGCAGGTCGTCGACGTTGACGCCCAGCTTGCCGGCGTATTCAGGATCCAGGGCGTGCTCGGCATCGACGAAGGCGCAGGTGGCGCCCATTTTCTGTGCCTGGGCAATCACCGACAGGGTCAGGGTGGTTTTACCAGAAGATTCAGGACCGTAGATTTCAACGATACGGCCTTTTGGCAGGCCGCCAATGCCGAGTGCGATGTCCAGACCCAGAGAGCCAGTGGAAATAGCCGGGATCGCCTGACGGTCGTGATCGCCCATACGCATTACGGCACCCTTGCCGAATTGACGTTCGATCTGACCCAGGGCCGCAGCCAAGGCTTTCTTCTTGTTGTCGTCCATTAAAGTCCTCACGTAATCAATAAGGCCTGGTCGGCCAACACCTGTATAAGTAGACAGTATTGTTCCACAAAGATCAGAGATCGCCTACCCCTGATTTTCTATTTCTGCTGCAGCTCGTCGCAACAAGCCCTCTAGCGCGGCCTTTACCGTTTGTCGGCGAACCTCATCGCGGTTGCCGGTGAAGTGCTCAAGCTCGGCCGTGATCTCTTCGCCCACGCCAAACGCCAGCCATACGGTGCCGACCGGTTTGTCTGGCGAACCACCGTCCGGTCCTGCCACGCCACTGACGGCGACAGCAAACCGCGCCAGGCTTTTTTCCTGGGCGCCACGGACCATTGCTTCCACCACTTCCTGGCTGACCGCCCCGACTTTTGCAAACAATGTCTCCGGCACATTCAATTGCCGGGTCTTCTGCCGATTGGAATAGGTGACATAGCCCGCCTCGAACCAGGCTGAGCTGCCCGGAATTCGCGTGATGGCCTCCGCGATACCGCCGCCGGTGCAGGACTCGGCCGTGGTGACATGGGCGTTGAGCACCTGCAGGCGGCGGCCCAGTTCGGCAGCCAGTTGAGTGATTTCCTTCACGGTCGTCTCCAGTCGTGGGCGGGGGTTCGCCTACCCTACAGGAGACAATCTCACACGCAAGTGACGGACTGTCTCAAGACACTAACGGGCGACGGCTCGCACATACGCCTGACAGGCACGCAAGGCAATCAGGGCGCTGTCGCCGTCGTCGGTGATGCGGATAATTCGCTGAGCATGCGCTGGGTCAAGTCGGGCTCGCGGGGCTGCATGAACCACGCTGCCGGCGGCGGTGGCGGCCGGCATTGGGCAGCCACTGGAAGCGTCGAGAAGGACTGACAGCCGCACATCAGCAGTAGCCAGGCGGTCACGCAAAGCTGCTTGAGTACGTTGGGCATCGCTCAACTCCCGGGCATGTTGTTGGTCGATGGCACTGAGCTGTTGCTCAAGGGCCAGCCGTCTGTCTTGTTCGGCCTGCTGTAGATGCAGGGCTTTCTGGGTCTGTGCGGCCGACAAGCGTTCAATCTGTGCCCCGTACCGCCACGCCTGCACCTGCCAGACAACGGCCACCAGCACGCATACGCCAATCGCAACTAAGAAACGCATAACACCGCCTTCGCCCGCGCCCACAGCTGCAAACGATCCTCCAGGCCATTGAGCCCGCCGTTGATGCGCCGGGTGATGGTGGTGAACTGGTCCTTGTCAGCGAGTTCATTCAAGCCATTGCTTTGCCAGAACCAGGCGGCGGATTCAGCAGCCCACTGGGGCTGCTCCAGCAACATCGGCTCGCGCAATAAACGATCATCACCAAACAATGCCTGGCTGCAGGCCTGGTAGTTACGGCGCCCCGTCACCTGGATCAGCCCCCGGCCCCGGTACTTCTGGCCGTCGCCGTCCGCTTCAGGGGTGTTGCCCAGGCGTGCGGCCAGGGTGCCGGTGTCGTACTTGCTCAAATAAGTATCGCTGCCGAGTTCGCGCACGTAGCGCAGTTCGCCGGACTCGTGGCCGATCTGCGCGAGAAAAGCAGCAGCGCGCAGTACGCTGTTGATTTCGTACCGAACAAAAGTCGCATTCAGCGCGGTTGAAAAAAGGCCCGCCGTACGGCGAGCGCCTGGCATGATTTGAATCAATTGAGGCTGCGTTATCAACACCACAGTCACCTTGAAAGCCCCCCTAGACAAACCAACGTCCGTGTTGGAACTGCGATAGGCACTGACCATCCAGTCAGGTACAACGAACTCGCGCCCCCTGTGATTAAGAAGATCACCCAGGCACGCCAATCCGCCAGGTCGTCCTTGTGCCACCAACTGGCGATCACCGCCCCAACGAGGCCCGCAATCAACAATTCGAACCTGTCGATCTTGTCGAGCAGGCGCTGTAGATACTCCATGCGCTCGACTCCGTGGCATGACTTGAATTGGAACGGCTCCAGCAGCACTCCCAGCTCGGAGCAATGGGTGTGGTGGAGCCGAAAACGAAAAGGCCCCGATCATGTCGAGGCCCTGAATAGGTGCGCGGTCTTTCCCGCAGTCAGCCAAAGACCAGCCCGGCGTCGACGCCCCAATGCATCGATCTCGCCAATCCAGTCTCGCGCCACTCTGGAAGTCTGGTGCGAACAGAGCGCACGGGCTGCCGGCTTTTTTTCCGTAGCGCTGCACTACCGGCTTATCAGCGTACAGGCATCCCCCGAAGGGCCACCCTGGCTCTGGCGAGCCTGAATCAGAAATGAAAAAGCCCAGCGCGACGGCTGGGCTCTATTACGCAGGGAGGTAGAAGATCATGGAGTCCAGTAAGCAACCTTGCCGCCTGCACCAACAGCTACAAAATTGCCGTTGCCGTAGGCGACGCTCCGGATATCGGTTCCTGCGAAAGTGTTGGCTTGCTGAACCCAGCCGATCCCATCTTCGGAAACGGCTGTCTTGCCGCCGTCGCCGACAGCTACATACTTGCCATTACCGTAAGCAATGTCGCGGATGATGGTTCCACCGAAACTGGTATCTGCAACAGCAGTCCAGCTAAGCCCATCGGATGAATATGCCATCTTGCCATCCGCACCAACGATAAACATTTTCCCGTTGCAAAGCTTCATGGAAAGGATGGTGCTAGTGCCGAAGGTGCTGGTTCTGGTCGCGAATGATTGCGAATCATTCGTCGCCATCTTCACAGCGCTAAGCAGCTTCCCATTCGATCCCGCAACCAACACAAAAACGCCAATGACGTTGACGCAGTACACAGTCTCGCTAGAAGTGAAGGTCGTAGTGCGCTCCACCTGGCCTGAGAAATCGCCATAACGGGAAAAGACTTTACCGTTAGACCCAACCAGTATCCAGGTCGTGTTGTCGCCGTTAATTGGCTGATAATACACAATGCCTTGCAAATCTCCGGACGCGCGAACAGTTGCCGTAAGGTCTTCCCAAACTCTTTCAGGGCGTGCTGTGCTGCCGTAGATCAGATTGCCGGATTGAGAAAGGGCTTGAAGCGATGTCCCAAGACCGTTCCAGTACAGCTCGTTGAGGACCTTTCCGCTATCAGAGGTGACGGCGCCCTGAAGCTTGGTCCATGCTGTACCAGTTGCGCCTCCGCTGACAACCTGAGTGGTTGTGGGAAGACCGTTGCCACCAGCCGCATAAAACTTGCCTTGCGCAAAAACCACGCGCCTAAGCATGCCGGTGTTATCCACCGGTTGTACTTGAGTCCAAAGATCTTGCAAGGTTTGAGACGCTGAGTTTGCGTTTTCCATTTTAAACT
>Ga0207713_1002018_pt1 | contig 15220 bp, 12 predicted proteins | sample KBSS64metaG_FD_184404 | JGI IMG/M metagenome (GOLD analysis project Ga0207713, IMG submission 184404) | Switchgrass rhizosphere microbial communities from Kellogg Biological Station, Michigan, USA - KBS S6-4 metaG (SPAdes) (version 2) | ecosystem: Host-associated > Plants > Roots > Rhizosphere >...
TCTTTTGTGGTTGAATCTCAACCTCTTGAATGCCGTACAAGAAAACAGCGACCTGGATTAGGTTACAATCACGGATTATGGATATAAGGACACACATCCATCATGAGTTATTTTGATCCCACCCTCATCATGTTTATGGTGTACATCGTAGCAATGGTACTTATTGGCTTATTTGCCTACCGTGCTACAAGCGACTTCTCAGATTATATTCTTGGTGGTCGTAGTTTAGGCAGTTTCGTTACTGCGTTATCCGCAGGCGCATCAGACATGAGTGGCTGGCTACTCATGGGCTTACCAGGAGCAATTTATCTTTCTGGTCTATCTGAAGCGTGGATTGCAATTGGTCTTATTATCGGTGCTTGGCTTAACTGGCTACTGGTTGCTGGTCGATTACGCGTTCATACTGAAATTCAAAACAATGCATTAACTTTGCCAGATTATTTTACAAGCCGTTTTGATGACCAGAAAAAAGTACTTCGTATTTTCTCTGCCGTTATCATCTTGGTTTTCTTCGCTATTTACTGTGCTTCAGGCATGGTGGCGGGCGCCCGTTTATTTGAAAATTTATTCGGTATGTCATACAACACTGCAATTTGGCTTAGTGCTATTGCGACCATCAGTTATGTTTGTATCGGTGGATTCTTAGCAATTAGCTGGACTGATACATTCCAAGCTGGATTGATGATTTTTGCCTTGATATTAACGCCAATCGTGACTTACCTTGCGATCGGGGACACAACTCATTTTGTTACTCTCATTGAAACTGCACGTCCGCATGCATTTAATCTCATCTCAGATTTTGGTGTGGTAGCAGTTTTATCCTCCATGGCATGGGGTCTTGGTTACTTTGGTCAACCACACATCCTTGTACGTTTCATGGCGGCTGATTCAGTAAAATCTATTCCTGCTGCTCGTCGTATCGGTATGACATGGATGATTTTATGCTTAATGGGTGCTGTAGGTGCTGGTTTCTTCGGTATTGCTTATTTTGAGCAACACCCTGAATTAGCGGCAGTTGTGAGCAAAAACCCTGAAACTGTATTTATGGAATTGACTAAAATTTTATTCAATCCATGGATTGTGGGTATCATTTTGGCTGCAATTTTAGCTGCCGTTATGAGCACGTTAAGCTGTCAACTTTTGGTATGTTCAAGTGCTTTAACTGAAGATTTATACAAAGGTTTCCTTCGTAAAAATGCATCTCAAAAAGAACTTGTATGGGTTGGTCGTGTAATGGTTCTTGTCATTGCTGTTCTTGCAATTATTCTTGCAGGTAACCCAGACAGTAAGGTTCTTGGTCTTGTTGCTTATGCATGGGCTGGCTTCGGTGCAGCGTTTGGTCCGCTTATCATCTTGTCATTGTTCTGGAAACGTATGAATTTACAAGGTGCTTTAGCGGGTATGATCGTTGGTGCAGTTGTGGTTATTGGCTGGAAAAATCTTTTCGCAGACACTGGTGTTTACGAAATTATTCCTGGCTTTATCCTTGCATTTATCAGCATCGTTGTTGTGAGTCTTTTAACTAAAGCGCCAAATACGACAGTAACTGGACGCTTTGAACAAGCAGATAAACTCTACAAAGAAAGCGTATAATCCATCTAAATAAACTAAGGGGCTTCGGCCCCTTTATTTATTTTTAGTTTTGATTTTAATTTTTGAAGTATCCTTTACGACTTGCATCACTGGATAACTGCGGGTTTCTTTTACCCCAGGTAACTGCCATAACACTTGGCCTGCAATACGTCTAAACTCTTCCATACTGGCACTTCGTAATTTAATTAAAAAATCGAAGCCCCCACTGACCATATGGCACTCAACAATTTCCGGATAATGCACCACAGCATCAATAAACTCATCTAAAACATTAGGTGTCGTTTTATCCAGTAATACTTCAACAAACACCAAAAAATTAGCATTTAACTTAACAGGGTTTAACTTAGCCTCATATCCCAAGATGAATTCATCCTTCGTTAGCTTTTGGACTCGTGCCATGACAGCAGTTGGAGATAAATTCACAAGTTCGGCTAATTTACTGTTCGAAATACGCCCATCTGTTTGAAGAATATCCAAAATTTTTAAATCAGTGCGATCAAGGCTTAATAATGGGCCATTCATCTGAATTTTCCTCTAAAAAATAGGATAAATATAGTGAGTTATTCGGTGTTTCTTCTGTAATGATAAATTATCTAAACCTCTCTACTCAAGATAAATAGTATGAGAGCTAGTTGGCGGAAACAGATATGAATACAATGGATACTTTTCATCAAATGGATAAATCTCACCAAGGCTATATCACCGAATTCAACGATAAAAGTGAGTTTGAACAACGCATTAACACAGCTTGGCGTCGTGCTGAACCAGAAGCTGTAGAAGAGCTATTACAAGCTGCCGCGGTATCTGATGATTTAGATCATAAAATTTATGACCTTGCCTTTAATCTTGCCCATAACTTACGTGAACGTAAAACCTCTTCGGGTAAAGCAGGTATTGTTCAAGGGTTACTACAAGAATTCTCTCTTTCTTCACAAGAAGGCGTGGCTTTAATGTGTCTTGCTGAAGCGTTGCTTCGTATTCCAGACTCAGCAACACGTGATTTGCTTATTCGAGATAAAATCAATCAAGGCAACTGGAAAGAACACGTTGGCCAAAGCAGCTTAATGTTTGTAAATGCTGCTGCATGGGGCCTCATGTTAACTGGTAAGCTGATGGAAACTCCAAAGCAAACTAGTCTTTCAAGTGTACTTACTGGCCTTTTAGCACGTAGTGGCCGTGGCATTATTCGTAAAGCAGTCGATGTTGCAATGCGTATGATGGGTGAACAGTTTGTTACTGGTGAAACCATTGAAGAAGCTGTAGACCATGCAAAAGTACTTGAAGACAAAGGTTTTCGCTATTCTTACGACATGTTGGGTGAAGCTGCTCTAACCGAGCATGACGCTGAACGTTACTTCAATGATTATACGCAAGCTATCCATGCAATTGGTAAAGCGTCTAACGGTAAAGGCGTTTATGATGGCCCAGGTATTTCAATTAAGCTTTCTGCTTTACACCCTCGCTATCAACGCGCGCAAATTGAACGTGTTCATCAAGAACTTTACGGCAAAGTATTTGAACTCGCTCTTTTAGCTAAAAAGTACAATATTGGTTTAAATATCGATGCAGAAGAATCAGAGCGTTTAGAAATTTCTCTTGAGTTACTTGAACGTCTTTGCTTCGAACCAGAACTTGCAAACTGGAAAGGCATTGGCTTCGTGATTCAAGCGTACCAAAAACGCTGTTTCTTCGTAGTTGATTATATTATCGATCTTGCTAAACGCAGCCAAAAGCGCCTCATGATCCGTCTTGTGAAAGGTGCGTATTGGGATAGCGAAATCAAGAAAGCACAAATCGACGGTATGGATGACTATCCTGTCTTCACTCGTAAGGTGCATACAGATTTATCTTATATCGCTTGTGCTAAAAAATTACTTGCAGCACCAGAGTTCATCTATCCGCAATTTGCAACTCATAATGCTCAAACGTTAGCAACAATCTATCATTTGGCTGACCCAAGCAAATATTATGCTGGTCAATACGAGTTCCAATGTTTGCATGGTATGGGTGAGCCACTTTATGAACAAGTTGTTGGCCCACGTGAGCAAAATAAACTAGGCGTACCATGCCGTATTTATGCTCCAGTTGGTAACCATGAAACTTTGTTGGCTTACTTAGTTCGCCGTTTACTTGAAAATGGTGCAAATACTTCATTTGTTAACCGTATTGCCGATAAAACACTTAAAGTTGAAGATCTGATTCAGTCTCCAATTTACGATATTCGCAACGCAGCTAAACTTGAAGGCTCAGTTGGCTTAAAACACCCGTCTATTCCATTACCTTTAGACATGTATGGCTCGCTCCGTAAAAACTCTAAAGGATATGATTTAGCAAATGATGCTCCACTTGAAGCTTTAGACAGCACAGCTCAACAACTGCGTAGTCGTATTTGGCAAAGCCATCCATTATTGGCAGATAACGGTTCTTTAGAGCAAGGTAATTCTGTTGCAATTACAAACCCAGCACTAAATGATGAAATTGTTGGACATGTACAAGAAGCTGACCTAAAGCATGTAGAAGTTGCACTTAATGCAGCTGAACAAACTCAGTCTGAATGGGCTAATACTCCTAAAGATCAACGTGCTCAATACTTAAAACGTGCAGCTGACCTGATGGAAAGCCGTATTGAAGAGTTAATGGTATTGCTTTGCCGTGAAAGTGGTAAAACCTATGCCAATGCGATTGCTGAAGTTCGTGAAGCTGTAGATTTCTTACGTTACTACGCAACTCAAGTTGAGAACCTTCCAGCTAATACAATCATTCAGCCTTTAGGTACTGTACTTTGCATTAGCCCATGGAACTTCCCTCTTGCGATTTTCTCAGGCCAAATCGCGGCTGCATTAGTCAGCGGTAACTGTGTTATTGCTAAACCTGCCGAACAGACTCCATTAATTGCAGCTCAAGCAGTGCAAATTTTATGGGAAGCTGGTATTCCTCATGGCGCTGTGCAGTTATTGCCAGGTCGTGGTGAAACAGTTGGAGCTCAACTCAGCCAAGATAGCCGTATCGATGGCATCATGTTTACTGGTTCAACTGAAGTTGCAAAAATTTTACAGAAGACTGTTGCGAAACGCTTATCTGAAAATGGCCAGTCAATTCCCCTCATTGCAGAAACTGGTGGTCAAAATGCAATGATTGTGGACTCATCTGCATTAACTGAACAAGTCGTACTTGATGTTGTAAGTTCAGCTTTTGATAGCGCTGGTCAACGTTGCTCTGCTTTACGTATTTTATGTGTGCAAGAAGACAGTGCTGCAACCGTTATTAAAATGCTTAAAGGTGCAATGCAACAGTTGAGCGTAGGTAACCCTGCGATTTTAAAAACTGATATTGGTCCTGTTATTGATGTTGAAGCAAAACAGACGATTGATCAGCACATCCAAAAAATGAAGTCTAAGGGCTATCCAGTACATCAGCTCATGTTTGGCGCAACGAGCCAGAATGAATTAGATAAAGGAACTTTTGTTGTACCAACAGCAATTGAGTTACCTAACCTTGATGATTTACAACGTGAAGTCTTTGGTCCAGTTTTACACATCATTACCTATAAGTATGGCGAGCTTGAGCAACTCATCTCGCGAATTAATGCCAAAGGTTATGGTTTAACAATGGGTTTACACACCCGTATTGATCAAACGATCCAAACAGTGATTCAACATGCTGAAGTTGGTAACCTTTATATCAACCGAAATATTGTTGGTGCTGTTGTTGGTGTTCAACCATTTGGTGGTGAAGGTTTATCTGGTACAGGTCCAAAAGCTGGTGGTCCGCTTTACATGTATCGCTTAATGCAACATTGTTCAAATAAAGTATTGGCAACACCATTTGCCATGAAAAATGAACAAACTGCTTTTGAAGGCTTTAACCGAGAGGTTTATCAGAGCTTACAAAATTGGGCGAAACAGCATTTACCGCAAGCAAATCGTGAAATTGAACCATTTGGCGTTGGTAAATTCTATGAGTTACAAGGCCCTACTGGGGAAAGTAACCAATATATTATTTTGCCGCGTCACCGTGTGCTTTCAATCGCTGATACAGAACAAAATCAGTTGCATCAATTGCTCGCAATTTTTGCAGTTGGTAGCCAAGCAGCCGTAATGCCAAATAGTCCATTATTGGCAAAACATAAACAAACATTGCCAAAAGATGTACTTGCTGCAATTTCCACGATTAAAAACATCAGTTCAGATGATTTTGATGCAGTTTTACATCATGGTAACCGCGAAGAAATCTTCTCATTACAGCAAGAAGTTGCTACTCGTTCTGGTGCAATTGTAGGTATTACCCATGTTGAGCCAAATGAGACTATTCCACTTGAACGTTTAGTAATTGAACGTGCAATTAGTGTGAATACAGCTGCGGCTGGTGGTAACGCAAGCTTAATGACAATGGCTGATTAATACGTAAGTTTCTAAAAAAGCCCAAATCTAGCATTTGGGCTTTTTTATTTAATAAAGTGATCTTTTCTTAAATATATAAATTTTATCAATTCGAGATTCTAATAATGATCTTTTTAGAACCAGAACAATATCAACAAAAATGCGCTCAGTTTTTTAATTTATATCAAAAAGATATTTCCACACTTCTACCATTTGCAAGAATTGAGCTTATTGGTTCATCTTCAATACCAAATGCAATTTCAAAGGGTGATTTAGATATTTATATTGAAGTTAAACCTGAGCAATTTGAAATCGCAATTGAACGGTTAAAGACTCTTAACTTTATAGAAAAACAAAACACGCTGAGGACAAATGAGCTTTGTATGCTTGAGTCACTTAATAACGATGATGTTGCCTTTCAAATCGTAGTAACAGAATCGGTGTTCACATTTTTCTTAACATTTAGAAATAAGCTTATCTCCTCTCCAACACTGGTCGATGAATATAATCAATTAAAATTACAGTGTAGTCATTTAGACCCCGATCAATATAGAGCAATAAAATCAGATTTTATTAGCCGTGTATTAAATCACCCTAAGGTTTAGCTACGTGTCGGTATTGATATCTAGCTAAAATTGGCTCCTGTAACCCCGTTTTTTTTGATACCATTCACTATTTGATTCTGTCTAAATTTTCTTTGTCTATGACCTCTTCTTATCATCAACAACTTCAAACTAAAATTGACCGCATTACTGCCCAATTTTCTGAATTTACTCCACCTACATTAGAAGTGTTTGAATCACCTGAACAACATTTCCGTATGCGTGCTGAATTTCGTATCTGGCATACAGAAAATGACATGTTCTATGCCATGTTTGAACGTAACGATGATGACAAACAAAAAACCGTTTTACGCATTGATGAATTCCCCATTGCAGACCAAAGCATTAATGATTTAATGCCAAAACTTTTGGAAGAGCTCAAAGCAGAACCTAAGCTTTCTAGCCGTTTATTTGAAGCTGATTTTCTTGCAACACTTAGCGGGGAAATGTTAGTTACATTAATCTATCACCGTAAACTTGATCAAGAATGGGAACAAGCAGCTAAAGCGCTTGCTGAGAAGTTAGACATTAAGATTATGGGCCGTAGTCGTGGTCAAAAAATTATTATTGGCGATGACTTTGTCGTAGAAGAATTTGAACTCTTAAATCGTTCATTTAAATACAAACAAATCGAAAGTAGCTTTACTCAGCCTAACGCACAAGTTTGCAAAAAAATGCTGCAATGGGCGTGTGATGCAGCTGAAGGATCGAAAAAACACTTATTAGAACTTTATTGTGGTAATGGTAACTTTACTCTACCTCTTTCTTTAAAGTTTGAACGTGTTCTAGCAACAGAACTTGCGAAATCTTCCGTTTATGCTGCTCAATGGAATATCGAGCAAAACCAGATTGATAATATTCAAGTAGCTCGTCTTTCAGCTGAAGAATTTACCCAAGCCTATCAGGGTGAGCGCGAATTCCGCCGCTTACAAGAAGCGAATATTGATATCCAAAGTTATGACTTTGATACCGTATTTGTTGATCCCCCACGCGCAGGGATTGATGATGAAACTTTAAAACTTTTACAAGGTTTTGAACGGATTATCTACATTTCATGTAACCCAGATACACTGTATGAGAACTTAAAAATATTAGGTTTAACTCATCGTATTACCAAGTTTGCATTATTCGATCAGTTCCCATATACACATCATGTTGAGTCAGGTGTATTACTTGAGAAGATTTAAACAAAATCTTTCATTGTAAATTTAATATCAAAGGAGGTTACATACCTCCTTATTTTTTAATGATTTTTTGTTTAAGTATTTAAATTTTCAAAAAATATCAAGTCATCTATCCGTCATAATTTCGTTTAACTCACGCATTCCTATCGAAAATTCTTGAGTTCAATTGATGGATTTATCACTTATAGAGACTTGTATTTTATTTTAAATTGGCTATATTTCGAGCTATGTTAGATTGTATATGAAGGCTCTATGAGTTTTTGGCAAAAGCTGTTCTTAGCAGATCAACAGCATAACGAGCATAAAAACCAAACTGCTTGTGTTGAAAATGACTGCTCATGTAAAACAAATGAACAACTTCTAAGTGCTCTTGCACTAGCAACAGATGAAGATGTCATTAAGGGAATAAAGAAAGTTCTTATTTCCCGTGGTTATAGCCGAAAAGAGTTGAATGAACTCACTCAAAAACCATCTATCCATTAATTAAAAAGCCAGTCTTGTACTGGCTTTTTTATATTTCACTTTAATCTACACTCTGTCTGATCTACCCAACCAACAATTGGTCCCATTTCAAATTGTTGATCATTACGCTTGTCTTTTTGAACATATAAACTAGAAATAGAACCATCAAGATATAAAGCCTGCTCTACCTTAAGATTTCTTTGAAAAAACTGAGCAAACTTGTAAAAACTCACACTATTCTTCGATATTACAAAGTAGAGTTTATTATTTCGAATTCCGACTCCATTACGAATTTTATTTGATTGAGAATCTGGTAAAAAAAGGGAATTTATCTTTCCATCAACCACTAACATCGGGCCAGATTGTGTCGCATAATCGACGTTGAAATCTCGGCGACTGTATTGCTGCGTTGTTAAAATAAAGGCCTGCTTTTTATTCCAACTTAACACCCCATTAGGCTGTAAAAAGAAATTTCCCAATCCTTTATTTTCATTTAATGGTTGAATCACCTTAGCTTGTTCAACATACAACCCTACGGGAGAAAATCCTGGATGGAACATCCCTGCATTCATTGCGAAAGAAAGTCGCTCACATTGCTTTAAATGTTCCTGAACATTGTTAAAGCTTTTGTAATACTGCTGATTATTAGAATTCTTAAGAAACAAACGTAACTGTTTTAAATTGCTAATTGCAACCACATCATATTGGTCACCTTCCGCTGTTTTAACTTGCTGGTGTTCTATAGCATAGACAGACTGAATCAAAAGCCCATATATAGTTAAGCACCACATCAACCATTTCATTTAATACCACCAAACATGACATTTTTTCTTCATATTAAATCTTTAAATTATATACAATAAACACAAATAGATTGGCTATGTACCGAACTCATTCATTCGACGTAATCAATACACTCCACATTGCTGATATTGGTTATAATGTTTAGCAGCTTTTCAATAAAAGCCATTTACACTTTATTGGATCAGCGTAAGCATGCAACACCCGAATAAGCGCTACCCTTTAGGGGCTCATCTCATCGTAAGGCATCTCGGCTATAGCCATCATGGTATATACGCAGGGAGAGGTCGAGTCATCCATTATTCAGGCTTAGCGCATTTCATCAAAAAACGCCCCATTGAAATTACCTCAATAGATGCATTCTCGCATGGAAAAAAAATACATGTTCGCTCTTATGACACGCCACGCTATAAAGGAAGAGCTGTCGTGCGCCGAATGCGTTCACGTATGCATGAAAATCACTACCATCTAATTATTAATAACTGTGAACATTTATGTAGTTGGGCAATTACCGGAATCGAAAGTAGCACCCAAGTTGAACGTATGATGCATCGATTAACGACCATAGGTTATGTAAGTTCAATCATGAGCTATATGAATGGGATGATGCTCACTGTTGCAACGACATGTTTTGCTCTTGTTCTTTATATTAAAAAGAAATTGCGTGATCAGGCAAAAATGAAGGTCCCTACTTATCAATTTCTTAGAGAAAAATCTGAAAAAAGAAATATTGATCCTTCAGTCCCCTTAGTGTTTATAGATCCAGATAAAAAAGAACCAATTTAATAAAAAAGCCCTCAAATATGAGGGCTTTTAGAAAACTTAAAACTTATTTTTTATCAACTTTTGCTTCAGTGGTAATGTTTACAGTGATCTTATCACCAACGTTCGGAACGTAATTACCTAAACCAAAGTCAGAACGCTTGAATGAAGTTGTAGCATTAAAACCAATCGCTGGAACTTTTGCCATTGGGTGTTCGCCTTGCTTGTTTAAAACAGCATCAAGTACAACAGGCTTAGTTACACCTTTAACCGTTAAGTCACCAGTAATTTTAAAGTGCTTTTTGTCTTTAGTTTCAACTTTAGTACTTTTAAACGTAATGTTTGGATATTTAGCAGCATTAAACCAAGCTTCTTCTTGGAACTCTTTATCCAAAGCAGGAACGTTTGTATTTACACTGCTTAAAGGAATAGTCACATTTACAGATGAGTTTGCTGGTTTAGCATTATCAACTTTAATTACACCTTGGATATCCGAGAAGTTAGCGCTTGGAGTAGAGAAACCAAAGTGATTCCACGAGAAAACAGTAGCTGTATGTGTAGGATCAATTTTGTAGTCCACTGGTGCAGCTAAAGTAACTGAACTAGCCAATGCTACTGCCAAACCAAAGCTTAGTGTTTTAAGATGCATTTTTCGTATCCTTTATTGATATAGTCGTTAGTGTATACATCAAGTAATTTAATTCACTATTCTTTATAAAACGATATGTTTCATCCATGCAACAATAAAAGCGTTACAGTTATTATTTAAAAACAATATTATAAGATATCGGTGTTGTCATACCGTTTCCGAACTCTCAAATTAATTCGTTTTTACTTCGACTTTATTGATCAATAACAAGGTAAAACATGGCTAATACTGCTCAAGCACAAAGTACTTCCACTCCATATCGAGTAACTCTGACCGATCCTTCGGGTCACCAATGGTTTGCTGATGAGCCTACAGACAAAGGTGGTCTAGATACTGCTCCAAACCCAGTTCAAATCTTACTATCTGCTTTAGGCGCTTGTACCACCATCACACTAGAGATGTATGCGAATCTTAAAGGTATTAAGCTTGATCATGTTCAAGTTGATTTAGTATTAAACCCAAATGGTGAACCAGAGAAAGGCCAAAATAATATTGAACGCAAAATCACGCTCAAAGGTGAATTCAGTGAAGATCAACACAAGCGTTTATTAAAAGTTGCCGAGAACTGCCCCATTCATAAGTTACTCACTTCTCAAATTAATATTCAAACCGAACTTAGCATTTAACCTTTCAGATATAAAAAAAGCGCTCCCTATGGAGCGCTTTTTTACACTACTTCAATATTTAAGCAGTTAATTCTTTTACTGCTGCAACAACAGCTTCAGTTGTAATACCAAAGAATTGGAACAAATCTTTTGCTGGTGCAGATTCACCATAAGTTGTCATACCAATTACTTTGCCATCAAGACCAACAAACTTCCACCAGTAGTCAACATGAGCAGCTTCAACTGCAACACGCGCACGGATATGAGCTGGTAATACAGCTTCACGATATGCAGCGTCTTGTTTCATAAATTCTTCTGCACATGGCATAGAAACTACACGCACACCGTCAAGTTGAGCATAAGCTTCCATTGCTAAAGAAATTTCAGAACCAGTTGCAATAATAATTGCTTTTAATTCGCCTTTTTCTTGAGCAAGAACATAACCACCTTTTGCAACATTTTGAATTTGCTCTTCAGAACGTGTTTGGAATGGTAAGTTTTGACGAGAGAAAATGAGTGCTGTAGGGCCATCTTTACGCTCTAAAGCAGATTTCCATGCAGTAGCAGTTTCAACAGTATCAGCAGGACGCCATGTATTTAGGTTAGGTGTACCACGTAAAGAAGCAATTTGTTCGATTGGTTGGTGAGTTGGACCATCTTCACCCAAACCAATTGAGTCATGTGTATAAACATGAATTACACGTTGTTTCATCAATGCAGACATACGTACTGCATTACGCGCATATTCCATAAACATTAAGAATGTTGCAACGTAAGGAACAAAACCACCATGTAATGCAACGCCATTGGCAATTGCAGTCATACCGAACTCACGTACGCCATAATATACGTAGTTACCAGCTGGGTTCTCTTGAATACCTTGACAACCTTTCCAAAGCGTTAAGTTAGAACCAGCCAAGTCAGCAGAACCACCTAGCAATTCAGGCAATAAAGGACCAAATGCTTGTAATGTGTTTTGGCTTGCTTTACGTGTTGCGATTGTCTCGCCTTTCGCATTTGTTTCACGAATGAATGCATCTGCTTGCGCTGCAAATTCAGCTGGTAAGTCACCGCTAATACGACGAAGTAACTCAGCTGCTTCAGTTGGATATTTTGCTTGATACTGTGCAAATACCGCATCCCAAGCTGCTTCAGATTCAGTACCTTTTGCTTTCGCGTCCCATGCAGCATATACATCAGCAGGAATAACGAATGCTTCTTCTTTCCAGCCTAATGCTTCACGAGTTAAAGTAATCTCATCTTTACCTAATGGCGCACCATGACAGTCTTCTTTACCTTGTTTATTTGGTGAACCTAAACCAATAATGGTTTTACACATAATAATGGTTGGTTTTTGAGTTTCAGCTTTTGCTTCGATTGTTGCTTGACGAATCGCATCAGCATCATGACCATCTACACGAAGAACTTGCCAACCATAGGCTTTAAAACGCTCTTCTGTATCATCGCTGAACCAGCCTTCTACTTCACCATCAATTGAAATGCCATTATCATCATAATAAGCAATCAATTTACCAAGTTGTAAAGTACCTGCTAAAGAACATACTTCGTGAGAAATACCTTCCATTAAACAGCCATCACCTAAGAAACAGTAAGTGAAATGATCTACAACTTTTAAATCATCTTTATTGAACTGGGCAGCTAAAGTCTTTTCTGCCAATGCAAAACCAACAGCGTTTGCAATACCTTGACCTAAAGGACCAGTCGTAGTTTCGATACCTGGTGCATAACCATATTCAGGGTGACCAGGAGTTTTTGAATGTAATTGACGGAACTGTTTTAAATCTTCAATTGAAAGATCATAACCTGTTAAATGAAGCAAAGCGTATTGCAACATTGAGCCATGGCCGTTTGATAAAACGAAACGGTCGCGGTTTGCCCATTGTGGATTAGTTGGGTTGTGATTTAAAAACTCGCGCCAGACGACGTCAGCAATATCTGCCATCCCCATTGGAGCACCAGGATGCCCTGAGTTTGCCTGTTGCACAGCATCCATTGCCAATACACGAATTGCATTTGCAATACGACGTTCGTTTAAAGGGGTCGCCATAAGATCAGAATCCAATTTTAATAGATTGATGAAAAGAAGAAGATGAATAACAATTCAATGCCGCTATATTGTCTTAAAAAAAAGGCTGAGGGTAAACCCCAACATAGTATATTTCTTTATTTTTAACCGTTTCTTGGTTACACAAAAAACATTTGAACCTTTAAGTTATACAAAACAGTGCTCATTTTTTTAAATACTGCTCCCATATGCGAGCAGGCAGTTCTATTAGACTTTGATATATAGATAAAATATTGTGAAATCTCTATCTAGATCGATCATGTTTCTTTTCTTTAAAATCCAACCTGTAAGACATCATCTTTTTGTTAAACCATATGTCTAAAAAACGTACTAACAACAAATTATTAAAATACCAATACTTTAAATAAATACTCTTTATATCAATTTTACTAATACACTTATCAATTAAAACACAGTATAAATGAAACAAATTCATGCTTTTTGGTCAGTATGAACTGGTCCTCAAGCTCAAGTCGATGTAACATATTATGTCTTTTGAAATAACCAAGATAGGACTTTCATGCGCGAGTACGCTGTTTTTACCTCGGAATCTGTAAGCGAAGGTCATCCCGATAAAATGGCCGACCAAATTAGCGACGCTATTTTGGATGCAATCTTAAAAGAAGACCCATACGCACGTGTTGCTTGTGAAACACTGGTAAAAACAGGCGCTGTTGTACTTGCTGGTGAAGTAACAACGACTGCTAATATTGATGTTGAAGCTGTTGTTCGTAATACCGTTAACGGTATTGGATATCACCACTCTGATCTTGGCTTTGATGGATCAACATGTGCTGTAATCAATATGATTGGTAAACAATCACCAGAGATTGCACAAGGTGTAGACCGTCAAAAACCTGAAGATCAAGGTGCAGGTGACCAAGGTTTGATGTTCGGTTATGCAAGCCGTGAAACAGATGTGTTAATGCCTGCTCCGATTTCTTATGCACACCGTTTAATGGAACGTCAGGCTGAACTTCGTCGCTCAGGTGCACTTCCATGGTTACGTCCAGATGCAAAAAGCCAAGTTACTTTTGCATATGAAAATGGCAAGCCTGTACGTCTAGATGCTGTCGTTTTGTCTACTCAACATGATCCTGAAATTACTCAAAACCAGCTTAAAGAAGCGATCATTGAGGAAATTATCAAGCCGATCATTCCTGCTGAAATGTTCCATGCCGCTACTAAGTTCCATATTAACCCAACGGGTATGTTCGTTATTGGCGGACCTGTGGGTGACTGTGGTTTAACAGGCCGTAAAATTATTGTTGATACATACGGTGGTATGGCTCGTCACGGCGGTGGTGCTTTCTCTGGTAAAGACCCATCTAAAGTTGACCGTTCTGCTGCATATGCAGGTCGTTATGTTGCAAAAAATATTGTAGCAGCTGGTCTTGCTGACAAATGTGAAATTCAAGTGAGTTACGCAATTGGTGTAGCTGAGCCTACTTCAATTTCAATTAACACCTTTGGTACAGCAAAAGTTTCTGATGAGTTGATTATTCAACTTGTACGTGATCATTTCGATTTAAGACCGTTTGGTATTACTCGTATGTTGGATCTTCTTCAACCAATGTATAAACAAACTGCGGCTTATGGCCACTTTGGTCGCGAAGGATCAGACTCTGCTTTTACATGGGAAAAAACTGATAAAGTTGAAGCTCTTAAAGATGCTGCTGGTCTCTAAGAAAATGACATAAAAAAGCCCGCCAATGAGCGGGCTTTTTTATTTATAGTTTAAATTTTATAGTATGTAGGGTTTACTCTTCTAGCGACCATCCTTGATGCCATATCATTTATAACTTTGAACAAAATTATTGTCTTGTCGTTTTATCATCCTGATTTAGCACATCAAGTATTGTTGACTGTGTAGGAGTATCTTGATGGTCCTGTACATAAATATGGACAACTTTAAATACGACGACAACTGCTAAACAAGCCATCACACAAAATATCCACAAACCATATGGGCTTCGAATATGCTGCGAACCACAATGTGGACATGATTTATCAGTTGATGCCACAACTTTGTCGCAACACGCACAGTGGTATTGATATAGCATAGGTAACCCTCCTTCCCTCATTTCAACCGTTGTT
>Ga0207713_1002020_pt1 | contig 15210 bp, 17 predicted proteins | sample KBSS64metaG_FD_184404 | JGI IMG/M metagenome (GOLD analysis project Ga0207713, IMG submission 184404) | Switchgrass rhizosphere microbial communities from Kellogg Biological Station, Michigan, USA - KBS S6-4 metaG (SPAdes) (version 2) | ecosystem: Host-associated > Plants > Roots > Rhizosphere >...
GAGCAAGCGGTCGTTGAGCACGAAGCTGCGTTGGTACAGCAGGAAAGGTGTATCCGCCAGCTGCTTCAGATTGACCTGGTCCAGGTCGGCCAGCGCATGCCCGGCGGGCAACAGGGCATCCAGCGGTTCATTGCAGAACGGCTGGTACTCGAACGCCGGGTCGTTCGGCGTGAGGCTGCCACCCAGCTCCAGCTCACCGCTTCTCACCGCCTGCTCGACGCTACGGCTGCCGCCTTCAAGCAGCTGAATGGCGATGTTCGGATGACGCCTGCGGTATTCGGCGAACAACCCGGCAAACAAGGCATCGCTGCCCAGCATCGGCAAGCCCAGGCGCAGCTCGCCGCGAGCCATCTGGCTGAGGTCGTCGAGCTCGCTGAGCAGTTCCTGACGTTGGCGCAGCAGTGCTTCGCCGCGTTCCAGCACGATGCGCCCGGCCGCCGTCAGATGCAGCTGCGAGGCCTGGCGTTCGAGCAGCGGCTGGCCCACATCTTGCTCCAGCTGGGCGACCTGCTTGCTCACGACGGATTGGCTGATATGCAGGGTCTGCGCGGCTTGGGTAAAGCCGCCGCGATGGACCACTTCGATGAAGCTGCGCAGCTGTTTGAATTCCATGATGTGGATTCCATTGTGGAATGGCTGCAAGTCTAACAATTCGCTTTTGGCCTAGGCAGCCGAATCTTAAAATGAGGGCCTGTCGAGGACTCCCCCATGAAACCCGCGTTACTGAAAAAGCCCCTGCGCCTGCTCGCCGAGTTGGCAGTCCTGCTTGCCTTGTTCCTGTTCGGTGGCCAGCTGGCCGTCTGGCTGGGCTGGCCGATCCCCGGCGGGGTGATGGGCCTGGGCCTGCTGTTGCTGCTGTTCGCCTGCGGTGCAGTCAAGCCGGCCACCTTGCAACTGGGCGCTGGCTGGCTGATGGCGGAAATGCTGCTGTTCTTCATCCCGGCACTGATGAGCCTGCTCGATTACGGCAGCCTGGTGCGCAGCGAAGGCTGGCGCATCTTGCTGGTCATCGCCGTGAGTACCTTGATGGTCATGGTGGTGACCGCCGTGACCGTGGAGCTGGTGTGCCGCTGGAGGCTGCGCCATGAGCCTTGAACCCATGCCGCTGTTCTGGCTGGCGCTGACCTTGGCGGCCTACCTGGCCAGCCGCTGGTTGTATCGGCGCACCGGGCGCTACCTGATGTCGCCGCTGATTCTGGTCCCGGCCTTGCTGCTGGCAGTGGCCGTGCCGCTGCATACGGCCTACGCCGAGTACTCGCGCAACACCCATTGGCTGATGAGCGTGCTGGGCCCGGTGACCGTGGCCTTCGCCGTGCCGATCTGGCAACAGCGGGCGATGCTGGCACGGCATTGGCCGGCGCTGCTGGTGGGCATGGTGGCGGGCAGTGCGGCGTCGATCGCCAGTTCCTGGAGCCTGGCGCACCTGCTTGCGCTGGACGACGCGATCAGCCTGTCGCTGGTGCCGCGTTCGATCACCACGCCATTCGCCATGCCGCTGGCCCATGACCTGGGCGGCGTGCCCGAGCTTACGGCCGTGTTCGTGATGTTCACCGGGGTACTGGGAGCCATGTTCGGCGGCGTGCTGCTGCGCTGGCTGCCGCTGCGCACCCCCCTGGCGCGGGGTGCACTGTTCGGCGTTGGTGCGCATGGTGCCGGGGTCAGTCGGGCCCAGGAGGTGGGCCGTGAAGAGGGTTCGGTGGCCGGCCTGGTCATGGTGCTCACCGGCCTGCTCAACTTGTTCGCCGCGCCGTTGCTGGTGATGCTGCTGTGACCATTCGTGCCACTGACTCGCTCGGTCATCAAGCTGGCTGGTAACGCAAGTTTCACCTGACGGGCTGCTGATTACACTCAACCTCGACATAGAGAGCACATGAATGTGCCGAGGTGACATGCAATGACCGCAGCCTTGCCCTATTCCGTCAACACCCTCCCAGCGGGACAACTCTGATGCCTATGGCCGAGATTCCATTGCGCGTCTGGCGTACCCGGGGGCAGAGTTTTACATTCCGGGGCCAGAGCATCCGCTACTGGACCGCAGGGCAAGGAGAGCCCCTGCTTCTGCTGCATGGATTTCCCACCGCGAGCTGGGATTGGCACTACCTGTGGGCACCGTTGGCCCAACGCTTTCGGGTGATAGCCTGCGACATGCTCGGCTTCGGCGACTCTGCCAAGCCGCTCAAGCATCGCTACAGCCTGATGGAGCAAGCGGACCTGCAGCAGGCGCTGCTGGCTCACCTGCAGGTTGACCAGCCGGTGCATCTGCTGGCGCACGACTACGGCGGCAGCGTGGCTCAGGAACTCCTGTCGCGGCACCACGAACAGCGTGCCGAGGTTGCCAGCTGTGTGTTTCTGAACAGCGGCCTGTTCCCTGAAAGCTGCCAGGTACTGCTGGTGCAGAAACTGCTGCTCAGCCGCCTCGGCTGGCTGGTGGGGCGATCCTTCGGGCGCGATGACCTGGTGCGCAACGTCACCCAGATCTACGGCCCGTGCACCCATCCCAGCGAAAGCGCGCTGGATGACTGCTGGAGCCTGATCGCCGCCAATTACGGCACGCGTATCCTGCACAAGCTGGTGGGCTACCTGCCAGAGCGCAGGCTGCATCGCGAGCGCTGGGTAGGTGCGTTGCAACGTGAGGGGGTGGCACTGCGCTTCATCAACGGCGTGGTCGACCCGGTTTCCGGTGCGCGCATGGTCGAGCGTTACCAGCAACTAGTGCCAAACCCCGACACCGTTCAGTTGCAGGGCATCGGCCATTACCCTCACACCGAAGCGCCCGTCCAGGTACTGCGCCACTATCTGGCCTTTCGCGAACAGCTGCTGAGCTACCTGCCAAAGCGTGTCGCCTGGTCCTGAGCCAGCGATCATCGCCCGCCGTTATCGCCTGGCATTCAGCCGGGGTGAGCTTGATTGTTCGCCTGCCTGGGCTGGCAGACACTCGATGCAATTGAACCTGATCTGGAGCCATGCCCATGAGCGAGCCGGTAAGCCTGCAAGACCGTGTAGTGATCGTCACCGGCGCCGGTGGCGGCCTGGGCCGTGCCCATGCCTTGCTGTTCGCCGCACGTGGTGCCCAGGTCGTGGTCAACGACCTGGGCGGCTCGACCCACGGTGAGGGGGCCAATGCTTCGGCTGCCGACAAGGTCGTGGCAGAAATCCGCGCTGCCGGGGGCACGGCGGTGGCCAACCATGACTCGGTGGGCGACGGTGCGCGCATCGTCGAACAGGCGCTGGACACGTTCGGCAGGGTCGATGTGCTGGTGAACAACGCCGGCATCCTGCGCGACAAAGCCTTCCACAAGATGGACGACAGTGATTGGGAGCTGGTCTACAAGGTTCACGTCGAAGGTGCCTACAAGGTCACCCGGGCGGCCTGGCCACACCTGCGCGAGCAGAACTGGGGGCGGGTGATCTTCACCGCATCGACATCGGGTATCTACGGCAATTTCGGCCAGGCCAACTACGGCATGGCCAAGCTGGGGCTGTATGGCCTGACCCGGACCCTGGCCATCGAAGGGCGCAAGCACGGTGTGCTGGTCAATGCCATCGCGCCAACCGGCGGCACGCGCATGACCGAGGGGCTGATACCGCCGCAGGTGTTCGAGCGGCTCAGGCCTGAGTTGATCAGCCCGCTGGTGGTGTACCTGGGCAGTGAACAGTGCCAGGACAGCGGCCAATTGTTCGAGGTGGGCGGTGGCTGGGTCGGCAAGGTGCGCTGGGAGCGTAGCCTCGGTGTCGGCTTCGATCCTGAGCAAGGGTTCACCCCGGAGCAGGTCGCGGAAAACTGGGCGCAGATTGGTGATTTCGCAGGGGCGGTGCACCCGCAGGACAACCTGCAGTCGTTGCAGCAGATGATGGCCAACCTGCAGAAATAAAAAAGGCCGCTGCAAACGCAGCGGCCAATCGAGACGTTAGATCAAGGAGCTTCAAAATCAACGTCGGTGAACCTCGCGGGCCTGAAGGGCGGGGGGGTTAGAGCCCTTCATGCCGGCCAGTGAGGTAAGAATAAGCGCTTGATCCTGTGGGAAAAATAGCCGCTTATGACATTCACCTTTACGTTTCGGGCAACAGTGCCCGGCAGCTATCTCAGGCCGCGGGCGAGTAGCCCATGCGCCAGCTTGTATCCCGCGCCGCAGCCAGCAAACGCTGTGCTGCCGGGCCGTGTTCATCGGCATGGAAGATCGAAGTCGGGCCGACCACGGTCATCACCGCCGCGATCTGCCCCATGGCATTGAACACCGGCGCAGACAACGCATCCACACCTGGCATCAGCAGGCCGTGCACGTGGTGCAAACCCTGTTCGCGGATCCCAGCCAGCAAACCTTCGTAGGCACTGGCGCTCTGCTGCAGCACCGCCAGTTCGCGGTCACGCAGCTCCACGGTCTCCCGCTCGGGCAGATGGGCGGCAAACACCAGGCCGGTGGAAGAGCTGAGCAGCGGCAGCACCGAGCCGATCTGGGTCACCACCGTGACCGCCCGGACAGCGGGCTCGATGCACACCACGGTGGCGCCCTGATTGCCCCATACCGCGAGGAAGCAACTCTCGTTGAGCTCATCGCGCAGTTGCGACAGCGGTAGCGCCGCCACCTTCAGCACATCGATGCTGCCCAGCGCCGCCAGCCCCACGCGCAACGCCTCGCGCCCCAGACCGTAGTGGTTGGTGGCGGCATCCTGTTCGGCAAAACCGCTGGCGATCAGTGCCTGCAGGTAGCGGTGGACCTTGCTCGCCGGCATCTGCACATGCTCGGCCAGGCGCGACAGCGAGGTGGACGGAGACAGTTCGGCCAAGGCCTTGAGGATATCGGTGCCGACTTCCGCCGAACGGACCTTCTGCTTGCCGTTGTCGGCGGGGGAGTTGGCTTTGGCCATGGATTTCGTGGTTCCGGATTGTTCGAGTCGGGCCTTTATAGCTTGACGCCTTGCCCTGAGCAAATTACGTTATTCGTAATCTGATTACGATAAAAACAATGCAGACCCGCTGCCACTCCAGCAGCCAGCTGCCCGCAACGGCTCGGCAAGAGCCCGGAGGCATCGATGAACCGCGACACGTCCCCCGACCTTCAGTACCTGAGCGGCTTCGGCAACGAATTCGCCAGCGAAGCATTGCCCGGCGCCCTGCCGGTCGGGCAGAACTCGCCACAGAAAGCTCCCTATGGCCTGTATGCCGAGCTGCTGTCGGGCACGGCGTTCACCATGGCCCGCAGCGAACTGCGCCGCACCTGGCTGTACCGCATCCGCCCTTCGGCCCTGCACCCGCGTTTCGAGCGTCTGCAGCGCCAGCCATTGAGCGGCCCGGCTGGCGCGGCCACGCCCAACCGCCTGCGCTGGAGTCCGCAGCCAATCCCCAGTGAGCCAACCGACTTCATCGAAGGCTGGCTGCCGATGGTGGCCAACGCGGCCGCCGAAAAGCCGGCCGGGACCAGTATCTACATCTACCGCGCCAACCGTTCCATGGAGCGGGTGTTCTTCAATGCGGACGGTGAGCTGCTGCTGGTACCGGAGCAGGGTCGCCTGCGCATTGCCAGCGAACTTGGCGTGATGGACGTCGAGCCACTGGAAATCGCCGTGATCCCGCGCGGCATGAAGTTCCGCGTCGAGCTGCTCGATGGCCAGGCCCGCGGCTACATTGCCGAAAACCACGGCGCACCGCTGCGCCTGCCTGACCTGGGGCCGATCGGCAGCAATGGCCTGGCCAACCCACGTGATTTCCTCACCCCGGTGGCACATTACGAAGAGCTGGCGGGCCCGGTGCAACTGGTGCAGAAGTTCCTCGGTGAGCACTGGGCCTGCGAGCTGCAGCACTCGCCGCTGGACGTGGTCGCCTGGCACGGCAGCAACGTGCCCTACAAGTACGACCTGCGCCGCTTCAACACCATTGGCACGGTCAGCTTCGACCACCCGGACCCGTCGATCTTCACCGTGCTGACGTCGCCGACCAGTGTCCACGGCATGGCCAACATGGATTTCGTGATCTTCCCGCCGCGCTGGATGGTGGCCGAGAACACCTTCCGTCCGCCGTGGTTCCACCGCAACCTGATGAACGAGTTCATGGGCCTGATCAGCGGGGCCTACGATGCCAAGGCCGAAGGCTTCCTGCCGGGCGGCGCCTCGCTGCATGGCGTCATGAGTGCCCACGGGCCGGACGCCGAAACCTGCGAGAAGGCCATCGCCGCCGAGCTGGCACCGCACAAGATCGACAACACCATGGCCTTCATGTTCGAGACCAGCCAGGTGCTGCGCCCGAGCCTGCAGGCACTCGACAGCCCGCAATTGCAGGCCGACTACGATAGTTGCTGGGCCACCTTGCCGAGCACCTTCAACCCGAACCGGAGATAACCCATGAACCAGACCGCCATTGCCCGTAGCTGGGTCGAGCACGCCAACGGGCACCGCGACTTCCCGCTGCAGAACCTGCCGCTGGGCATCTTCAGCCGCCCGGGTGAAGCCCAGCGCTGTGGCGTCGCCATCGGCGATGCCATCCTTGACCTGGAAGCCGTGCTGGCCGCGGGCCTGTTCACGGGCCAGGCCAAGGTTGCGGCGCAGGCCACCGTTGGCGGTGCGCTGAACGCCTACTTCGCGCTGGGGCGTGCTACTCGGGTAGCGCTGCGTGAGCGTCTGCTGGAGCTGTTGGGCGAACACGGCGAACATCAGGCCGCGCTCAAGGCTGCGCTGTACCCGGCCAGCGAGTGCCAGCTGCACCTGCCGGCCAAGGTCGGCGACTACACCGACTTCTACGTCGGCATTCAGCACGCCACCAACGTCGGCAAGCTGTTCCGCCCCGACAATCCGTTGCTGCCCAACTACAAGTACGTACCGATCGGCTACCACGGCCGCGCTTCGACCTTGCGCCCATCGGGTACCGAGGTACGTCGCCCTAAAGGCCAGACCCTGCCGGCCGGTCACACCGAGCCGAGCTTCGGCCCCTGCGCGCGGCTGGACTACGAGCTGGAGCTGGGCATCTGGATCGGCCAGGGCAACGACATCGGCCAGGCGATCCCGATTGCCGAGGCCGACCAGCATCTGGCCGGCCTGTGCTTGCTCAACGACTGGTCGGCACGGGATATCCAGGCCTGGGAATACCAGCCACTGGGCCCGTTCCTGTCGAAGAGCTTCATCACTTCCATTTCGCCTTGGGTCGTCACTGCCGAAGCGCTGGAACCATTCCGCTGCGCCCAACCGGCCCGCCCGGATGGCGACCCGCAGCCGTTGCCTTACCTGCTCGACCCGCGTGACCAGGCCAAGGGTGCCTTCGATATCGAACTTGAAGTGTTGCTGCTCACCGAGCGCATGCGCGAGCAGGGCTTGCCGGCTCACCGACTGTCATTGAGCAACACCTTGAACATGTACTGGACCGTGGCCCAGCTGATCGCCCACCACAGCGTCAACGGCTGCCAGCTGCAGCCCGGCGACCTGTTCGGCTCCGGCACCCTGTCCGGTGCCACGCCTGACGCATACGGCAGCCTGCTGGAAAGCACCGTGGGTGGCAAACAACCGGTGGAGCTGGCCAGTGGTGAGGTGCGCAAGTTCCTCGAGGACGGCGACGAGATCATCCTGCGCGCCCGCTGCCAGCGTGAGGGCGTGGCCAGCATCGGCTTCGGCGAATGCCGCGGCAAGATCATCGCAGCCAACTGAGGGCGCCGGCCATGGAGCTGTATACCTATTACCGTTCCACGTCTTCCTACCGGGTGCGCATCGCCCTGGCGCTGAAGGGCCTGGACGTCCAGGCCGTGCCGGTCAACCTGCTCAAGGGCGACCAGCGCGGGAGTGCCTACGTCGCGGTGAATCCGCAAGGTCGTGTGCCAGCCTTGCGCACCGATGACGGTCAACTGTTGGTGCAGTCGCCAGCGATCATCGAGTACCTCGAAGAGGTTCATCCACAGCCGGCACTGTTGCCGGCGGGTGCTGCACTGCGCGCCAAGGTGCGTGGCGTGGCGGCGATCATCGGTTGCGATGTGCACCCGCTGCATAACGTCAGCGTGCTCAACCAGCTGCGCCAGCTGGGCCATGACGAGGCGCAGGTCAATCAGTGGATCGCACACTGGATCGGCCAGGGGCTGGCCGCCGTGGAGCAGCTGATTGGCGATCACGGTTACTGCTTTGGCGATGAGCCGGGGCTGGCGGATGTCTACCTGATTCCGCAGTTGTATGCGGCCGAGCGCTTCAACATCGACCTTGGCGGTTATCCACGAATAGCCCGGGTCGCCGAGCTGGCCAAAGGGCATCCGGCATTCGCCAAGGCGCATCCGTCCTGCCAGGTGGACACGCCAGCTCAGTGAATCGAACGGTTCACCGCCGGTAGCTTGCCGATACGTTCGGACAGCTTCAGGCGCTGGACCGGGTCGTCGGTCAGCAGCAAGGCATGCTCCAGGTCGAAACGTTCGGCCTGGGGGCAGTCCAGCTGCTGATACAGTGTCGCGCGGGTCATGTAGTCGCTGACCTGCGCCGGGCCCAGTTGCATGACCCGTTCGGCGTCGATCAGCGCTTCCAGGTGGTTGTCGTTGCTGATATGCAACTGGCGCAGGTTGCGCGAAAGGCGCTGCAGCATCTGCGTGGCGCTGGCACTGTGCAGGTGTTCGGCAGTCAGCGGCACATGCGGGCCGAACTGGCGCGCCAGCAGCTCGCGGCAATCATTGGGGTACAGGCGCCGGCCGCCACAGGGGTCGAGCAGGTGATCGGCACCCGGAACCCGCAGCAGAAAGTGCCCTGGGAATGCCACGCCCTCCAGCGGTATGGACAGGCGCCGGGCCAGTTCCAGGGTAATGATGGCCAGTGCCAGGGGCTGGCCACGGCGGCGCTGCAGCACCTTGTCCAGCAGTGCTGCTTGCGGGCGTAGCGGGTGGAATTCGTCCTGCTGGAAACCGAGTGCATTGAGCTGGCGCAGCAGTGGCTGGGCCAGTTCGGATAACGGCAGCATCGGCAGGTTGGCACTGATCTGCCCTTGCAGGTGGTGCAGTACGGCAAGGCAGGCCGCAGGCTCGACCTTTCGGTCATGCTCGGCGGCAATCCACAATGCAGCTTCCAGCAGGGCGACCGGCTCGCGTTCCAGGCAGGCCAGGCAGGCTTGACGTGGGTTCATGGGGGCTCTCCACACACGCTTGAGTATTAGCTGCGGCACGTGGATTCGTCCAGTGGTCTGCTGGCAGTGCCAGCATTCGGCGCGTGCCTATACTGGTAGGAGCACCTCGTTGGGGAGCCCGTCGATGTTCGCGCTGATGCAAAGCACCCGTACCCAGTCGCTGCACCTGTTCATTGACCCGCCCACCGGCCTCAAGGCCGTCGTGGCGATTCACAGCGAGGCGCTGGGCCCGGCCATGGGCGGCTGCCGCTACCTGCCCTATGCCGATGACGAGAGCGCCATGACCGACGCCATTCGCCTGGCCCAGGGCATGAGCTACAAGGCGGCGCTGGCGGGGTTGCCGTTGGGGGGCGGCAAGGCGGTGGTCATGCGCAACCCCCATGTGGAAAACCGCGCGGCACTGTTCGAGGCGTTCGGCCGCTTCATCGATACCTTGCAAGGGCGCTTCATCATTGCCGTGGACAGCGGCACCTCGACGCTGGACATGGACTGCATTGCCCAGAGCACACAACATGTGACCAGTACCACGGCCTCCGGTGACCCGTCGCCGCACGCGGCCATGGGCGTGTTCGCTGGCATCCGCGCCACTTCGCAGGCACGCCTGGGCAGCAGCAACCTCGAAGGCCTGCGCATAGCCGTGCAGGGGCTTGGCAATGTCGGCTATGCCCTGGCCGAGCAACTGCATGCGGCGGGCGCAGAGCTGCTGGTCAGCGACCTTGACCCAGGCCGGGTACGCCTGGCGGTGGAACAGTTCAATGCTCACCCAGTGACCAATGACGCCCTGATCAGCACCCCCTGCGATATTTTCGCGCCCTGTGGCATAGGGCCGGTGCTCAATGGCCAGACGGTGATGCAGTTGCGTTGCGCGGCGGTGGCGGGGGCGGCGAACAATCAGCTGACCACGCTGCAGGTGGCTGACCAGCTGGAGGCCCGCGGCATCCTCTATGCCCCCGACTATGTGATCAATGCCGGTGGCCTGATCTACGTGGCGCTCAAGCATCGGGGGGGCGACCTGGGCACCATCACCGCGCACCTGGCGCGGATACCGACGCGGCTGACCGAGGTGTTCGGCCATGCCCAGGCGGAAAAGCGCTCGCCGGCCAGGGTGGCGCAGATGCTGGCCGAACGCTTGCTTTACGGTTGAGGCCGGGCGCCGGTTACGTCAATCATGCATCAGCCATGGGCGCAGATCCCTGAGGTTGGCTACCACGATCTGTTGCGCCTCAGGGCTGGTTGCCACATTGCGCGGGTCGATCTGATAACGCTGCAGTACATACTTCACCAGAGCCCTGCGGCTCGGCACGACGAGCTGACCCTGGGTCATGCCGAAGTCGGCTTCGATGATCGCCTTCTGTGCCTCGTTCAAACGCCCGTCGGGCTCGAAGATCACTGGAATCTCGGCATTCCAGTCTTCGTCCTGCTCGCGGGTGTTGGGTGACTCATCCAGCAGGTCCGGCTGCCCGCGCAAACGGCTGAGCACGAAGTCGCGGTACTGGGCGTTCTTTTCACAGTACGCCCGCACATGCCAGCGCATGCCGGTGTAGACCAGCGTGTGTGGCGCTATGAGGCGCACTTCCACATTCGGTGTGTTCAGTGACACGTATTCGGTTTCCAGGCGCAGGCCTTCACGACAGGCCTTGAGCAGGGGCCGCAGAACCTCCGGCCGAATAGGCCGATCCGGCACCTCCAGCACCTTGGTGTGAGCGTAGGCCAGCGCCAGGCCGTCAATGTGCGGGGCGCGTTCACCGTTCTGATAGAGCAGGTGCAGGTAAGCGCTTGCACTGTCCTCGATGAACTTGGGCTTGAACTGCTTGCTGGGTACATAACCCTTGAGCTGTTTGTCATACGCCAGGTTCTTCGGCGCGTGCTCGGTGATGTAGGTATTGATGTCCTTGGAGGCCTGCTGCCGGCTGATGCCGAAACTCTGCATCAGATGGCCAGTGGTCAGGCGGCCTTCCCACCAGGCGACGGTCTCGATCAGCTTGTAGCGCAGTGCCAGGTCCCAGCGTACCTGCTCGACGGTTTGCTTGCGTTTCATGACCTCTCCTGAGACGGCATGCCTGAGTGGCATACGAGTTCGTGATTATGTGTAAAGTTTAGGGTCATGTCTATCGAGAGGTCTCGTCATTCTATTGACTTCACGCGTTTTCTCGTCGATGCCAGGGCATTTTGCCATCAAGCGCCCTTGCTGCTTGGTCGCCTCCATTTCTGGGTGATGTCAAAAAGCTACTTATCACTCAGGTGACTTGCCTGAAAACCGCTGACCTGCGGCCTTCCAATATGCATGAGTAGTTTACCTGTATAAGTCTACATTCTAGATCTGTCGCCAAACTCTACATATATTTATCCCGTCCTCAGGGCACATCGGCTCACTCAAGGAAAAGGAAATGAGTATGTGGGAAGTGATTGCGACAGGTGCAGTTGTGGTGATGGGCATCATTCTGCTGGTGTTGCTGTATCAGTGCTTGCGGTTGCACGAGCTGTGGAAGATGGGGCTTGCCTGCCAGAAGAGCGCGCGCTGGGCGCAGATCTGGGAAGCAGAGAACCGCGAGTTGCGCTCGGCGCTGCGCGCAGAGCAGGCGCAGATCGAACAGCTGCAGAGGAGGGTGGTGATCTTGCAGGAATTGATCCCGGTACAACCCGGCACCTGCTAGGCATTCTGCATGTGCAGAAAGGGAGGCTTCAGTGGTGGGCGAAGGTGACCGACGCAAGTCCCTTCGCCACGTACCAGAGGTTCGTTATGCGTTCGAAGTACTGCTTACTCGCCGCCTTTTTCCGCTGCATCCAGTTCAGCCAATGCTGCCGCATTGTTCTTGAATGCCGCGGCAAACACCGCCCTGTTCTTGGCCATGAAGATGCTTGCCTCTTCGGCAATGTTTTCATCCAGCCCAGGTACATGTTTCACCAGAACCTGAGTAAGCACCTCGGCCAGTTCCAGCATCTGGTCATGGGCGTCTGCGAGTTTGCGGTCCAAGAACGTGGTCTCCAAATCGCGCGTGCTGCGGTAAAGAATCTCAACAGCCATACGAGGCCTCTCGGTCAGTGGTAGCAGGGCAGCGGTCGTGCGGCTTCTGCTTTGCGGTTCAGTTGCTATCCAGGCAGTCAGGCAGATTGCCGTTACCGAATACTGTATCGATGTACAGTAATGGCAATGCGGCTATTTCGCAACCAGAAATTGTAGCTGTGCTGAAATCGCGTGCCGCCCGTGCCTTGCGGCAATCGGTCGCCTTCCAAGGCAAGGGCCTGGCCCTTTAACTGCATGGCACAAGCGTCACAGGGGTGACGCATCATCCTTCATGTCGTATCGGGGAATCGCACATCGTGGACATCAAATGGGCAGAAAAACTGCGCAAGGGCCTGCACGGCTCGGCAGACTCGCTGGGCAACCTGTGTGTGGAAGCGTTCCACTACCTGGCGCTGTTCGGCATTGGCGCAATTACCGCCTACGCGGCAGTGGTGACCTTCCTGGACATGCTGGGCAAGGGCGGGGTCAGCGTCGATGACATCCTGCTGCTGTTCATCTACCTGGAGCTCGGGGCGATGGTCGGTATCTACTTCAAGACCAACCACATGCCGATCCGCTTCCTGCTGTATGTGGCGATCACCGCGCTGACGCGCCTGCTGATCGGCGATGTGTCGCACCACAAGGCGCCAGACGAAGGGCTGCTGTATGTGTGCGGGGGCATCCTGCTGCTGGCGTTCTCGATCCTGGTGGTGCGCTACGCCTCGTACCGCTACCCCTCGACCAAGGTGCTGGACGCCAATGGCAAGGAAGTGGAAGACGGCAAGTAGGGGCTAGTTATCTGTTGCCAGTGCCTGGCTCAGGCACGGTTGAATCATCGTCGGCGTCGACAGGGGAGTCGCGACACCGGGTCGCGAACCAAGGATGCCAAGCGAGGAATTCACATGAACCTGAACATCGAAGCTGTCCACGCTCACTTGAAGCAAGCATCCGGGCTTGACCCTGATGCGGTGCATGTCACCGAAGTGGCGGATGTCATCGACCTGGAGGTGGTCAGTAGCCGCACGCTGGTCGAAGAGGCGTTGCACTGGCTCAAGCTGGGCGAAGAGCCGACTTATGACCTCGGCCTGTTCGGCCTGTTTCACCAGCCAGGCACGTTTGACGACGCACATCGAGTCGGCACCTGGCGCCTGCCGGACCTGGAGAAGCAGATCGGTAGGCTGTTGCAGCTGGCGTGACCGTCAATTGGCCACGCCAACGGTGCTGAACGAGTGGGCATCCTGATGCGCATCACGGGTCAGGGCGGCCAATACCTGCAGCGGGTTCTGCCCCAGTTCGATGGCCAGGCCCAGGCGGATGCTGTCGATGACCCGCTGCAGGCGTACCGGATCGTTGCGCTGGGCCTGGCTGATCAGGCGCTTGGCAACCACGCCGGCGTCGTCGGAAAGGGTCAGCATGATGCTGCCGTCCAGCCGTTCGATACTCAGGTTGACCCGGTATTCGGGGGCGAAGGCGGCGCTGATCTGTTCGAATGGGTTGTTCATGGTCGGGTTCTGCAATGAATGGCTGCAGAAGTTGACCGGCTGACCCGCAGGTTGGTTCAGACCCATTGATCGGTGCAAACGAAAACGCCCGGCACAGGCCGGGCGTTGTTGTTCAGGGTGCCGATCAGGCGTCGGGGTCGCTCAGTTCCAGTACGCCGCGCTTGCTGCGCAGCTTGCCGTAGAAGTGTTCCAGCGCATTGTTCAGCTTGCTGGCGGCACCGTCGACCGCCTGGTCCAGCGAGGTGGCGGTGTGGGTCACGGAAATCGGCTGATGGCCTTTCGGGCGAGCCTCCAACTGGCAGCGTTTGTCATGCGGGCCGGGCTTGGCGCCGTTCTCGTCGCGCAGATGCACCTCGATGCGGGTGAGGTCGTCATCAAAGCGTTCGAGGGTGGCTTCCAGCGTACTGCGGACCCACTCGTTGAGACGGATGTTGCCTTCGATATGGTTGCTGCTGTTGACCTGGATTTGCATGATTCCAATCCTTATTCAGCTTGCTCGCATGGAGGCGTGCCTAGGCCCTTGAGGGCCTTGGTATTTCTGCGCCTCTTGACTCTAAGGTCAGGCAACGGCGAAGCGATTACAACCCCTTATTGAAAATAAATTTTCTGTTGCAAATTCGCCAAAGGGGGGCTGCTGTGCAGCCCATCGCCGGCAAGCGCGGCTCCCACAGCTCCAGGGTGTTGCCTCAGAATTCCACCGAGGTCTGCACATACAAGGTCCGCGGTTCACCCACGTACTTGCCCTTGTTGTTGTCGTCAAACGACCGCGTGTAGTACTCGCGGTTGAACAGGTTTTTCACTCCCACCGCGAGCTTCAGGTTGGACAGCTGCGGGCCGAAGTCGTAGCCGGCGCGGGTGCTGACCAGCATGTAGCCAGGGATGCGCCCGGTGCTGCCATCGGCGCTTTCAGCGTGGGTGTTGGCGTTGTCGGCGTACTGGCTGCTCTGGAAGCTGCCATCCAGGTTCAGCTGCCAAGGCCCATCGGTGTAACCCACGCCCAGGTTGCCTTTGTGTCGTGACGAGAACGGCACCTGATTGCCCTTGTTCGGCCCATCTTCACGGATGGTCGCGTCAATGAAGGCATAACTGGCGTGCACGTCGAAACCGGCCAGTGCCGGGCTCAGGCCATCGAGCGCATAGCGCACGCTGGTCTCGACGCCTTGGTGGCGGGTCTCGCCACGGGCGATTACCGAATCATTGGTCTGGTTGCTTTCGTACTGGTTGTCGAAGTTGATCAGGAAAACCCCGACTTCGGCCTGCAGGTCGCCGCTGTCGTAGCGGGTCCCGACCTCCCAGGTACGTGCTTTTTCCGGTTTCACTTCGCCGCTGCTGACGCGGTTGGGCATCTGGCTGTACTGCACGCTGCCGAACGAGCCTTCGGTGTTGGCGTACAGGTTCCACTGGTCGGTCAGGTGATACATCACGTTCAGCGCGGGCAGGGCGGTGTTGTAGCTGCCCTGGTAGCGTTCACCGTTGATCTTGTTGCTCTGCGCGGAATCGATCATCTCGTAGCGGATGCCCGGGGTGATGGTCCAGCGGCCGATGTCGATGCGATCGTCCAGGTAGATCGCGTGGGCCTCGGTGCTGCCACGGGTGTCGCGATCGTTGCGGCTGGCGGTGGTCGGCAGGCG
>Ga0207713_1002022_pt1 | contig 15197 bp, 13 predicted proteins | sample KBSS64metaG_FD_184404 | JGI IMG/M metagenome (GOLD analysis project Ga0207713, IMG submission 184404) | Switchgrass rhizosphere microbial communities from Kellogg Biological Station, Michigan, USA - KBS S6-4 metaG (SPAdes) (version 2) | ecosystem: Host-associated > Plants > Roots > Rhizosphere >...
ATTCCTAGGCATTACTCACCCGTCCGCCGCTGAATTCAGGAGCAAGCTCCTGTCATCCGCTCGACTTGCATGTGTTAGGCCTGCCGCCAGCGTTCAATCTGAGCCATGATCAAACTCTTCAGTTCAATACTGCAATCGGGTTTTGAGAAAACCCTATAAACTTGGCTCAGCAATCGTTGGTTAAACCATGATTTCTCGTGGAGTAACTTGCGTTGCTGATAATCTTGCGACTTCAGTCTTACGACACAAGCACCCACACGAATTGCTTGATTCAGTTGTTAAAGAGCGGTTGGTTGTAAGCGTTTCGCTTCAACCGAGGCGCGCATTCTACAGCAGCGTCTCATCTTGTCAAGCGGTTATTTTCAGAAGTTTTCAAAATTTCTTTATCAACTTCAACCACTTGCGCTTCGTTCGACTTGGCGTCTCACGTCAGCGGGAGGCGAATTCTACAGCGTTACAATCTGCTGTCAACCACCTTTTTCACCGCTGTCGATTCGAACATCCGGACCGAAGCACTTCCTCGCTATCCTGAACGTATAACTCGTTGATATTCAAGGAGTTTTCCGTTCCGACTGCGCCGGAAGTGCGGCGAATTATAGAGAGATTCGAGGGGGCGTCAACCCTTAATTTCATTAAATTGTCAGATCGGTCAGAAATGGCCTGAAAAGCAAAAGGGCGGACCTTGCGGCCCGCCCTTTTCAATCAAGCCTTACAAGCTCGGGAAAGCGAACTGCGACGCCTCATGGCTCGCAAGTTGCGGCCAGCGCTGGGTGATCGCCTTGCGACGGGTGTAGAAACGCACGCCATCCGGACCATAGGCATGCAGGTCGCCAAACAGCGAACGCTTCCAGCCGCCGAAGCTGTGGTACGCAACCGGCACCGGCAGCGGTACGTTGACGCCCACCATCCCGACTTCAATTTCATCGCAGAACAGACGCGCCGCTTCACCGTCACGGGTAAAGATGCAGGTGCCGTTGCCGTATTCGTGGTCGTTGATGAGCTGCATCGCCTGCTCAAGGCTATTCACACGAACGATGCACAGCACCGGCCCGAAGATCTCTTCTTTATAGATGCGCATTTCTGGGGTGACCTGATCGAACAGGCAGCCACCCAGGAAGAAGCCGTCTTCGTGACCGGCCACGGTCAGGCCACGGCCATCGACCACCAGCTTGGCACCGCTGCTAACGCCGTCTTCTATATAGCCGCTGACCTTATCGCGGTGTTGACCGGTCACCAGCGGCCCCATGTCCAGGCCACAGGAAGTACCTGCGCCAATCTTAAGCGCCTTGATCTGCGGGACAAGCTTGGCCACCAGTGCATCGGCCACCTGGTCACCCACGCACACGGCAACCGAGATCGCCATGCAACGCTCGCCGCAGGAACCATAAGCGGCGCCCATCAGAGCGCTGACAGCGTTGTCCAGATCAGCATCCGGCATCAGGACAGCGTGGTTCTTCGCGCCGCCGAGGGCCTGTACGCGCTTGCCACGGGCGGTCGCTTCTTTATAGATGTACTCGGCGATAGGGGTCGAGCCGACGAAACTCAGCGCTTTGACTTCCGGCGCCTCGATCAGCGCATCCACGGCAACCTTGTCGCCATGCACTACGTTCAGCACACCTTTGGGCAAGCCGGCTTCTTGCAGTAGCTGGGCGATCAGCAGGGTGGAGCTTGGATCGCGCTCCGATGGTTTCAGGATGAAACAGTTGCCGCACGCAATTGCCAGCGGATACATCCACAATGGGACCATCGCCGGGAAGTTGAACGGTGTGATACCGGCAACCACACCCAGCGGCTGGAAGTCCGACCAGGCATCGATGTTCGGGCCGACATTACGGCTGTACTCGCCCTTGAGGATTTCAGGGGCAGCACTGGCGTACTCGACGTTTTCGATACCGCGCTTGAGTTCACCGGCGGCATCTTCGAGCGTCTTGCCATGCTCTTCGCTGATGAGCTGGGCGATGCGTGCCTCGTTCTGCTCCAGCAATTGCTTGAAGCGAAACATCACCTGGGCCCGCTTGGCAGGTGGCGTGTTGCGCCATGCCGGGAACGCAGCCTTGGCCGAGTCGATGGCTTGCTGGACGGTTTCACGGCTGGCCAGCGAAACCTTGTGAATTGCCTGACCGGTGGACGGGTTGAAAACATCGGCGGTACGGCCGCCGTCGCTGACCAACTCGCCATGAATCAGGTGTGCAATGGTGCTCATGCGTTAACTCCGAGGAAGGTGTGCCCGCAGGCGCAACATGTGCTGCGCCTGGTGATAAGTTGAGGGGGGAATCAGTCGATCTGGTTGAGCGCTTCGCCCACCGCATCGAACATGCGGTCCAGGTCCTGCGGCTTGCTGTTGAACGTTGGGCCGAACTGCAGGGTGTCGCCGCCAAAGCGGACATAGAAACCGGCTTTCCACAGCTTCATCGCAGCTTCGAACGGACGCACGATGGCATCGCCATCACGGGCAGCGATCTGGATCGCACCGGCCAGGCCGTAGTTGCGGATATCGATGACGTTCTTGCTGCCCTTGAGGCCATGCAAGGAATTCTCGAAATGCGGTGCCGTTTCAGCCACTTGCTGCACCAGGTTTTCGCGCTTGAGGATATCCAGCGCCGCCAGGCCTGCCGCGCACGCCACTGGATGGGCCGAGTAGGTGTAGCCATGTGGGAATTCGACCGCGTACTCAGGCGTCGGTTGGTTCATGAAGGTCTGGTAGATCTCGCTGCTGGCAATCACGGCGCCCATCGGGATAGCGCCGTTGGTGACCTGCTTGGCGATACACATCAGGTCAGGGGTAACGCCAAAGCTGTCGGCACCGAACATGGAGCCGGTGCGGCCAAAACCTGTGATGACTTCATCGAAGATCAGCAGGATGTTGTGTTGATCACAGATTTCGCGCAGACGCTTGAGGTAACCCTGCGGCGGAACGATCACGCCTGCAGAACCTGCCATCGGCTCGACAATCACGGCCGCGATGTTGGAGGCGTCATGCAGCTCGATCAACTTGAGCATTTCATCGGCCAGCGCGATACCGCCCTGCTCCGGCATGCCACGGGAATACGCGTTGCTGGCAAGCAGGGTGTGAGGCAGATGATCGACATCCATCAATTGCCCGAACATCTTGCGGTTACCGTTTACGCCGCCAAGGCTTGTGCCCGCGATGTTCACACCGTGATAGCCACGGGCACGACCAATCATCTTCGTCTTGGTTGCCTGGCCTTTCAGACGCCAGTAGGCGCGCACCATCTTCACGGCAGTGTCCGCGCACTCGGAACCGGAGTCGGTGTAGAACACGTGGTTCAGGTTGCCCGGCGTCAGCTCGGTGATTTTTTCAGCCAGCTGGAACGACAGTGGATGCCCGAACTGGAAGGCCGGCGAGTAATCCAGCGTGCCCAATTGCTTGGCGACTGCTTCCTGGATCTCCTTACGGGTATGCCCGGCGCCGCAGGTCCACAGACCAGAAAGGCCATCGTAGATCTTGCGTCCCTTGTCGTCTGTCAGGTAACTGCCCTCAGCCGCCACGATCAGTCGCGGGTCGCGCTGGAAATTGCGGTTCGCGGTGTAGGGCATCCAGTGCGCGTCGAGCTTGAGTTGACTGGCCAGCGACATATCAGACGTTTCGGGCATGTTCATTGGAATAACCTCACAAGGACGTGGGTGGCCTGTCTTCCATTCCATTTGGGGAAGCAGGGCCGGTTGCAGCTAAGTTGCCATGGGCATAAAGTCGCTAAAATCCTGCTTTTATGATCTTTAGTTGGTGGACCACTAAACAATGAGTACACGCCGCCCCGATCCTCTGGCCCAAGTCAGCGACTTCGACATCCGCCTGCTGCGCATTTTTCGAAGCGTCGTGGAATCAGGCGGTTTTTCTGCTGCGGAAAGTGCGCTGGGCATCGGTCGGTCGGCCATTAGCCAGCAGATGAGCGATCTGGAACAACGACTGGGCCTGCGCTTGTGCCAACGTGGCCGAGCGGGCTTTTCCCTGACAGAAGAAGGCCGGGAGGTCTATCAGTCATCGCTGCAGTTGTTGAGCGCACTGGAAAGTTTTCGTACGGAGGTGAACGGCCTGCACCGACACCTGCGCGGTGAACTGAACATCGGCCTGACCGACAACCTGGTTACCCTCCCCCACATGCGCATCACTCACGCACTTTCGCACTTGAAAGAACGCGGTCCGGACGTGCACATCAATATCCGCATGGTCGCGCCCAACGAAGTGGAACAAGGCGTGCTCGATGGCAGCCTGCACGTTGGCGTCGTGCCACAGGCCAACGCCTTGTCGGGCCTTGAATATCAAGCGCTCTACAGCGAGCGCTCGTTGCTGTATTGCGCAGTGGGCCATCCGCTGTTTTACGTTGATGATGGGCAACTCGACGACGGGCGCCTGGCTGAACAGGAAGCGATTGCGCCGACGTTTCGTCTGCCTGCCGACGTTCAAGCCCACTATCAGGCCCTCAAGTGCACCGCCAGTGCGTCGGACCGCGAAGGGATGGCGTTTCTGATTCTCACGGGCCGTTACATTGGCTATCTGCCAGATCACTACGCCAGTTTCTGGGTGCAGCAAGGGCGGCTGCGCGCGCTCAAACCCCAGTCACGCTTCTATGATCTGAGCCTGGTGACCGTGACTCGCAAAGGCCGACGTCCGCATCTGGTGCTCGAAAGTTTCCTGGAGAGTCTGGCTGCGACGCGCTGAACCTATTTGCGCAGCCGACTCTTGTGGGATCGTGCCGGGTGCGTTATCAGTTCACCCCGTCGCAGCCTATGATCCGCCTGGAATCGCACATGACCCTAGAAGTACCCGCCCACAGCGTCAGCAGCAGCAAGCCGGCAAGCCGCATTCGTCAAAAGAACGAAGAAACGATCATGAAAGCCGCCGAGGACGAGTTCGCCCGCCATGGTTTCAAAGGCACCAGCATGAACACGATCGCGCAGAATGCGGGGCTTCCCAAGGCCAACCTGCATTATTACTTCACCAACAAGCTGGGGCTGTATGTCGCGGTACTGAGCAACATCATCGAGCTGTGGGACAGCACCTTCAATAACCTGAGCGTTGAAGACGATCCGGCCCAGGCGCTGACCCAGTACATTCGCGCGAAGATGGAGTTTTCCAGGCGCCAGCCACAGGCTTCGCGAATCTTCGCGATGGAAATCATCAGCGGCGGCGAGTGCCTGAACGAGTATTTCAGCCAGGACTATCGTGAGTGGTTCAAGAGCCGTGCGGCGGTGTTCCAGAGCTGGATCGACGCAGGCAAGATGGACCCGGTGGACCCGGTGCACCTGATTTTCCTGTTGTGGGGCAGCACCCAGCATTACGCCGACTTCGCCACCCAGATCTGCCAGGTCACCGGGCGCACACGCCTGACGCGACAGGACATGGAAGAAGCCGGCAACAATCTGATCCGCATCATCCTCAAGGGCTGTGGCCTCACGCCGCCCCTTTGAATGTTCAAGAACCTTGGCTCATAGCTGGAACCGTCAATGCCCTCTACTCTCGTCGGCCCTTGTGAGTTTCGCGAAGAAATCCGCAAGAGCCGCTTCATCACCCTGGCCGCGCCCATCAACAGCCCGGCCGAGGCCCAGGCGTTCATCGAGCAGAACAACGACCTGAATGCGACCCATAACTGCTGGGCATGGAAGCTCGGCGCCCAGTACCGCAGCACTGACGATGGCGAGCCGGGCGGCACCGCCGGCAGGCCCATACTGGCCGCCATCGAAGCGCAGGATTTTGATCAGGTCGTGGTGCTGGTAATTCGCTGGTATGGCGGGATTCAACTGGGCACCGGCGGCCTGGCTCGTGCCTACGGCGGTGGTGCCAACAAGTGTCTGCAGCAGGCGCCACGCTTGCCGTTGATTGATCGCGTATCCCTGGAGTTCGACTGTTCCTTCAGCGAACTGGCCCTGGTGAAGCTGCGTCTGGCCGAACTCAACGGTCTGGTCGAGCAGGAGAGCTTCACGGCCACGGGCGTCGATCTGGTGGTGGCACTGGGTCCGGAACAGATTGATACCTTTCAACGGCAGCTTTCTGACCTCAGCCGCGGGCGAATCCTGTTGCAACGCCAGACCGGTGCATAACCTGCAAGCATCGCGTGTTTTGTCAGCAAGCACTTTGCCCACATCTACTGTGCATCCGCCTGTGGACAAGCTGAGCACATACAGCCGCAGCCCTTGCTCCATATGGCCTGCAGCAGTTCGATCATTATTTGACCAATTTACTTATCCACCGCAGAAATCCGCCGCAAAACAGGATGTTAGAGTGCCTTATCGCGACTCGGTACTACCGCCATGGCGCTTATACCGCAGGCTGAGGCTTGCGCACATTAACTGTGGAGCAACCTGTGGATAACAGGTGCAAGCTTGTCCACAGGGCCGGGGATATCTCGCCTGCTGACATTTGGTCATTTTTCATACAAATTTCATGAGCTCTATCCAACCGACGGCCCGGCGCTGGTCACATGCCTTTCACGCCGCCGCACAGCCCATTCTTGTGGCAAGCTGGAGGCGACTTCCTGGCACTGCCACATCCACTGTTGCAAGGAGATGCACTCATGGCTTCAAAGAAAACCGCACTCATCATTGGCGCCTCTCGGGGCCTGGGTCTGGGCCTGGTACAACGCCTGAACGAATTGGGGTGGGAAGTGACCGCCACCGTCCGGGATGTAAACAAGGCCGACGACCTTAAAGCCGTTGCCGGCGTCCACATTCAGACCCTGGACATGGACCAGCCAGCATCGCTGGATTCACTTGTCCACAGCCTCAAGGGCCAGGTGTATGACCTGCTGTTCGTCAACGCCGGCATCATGGGTCCCCTGCACAACAATCCAACCGACGCCAACGCCGAAGAACTCGGCCAGTTGTTCCTGACCAATGCCGTCGCGCCCGTGCGCCTGGCCAAGCGTTTCGTCGACCAGATCCGCCCTGGCACCGGCGTCATCGCCTTCATGAGCTCGGTACTGGGCAGCGTCACCATGCCCGATGCGCCCGAAATGGCCCTGTACAAGGCCAGCAAGGCGGCCCTGAATTCCATGACCAACACCTTCGTCACGCAACTGGGCGACAACAAACCCACGGTCCTCTCGATGCACCCCGGCTGGGTCCGCACTGCAATGGGCGGGGAAGGCGCCGACATCGACGTGCAAACCAGCGTGCGCGCGATGGTTGAACAACTGGAACGCTTCGCCGGAAAAGGCGGGCATCACTTCATTAACTACAAGGGTGAGACGATTCCTTGGTAACACCACACTGCTCGGGCGGGCACTTGATCCACACCCCGCCCGCGCCCTAAACTCCCTACCCTCGTCTCGCGGCGCATTCGATGCCGCGGCGACCCTGGATCAGCAGACAGGGCAAAACTGAGCTGGCGACCTGAACCCACTTTCAGAGGAGCCGGCCCATGCCCGCGATCCGTATCTGGTTGAAAAATCCCCTTGCCGTGTTCACTGCCAACGACCTCGATGCTCGAGGCGGGCTGGTGGTCGAAGACGGTGTGATCGTTGAAATGCTGCGCGTCGGGCAAACACCTGCCCAACCTTGTGATCAGGTGTTCGATGCCCGTGAGCATGTGCTGCTGCCTGGCCTGATCAATACCCATCATCATTTTTACCAAACGCTGACTCGGGCCTGGGCGCCGGTGGTCAATCAGCCGTTGTTCCCGTGGCTGAAGACGTTGTACCCGGTATGGGCACGTCTGACCCCGGAAAAACTCGCGCTGGCCAGCAAGGTCGCCCTCACGGAATTGTTGCTCTCGGGCTGCACCACGGCAGCGGATCACCACTACTTGTTTCCGGAAGGACTGGAAAACGCCATCGATGTGCAGGTCCAGAGCGTTCGCGAGCTGGGGATGCGCGCCATGCTGACTCGTGGCTCGATGAGCCTGGGCGAAAAGGATGGCGGCCTGCCGCCGCAGCAGACTGTCCAGCAGGGCCAGGTGATTCTGGAAGACAGCCTGCGTCTGATCGACACCTATCACGAGCGTGGCGACGGCGCGCAGATCCAGATTGCCCTCGCCCCATGCTCACCGTTCTCGGTGACCACCGAAATCATGTCCGAGAGTGCAGCACTGGCCGACAGGCTCGATGTACGCCTGCACACGCACCTGGCTGAAACCCTGGATGAAGAAGACTTCTGCCTGCAACGCTTTGGCCTGCGTACTGTGGATTATCTGGACAGCGTCGGCTGGCTCGGACCTCGTACGTGGCTGGCTCACGGCATTCACTTCAATGAGCAAGAGATTCGGCGTCTGGGCGAGGCTGATACGGGAATCTGCCATTGCCCAAGCTCGAACATGCGCCTGGCTTCAGGCATCTGTCCGACACTGGAATTGACGACCGCTGGGGCGACGATCGGGCTGGGCGTGGATGGCTCGGCGTCCAACGATGCCTCGAACATGATCCTGGAAGCCAGGCAGGCGCTTTATCTGCAGCGCTTGCGCTATGGCGCCGAGAAGATCACCCCGGAACTGACCCTCGGCTGGGCAACTCGTGGTTCGGCGAAGCTGCTGGGCCGTGAGGACATAGGCCAACTGGCGGTCGGCAAGCAGGCCGATCTTGCGTTGTTCAAACTCGATGAGCTGCGCTTCTCGGGCAGCCATGACCCGATTTCGGCGCTGCTGCTGTGCGGCGCCGATCGTGCCGACCGGGTGATGATCGGCGGAAAATGGCGGGTAATCGACGGGCAGGTTGAAGGGCTGGACCTCAAGGGCCTGATTGCAGACCATCGCCAGGCGGCAGCCGAGTTGATCCGCGGCTGATCCAGACGCAGTCCGGCTGCTACGACGATTTGTGTTGCACCGTCCGTAGCAGTACGGCTTGCCGGCGTCGGGGACCTTGAGAACGTCGACGCCGGCAAGCCGGACTGCTACGGGTCGTGAAATACCCAGATTTCGCAAACACCCACCGTCCCGTAGCAGCCGGGCTTGCCCGCGGAAGCGATGTTGGAAGCGCAGACGCCCGTAAGCCGACCTGCTACATCCCCAACAACGACAGCATCACAAACGTTGCGAACAGCACGAAGTGCGTCATGCCTTCGATGGCGTTGGTTTCGCCGTCGTTAAGGTTGATGGCGCTGACCAGCAAGGTGACGAAAATCATCACGGTCTGAACAGGCGTCATTGCCATCTGGAACGGCTGGCCGGTGTAAAGCGCCATCGCCTCCATCACCGGCACGGTCAGAATCACGGTGGACAGCGACGCCCCCAGCGCAATGTTGACTACCGACTGCATCCGGTTGGCCAACGCCGCACGCAACGCCGTGAGGATTTCCGGCGCGGCGGAAATCGCCGCCACCAGAATCGCAGTCATGACCGGCGGTGCGCCGCTGCCTTCAAGGCCCAGGTCGATGGTCTTGGACATGACCTCGGCCAGCGCGCCAATGACCACCACGCCAAACACCAGCGTCGCGATAGAAAACGTCAGGTTCACTGGAGTTTCCGCTTGCTCGGGCTGATCCTTGCGCCGCTTCTTGTCGGGGTAGCTGTAGCTGAAGAAATAACTGTGCGGGCCCACCTGCATGCGCAGAAACAAACCGTACAACAACACCATCGCGCCAATGGTAAATGCCGAGTACACCTTCCATTTGGATTCTGGAATGAACTCCGGCACCACCATCGAGACGGCCATGGCGGTCAGGATCATCACACTGTAGGAGCGCGCAGAGTCATCGTTGTAGGACTGCTCGCCGTGTTTTAGCCCTCCCATCAGCGCCGCAAGCCCCAGGATGCCGTTGATGTCCAGCATCACCGCGGAGTAGATGGTGTCGCGCACCAGCGTCGGCGAGGGCTCGTTGCTCATCATGATCGCAAGGATGACCACCTCGACCAGCACCGCCGACAGCGTCAGGATCATTGTGCCGTAGGGGTCGCCAAACTTTTCCGCCAGCAGCTCGGCATGGTGGGCCACACGCATCGATGCGCAGACGATGAATACCACCAAAGCAACACCGGCGAGCAATGCGATGGTGTGGCCATGACCGAGCAACTGGTGCTCGAAGAGATAGGCCAGGCAGGCGGCGATCACCGCCAGCAGGAGGAATTTTTCTTGCTTGAGAATCGTGCCCATCGTTGCCTTTATGCCTCTGCGACGCGGGTCGCACATCCATGGAGTAGTTGTAGCTCAAGCGGTGAGAGTGCAGTTTGTAATTAAAGGTTTCAAGACCGATGAACCTTCCGGTCAGGTTTTTACCCAGCCGTCGCCCACGAATCTGTAGAATCCCCTCCATTGCACCTGATGAGAAAAGAACATGTACGACTGGCTGAACGCCCTGCCAAAGGCTGAATTGCACCTGCACCTGGAGGGTTCGCTGGAGCCTGAACTGCTGTTCGCCCTGGCTGAGCGCAATAAGATCGCGCTGCCGTGGAACGACGTTGAAACCCTGCGCAAGGCCTACGCCTTCAATAACCTGCAAGAGTTTCTCGACCTTTATTACCAAGGCGCAGACGTCCTGCGCACAGAGCAGGACTTCTACGACCTGACCTGGGCCTATCTCGAACGCTGCAAGGCACAGAACGTGATTCACACCGAGCCGTTCTTCGACCCGCAGACCCACACCGACCGGGGCATCCCCTTCGAAGTGGTACTCAACGGGATTGCCGGCGCGCTCAAAGACGGCAAGGAAAAACTGGGCGTCGGCAGCGGCCTGATCCTGAGCTTCCTGCGTCATCTGAGCGAAGAAGAAGCCGAGAAGACGCTGGATATGGCGCTGCCCTTCCGCGATGCCTTCGTCGCCGTCGGCCTGGACAGCTCGGAAATGGGCCATCCGCCCAGCAAGTTCAAGCGCGTCTTCGACCGCGCCCGCGCTGAAGGCTTCCTGACCGTGGCCCACGCCGGCGAGGAAGGCCCGCCCGAGTACATCTGGGAAGCGCTGGACCTGCTGAAGATCGAGCGGATCGACCACGGCGTGCGCGCCATCGAAGACGAGCGGCTGATGCAGCGCATCATCGATGAGCAGATTCCGCTGACGGTCTGCCCACTGTCGAACACCAAGCTCTGTGTGTTCGACCACATGAGCCAGCACAACATCCTCGACATGCTCGAGCGTGGCGTGAAGGTCACTGTAAACTCGGATGACCCGGCGTACTTCGGTGGCTACGTGACCGAGAACTTCCACGCACTGCACACTCATCTGGGCATGACCCAGGATCAGGCCAGACGCCTGGCGCAGAACAGCCTGGATGCGCGTCTGGTCAAGCCGTGACCTGAGCGTTGAGTCATGGCGGCAGGGCCTGCCAGCGGGAGCCACTCCAGGCCTCCCCGCCGGCAAGCCGTGCTGCTACAGCGCTTGCATTCAGGCAGCGGAGGCGATCTTGTTGATCTCGCGCTGGCCGTTGGAAGACACCTGCAAGGTGGTGGCTTCTTCCGTGGCGCGCAACCACCCCAGTTGCATGAACAGTTGCAGCAATCCCGCCCCCAGCGCACCGCCCAGGTGCGGGCCACGGTCGCTGCATTCGGCGCACTCGCAGACAGTCTCGCGCTGCCTGTGGGCCAGGGCCGGAATGAAAATGCCCCGTTCGGCAAATCTTGATACGCCAATGCTCGTCACTTCCAGACAATGCTCTGACTGCTCGATCCAGCCCGCCCCCAGCATCCGCTGATACAGATCGGTGGCCAGGTCGCCGCCCAGGTGATCGGCGCACACCAGCGCCCGGCGCAGTGGCAAGGGCGGCAGCGGCTGGGCAACGCTGCGGTTGATGATTTCGGCGCTGACCATCGATGCACTGGCCAGCGCCTGCACCGCTGCTGCGACCTCAGGCGCCGCCAGCCTGAAGAAGCGCTTACGACCGCGCGCTTCCTGGCGCAGCAATCCTCCCGAAGCCAGGCGCGCCAGATGCGCACCCACCGATGAGGTAGACAAACCCACGAGCAATGCAATCTCGTCAGCTGCCCGCGATGCGCCGTCCATTAACGCCCACATCATGGCACTGCGTTTGGGATCGGCCAGCAGCGCGGCAATCTGACTGATGCATGGTGCGTGTTCCATGTATTCACTCCCTGTTGAATCATTGGTCTTTTACGATGGCCGGCTCGCCCTTTACAGCAGCCATCATCGTTGCATCGGGCGAACGACAACCTTGATCTGCATCACCTCACGGGAGCTTTCAGCAGAACAAGTGCCGTACTAATACAGATTTAGTTATCTAACCGTGACAGGTCGAGAACCCGATATTGGATCGGATCCATTCTAACGACATAGTATAAGCGCTGGAGGACAGCGGCGGATTGATCCGCATCTGTGGTATCCGGAGTACGGTAGGGCCGCCGTGCGAAACATCAGGCAAAGTCTCCCGATAGACAACCTGCACGCAAACTCGTGATCCGCCGCTGTAAAGGCCGGAATAACAGACCTTTACGGGCATTTACAGGACGCGCCATCGATTGACGATAGGGAAAATTCCTACAGCAAAACCTCCATTATCCCGCAAGAAAAACAGGCAGGGTTTCCCATCGAACGGTGGATTTTTTGACCTGAGAAACTGTCCCGCCTGCCGTGCAACATAGTGCATGTACGAAAGATCTACTGCATGAGTAGTAATAGTCTGCACTTATCCCATTTATTCACGGGTATTAACAATAACCAACAGTGCGCCGTGCGGCACAGCTATTCAATAAACAGAAGCCGGGAGTTCGGCAACGCAGGCGCGTTGCCGGTACAGATCAGATGCGCACGTCAGTGGGCACAACCTGTGCATCGCGCTTGCCTTGGGCGCGTCGGGTAATCATCGCCAGGGTCACGGCCAGTACGCCGCACAGGGTAATGACGGTCGCCATCGGCACAGCCGTGCCATCGTGCAACACGCCTACCAGCGCCGCGGCGCCCGCTGCCACACTGAATTGCAGGCAGCCCAGCAAGGCCGAAGCGCTGCCTGCGCGCTTGCCCTGCCCGGTCATCGCGCAGGCCGAGGCATTGGGAATGATGCAGCCAAGGCTGGCAATGTAGATGAACAGCGGGATAAGCAACGGCCAGAGTTTCTCGGTGTGCACCGATGCAATCGCCAGCAACAGCACAGCGGCGCTCAGGTAGATCCAGACCGCTCGGGACAGCAGCCACGCTGGCCCGAAGCGTCCCACCAGCCGGGCGTTGACTTGCGCCACGAGGATGAAGCCAGCCGCGTTGGTGCCAAACAGCCAGCCGTAATGCTCGGCAGGCACGCCATATAACTTGATGAATACGAAGGGTGATCCTGCGATGTAGGAAAACATCCCGGCGATCGCGATCCCGCCGGTCAAGGCGTGCCCCAGAAAAATCCGGTCACCCAGCAGCGCCCAATATGAGCCCAGCGCGCCGGACAGCGGCGGGCGTGGGTGACCTGCCGGCATGCTTTCGGGCAATCCCGCTGCCACGGCGCATGCGGTAAGGGCACTGAAGAAGGTCAGGCTCAGGAAAATCGACTGCCAGCCGTACACATTGACCAGCAAACCGCCGAGCATCGGGGCCAGGATCGGGGCCAGTCCCATGACCAGCATCAGCTGGGAAAACACCTTCGCGGACTCGATGGGCGAGCATTTGTCACTGACGATCGCCCGCGACAGCACCATTCCCGCACAACCACCCAAGGCCTGAACGAACCGTGCAGCGATCAGCCATTCAAGGTTGGGCGCAAATGCGCAGGCAAGCGATGCCAGCGTGAACAGCCCGACACCAAAGAGCAGCGGAATGCGGCGGCCAAACCGGTCGGCAATGGGACCGTAAGCCAGTTGCCCGATGCTCAAGCCCAGGAAGTAAGAGGCCAAGGTCATCTGGACGTGTTTTTCGTCCGTGCCAAATGCCAGTGCCATTGCCGGAAAACCGGGTAAATAAAAGTCGATGGCCAAAGGGCCAAATGCGCTGAGAGCGCCAAGAATCAGAATCGTTCTAAGGTTCATTGATCTTCCAAAGCAGTTGCGCGCAGCCTGACAGTTTAACAACCTGCCATCTTCTCAGGCCGCCGCGAGGGAAATTACTAAAAGTTTTTTCAGGCTTAGTTACCGTCAGGCGGGAATGCGGAACTAATCGGGCCATACCGGACATCGGCCAATGGATTTCTCACACCGCTTTTACAAATAACTCACAGAGATGCTTCTAGAATTTTTCATATCTGTAGAGGAAATGGATATGAACGCGCGCTGGGTTGTGCTGTGGTGCCTTGTGGTTGTCGCCGGTTGTCAGTCGACCCACGACCAGTTACTGGCCGAAGGTTACCCGCCGGCATTCGCGGATGGTTTTCAGGACGGCTGCGGCAGTGGGCGCCAGTCGGTGGATGTCATGAAGGGCCAGTACAAGAAAGATGTGCCGCGATATTTGCGTGACACGATCTACGCGCAGGGCTGGGGAGATGGTTTCCGCCAGTGCCAGGCGCAGTTGGAGAACCGCAATATTCAGGATCAGGGCCGCGACAGCATCTGGAACGACCGCGACCGAGCCTGGGAGCAACAGAAGACCCAAGATGCAGCCAAGGCGTACCGCTCTCGCTGAACCCCGCGTCGCGTCGGAGCATCCGGCGAAACTTCTGACGTGCCAACATGGCCCAACCTTCATGTACTTAACAGGGAGCACGCCATGAGCCGGGCCTTCGTCAACGAAGACACCGCAGCAGCGCAGGTCAGCCAGCCGGTGGAACGGCACGTCAGTGCGCAGCCCAATTACGTCACCGCCAGCGGTCTTGCCCAGTTGCAGGCCCATGTGGCGTCGTTGCAGGCGCAACACAGCGAGCAGTCGGCACGGGGTGAAAGTGCAGACAAACAGCGGATGGCGGATATCGAGCGGGATCTGCGTTATTTCAATCAGCGCCTTCAGAGTGCGCAGGTCGTGACACCTGCCCATTCCACTGACAAGGTGCAGATCGGCAGTTGGGTGACCTTCGCCGATGAAGCGGACGCTCAGCAACGTGTGCAACTGGTGGGCGAAGATCAGGCGGATGCCGCGAACCAGCTCATCAACTGGGCCTCGCCACTGGGCAAGGCGCTGATCGGCGCGCACGTGGGCGACGAAGTCACCTGGAAGCGCCCCGCGGGGGATCAGGTGATCGAGGTGGTGCAGATTGAGGCGGATGGTTGATTAATCCTGGATGACACACAGCCCCGTAGCAGTCCGGCTTGCCGGCGTCGACGGCCTCATGATGTTCCCCACGACAGGTGGACATCTGTCTAAGCAACCTCAGCCAAATACCTTGCCTCGTATTCCACGGGGCTAAGGTATTTCAGGCTGGAGTGGCTCCTACGACGGTTATAAAACCGTTCGAT
>Ga0207713_1002027_pt1 | contig 15172 bp, 13 predicted proteins | sample KBSS64metaG_FD_184404 | JGI IMG/M metagenome (GOLD analysis project Ga0207713, IMG submission 184404) | Switchgrass rhizosphere microbial communities from Kellogg Biological Station, Michigan, USA - KBS S6-4 metaG (SPAdes) (version 2) | ecosystem: Host-associated > Plants > Roots > Rhizosphere >...
CTTACGCCAGTTCACCTCAGCTATACAGCCTGTTACGCCAGCTTGATGCGCTCAGTGGCGTGGTTAATTCCAGCACCCGTCTGGTGTTACGCACTGATGCCGCACCGTTCCGCCTGCTGGTAGAAGGGCCAAAGCTGGATACAACTCATGAGTGAGCATCAAAAAAATAAACCTGCGGGCCCGTGGACACAGTCGATACACCTCGCCTTTTACGCACTGTATGCACTGACACTGCTGGCAGCAGCATCGTGGTTGTTTTCGAATATTCGCCAGATACCCGCAGACAGCCGCGCCGTGGTACTTCACTTTGGCGCACAGCAGCGAATTGCCGAACCGGGTTTATTGCTCACCTGGCCGAAGCCGATTAACGATGTGGTGATGGTTCCGGCACCTGACCGCGTGATTGAACACCACGTTACGGCGCTATTACGCTCGAATGATGCGCTGCATGCCGATGCTCGTGGCGATAACAGCAGCGATGCACTGGCGGGTTCCGGCTATCTGCTTACTGGAGACTCAGGCGTGGTGCAACTGGATATCAGCGTGTTTTACCGTGTCGTCACGCCAATGGCATATGTATTGCAGGGTGAGCATGTGATTCCGGCTCTCGACCGGCTGGTTGAGCGTGCTGCCGTTGCGGTATGCGCCGCGCGCGATCTGGATACTATTCTTGTCGCCCGCCCGGAAATGGTCAGCGGAGATTTAAATGTCGCCCAGCAACGCGAACGCCTGCGTGCTGATGTTCAACACAACGTTGAGCAAAATTTACAGCGCCTGGCACAATCAGGCAGTGACCTGGGGATCACGCTTGAACGGGTTACTGTGCAATCCACCTTGCCGGAAACCACGGTCACCGCATTCAATGCGGTATTAACTGCCAGCCAGCAAGCGTCACAGGCAATAGCCACCGCCAATACCGACGCCTCTTTAATACGCCAGAAATCCACCCAGCTTGCGGACCAGACTCGCCAGACGGCTCAGGCGCAGGCTCGCGAACGAGTGGCGAAAGCTCAGTCCGACACGGCAATGGTGAATCGCCTGGCTAACAGCCCGCACGACCCAGACTTGTTAGCGCGAGTTTACCGCGAACGCATTGCGGCAATTCTGGCGCAAGCTGAATCCGTCATTACTGTCTCTCCAAAAGATGATGCGAATTTGATTCTGCAAGCTGCTGGGCAAAAGGAACCTTCGAAACCATGAGTACCCATACTGTTAACCCCGGCGGTGCACTGAGCCATCAGGAACAACGGCAGATAACCCGCCAGTTGATACTGGCATTGATCGCCAGCGGCACATTAATCCTTGGTTTGCTATGGCGCGGCCTGGCACCTGATCAAGTTGCGGTGGCCGATATCTTACTGGGTGCTGCATCGCTGATGGTCGGCATTCCGGTATTGCGCCACGCCTTTTACAGCCTGCGTTACCCGAGCTTGCATGGCATTACCGATCAACTGGTTGCTCTGGCGCTGATTGGCTCGTGGGCGATTGGGGATTTGCTCACTGCCGCATTGCTGCCGCTGATTATGATCGTCGGCCATATCCTTGAAGAGCGCAGTATGATTGGTTCGCAAGAAGCGATTGAAGCGCTCAGCAAATTGACCCACAGCCGGGCGCGACGCTTTGATGCAGACGGCAATCTCCATGAAATTGACAACCATGAACTGGTGGCTGGTGACATCGTCGAAGTGCGGGCAGGCGACCGGTTGCCTGCTGACGGGCGTGTACTGGAAGGAACGGCAAGCCTGGATACCGCACCGATCACGGGTGAATCCGTACCGCTGGAAGTAAAACCAGGCATGAACGTTTACGGTGGTGCAATCAATCTTGATGGGCGGTTGCGAATTGAAGTGACGCACATCGGCGAAACCTCAACACTCGGTCGCGTAGTGGCATTGATGCAAAGTGCCGAGCAAGCCAGCCCGCCGATTACCCGTCTGCTTGAACGTCACGCGGCGCGTTATCTGCTGCTGGTTTTATTGATTGCCGCGAGCACTTGGTTTTTGACGCAAAACGACCAGGCCATGTTGGCGGTATTGGTAGCGGCCTGCCCTTGTGCGCTGGTGCTTTCCGCGCCTGCAACTTCTATTGCCGGGCTGACCGTTGCCGCACGTCACGGTATTTTGATTCGCGGCGCGGCCTTCCTCGAAGAATTAGCCGAACTGAATGCGGTGATTATCGATAAAACCGGCACGCTCACACACGGCAAGCTGCAACTTCATGAGCTGATTCCTGAAGCGGGAGAATCACCGGAAGTTCTGTCTGCACTGGCGGCAAGCCTTGGTGCCACGAGTAACCACCCGGTCAGCCGTGCGCTGGTCAATATCGCCCCGCAAAGTGTGTGGCCTGCACTTGAAAATGTGCATGAACACCAGGGTTTGGGTATTTCTGCCACTACAGAGGCGGGCGAGGCTTATCTCGGCCGACATGAGTTATTAAAAACTCAGGTCGCTGATTTACCGGAAGAACCACCACACGACGGGCCGATTGTCGGCCTGGTGCTGGCGGGTCGTTTCCGTGGCTGGATTTTACTGGCCGATAGCTTACGCGACGAAGCTGCCAGTGCAATGGCGGAGCTGCGTGATCTTGGGCTTAACCATCAACTATTACTGACCGGCGACCGCGAAGCCGTGGCACAACGCATCGCGAAGAACGTGGGGATTAACGACGTTATAGCCGGGGCATTACCCGCCGACAAACTCCACCAGGTCAGTGTGCAAATCGACAATGGCTTCAGGCCAATGGTAGTCGGCGATGGGATTAACGATTCCCTGGCAATTAAAGCGGGTGTGGTTGGCGTGGCGATGGGCGCAGGCGGCTCGGATATTGCCATGGCATCAGCGGATATTGTATTAATTGGTGGGGACTTGCGCCGCCTTGGAACCTGTGTGCGCTTAAGCCGCCTGTGCCGTCGCACCTTACAGATGAACGTGCTGATTGGACTGGGTTGGACGATGGTGATTGTCATCGCCGCCGCTTTTGGCTGGTTGGGCGCATCTGGTGCGGTTATTGCTGCGATACTGCATAACCTGAGCACTCTGCTGGTGCTGGGGAATGCTGGGCGTATATTGAGGTTTGAAGAAAAGCTGGGCGGGTGATGATCGAATGAAAAACGAAGCCAGACGCGAGAAACAAGCGGAGTCCAGATTACAGGAACTACGAGATTATTGACCGAGGGTGTCGACAGCGGCACTCCGCAAGTTTGGGTACAGGATATCTTTCTGCAACGGATGAAAAAAAAGGTGCAAAAAAATAAGGATTAATCGGATTTGTAGGGTGGATTAGCGAATAGCGACATCCACCATTTTCGCCCATCCAATGAAGCACTTTACAGCCCAAATTATGCCCTCTGGCAGCCCCATGCACCCTTACGCTATACTACCCGTTGAAATTGCTGGCCCAACCTCCACGGACTGGCAGTCAAAATGTACTAACCCTTAGATTTTCAACTTTCCTTCCGAGGCTCTGGCTCTAAGCCGGATAAACTATGTTAAACAGTATTTTATTAATACTTCTTCTTATTTCCGTCAGTGCATTCTTCTCAATTTCGGAGATCTCACTGGCTGCTTCCCGCAAAATTAAACTCAAGCTGCTGGCTGATGATGGCAACCTTAACGCGCAACGCGTACTGAAAATGCAGGAAAGTCCTGGCATGTTCTTTACCGTGGTGCAGATTGGCCTGAACGCAGTGGCAATTCTCGGTGGTATCGTCGGCGATGCGGCGTTTTCCCCGGCCTTTAAAGTGCTTCTGGAACGTTTCTTCTCGCCAGAAATGGCTGACCAACTGAGTTTTATCACCTCCTTTACCCTGGTCACCAGCTTGTTCATTCTGTTTGCAGACCTCACTCCGAAACGCATCGGTATGATTTCGCCTGAATCTGTTGCATTGCGAATCATCAACCCGATGCGCTTCTGTCTGTTCATCTTCCGTCCGCTGGTGTGGTTCTTTAACGGCCTGGCAAATGTCATTTTCCGTATCTTCAAACTGCCGATGGTGCGTAATGACGACATCACCTCTGATGATGTTTACGCCGTGTTTGAAGCCGGTGCGCTGGCTGGCGTGTTGCGTAAGCAAGAACATGAGCTGATTGAGAACGTATTTGAACTCGAATCGCGCACCGTGCCGTCTTCCATGACGTCGCGTGAAAACGTCATCTGGTTTGATTTGCATGAAGATGAGCAAAGCCTGAAAAACAAAATTGCCGAACACCCACACTCCAAATTCCTGGTGTGTAATGGTGATATCGACCATATCGTCGGCTACGTTGATTCCAAAGAGTTGCTGAACCGTGTGCTGGGCAACCAGAGTATGGCGCTCAACAGCGGTGTGCATCTGCGTAATACGCTGATTGTGCCGGATACCCTGACGCTCTCCGAAGCGCTGGAAAGCTTCAAAACTGCCGGTGAAGACTTTGCAGTTATCATGAACGAATATGCGTTGGTGGTAGGCATCATCACACTGAACGACGTAATGACCACACTGATGGGTGACCTGGTTGGCCAGGGTATGGAAGAGCAAATCGTTGCCCGTGACGAGAACTCATGGCTGGTTGAAGGCGGTACGCCGATTGACGACGTGATGCGTGTGCTGGATATCGACGAGTTCCCACAGTCCGGGAACTACGAAACCATCGGCGGCTTTATGATGTTTATGCTGCGAAAAATCCCGAAACGCACCGATTCGGTGAAGTTCTCCGGGTATAAGTTCGAAGTGGTGGATATCGATAACTACCGCATCGACCAGTTACTGGTAACGCGTATCGACAATAAGCCGACACCGTTGACGCCAAAACTGCCTGATGCAGAAGATCAGAACGCAGCGTAGTTCTCAAAGCTTAGAAACACTAACGGCACCCTCGGGTGCCGTTTTTGGTACTTCTTTTGGACTTACGCCAATTCCGCCTGCATATGTTTTACCTGGCGGTTTACTTCAGACATAACAGATAGATGCTGCTTATCTTTCACTTTTGGGATAAGAATTTTGCCCTTATCAAATTCAAAAGCGCCAACGTCCTTGATGTACAACCGTCCACGGAACAGGATTTTCACGTACTTCGCCACCTGAAGCGGGTTGTACCGTTGGAAAATTTTCATTCTTTTTTTCTCCTGCAGTGTTAACACCCCTGCGGTTCCACATTTGGTCCGACAAAACGAGGCGAAAAATTTGGTGCCTGGAAACTATAGTCCATATACAAACCGACACCTAGTTTGCACAATCTTATTTACGGTTTGATTACAATTTCTCAGAATATTCTTTGCAAATGTAAACAAAACTTAGTCTAAGCCTTCAAATTACAGGGATATGTGCGGTCGTCCGCAAACTGGCATCGTTGTTGCGGGACAGATAGCTATTCAGCACATATGATTAAAACGTCAAAATAAGTGGTCCGATCACCTGCATATAATAAGGAGTCATCATGTCCCTACGTACTACCCTTGCGCTGACCTTGCTGTTGTTACCCCTTGCGGCATCGGCCCATACTTTTGAGAAAAATCAGCGTGTCTCACCTATCGGCATTACGGATAAAGGTGAGTTGATGCTCGATAACGATAAGTTTAGCTATAAAAACTGGAATAGCGCGCAGTTGCCTGGAAAAGTGCGAGTGCTGCAACTTATGGCCGGGCGTACCAGCGCAAAAGAGAAAAATGCCGGGGTAGTTGAAGCAATTAAGGCTGCTAAATTCCCACACGACCGTTACCAGACGACAACCATCGTCAACACCGATGATGCGATTATCGGCACAGGAATGTTTGTGCGTAGCAGCCTTGAGAGCAATAAAACCCAGTACCCATGGTCGCAATTTATCGTTGATAGCACAGGTGTTGCTCAAAAATCCTGGCAACTGGAGACGGGCAGTTCAGCGATTGTGGTGTTGGATAAGGAAGGCCGTGTGCAGTTTGCCAAAGATGGCTCGCTGACACAGGAAGAAGTGCAGCAGGTCATGAGCCTGCTGCAGAAGCTTCTTAGCAACTAGTTATTTAATAGATAGAAACCCGGAAGCCTGGGTTTAAGAATGACTCACGCGGGGTGTAGTCGAGAGGCTTGCCCTGCCAGTCATGAACGTGAGCACCGGCCGCGGCCGCCACAGCATGGCCTGCTGCGGTGTCCCAAATGTTAGTTGGTCCAAAACGTGGATAGAGCTGCGCCTGCCCTTCAGCCACCAGGCAAAATTTCAGCGATGAGCCGATAGAGGTGGTCTGGTGTTCACCCAACTGGTGAAGATATTCTTTCAATTCATCATCGCCATGTGAACGGCTTATCACCACCAGCGGCGGACGGGCATCGCGTACGTGAATTTGGTTACGTACGCCGCCGTTTTCTTCTTTCCAGGCTTTGCCTTCTGCTGCGCTGTACATCACGTTCAGCACTGGCGCATAGACTACGCCCAGCACCGCTTTACCTTTTTCGATAAGCGCGATGTTAACTGTGAATTCCCCGTTACGTTTGAGGAACTCTTTGGTGCCATCCAGCGGGTCCACCAGCCAGTAACGATCCCAGCTCTGACGGGTTTCCCAGGTCTGCGGATCTTCTTCTGAAAGCACCGGAATGTCCGGCGTCAGTGTTTGCAGCCCTTGCAAGATAATGGTGTGAGCTGCGATATCCGCCGCCGTTACAGGTGAGTCATCGGATTTTTGGGTCGCCTCTAGCGGCTTTTGCCCTTCATACACCTGCATGATGGCAGCTCCAGCCTCCCGAGCCAGTTGGCAAATTTTATCTAACATTCTCCACCTCATGTTGTGTCGTGCGATTAACCTGTTGTTTTACTTATATCTCATCACGCCTGGTTGCGCTATCTGTGAACCCATTCCGGTTTACTTCGCCCTTTTTCTGGCACACTTCACATAATTGTAAGCAACAACGTTTATATACATAGCCTTTTGCGGCCTATCTCTAAAAAGGACCTTTAATCATGATCAAGTTTAGCGCAACGATGCTTGCCATGCTGGTTGCTACCGGCGCTCATGCGGCAACCGTTGACCTCCGTATCCTGGAAACCAGCGATCTCCATAGCAATATGATGGATTTCGATTACTACAAAGATACCTCAACGGAAAAATTTGGGCTGGTGCGTACGGCAAGTTTAATCAACGCCGCGCGCGGTGAAACGGTAAACAGCGTACTGGTCGATAACGGAGACCTGATTCAGGGTAGCCCGCTCGGCGATTACATGGCGGCAAAAGGCCTCAAAAAAGGCGATATCCACCCGGTTTATAAGGCGCTGAATACGTTGGATTACGCCGTTGGAAACCTGGGTAACCACGAATTTAACTACGGCCTCGATTACCTGCATATGGCGCTATCAGGGGCCAAATTCCCTTATGTGAACGCCAATATCATTGATGCCAAAACCAATAAACCACTTTTCACGCCTTACGTGATTAAAGAAACCACCGTCAAAGACAAAGACGGCAAAGAGCAGACGCTGCGCATCGGTTATATCGGTTTTGTGCCACCACAAATTATGACGTGGGATAAAACCAATCTGGAAGGCAAAGTGACGGTGCAGGATATTACCGAAACCGCCCGCCATTACGTGCCTGAAATGCGCAAGCAAGGGGCTGATTTAGTGGTGGTTATCGCTCACTCCGGCCTGTCGAGCGACCCATATCATGCGATGGCTGAAAACTCGGTTTATTACCTCAGCGAAGTACCAGGCGTGGATGCAATTCTATTTGGCCACGCGCACGCCGTGTTCCCAGGCAAAGACTTTGCCAATATTAAAGGTGTTGATCTTGAGAAAGGCACGCTGAACGGTATTCCAGCGGTGATGCCTGGTATGTGGGGCGACCATCTGGGCGTGGTTGATTTGGTGTTGAACAACGATAGTGGCGCATGGAAAGTTACTAGCAGCAAAGCACAAGCGCGCCCAATTTATGACAGCGTGGCGAAGAAAGCACTGGTGCCAGAAGATGCCAAACTGGTGGAAGTGCTGAAGCACGATCATGACGCCACGCGCGAGTTCGTCAGCAAGCCAATCGGCAAATCATCAGACAATATGTATAGCTACCTGGCGCTGGTACAGGACGATCCGACGGTGCAGGTGGTGAATAACGCCCAGCTCGCCTACGTTGAAAAATACATTCAGGGCGACCCGGACCTGGCGAACCTGCCAGTACTTTCCGCTGCAGCACCGTTTAAAGTTGGCGGGCGTAAGAATGACCCGGCCAGTTTTGTCGAAGTGGAAAAAGGCCAGCTTACCTTCCGTAACGCCGCAGATTTGTATCTCTACCCGAACACATTGGTGGTGGTGAAAGCTACGGGCAAAGAGGTCAAGGAATGGCTGGAATGTTCCGCCGGGCAGTTTAATCAGATTGATGTAAACAGCACGAAACCCCAGTCGCTGATCAACTGGGACGGTTTCCGCACCTATAACTTTGATGTTATCGACGGCGTGGATTACCAGATTGATGTGTCACAACCGGCGCGTTACGACGGCGAATGCCAGATGGTGAACGCGAAAGCCGAGCGTATCAAAGGGCTGACGTTCAAAGGTAAACCAATCGACCCTAATGCGACTTTCCTGGTTGCAACCAATAACTATCGCGCTTACGGCGGCAAGTTTGCGGGTACAGGCGATAGCCATATTGCTTTCGCGTCACCAGATGAAAACCGCTCGGTTCTGGCGAACTGGATTACAGTAAGCAAAGAGATCCACCCGGCAGCTGATAACAATTGGCGTCTGGCACCAATCCACAGCAATCAGAAATTAGATATTCGCTTTGAAACCTCACCGGGCGACAAAGCGGCAGCCTTTATCAAAGAGAAAGGCCAGTATCCGATGAAGAATGTGGGTAATGACGAGATTGGGTTTGCGATTTATCAGCTGGATTTAGGTAAGTAATTTTCGTTCTTTTGTCGGATGGATTAGCCTTAGCGACATCCACCCGCTTAGTGCTAGCGTTCCGCACGGGACGCTAGCACTCTCGGCAAATTCCCCTCGATCCAATCGGCAAGCCCCGCCACTTTCTCAGCTACTTCACAACCCAACGGCGTCAAACTATATTCCACATGCGGCGGCACAACCGGGTAGGATTTTCGATTTACAAAACCGTCGGCCTCAAGCCATTGCAGCGTTTGCGCGAGCATTTTTTCACTCACCCCTCCCATCTTACGGCGCAGGTCGCTGAACCGATGAGTCCCACCCTGCAAGGCCACCAGAATCAACACGCCCCAGCGGCTGGTGACGTGCTTTAACACATCTCGTGACGGGCACTGCTCGGCAAATAAATTGCCATCGCGCATTTGCTCGGTTAACGACTGCGGGCGGGTTTCAATCTCACTCATTTCATACTTACCTTTTTGTGCGTACTTACTTTAAGTTAGTGCTGGTGATAGTGTGGCACAACTTAACCAGAACACCCACAGGAGATTTACCATGATCGCGATTACCGGAGCTTCCGGCCAACTGGGCCAACTCGTTGTTGAAGAATTACTGAATACCGTTGCGGCTGACCAACTGGTCGCCATCGTGCGTAACCCGGCAAAAATTAAGTCATTTGCTGACCGTGGCGTTCAGGTTCGTGCTGCCAGCTATGAAGATAAAGCGGCCCTCGTGCAGGCACTGACGGGGGTTGAAAAACTGCTGCTGATCTCCTCGAGCGAAGTCGGACAACGTGCTGTTCAGCATCGCAATGTGATTGATGCAGCCAAAGAAGCTGGCGTGAAACTGATTGCCTACACAAGCCTGCTGCATGCTGATTCCTCGCCACTGGGCCTTGCCGATGAACATATCGCCACCGAAGAAATGCTCAAACAATCCGGCATTCCATTCGTACTGCTGCGCAACGGCTGGTATACCGAAAACTATCTCGCCAGCGTACCGCCTGCTCTGCAACACGGAGTATTCATTGGTAGCACTGGCGAAGGCAAAATCGCGGCTGCGGCACGTGCTGATTACGCAGCAGCAGCCGCTAAAGTCATGACTCTGGACAACCAGGCTGGCAAGGTTTACGAACTAGCGGGCGACAACGGCTGGACGCTGTCTGAGCTGACTGCTGAGTTGACCAAACAGAGCGGAAAAACTGTGGTGTATCAGAACTTGTCGGAAGCTGATTTTAAAGCAGCATTGCTCGGTGCTGGCCTGCCAGAAGGGTTAGCCGCAATGCTAGCAAACTCTGACGTTGGCGCATCCAAAGGTGGCCTGTTTGATGATAGCCACCAGCTAAGCGCCCTGATTGGCCGCCCAACAACTCCGCTTGCAGAGAGCATGCGCGCCGCGCTGTAAATGTTAACTTTCCGTTAAAGCTGAAGATCCTATATCCTTAATAATTCGAGTTGCAGGAAGGCGGCAAGAGAGTGAGTCCCGATGAGCTTACTGTAGTAAGTGATTCGGGCGAGCAAACGTAGCCAACGCATCTGCAACTTGAAGTATGAAGGAGATTAGAGTGCAAGGCGTTCCTGAGTTATTCACTGATGAAAAAGACAACGCCCAATTCCGGCATTTACCGCAATTGCCCGGCGTTGAGCTTTATCACGCCCATATTTCGCGTTATGCCTTTGAACCGCACACTCACGAAGCCTTTGGTATCGGCACTGTCACCTGGGGCGCTGAGCGTTTCCGTTATCGCGGTGTTCAGCATGTCGCCGCCACCGATTCGATAGTGCTGATGAACCCGGACGAGCTCCATACCGGCGAAGCAGCAACCGAAGATGGTTGGCAGTACCGCATGATTTACCTCGAACCGGAAATTCTTGAATCAATAACCGGCTCGCGCAACTGGTCGTTTAATGATGTGGTCAAACACGACCCGCAGCGGGCAGGTCGTATTTCACAATTGATTAATGGCTTGTGGAGCGAGAATGACGCACTGGCGCAGCAGGGCCTGTTACTGAATCTTATCGAAACTTTCCAGCCATACGCTCGCCACCTACCGTCCGGGCCGAAAGAGTCCGCACACCGCTTTGAACAAATTCGGGACTATCTGCACGATAACTATATGCAACCGGTGACGCTTGATGAGCTGGCAGCTGTGGTGTCGCTTAGCCCGTATCATTTTCAGCGCATGTTCAAAGCGCACTTTCATGTCACGCCGCATCAAATGCTGATGGCGATTCGCCTGTGGCACGCCAAACGGTTGCTGACCAGCGGCATGCCCGCCGCACAGGTGGCCGCCGCCAGCGGATTAACCGATCAAGCACATTTGACGCGCGCCTTTTCCCAGCGTTATGGCATCACGCCCGTGCGCTACCAGAAACAGGTCGCCCTGCCTTAAAATAGTAAAACCGCAAGCTGGTACAATATTTCCCCCCGCGCCATGCCTACACTCAATCCAAAGCAATAAATGGAAGATGAAGATGTTAACTGGTGTGTTGTACGCCCTGCTGGCAGGGTTGATGTGGGGGCTGATTTTTGTGGGCCCGCTGATTGTGCCGGACTACCCGGCTGCAATGCAGTCGACCGGACGCTATCTGGCGTTGGGGTTGATTGCCCTGCCGTTAGCGTGGTTTGGGCGCAAGCGTCTACGCCAGTTGTGCCGTGAGGACTGGTTTACCGCGCTAAAACTTTCCACCGTCGGCAATCTTATTTATTACGTTTGCCTCGCCAGTGCGATTCAACGCACTGGGGCGCCAATTTCAACCATGATTATCGGCACGCTTCCCGTCGTGATCCCGGTCTTCGCTAACCTACTTTATAGCAAACGCGACGGCAAACTCCCGTGGCACAGACTCGCCCCAGCGTTGGTGATTATCGCTCTGGGTCTGGTGATGGTGAATACCGCTGAATTGCGCACCGGGCAGCTCGATTTTAGCTGGTGGCGATACATCAGCGGCATTGGGCTAGCGTTTATCTCGGTTGCCTGCTGGGCTTGGTATGCACTGCGAAATGCCCGCTGGCTACGTGAAAATCCGGACAAAAATCCGCTGATGTGGGCGACAGCGCAAGGGCTCGCGATCCTGCCATTTTCACTGCTGGGTTACCTTGCCGTATGCCTGTGGATGTCTCGCACCAACACCGACTTCACCCTGCCCTTTGGCCCGCGCCCGGAAGTGTTTTTAACACTGATGTTAGCCATCGCACTGTTCTGTTCATGGCTTGGAGCCTTGTGTTGGAACATCGCCAGTCAACGTTTACCAACCGTGATCGTCGGGCCGCTGATTGTCTTTGAAACCCTGGCAGGTCTGGCGTACACCTTTATGCTGCGCCATAGTTGGCCGCCTCTGCTGACATTGCTGGGGATTGTTTGTCTGGTGATTGGCGTGGTGATGGCCGTGTTGACCAAACCGCAGAAAAGCACGCTCGCTGAAGTGGTTGTCGTGACGGACAAATAGCGCCTTACCTCGAAATAGTCATAGCGCCGACTTAAAGATGCATTTAATATGCATCTTATATTATCGACAACGAGGTATCTGATCATGGCCTTCCGCGACCAACCTTTAGGTGAACTGGCTTTAACCATTCCGCGCGCTTCTGCGCTGTTCCGTAAATTGGATCTCGATTTCTGCTGTGGCGGCAAACAGACGCTTGAGCGCGCCGCAACGCGCAAAGAGTTGGATCTCGATGCGATCGAAGCCGAGCTTGCTGCTCTTGCTGAAGAACCCATTGAGAAAGAGTGGCGCACGGCACCGCTGGCCGAAATCATCGACCATATTCTTGTGCGCTACCACGACCGCCACCGCGAACAACTGCCAGAGCTGATTCTTCAGGCCACCAAAGTTGAGCGCGTGCATGCCGATAAGCCTAACGTACCGAAGGGGCTGGCGAAGTATCTCACCATGCTGCATCAGGAACTCAGCAGCCATATGATGAAAGAAGAACAGATCCTGTTCCCTTTGATCAAGCAAGGCATGGGTTCACGGGCGACTGGCCCAATTAGCGTGATGGAAAGCGAGCATGATGAAGCGGGTGAATTGCTGGAAGTTATTAAGCTCACCACCAATAACGTGACGCCGCCACCGGAAGCCTGCACGACCTGGAAAGCGATGTATAACGGAATTAATGAGCTGATTGACGATCTGATGAATCACATTAGTCTTGAGAATAATGTGCTGTTCCCGCGGGCTCTGGCTGGGGAATAAAGGTTAATCCCCCTCACCATTGGCGAGGGGGATTATGATTACTTGCGCATTTCCGCGATGCGTTTCTTGCCGATAAACATCCAGCACACACCTAACAACACAAACCACAATGGCGACACGATCAGCGCCTGGCGGGTATCAGTTTCCAGCGTCAGCAACACAATCACAAACACGAAGAACGCCATACACATCCAGCACATGAACTTGCCGAGCGGCATTTTGTAGATAGATTTTTCATGCAGATGCGGACGCTGTTTACGGTACACCAGGTACGAGCAAAGAATAATCGTCCAGACGAACATAAACAGAATCGCCGACACGGTGGTTATCATGGTGAACGCCGCAATCACGTTCGGGTTCACGTAAAGCATCACCACGCCACCCAACAGGCAGATACAGGAGAAGGTCAAGCCCTTCGCCGGAACTGCGCGCTTAGAGAGTTTGGCGAATGCTTTCGGTGCCATACCATCTTGTGCCAGGCCAAACAGCATACGGCTGGTTGAGAACACTCCGCTGTTGGCAGAAGAAGCCGCAGAAGTCAGCACCACAAAGTTGATGATACTCGCAGCCGCAGGCAAGCCCACCAGCACGAACAATTCAACGAACGGGCTTTTATCCGCCACCACGGAACGCCATGGCGTTACAGACATAATGACGATCAACGCGAACACGTAGAACATAATGATGCGGATCGGAATCGAGTTGATGGCACGTGGCAGAGATTTTTCCGGGTCTTTGGTTTCGGCAGCCGTTGTACCCACCAGCTCAATACCCACAAACGCAAATACCGCTATCTGGAAGCCTGCGAAGAAACCGCTGATGCCTTTCGGGAACCATCCGCCGTCATTCCACAAGTTGTTGATGGACGCTTCTACACCAGACGGGGAATGGAAGTGGGTCAAAATCATCACCAGGCCGATAACAATCAGCGCAACGATGGCGACAATTTTAATCATCGCAAACCAGAACTCCATTTCGCCGAACATTTTCACCGTGGCGAGGTTCAGGCTCAGCAGCAAGACAATCACGGCGAGCGACGCTACCCAATCCGATAAGCCGGGGAACCAGAACTGCGCGTAGGCGGTTATCGCGACGACGTCCGCCATGCCGGTGACCACCCAGCAAAACCAGTAAGTCCAGCCGGTAAAATACCCCGCCCACGGGCCGAGTAAGTCCGCTGCGAAATCACTAAATGATTTGTATTCGAGGTTTGAAAGCAGCAGTTCACCCATCGCTCGCATCACGAAGAACAGCATAAAGCCGATAATCATATATACGAAGATGATGGATGGGCCCGCGAGGCTAATCGTTTTACCAGAGCCCATAAACAGGCCGGTTCCGATAGCGCCACCGATGGCAATAAGCTGAATATGGCGGTTGGTTAAATTACGCCGCAGAGACTGTTCTGACGGCTCTTCAGCAACGTCAGAAACCTTTATCTGATCTACCATGTTGTATTTTTCCTGTACCTGTCTGTTGTGTTCAGGCTCTACCGGCCTTTATACAAATTAAAATAGTGAGGATGTGATGTTGTTGTTCCGGGGAACTCAAAGATAGTAGGGAAGAATCGGCAGGATGAATACTAAGAAAGAAATTATTTGTTAATTTAATGTTTGTTTTGAGTGCAAAATCACGACTATAAAGTGAGCAACCTCACAAAAACACTTAGGAAGGTAGCGTTTACCAGATAAAATCACGCTGATTTTGTTAACCACCAAATAAAAACCCCGCCGAAGCGGGGTCGTTTGAACGCTTACAGAATTTCCAGCAGTTCAACTTCAAAAACCAGAGTGCTGTACGGAGGAATTGACGCACCAGCGCCACGCTCACCGTAAGCCAGGTTATGAGGAATAGTCAGTTCCCACTTTGAGCCAACTGGCATCAGAGTCAGAGCTTCAATCCAGCCTGCGATAACGCCGCTAACCGGGAATTCAGCTGGTTCGCCACGTTGTACGGAGCTGTCGAACACGGTGCCATCAACCAGTTTGCCGGTGTAATGTACGCGAACGTGATCTTTACGCGCTGGGATTGGGCCAGTACCTTGAGTCAGAACGCGGAATTGCAGACCAGTTTCGGTGCTGTTCACGCCGTCTTTCTTAAGGTTTTCTTCGAGGAATTTCACGCCTTCAACAGCCAGTTCTTTCTGGCGTTCCTGGC
>Ga0207713_1002032_pt1 | contig 15143 bp, 20 predicted proteins | sample KBSS64metaG_FD_184404 | JGI IMG/M metagenome (GOLD analysis project Ga0207713, IMG submission 184404) | Switchgrass rhizosphere microbial communities from Kellogg Biological Station, Michigan, USA - KBS S6-4 metaG (SPAdes) (version 2) | ecosystem: Host-associated > Plants > Roots > Rhizosphere >...
GCGTTCGATCTGACCCAGGGCCGCAGCCAAGGCGCGCTTCTTGTTGTCGTCCATTGAAATCCTCACGTGTTCGACTTGGCCCTGATGGCCGGAATACCTGTATAAGTAGCCAGTATTATTCCACAGGGAAGCGCTTGAGCAAACCCCTGTCGTCGAATTACTCGGTACCGAGCTGTAACAAGCCGTCTAACGCGGCGATCACCGTTTGTCGGCGCACCGCTTCGCGGTCGCCATCGAAGTGGCGACGCTCACTGATCACGTGCTCGCCATCCGCCCAGGCCAGCCACACGGTGCCCACCGGTTTGGCCGGCGAACCTCCATCTGGCCCGGCTACACCGCTGACGGCAACGGCAAAGCGCGCGCCACTGGCAACCTGGGCGCCACGAGCCATGGCTTCGACCACTTCCTGGCTGACCGCGCCTACCTGGCTGAACAGCGGTTCAGGGACGCCAAGCTGGCGGGTCTTCTGCGAATTGGAGTAGGTGACATACCCAGCCTCGAACCAGGCGGAGCTACCGGGTACACGGGTGATGGCTTCTGCGATGCCACCACCGGTGCAGGATTCGGCAGTGGTGACCTGAGCGTTCAAGCGGCGCAAGTGTTCGCCCAGACGGGTGGAGAGAGCGGTGATCGGGTCCATGGGCGGTTCCTTGGCGTGAGGGAGACACCGTAGCATTTGGTTGTACGAAGTGCATGTCCGAGTTTCTGGGTGCTCTTGAGACCGAGCGCCGCCCGCGCGGCTCATCGCGGATGAATCCGCTCCTGCATTTGTTGCAACACCCCCTCAGCGCCGCAACTCCCGCACATAATCCTGACAAGCCCGCAACGCCATCAACCCCCGGTCTCCTTCATCGGTGATGGCGATAATTCGTCCAGCATGCGCCGGCTCAAGTTGGGCGCGTATGGTTGCATGATCCACGCCGCCGGCGCCGGCGGTGGCAGGCACTGCGGTACAGGCGCTGTCGCGTTCGACCAGGACCGACAGGCGCAGGTCGGCAGTAGCAAGGCGATCACGCAGGCGAGCTTGAGCCTGGTGCGCATCGGTAAGCTCCTTGAAATGACGGTTTTCACTTTCCACCAGGCGTTGCTCCAGGGCCTGCCGCTGCTCGCGCTCGGCCAATAGCCGCGCGGCCGTGGCATCGGAATGGGCTTGCGCCTGTTGCGCCAGTTGCCGTTCATAGCGCCAGCCTTGGACCTGCCAGGCCAATGCCACGGACAACAGCAACGAGAACGCACCAAGGCCCAGCAGCCATCGGCTCAACACAACACCTCACGCGCCCGGGCCCAAAGCTTCAAGCGGTCCTCCAGCCCGTTCAAGCCACCATTGATATGACGGGTGATGCGATTGAACTCGCCGCGATCGGCCAGCGCATTGAGCCCGCGCGAATGCCAGAACCACGCCGCCGATTCACACGCCCAGCGCGGCTGTTCGAGCAGTTGCGGCTGAGCCAGCAGGCGCTCGTCACCGAACAGCGCGCGGCTGCAGGCCTGGTAATTGTTGCGCCCGGTGACCTGGATCAAGCCACGGCCACAATACAACTGACCATCACCGTCGGCTTGCGGGGTATTGCCCAGGCGCTGGGCAAGGCTGCCAGTGTCGTAGCGTGCCAGGTAACTTTCATTACCCAACTCCTTAACGTAGCGAAACTGACCTGATTCATGACCCACCTGGGCCAGAAAGGCCGCCACACGCCTGGGGCTGTCGATCTCCCAACGTGGCAGCGTGACATTCAGCGCCGAAAGAAAAACGCCCGCAACAGGGCGGGCGTTGGGGAGGATCTGTAGCAGTTGTGATTCTGTGAGCATGTCGGTTTCCTTCCTTGTGTCCTGGGTATCAGCTGCCTCAAGCCTTTATCGCAGCCCCCCGTCGTGACGCAGCACCTTTGGCCTGCACCTTGCCCGCCTTACCACCATTGCCATGCACCGTGGTACGCCAGCCAGAATGGGTCAACACCTGCTCAACCGAGTCGATCTGGTACTGGCCATCAAGGCCGTCGACAAAACCGTGCAGGTCGATGCTGCGTTCGGCGAACAGGTCGGTACGCCCAGGCAAGTCGAGGTGCACGATGGCGGTCGCGCGGTTGAAGCTGGCCAAGCGAGCTTTGGCCGCCTGCTCGGCGGCCACGCGATTGGGATACAAATGACGGTCGGTATGCACCGGGCGGCCCTCCTCAGCCGCTTCGTCGCTGCCCAATTCGACCGTTTTCAGCGCGCCGCTGGCACTGTCCTGATAGCGGGTACGCACAGCCTTGCGCGCAGCCTTGTCATCCAGGCGAAAATGCCATTCGCTGACGTCGCTGCGGACAATGCTGACCACGTCCAGTGGCTGGCCGCTGGCGCTGTGCCCAGCCTGGCGTGGCAGCACCAGCAACTGGCCGTTGGCGAGCTTGGCGGTGCAGTCGTACTGACGGGCCAGACGGGTGATGAAATTGAAGTCCGATTCGTTGTACTGGTCGACCCGCGGCACCTGGTTTACCACCGGGCAGATGGCCTGCCAGCCGTTGCGCGCGCCGATTTCGGCGACGATGTCTTGCAAAGCTACCGCCTCCCAGCTGCCGCTGCGAATGGTCCTGCCGCTGCCACGCAAGTCGCTGGCCTTGCCGCGTATCACCAAGGTATCCGGCGGGCCGGACAGCTCGACCTCATCCACCGTGTAACGGCCCAACAGGGTCAGCGGTTGCCCGGCATAGCCCAGGTGCAGCTCGATCACCGCGCCTCGGGAGGGCAGCGCAATGGCACCGTCGCGGGCATCGACGCGCAACTCGAAATCATCGGATTCCATGCCGGGCTTGTCGGTGGTGCGCAGCAGCAGCAGGCGGTCGTTGATCAGTGCCGTGATGTCCTGACCATCGGCCTGGATGCGAAATTGCGGTTGCATGGCATCAGCTCCAAAGCTGCACGGTGCTGACCGCAGCCGCTGCCATCTCAGGCAAGCGAATGATCACCCCGCTGCGAAACGGCTGAGGCTCATCGGCCAGGCCTTGATTGGCTTGCAGCACGGCTTCGACACTGCCGTCGAGGTGCCCGTAATAGCGATGGCAGAGGGTGTCGAGCAAGTCGCCCTCAGACGTTTTGCAGATCGTGGCCATAGCTGACGAACTCCAGTGAAAACCCTTGTTTGCGTGGAATGCCACCGGCCAGCAAAGCCCCCTGCTCTTCTTCGATGCTGGTCAGGCACCAGGTGCCGAGGACTTCGCCGTAGCCAGTGGTCAGCGACAGCGGCAGCAGTTGACGGCCGATGCCGCGCAGCGCCTGCAACTGGCCTAGGCCGCCTTTAAAGCCAGGGAAGATCGCCCCCCGAATGCTGATGCGCTCTTCGCCCAGGCTTACCGCCTGCTGCGCGCTGTCGCGGCTCAGCCGCTCCTGACCGGCCCAGCGAAAGCGGGTTTGCCGACGTAAATGGTCGAAAGCAACGGTGTCGAGATTGAAGTAATACGGTGGCGCATTCGCCTTGAGCGGTTGCAGTACCAGCAGATGCGGGAACGGTTTGATCGCCTCTGCCGCAGGTGTCGCCTCGGGCGCGAAACCGAAGGTCGACAGCACGCCGCTGGCGACCGCACGTGCATCGCCGATCACACGGCGGATTGCCGCGCCAGCCTTGCCCAGGTGTTCGTCGAAAGCGACGACCTGATCGCGCACCTTGCGCACCACCTCGACGGTACGGTCGTATTTGCCAATGACATTGTCGACTCGCTGCTTGGCTGAGTCGATGGCGCGCATCGTGCGTTGCAGGCGCTTGCCAATGTCCGGGCCGATCCATGGCAAGGCTTCGAGTTCGGCGGCCGCCTGTTTGGCATGGCCGACCGCCTGACTCATGGGGTCGAGCATGGCGTCGGCACGCCGATGCCCCTCCTCACTCGCCCTGACCAAGGCATGCAGCCCGCTTTGGAGCTGTTCCAGATAAGTCATGAAAAGATCCTCAGGCGTAAATGGGATCGGAAAGCTGGATAGCCGCCTGACGGCTAATCAGCTCTTGAAGCGTGCGTTGCACCATCGCCTCCAGACGCTGCATGACCGCTGGATCATCCAGGTTTCCGTTAACCGTTACCGGCATGTTGGTATTGAAGGTGTAATGGTGGTTTATCGGCTGAGGCTCATTTGCCTGCGAGATGGGCAGGCTGGCAGCCTCTGGCAGTGCCGTGGCGGGCGATGGCATGCGCATGGGCAAAGGTCGATCGTCTGGCGCCTCTTCCAACCTATCGCGTGAGATGGGCCTTAGCAGCGACACAGGCGCCAGCGGTGGCTGCTTGGCAGCTTTTTGCTGAGTCGCAGCTGCGTGTGTCAGCAAGTGCCGGGTGATCCGGGTACCCACCTGCTCATCGACATACTCCGTCTTGGGCAGCGGGGTAAACGAATGCTTGAGCGGGTCCAGCAATGACACCTGGGTTAACGGGGGACGCTCCACTGGCTGTTGTCGCGCCAATTCTGGTGATGACAACAGGCGCTTGCCGGTTTGCGCCCCTAGCTTAAGGTCAACGAATGGCTGGTTCGGAACGGGCGTGACTCGCTGCTTGGCTGGATCGAGGAGCGAAACGACAGGCAATGGCTTACGAACCTCTGGCTTACGATCGTCCCCGACCAGTTGCCGAGCGACCCATCCTCCCACTGCGGTACCGGTCTCATCACCCAACGTTCCACCCACGGTCATGCCAATCGACGGGTTGATGAAGGGCAGGAATCTTTTGACCACTACCGCACCGCCAACAGAGCCGACGAGGCCACCTACAGCACCGCCATAGCCTGCCCACGCTGCCTCTGCCGTCGTGGCGGTCATATAGGTGTGGCCCGCCTTCAGGACCGCTTCCAGTAAGAGATTTTTCCCCTCTTCCTTGAGGACCTCACCGACCGTCTTCCAAGGCGGTGGACGCTTGTCGATGTCTGTCGGTGAAGGGCCTGCATCTGCGCCGAGAGGATAAGGTTCGTTCGCCGCCGGGCTGTTGTTGCCCAACCAGCCCTTCAACCTGCTCCAACCCAGCGCTGAGGAGTCTTTTCCGGCTCCATGAATGCGCGCGACTGAGCCAATACCCATCCCTGGAAGTAGTTCTTGCCCGATCGCGCCCGGCAAGGCTTCAGTGGCTGCCTGGGGCGCAGTAGTCGTTGCCGCGCCAGCCTCGTTTGCTACGTTCGGTTCGGGGTCAGGCGCCAGGCGCTTGCCGAGCGCCGCCCCCGCCTTGTCGCCGAAGAAGCCGCCCACCACCCTGCCATACTCGACATTCTTGCCCGTGTATTTGGTAAAAGCCGCCCCAAGCGCACTTCCGGCAAGCCCCCCAACAGCACCTCCCAGCCCCTCCCCCCAGTCTTGAGCCGTCGAAGCGGTTGCTGCCGTGGTACCCACCTTCAGCAGCGCATCCAGCCGACCGTCAAGCGCTGCTGCATTTGCCGCGCCGAGCATTTGCGATCGGCGTTGTCGGGCACCATGGCCCGGCTCGGTCGAAGGCGTAGTATCGGCACCCAGGGGGTAGTCATCATGCTCGACGGGTAGAGGTCGGGCTCTGGAAGCGGCCCTTGACGAAAGCCGTTCGACAATTGCGCTGGGCTGGACCTTCCTGCTCTGCGGCAAGGTCCCATCGACCCCATCATCGACAGGCTCGTCAATGGGCGATTCGGCTTTCGAAAGCTGAGGCGCTCCCTGCCTCAGCGATCGCACGACGCGCCCAAGTATTCTGTGCTGATGACTGAACACTTGCGCGAGGTTGACCTGATCTTGCTCAGGGTCGGAGCGTGGCTGTTGCGACGCATCCGTTGCAGCGGATCTGTTCGCCATCCTTTCCTTCCTTTCACTCTGTGAGCCACCAGACCATGTCGCTGTACGACATGGCCATGATTTCGCTCGCGGAAAAGTTCAGCTCCTTGGCCAGCCGCCGAGCGGCGGCCTTCTGCCGGGCCGGGTCAAAGTTCGTCGTCCTGGACCAGGCGAAAGTACCCCGCCTGCAGGCGGCTGTAGTCCTTCAGGGCGAGGCCTTCGAGGTCCTTGATACCGACCTCGGCCAGCGACGCGAACAGATTCAGTTCGCGCTGCTCATCGTCACCGCAGCCGCCGGCCTGGGCATTGCGGATATCGCGGACAGTGGGCGCGCGCAGCGTCAGGCTGTCGACCTGCACGCCATTGACCTCGCTGGCGCGGGACAGGCGCACGGTGACGCGCTCGGCGCTCAGGGTCAGCCACTGCGGCTGCTTTTTCGCTTGAGCCATGGTTGCCTCCTTACAGGCCAAGCGCAGCGCGCTGGGCGGCCAGTTGGTCGATGCCGTCGATCACGCGCTTCATGCCCAGTGCGTCGATCTCGTACACCAGGCGCCCGTCGACCTCCAGCTTGTAGTAGCTCAGGCCGACACTGTGCTTGATCTCGGCCTTGTCGCCCGACTTCCAGTCGCCCATGTCGATTTCCTTGAGCGTGCCACGCAGGCTGACCACCACCGGGGTGATCTTACCCTTGAGGCCTTTGAAGGCCCCCCGGAAGGTGCCGTTGAAGCCGCTGCCATCGGCCAGGCCGAAGAACTTCAGCGCTTCACGGCGCACGCCGGTGGTGGTGAAAGCCGCTACCTGCTTCTCCATGCCCAGATCCATTTCGACCGGCATGTCCATGCCGCCGGGGCGGTGTTCTTCCATCTTCAAGGTGAGCTTGGGCAGGGTCAGGCTGGGTACATCGCCCTGGAAGCTGACGCCGTCGACGAACAGGTTCAGGTTGGCCAGGGTTTCGGGAATCATTGCCATGTGGATACGCTCCTTAAGCGGCGGAATCGAGGACTTCGGTGAGCCACTGGTTAGTGACTTCAACGCGGAAATTGGGGTTTTCGGCAGGCGGGACGTCGGTGAAGCGAATGTTCCAATAAACCTTGCCTTGCTCGAGCTGGCTGGCGGTGTTCAGCTCTGGGTCGGCGAACACCTCGAAATTGATGATCGCGCCCTGGTTCTTCAAGTCGCGCATGAAGGCTTGCAGGCCTTCGGTGACGTCCTTGACATAAGTCGCGGTGATCGAGCGGTCGACCGCCCATTTGTGCCCGTAGAGGATCGCGTCCATGACGATGTCCATGGTCCGCACACGGGTGACGAAGGCCCATTTCGGGTCGCTCGACAAGGTGCGGTTGCCCCACAGGCGGAAGCCGTCGTCGCGGATGATGGTGGCGATGTTGGCGTTGTTCAGCAGATTCGCGCGGCAGCTGTCGTCTCCATCGAGGAACTCGACCGGGCGGGTGGTGCCGGTGATGCCGACGAACTCTTTGTTCGACGGCGAGGCCCAGAAGCCATATTCGCTGTCAGTCCAGGCGAACAGGCCGGCGACCCATGCCGAGCTCGGCGCGTCGACGGTGGCCTCTTCGCCGTTGTCCCAGTACTGCACGCCTGGGTCGACCAGGAAAGCGCGCTTGGCGCCGAAATTCTTGGCGTAGTCGATGGCCGCTTCGTCGGTGGTATTAGGGCCATCGATGATAGCGATGCCGCGCAGTTTGTCGGCCAGCGCCACCAATGCGGTGCCGACTGCCTGAGTGACGCTGTGGTGCGGTGCGGCCAGCAGACGCGGCTGGGCGTTGAAACGGCTCTTGCCGTCGAGCAGCGCCTGCAAGCCGGTGCGCTTGCCGTCGGCCTGGACTGCGCCGATGATCGCCGAGGTCTGCTCAGCGGCGTCTTCGAGCTTGGCCACACCACAAGCGACGATGACCGCCTTGGCGCGGGTGTAGATGGCCCGGCAGGCTTTGGTGATCGCTGCGTTTTCGCCGAAGGCGGCGACGGCTTCACGTTCGCTGGTGATCAGCACCAGATCGTTGGCTTTGGCCGATGCGCCAGGGCCTTCGGTGAAAGTGTCGACCAGGCCGATGATCGAGGATGAGGGCAGTGCGATGCTGCGGGCGCCGGTGTCGACGTTGGTGACGGTGACGCCGTGGAAGAATCCAGTCATGTTTACTCCAGATGTGAAAAGGCCCCGCAGTGCGAGGCCAGGTGGTAGAGCGAAAAAGAAACGCCCCGTCAGAGCGGGGCGTTTTAAGTTTGTTCGGCGAGCCAGTCAGGTGCCGGAGGGCGTTGCGTCATATCAGGGAATGCAGCCGACTGAGGCCAGTCGCGCAGCTTCTGGATATATCCCAGCAGCTCTACATATCGCTCAGGGGTGAAAGTAGTGGGCCTGAATAACTCCTGCTCATCGCGGTGGCGGTCACGCGCTGCGCAAGGCGTCACTAACGCGGCGTCGCGCCAGGCACGCTCTGTTGTTGGGTCCGCCTTAAATTCAAAGTCCTTTAAGGAAGGCGGCGAGGACTGCCAATTGATGCTTTTTCCATCACACTCCCCGGTCAGCAGCGCCTGATGAAGCTCATCGCTAATGGGCTCTGCGCCTTCCGGGCTGCTTCCTTCCGGCCAAAACCCTTTTTTTCCTGGAACCACATAGATCGTCATGCTGCGATACCTGTCGCTCAATAGCCGATGGCCGTCCACTGGACAACGCGGCTGTGGTAATTAAAGTTTTCAATCGTCGCCTGCCCCTCGAACCCCACCAAGGTGCCTGGGCCGGCATGCACGGCTTGTTTACATAGGCGATATTCAGAACTGGTGTCATAGTCCACAGCTCCCACGCCGATTGAAGCTATGACATTAAGACAAGCCCCTGGGAACGCAATAGGAAAAGTCACATTCACCGGAGTCGTGTCTACGTACACCGGCAGGATCAAGCGGCCCCACTGTCTTAACATACCGCTTGGTAGAAACTCGTAGCCGATGATGTCTACATTCCTCTTCCAGGGCACTTTCACCGAATCAACGCCGGTTCCATGCATGATCCATACGCCAGAACCGATGTGTATCAAATCGATAGAGGTATCAGCGGGTATCGTACGAACTACGCTGGAAGCTGCGTATCCGCTGCCCTCCTGAAGTTTGTCGTTGCCTTGTGGCGTGATCTGAAGGCGACGAGAGGACCAGTTATGGACCCTGACAACCGCTCCCTGGGCAGCGCCGGTGGTCGCCGAGTTCGGCACGCTGTAAGCCATCTGGGCGTCACCCCAGAAGTGCACCAACCCGCCAATATGCGCAATTGTTCCCGGCAGGGTACCAGCCTGATTTGTTGCCACAAATGTGTTGAATTGCACACCTCTTGAGTGTACGAAATCCGTCGTCGCCAGCGTTGTGTCGGCACTGAATCGAGGGCGAGTTGGCGCGGTTGGAAGCCCATTAAAGGTTGGACTGGCCAACGGCGCCTTCAGCGCCAGGGCGTTGGTCATCGAGGTGGCAAAATTCGGATCGTTGCCCAATGCGGCCGCCAGCTCGTTAAGCGTGTCCAACGCGCCAGGCGCTGACGCAATCAAGGAAGCAATGGCGGTCTGTACAAACGCCGTATTGGCCAACTGATTAGAATTGTTGCCCGCTACCGGCGTGGGTGCCGTTGGCGTACCGGTCAGGGCTGGGCTGGCCAGTGACGCCTTGAGCATCAACGCTTGATCCAGTTGAATCTTGGTGTACACATCGGTAAGACCGTATCCCGCCACGGTTGTAGGGCTGGTTGCAGCAGTTACTCGACCGTAAGCATCCACCACCACGCTGCGATAGGTGCCTGCCACTACGCCAGTGCGTCCAAAAGCCATTTCATATGCCAGGCCAGTAACACCCAGGGAGATCGGAGCATCGGTCACCAATTGCCATGCGCTATCGGCATTAAGGGTGCCGCGCTCGACCAGCACCAACATGCCAGGGGTTACCTTGACGCTTGCATCCGCGTCGGTGCATCGCACCCAGGTGCTTCCAGCTGCCACTTTATACAAACCGTTGTCTTTGGCCGCAGACTGGTTTTTAACCAGTACTCGTGCCCCATCAGGAAGGGCTACACCATCGATTGTCTGCAATCCACTCAAGGTGATATTCGCCGTGGTCGCCGCCAGCACCGAATGCTTGAAATCCTGCCGGGCCAATTCCTCCGTCACCCACTCCCGCGTAGCCAGTACAACGGCCGGGTCGATCTTCAACTGCACATTGCTGGCGCTGCTGACCACCAGGTTCATCCGCACCACCTGGGTACGTCCCGAGCCCTGGCTGAGCAGTGGTTTGTAGGTGGGCGCGCAGTTGGCCACGGCGACCATGTCGCCGTCGGCGTCATAAAGCGCAATTTCGCGAATCCACTTGCCGCCGACATCCGGCGGGATGACCTGCTCGGCGATGATGATCGCGTTGTTCTTGTCGTCCACCTTCAGCTGGTTCAGCGGCGCACGTCGCCATTCGTTGATCAGGCTGGTCTGGGTGGCGTTGGGCGTCGGGTCGGTGCCGTTCGCATCGCCGACGCCCATCTGGGTGATTTTCCACGCCATGCCCAAGGCATCCGCGTTGGCTTGTTTCGCCGCGCCCACGTTGGTGAGGATGGCGTAGAACTGAGAAGTCTGGTCAACCATGTGCAATGTCCAAGGTATCGATTGTATGTTCGCGGCCACCGCGACCGATGGCGCCAATGACCTCGATGTCACGTGGCGCCGGAGGGTAAATGTCCAATTCGTCACCGTCCTGGATCGCGCAGCCGATGTGCAGGGCGCCACGGCTTTCGAGGCTGATCACCAAGCCAGTCAGGTGGCGGCTGACCGGCCGGGCGTCGTCGATCAGCGACGACATTTCCTGGTAGGTGCTTTCGCTGATGCCGGCATCGGAGACGCCGATCTTCAAGGCGAACGTGCCGGCGGGTGCAGGCGGCTTGGCTTGCCACCATTCCTCCACTTCGATCAGATAACCGAACGGCTCCACCACCCGCCGCAGCGCACCGAGCGTGCCTTTATGGGCATGGACGAAGAATGCCGAGCGGATGACTGAGCGCTTGATCAGATCGCTCCAGCTGTCCTCCCAGCGGTCCACCGACCACGCCCAAGCCAGTTGATAAAGCAGGTGCGACGGGCAAGTTTCAGGGTGGTAGAGCTGGCGCAGGCTGACCTTGAGGTCTTCGTCGGCGGCCACTTCGATGGCCCGCTCCAGCGGGGTGTGGTTGAGCGGCAACAGGCTCTGCATGTCAGCCCCCTCGCTTGAGCGAGAAGCCAGTGCACCAGGCGGCCTGGGCCTTGGTCGGGCGAATATCGGTCCAGTCGCCCAGCTCTACCCGGCTGACACCGTCGATATGCAACTGGGCATCGATACCTGAGCGGGATACTTCCACGCCCAGGCGCCGCCGAGGGTTGATCCAGGCTTCAAGCCGGCGCTGGCACTCGGCAAGGATCGCTTCGTATTCAGGGCCGCTTTCAGCCAGGTACACCACGGCATCGATGCGGTACGGCAGCACCACCGCACTGCGAACGTTGAGCCGGTCGGCCACCGGGCGTATATCGTCGTCATTGAGGTAAGCGTCTACCTGGGCGAGTAACGCGGCGCTGGCCGTGCCGTTGCCCTCCAGGCTCAGCACCGTGACATCCACCACGGCCGGCGAAGGGCTTTCGGCGGTCGCGTCAGCCACCTGCCCCGAAGCGTTGCGGGCATGCAGGATGTAACTGTTGCGCGGGCCGGCCGTGGTCAGACCTTCGTAGACCAGCTGGACGCGCTCACGCAGAGCGTCGTCGGATTCCAGCAATGCTGAGGTGGGCGGCACGCTGGCCAGGTCCTCGGGCTGGATCACCAGCCTTTGCACACTGACATTCGCCGCCAACTGATCAAGGTCGCTGCCTTGGGCATACGCCAGCAACAGCGCCTTGGCGGCGTCGTTGACACGGGCGCGGTTGAGTAGCTTGCGGTAGGCACTGACTTCCAGCAGCTTGGTCACCGGGTCGCTTTCGAGGTTGGCCGACCAGCCTTCGCCGAGGTATGCCTGGAAGGTTTCAAGGTCCGCCTGGTAGAGGTTCTCGAAATCGAGATCCTCCAGCAGCTGCGGTGCAGGCAGTTTAGACAGATCGACCTGACTCATATGCTGACCTCCAGCAGAGCGTCATCGCCCAGGTAACGTCCCCTCAAAGACAGACTGACTTGGCCGTCGAGCACGGCGACCACCTTGACCCGCTCCAGGTGCAGGCGCGGTTCCCAGCGGCCCAAGGCCCGCGCGACTTCGGCCTGCACGGCGCTTTTCCAGCCCTCGTTGACCGGCAAGTCGACAAAGCGGCGCAGCTGGCTGCCATATTCAGGACGCATGCGCCGGCTACCCAGCGGTGTGGTCAGGATGTCTTCGATGGATTGGCGTAGATGGGCGATGCCAGCTAAAGGTTTTCCAGTACGGCGGTCCATCCCGATCATGGCGCACCTCCCGCTGTGCCCGCGTCCAGTTGATGGATGTGCATGGCAATCTCCTGAGATGAAAAAGCCCGCAGGTGCGGGCTAGGTTCAATGCTTGTGGTTGGCGGTGTTGCCAGCGGTGTCGATGATCCGCCCGCCGCCATTGATGTCGCCGCTGACCCGCAGCGGTCCGTCGAGGGTGACATTTCCGGTGAGGCTGATTGCGCTAGCCTGCAAGCTGATGGCGCCATCGCTGACCTCCACGGTGCTGGCACCGACCTTGATGCTGGCTATGCCGCTGGGCAGGTGGATGTCGTAACGCCGCGCCTGCCAGTCGTAGGTCAGCGACCCGCCATCCTCGAACTGCCAGACTTCGGCATGCTCGCGCAGGTCTGGCGGATTGCCGGCGTCGCCATAAAGGCCGGGAACGAAGGTGCCCTGGGCAGGCTCGCCACTGGGGCTGAGCAATACCCCCTGCTCGCCTAGGCTGGGAGCCCGCCAATGCCGGGCCTTGCCTGCGGCCAGTGCATGCCAGCGCAGCCAAGCGCTGGTCCAGGCACTGCCATCGGAAACCCGCACGCGGGCAGCGGCAAGGTCGACCGCAACCACACGACAGGGGATCAGCAGGCACGCAAGCATGCGGTCATGCATTGCACTGACGTAACTCATGCAAAGTCCTCAGGTGCTTGGTAGCAGCCTTCGTTGCCCAGACCGATGTCCGGCGCGAAGCCCAGCACCAGGCTGCCTGGCGGCTGGTCTGGCCAAGGCCAGCGCGGCTCACCGAGTATTACCGGCTGGTCCCAGCGCACCGTCCAGGCGTTGCCCTCGAACTGCGCCTGCACATTGCGGCTGGCTTCAACGTAATCCAGCGCCCAATATTGTTGGCGCAACAGGTCCATCAGTTGCGCGGCCAGCAGGCTGCCCTGCAGACGGGCCTCAGGGTTGGCGCTGTCGGCGGTGATATCCGCCTCAAATGTGGCGACCAACACAGAGCGCCCGTCACGCGGCGCTGCATCGGCCGTCATACGCACAATGCCATGGCGCAATGCAGGGCGCGCGGGAGCATCTCCCACAGATGTATAAGCATCGACGAACGCCAGCTCCGGTATTGCCTCACGAATGATTGCGGTTACTGCCGCATGCAACGTGGCTAACTCGCTCATGCATATCCTCCTTATCGCTCGTCGCTTGGGGCGGCGTCGCGCAAGCCCAAGCGCTTGATCGCCCAGCGTTCGTATAGACGCATGGCCACATCGGCCCCGCCCACGGCGGTCAGGCAACCAAAGGCGCTGGCCGCCCAGATCGACAGGCCGCCGGCATACAGCAGCATTACCGTCGAAACGCCACAGACCATGCAGGCCCCTGAGCGCAGCGCCAGCCGCCTGAGCAGTGACCAGCCGGTAGCGCCCGCCTTGTCTGCCCGCCACATTTCGCCGCTGAGGCCGCCCAGCAATGCCAGGACGATTACCAGCCAGAGCGGCATCTCCAGCAACGCTTGTTGCTCGTTCGTCACTGTCCTGTCTCCTGTGTGAAGCCTGTCGGCGTTTGCCTACAGGCTGGGTTGTTGTTGAACTCGGCATTCCAAAAAGCCCGGTTGCCAGGCTTTTCAGTAATGCGTGGTCGAACTGCAGGCCACGACTGGTGACGCCGTGCAGTTCCGCTTCAAATTGATGATTCCGACCGCGGCCACCTGCCCGCCGGATAACTGATCGTGGTGCTTTACGCTGCACACCCGGGCCAGTTGCCAACCCTCTGAACAGTTGAGGCCTGTTCATCGCTGCCTGTGTAACAGCCGGTTTCCGTCCGGCTTGAGATACAGGCTATGCATATATGCATATGCAGTCAATGCATTTGTGAATATTTTTATCTGCGTGATTATGTCGAAATGCATGAAGGGCTTTCGCGACGTGGGCTGTAGGGTTTTTCTGCAGACGAAAAAAAACCCGCCGAAGCGGGTTTGTATGTGCACACGAATTGTCAGCGGGCGTACATCCCCCACCAAAATACATGGCCAAGCAAGCTGATCTGCTCCTCCTGCATCTGCTGGAAGCTGTAGTCTTCATCGGGGTGCTCATCACGGTTGAAGCTGCGCAGGCGAATGCCGGTAGGCAGCCGGTAGACCTGCTTCACCCGCAACTGACCGTTATGGTTGATGGCATAGAGGTCGCCATCGATGATATCGCCGATCGAACACTTGCCCGTGTTGACCCCGACCGTCGCCCCGTCGCGCAGCACCGGCAGCATGCTGTTGCCGCGCACCGTCACGCACTTGGCCTGGTCGAACTGCACGCCATTGTGGCGAAGGCTGCGCTTGCCGAAGCGCAAGCGCGCACGCTCGCTTTCCTCGATGACGAATCTTCCTGATCCTGCTGCCAATTCGACCTCGCGAAGAAAGGGTACTGACACCTCGTCGTCCTCGACAGGCGTTTCATCGTCCCACAGGCTGATGTCGCTTAGGCCCGCATGGCCGTGCGCCGGCAGCGGCGCTTCGCGCGGTGCGCCAAGCTCGGCACGACCACGCAGCTGCTCGGTGCTGACGCCGAAATACTCGGCGATCTTCGACACATGCTTGTCCGAAGGGTCGACGATCTTCTCGCCGAGGATCCGCGACAGGGTAGATTGAGGTACACCCGTGCGCCGGTGCAGCTCTGTCGGAGACAAGCCGTGGCGGTCGAGCAGTTCTCTGAGTACGGTGGCTACGTTGCGTTTTTGCATAAATTGCATAATGCAGGGAGATCAGGCGAAATGCAATGCACAAGGTATGCGCGCATGCCTCATGGTGCCGCCTGCATCCGGTTGAAAAAGCCTGTACCATTGCCGGTTTCAAAATCGCCAACCAGATCACCCGCTGTAAGGCCCTGAATGTCTGATCTTTCCGCACACACCCCGATGATGCAGCAGTACTGGAAGCTGAAAAACCAGCACCCGGACCAGCTGATGTTCTACCGCATGGGCGACTTTTACGAAATCTTCTACGAAGATGCAAAAAAAGCCG
>Ga0207713_1002042_pt1 | contig 15112 bp, 10 predicted proteins | sample KBSS64metaG_FD_184404 | JGI IMG/M metagenome (GOLD analysis project Ga0207713, IMG submission 184404) | Switchgrass rhizosphere microbial communities from Kellogg Biological Station, Michigan, USA - KBS S6-4 metaG (SPAdes) (version 2) | ecosystem: Host-associated > Plants > Roots > Rhizosphere >...
CCGTTCGACATGGGCGTAATGCGTACCTTCCGTATGCCGGTGCAGCTCTGATGCTGGTGGCCAGTCCCTGGCGCAGCGCGGCGCGAACCGACCCGGGCAAGGTGCGGTCGCGCAACGAAGATGCCTTTCTCGACACCCCGCAGCATGGGCTGTGGGTGGTCGCGGACGGCATGGGCGGTCATCAGGGTGGCGACATCGCCAGCCAGTTGATCGTCGCCAGCCTGGCTGAACTGCCGCAGCACGAAGATTTCGACGAACGCCTCAAAGCCATCCGCCAGTGCCTGCACTGGCTGAACCGGCGGCTGGGGCAGGAGTTGACCGTCACCGCCGGGCGTCACGACAGCATCATGGGCAGCACCGTCGTGGCGCTGCTGGTGGACGGCAATCGCGCGGCCTGCATCTGGGCCGGCGACAGCCGTTGCTACATGTGGCGCGGGCAGCGGTTATATCAGCTGTCGAAGGATCACTCGCTGCAGCAACAACTGATCGACGAACAGCAGATGAGCGTCGAACAGGCAGCGGCGCACCCGGCGGCCCAGGCCCTGACCCGGGCGGTCGGCGCGGCGGAACAGTTGACCCTGGATGTGCTGGAACTCGAGGTCTATCCCGGTGATGTGTTCCTGCTGTGCAGCGATGGTTTGTATCAAGGCCTGAGCAGCGATGCCCTCGGCAACGCCCTCAGCCTGGCGGCGCCACACGTGGCGCTGGAACGTCTGTTCGACGGTGCCCTGCGGGGTGCCGCTCGCGACAACCTGACGGCCGTGGTGATCCGCCAATGACTGAAATCGAATCCTCAGTCGATGACTTGCTGATGAGCGAAGAGCAGGCCAACAACCTGACCTATTTCGCTTTTGCAAAGCAGCACAACGCCGAACCCGCGCTGGCGCCGACCAAGGCCAGCGTCGGCGAACTGCCGGATGTTCTGGCAGGCCGCTACCACCTCGAGCGTCTGCTCGGGGCCGGTGGCATGGGAGCGGTTTACCGGGCCCGGGATCTGCTGCACGAGCAGTTCGGCGATCCCGATCCTTACATTGCGCTGAAAATCCTCAGCGAAGAATTTGCCGAGTCGCCGGACGCCAGTGCCTTGCTCTACAGCGAGTTTGCCCTGACCCGACGCCTGCGCCACGACAACGTGCTGCGACCGCACACGTTCGAAGTCGACACCGATTGCCAGCGGGCCTTCATCACCATGGAACTCATGCGTGGCCTGACTCTGGACAAACTGCTCTGCGAGCGGCCGCTGGGCCTGCCGTGGAAAGAACTGCGCGACATCGTGCTGCCGCTGCTTGACGCGCTGGCCTACGCCCACCGTCGCGGCGTGCTGCACGGTGACATGAAACCGAGCAACGTCATGCTCAGCGAAGACGGCGTGCGCCTGTTTGACTTCGGTCTCGGGCAGGCCGAGGAGGGCATCCTGCCCGGCCTGCCGCACCTGAGCCGCGAGCGTTTCAACGCCTGGACCCCGGGCTACGCCGCCCCCGAACTGCTTGAGGGCCAACCGCTGTCGGCCAGCGCGGACGTGTACGGCGTGGCCTGCGTGATCTATGAATTGGCGGGCGGCAAACACCCGTTCCGCCGCTTGCCCTCGACCCAGGCCCGTGACGAACACCTGGAGCGCGAGCTGCAAGCCCCGGCAAATCTACCGACACACTGCTGGCCCGCGCTGCGCACCGCGCTGGCCTTTGACGCGGCAGAGCGCACCATCACTGCCGACCAATTGCGTGACGCCTTGGGCGCCACTTCGTCCTGGCTGCAGCGTTTGCGACTGCGGGCGTAACGGATGACATTCGAACAGGGAGCACTTTATGTTCAACCCAGCTAACGAAACGCACTTCAGCCTGACCGTTGAAGATTATGTAGGCGACCTGCTAGTCCTGTCGTTCACCGGCACCGAAGGCATCAGCCAGCCGTTCCGTTTCGACCTGGAACTGGTCAGCGAAAACCCGGATCTGGACCTGGAAAAGCTCCTGCACAAACAGGCCTTCCTCGCCCTCGATCCGCAAAGCTCGGGCATCCACGGCCAGATCTACCGCGTGGCCCAGGGCGATGCCGGCAAGCGCCTGACCCGCTACAAGGTTTCGCTGGTGCCGCAGCTGCAATACCTGCATCACCGCACCAACCAGCGCATCTACCAGCAGATGTCGGCGCCGAAAATCATCGCGCTGATCCTCGACGAGCACGGCATCAAGGGCAACGCCTACAGCTTCCAGCTCAGCCAGCCGTGCCCGGATCGCGACTACTGCGTGCAGTACGACGAAACCGATCTGCACTTCGTCCAGCGTCTGTGCGAAGAGGAAGGCATTCACTACCACTTCCAGCACAGCAAGAAAGGTCACCTGTTGGTGTTCGGCGATGACCAGACGGTTTTCCCGAATCTCGGCCAACCGACCGCGTATGTGCAGGGCAGCGGCATGGTCGCCGAAGAACCGGTAATCAAAGGCTTCAAACTCCGTCTGGAAACCCGCACCAGCCGCACCACGCGCCGCGACTACGACTTCGAAAAACCGCGCCTGCAAATGGAAGCCGCGTACAAACCGGACGGCGAGAGCACTGAACCGGATCTCGAAGACTACGACTACCCCGGCCGTTTCATCGACCGCGCGCGCGGCAAGTTCCTCAGCCAGCGCGCCCTCGAACGCCATCGCGCCGACTACCGCCAGGCCGAAGGTCGCGGTGACCAGACCAGACTCGTCAGCGGCCACTTCATGGAAATGTCCGACCACCCGCGCAGCGAGTGGAACGACCTGTGGCTGCTCACCGAAATCTTCCACGAAGGCAAACAGCCGCAAGTCCTCGAAGAATCGGTGACCAGCGACACCACCAACTACAAGGACGACTTCCACCAGGGCTACCGCAACCGCTTCCTCGCCACCCCGTGGGACGTGTTCTACCGCCCAGCGCTGGAGCACCCGAAACCCCGCGTGCTCGGCAGCCAGACCGCCATGGTCACCGGCCCCAAAGGCGAAGAAATCCACTGCGACCAGTACGGCCGCATCAAGGTGCAATTCCACTGGGACCGCGAAGGCCTGGCCGACGACAAGACCAGCTGCTGGCTGCGCGTCTCCAGCTCCTGGGCCGGCGACCGCTACGGCGCCATCTCCATCCCGCGCATCGGCATGGAAGTCCTCGTCACCTTCCTCGAAGGCGACCCCGACCAACCCCTCGTCACCGGCTGCCTGTACCACAAGGAAAACCCGGTGCCGTACGCCCTGCCGGCGAACAAAACCCGCAGCGTCTTCAAAACCCTCAGCTCCCCGGGCGGCGGTGGCTACAACGAACTGCGCATCGAAGACAAAAAAGGCGCCGAACAAATCTTCATCCACGCCCAGCGCGACTGGGATGAAAACGTCGAGCACGACCAGAAGATTCGGGTCGGGAATGAACGTCACGACACCGTAGTGAAGAACACCTACACCGAGCTCAAGGCTGAAGAACACCGCACCACGATTTCCGATCGTAAAGTCGAAGCGCGGATGGACGACCACCTGACTATTGGCGAGAGCCAGCATGTGAAGCTGGGGACTGCGCAACTGACCAGTGTCGGAAAAGAGATTCACATCAAGGCTGGGGACAAGATTGTCATTGAGGCGGGGACTGAGCTGACGATTCTCGGCGGTGGCAGTTTCATCAAGCTCGATGGCGGTGGTGTGACGGTGGTTGGGCCGGTGGTGAAGATTAATGCTGGCGGGTCGGCAGGGAGTGGCACCGGGATCGGGATCAAACCGCCGGTGCTGCCGGAGGCGGCGGATAAGGATAAGGCGGGGAGTTTGATGGATCAGGCGTTGTTGAATGCGCCGCCTGAGAAGGTTAAGCCGAAGGCTTTTTTTGTGTTTTCTGAGTGATCGACATGAATGGTTTTTTGAAGAAAAGGCACGGCTTCGCGGTAGCGGCTTTCACCGCCTCGCTGCTGAGCCTGTTTCATGGCAGCGCTTATGCTGATGATTGTCCGTCTGAGGACTTTTCACAGTTCCTGCCGGCGTTCTCTGCGAATGCTGAAACTCAGCAGCGGTTGACTGCGATGACGGTGAAGTCAATGGTTTTGAAACCTACCGGAGAGAGCGGAAACTTTGAGCCGCAAACGAAGGGAGTCAATAGCTCGACATTGGCCTTTCCACTGATGGCACCCATAGCCACAGGCAAGGCAGAAGGTGTCGAAGTCGAAGCGGTTGACGACAGTCATTTCAACGTTGTTGATGCGCGTGCAGGTAACAGCAATATCAAGATCTTTAACTTTTCTCGCCAGGCGTGTTGGGTTCTGGAGGGCGTTGAGGATTGGTCGGTTAGCGACAAAAATCTCGTAGTGGCAAGTACTCCGACCATGAACACATCCGAGAATTTTTGTTATCAGCGCGCTCAAGCCTTCGCTGGGCTAGGTGGGTTGGAGCAGTATCGGCTGACCGGTGAGCTGTTTGTGGCTGCGCTGGAAAACTATGTGTGCGCTGCTGCTTCGGGAGACCCACAAGCAAGTTTAAGTGCTGCGGGCCTGAGTCTATCCGGCATGGCTCCACAGTTGGAAACGGAAAAGGTCGAGGCACTTTTCAAGGCCGCCGCGACAACCCTTGCCGACGGTGCAGCCTCTCTTTCGACTTTCTATTGCTATGGGAACAACCCTGTACCCGAAGGGCCGTGCCAACATCCAGAGCAAGCCGAGAAGGAGCTAATTCGCGCCGCGTCAATGGGTTCGGTCAGCGCGATGAATTACTTGGGTTATTCGTTTGAAGAAGGGAGGCTCGTTACCAAAGACATGTCCAGAGCGCTTGCCTGCTATCGCCTCGCAGCTGACAAGGGTGACGACACCGCTGCCGGAAATCTGAAACGTTTAAACGCGCAAGACGCTGCTTCTACCAAGACCAGCTATTGCTATTAATTTGCAGGATGCAGAAATGACCGAACCACTCGATTTAAGAAACCAGTACACCGGCGGTGATTACGTCTACCTGATGGGAGGTAATGGTACTCAAACCAACGCGGCAGGAAAAAAACTGATCGATTGTTCACATATGGTGAATCTTCTGCTCACTGGCGCGGGCTACCAGATTGAGTATGAGGAGACGAGAGCGATGAATGCTTCCTCTCGCTTTTACACCGTGGTGCCACCGACAGAGGTCAAGAAAGGGGACATTGCTCTTTGGATTGACATCCTTCCTCTTACGGGAGGCAATCGTCGCCTGTTTCATACCGGCATTGTCATGGAATACAACGCAGCGACGGGCCAGGGAAAAATTTTTGGTGCTCAGACCACTAACGGACCCTCGGAAGCGTTCTTTGGCCGGAACCCGCCTGCATACTACTGGCCTGTTCCAACAAAGTTTCTAAGGGCAAAGGAGGAGTATCGGACAGGTGCTAATCCAGCGCCGGCGCCGGCGCCTGCTCCTGTACCGGCAGGCCCTGCCCCATTGATGAACTTTCAATATCCGTTCAGAAAAGCTGACGGCAAACAATTCACTGATGCGGAGGAGGTTTACAAAGCCCTTGAGGCTGAAACTGCCGGCCACTACCTGCTGGGCAGTAACAAGTTCTGGCACGGCGGCATTCACATCAGCAATGCCAGCGCTCCTCAGTGCATTTTGAACGAACCAATTCGGTGTATGGCCGACGGTGAAGTCGTGGCCTACCGACTTAACGAAGATTATCTGGAGTCTACTTTTGGCGAAAATGAGAAAAAACTGAAATATTCCAACTCGTTTTGTTTGGTGCGACATGAGTATAAGTCTGCCCCAAACCCAGAAGAAGGGCCAAATAAGGGCAAGCAAAACAAGCTGAATTTCTACAGCTTGTACATGCATCTTCTGCCCTTCAAGCGTTATCCGCTGACTGAGGAAGAAACTCCGAAGCCTCAAGTGACCATGAAGGTAAGTGACTTCAACGCTTACGACGATTTCCCTGAATCCAGTAGCGTTCAGAACGTTGGCAAGCTCGTTGCAGGGACCAAACTTGAGATATTGGATCAAAAGGACTTAGGCAACGTTACCTACGCGAAAGGAAAAATCCTGTCAGGTAGCGTTAAAAAGAGTGGCCACAAAGTTCGCGAGGCTGGCAAAGAGGTCTGGTTCGCATACTTGAAAGATGGAGAACCCTACAAGAACTCCAAACCCGCGCGTATATGGCTGGCAGACCCGATCCCGGAGCGTTTAAAGCCCAAATATTGGCAAGGTAAGGTGAAGGGAACCGCGTTGAAGAGATTGGATCTTTATCAGGATCCTGTCTCTGCTCAAAATGGGCAGACTGCCGGTGCTAAGATGGGCTCGCTGCAACTCACCCCTCAAAGTACGGTGGAGTTTGAAAGCAAAGAAGTTCTGAATCTCAATGTTTCAGGGACAATTCGTCGAATGGCGAAATGTACCAGCAGCGGCAGCTTGGCTGGGGCGGGGAGCGTTCCTCCCAGCTTCTGGGCGATTGTGGAAAACGACTACGTTGCCTGGGATGTAATCCCGAGTAGTTTCAATTCTGTAGAGCCTGCAAGTACCGGTATCAAGGCGGGAGATCCGATTGGCTATCTGGGATTGACTGAAAATCTCACTGGCGAAGATGCCGGTGTAGCGAGTAAGTATCAAGTACACGTCGAGATATTTACTGCCGAAGCCGATGTAAAAGACTTCCTCAAGAATACGGCTGGGCTGAAGATCGGCAAGCAATACCTGTATCTGCCGGCGGGAGGTGAGCTGAAGAAAAAAGCACCTGCGACGGATAGTACGGTGCTGAAAACGAAACATGCGGTTGATTTGAACAAGGCCCCGGTCATTAAAGTGGGCACCGACGATTACTACGATGTGACCGTCACTGACGATGCTCAGGCCGTCAATGGTCTTGTCAAAAAAGCCGGTGCACAAATCATCACTCAGCATGATTGGGAAAAACTGGGGTTTCAGATCGTCGAAGAAACCAATGCGACAGCGGACGGGTTTCTCGATCCGAAAGACATGCCCGTGTTCTTTCAGGATCTGTTTGCGAAGATCGATAAAGACCAGAGCCGGGACGTCGATCCGACCGAGCTGGCCGAGGCTTTGAAAAACCCAGATACGCGCTCGCAATGGTCCAGGCTGGTGGCCCATCATCCGACTGAGTGGAAAGCGAAAGCAGACGCTCCCAAGTGGAGCCGGCTCGATACAGAGCTTGTGCACGCCCCGAAGACACTGAAGCATGAAAAAGAAAGGATCAGCAGCTATGTGTTTTGGGATGATCTGAAAGAAAAGGCTGCCATGACTTCGGACGTGGTTTGGCATTTTCATTCTATTGAAATGCTGAGTAACTTCATGAGGCGTTCTGAATTTATAGATGTCGAGCGTTTTGTAGCTATGTATGCTGAGCAACATGCTTCGTTTCAGGCTGATGCGCCTCAGCTTTCTGCTACGTCCAAGTCTAATTTGCGTAAGATCGCAGAGAACGTTAATAAGTATCTAGAAAAAACTAAAGAAATTTATACCATTTATGAGTTGTCGTATATGTTCGCTACGGCGCGCCACGAGGCTTATCAATTTATGATTGCTGAGTATTTTAGTGCTGCTCCTGAGTATGGGCCGGTTTCCTATTTCGACAAATATGACCCTGTGCTTGCAGATACCGCAACACGCAGACAAACTGCGGTAGACAACGGTAACACGGTACAAGGGGACGGTTACAAATATCGAGGGCGTGGTCTCGTTCATTTGACTTGGAAGAAAAATTATCAAAAAGCAAAAGATTACTTCGGAATTGATTTTGTCACACATCCCGAGGAGGCTGCAGGGTTTGAGAATTCCGTGCCCATCATGATATGGGGTATGAAGGAAGGTATATTTACTGGGAAAAAACTTGGCGATTACGTTAATAATACTTCTAAGGATTATGAAGGGGCACGGAAGGTTATCAACGGGTCCGACCAGAAGACGCTGATCGCGAGTTATGCCGTTAAGTTCGAAGCGATATTAAAAGCCACATCAATTGCACCGGAGACCAAATAAGCATGAAGATGAAATTGCACGTAGTCATGGCTATCATATATTTCGTGTTAGCAGATGTCGCATTCGCCGATCCGCATGACGTGTATTCAGCCGATGTCGACGCCCGCTCTTTAATCGTGACTTGGTCAGGTGGTAGTAAAACAATCAAGGACGTAATCGGCAGCCAAGGCGAGACAACCAGAGAGCTAGTTGATTTTAACGGGGGGAAGGCCCTCCATTATGAGAACCTGGCGTCGCGTGCTCCTTTCGAAGCGTATTTTACGTTGACTAGGCATGGCGCGGAGGTTTTCATAGACTGCGTTTATACAAACGTTCGGAACGAGCAGAACGGAATCCTAATAAACAAGGCCGTCTGTGGTTTGGAACGCCCGTTAGCTGAAGAGTATGAGGAGGTGGCGTCTGAATTTTCAGATCAGTGGAAGAACCTAACTAATAAGGTTGCTATAACTCCTTTGTTAGCAACACCGCCGGTATCGGTAGAGGTTGAAGAGTCGGTTCTAGATGGGGTTAAGTTGTCCCGGACCTATCATTCTCCGAATGACCTCAAATTCTCACGTCCTGAGAGCGTTGTAAAGAAAGATAAATTCAGCCACTCCTTTGGTGATAGCTACGTATTTTCCGTTTATACTCCCGGGGACTTAATTAACCCGCTCTATCTTGATGTGTCATCTGGAAAGCTTGACAGTGTATTTGTACGATATGATCGGGCTGGTATAGATAAGTTTTTCTGATTAATAGTTCTTGTATCAAAGCAAAGCTAGGATCTGTTTGGGGCACTGCGATTTTGTCTAAATTACGAGGGCATGCAGATTAGTTCCGCCTAATTCAATGCCCACGTTAATTCACTGAATTCTGGTGGGGCAGCCGTGCATATGCGATATAAGAGAAAAGGTGACAGATTTATTTGTGGTGTTGCGCTCAGCGGCTTTGATTTTGGTGCAGCGTTTAAATAGATCTGTTTCGTATGTTTGGATTAAAACAGGTTCTAGTTTGCTGTTGGATTTTTGCGGACATCAAGGGATTATGAGTTTTAGATTTATTCTTGTTGTGGTTTTTCTTTGCTGTCTTCGGTTGTGAAAGCAGAAGGAACTATGATTGCGACCGTGCTTCAGGCGGATTTTTCCAAAGATCCTGAAGTACGGCTGCTCGTGAGGGTTGTAGACATAGGATTTGGGCCAGATGCTCCGTCCATGGCCCTTCGTAAAGAGTGTCTGGCGCGGGTGAAGTCGACCGACCGTCCCGGCCCGGACCCATGTTTTTCGATTGAAATCACCGAGAGCAAAAAGCAACGGTCCATCGTTCGTCAAACGCTGCTGAATGATCCTCAGCGCTCAACCGACCCGATCTATCTGGAAATTGTCTACCAATCTGAAGTCAGTGCGAGCGATCCGACCAATCATTATGGGCGCTCTGCCTCGGCTGAAAATTGAAGAGAACGGTTTCTACAATTGGAACAACGAAACCAAGCAGGCGTTGGCGGACGTTGTGTGGCCAACTGCGTCGAGTGGGGCGCTTGATCTGGTTATGACGGATACGGATGCACTGCTCAACCTCGTTTACCGGGAGCGCATGGAACGGTTGGACGAAAATGCACGGAAAGGCCTGAGGGAAACCCAAAGGGCCTGGATGAAATTTCGTGATGCGGAGTGTCTGCCTGAGCCGAAATCGTCTAAATCGGTTTTCGGGGAGTGGTCAAATTCCTGCTTGATCCGTGCGACGATAGAGAGAGCCCGTCAATTGGCTATGGCTCCGGACAATCGCAAACAGTGAACTAAAGCATTTGATCAGCAGGTTTATGGAGTGGGTGAGTCTTGAAAGGATTTTCGCTGTTTTCAGTTTTGTGTTTTTCATGTTGTGCATTTGCAGGTAATGCACGAGGGCCGGTCGTCGATATATATAAAGCCAATGTTGCTCAAGTTTCCGGAAAACTGGTCCGTTATTACCAAACGTTCGATAGCCCCTGCGTCAATATTCAGATTCTCAAGCCTGGGGGACAAGGAGCAGCGAGCGACTCGATGGAGTTCTGCGACATTGAAGGGAAGAACTTTAACAATGGCTTCACCGATGTTTCATTGGATAGGGCCACGTTTTCCGACACCGAATTGCAGTTGACCTTCAAGCTGATGTCGTTGGTCGGAGTGAATGAAACTACCGAATTATGCAAATTCCGAGTTGATGTTGAACATCTCGCAGAACCTGAATGTACGGCGCAGTAAGGGTCGTGCATTGCATATCGGTCAGCCATGCCATCGGAGATTCAGAGTGAAAGTCGCTCCCCTGTTGTTCCTGGCGTTGACGTGGGCGTTGTCCGCAAGCGCAGCGCCAGCCGGTGTCAGTACAAGCCATACAATGCCCACCGCGATGGTCGCTGCACTCACGAAGGAAAACCAAATGCCTGCCGATAGTTTTCGCGCCATTGCAGATGGCGTGGTGAACTGGAGCGGTGGAACGATGGCTGCCGTGGTGATTGAAGATCCGAATGGCATTTGCGCGATTTACAGGTATCAAGACGGCCGGTTGGATCTGCCTTTTGACGGCGTGCCCTGTAAGTTTCTGGGGCCACCCACGCTGATGTCGGACAGAAAAACTGCTTTGCCCGATGTCGTGTTCGCCGTCGAGTTGTTCGTCCCTAACCGGGGCGGGATGGCCAATCACAAGGTCGCGTTTTATTACGATGCCGAAAAGAACGCTTATTGCGAGAGTCAGTCGCTTGCGAGTTGGTATCTGTCGGGAAATCGGGCGCTAGCTCCTGATCTTCAGGATGGGCAGTGTGTAGCGGGATCGGAATAGGCCGGGCCCCAAAAAACGTAAAGCTTTGCTCAGCACCTATTGGGAAATGAACATAGCCAAGCAATGCGTCACCCGGTTCGCCAAACGCAAAGCCTGAATGACTCAAGGAAGAACACAGTGAAACGTTTTGTTTTTACCCTGCTGGCCGTGCTGCTGCCTGTTTCAGCAGTGTACGCGCAGGATGACTGCAGCCAAGTCACCTCAAGCCCGGAAATGGTGCTCTGCTCGGAGGCGGCGAAGAAGGCTGCCGATACGCAGTTGAACCTCAGCTATAAGCAATTGATGGCGCGGCTTGAATCTGATTATCGAGCGGATCCGGCATTGGGCGCGGAGTACGCCGCGAAGGTTAAAGAGTCGCAACGTGCATGGCTGAAATTGCGCGATGCGAACTGCCCGTTGGAGGCATTCGAGATCGAGACGGGGATGCCGGCGCATGTGTTCGCGGTCAACTCGTGCATCGCCAGAATGAGTCGCGAGCGCTCGGCGTATCTGGACAAGATCGCGCCTGGACAACCTGAGCAGTCATCCGATAAAAGCGTTGCGTGCCCATCCGACGACTTCATGCCGTTCCTTGCGGCATTTTCTGCCGATGGCCGATCACAGCGCAGATTTACGGCGATGACAGTCAAATCGCTCGCGTTGAAACCGACAGCCGAAGCCGGTCATTTCGAACCGATCGTTACGGGTGTGAAGGGGGCCGAGTTGGGCTATCCGTTAATGGCACCCATCCCCTCCCGCAAGATTCTGGGAGTCAAGATACAAGAGCTCGACGATAGCCATTCCATCGTTGTGGATAAGCGCGCAGGTTGGAGCCACGTCAAAGTCTTCAACTTTTCGCGGCAGGCCTGTTGGGTGCTTGAAGGCGTTGAAGACTGGTCGATCAGTGATAAAGATCTGGTCGTTGCGAGCAAACCCAAGCTGAGTAAGGAAGAGAGTTTCTGTTACCAACGTGCCGAGGCGTTCGAAGCATTGGGGGCTCCGGAAGATCAACCGCTCACGGTGGAGTTGTATGAAGCCACGTTGGAAAACCTGTTGTGCGCAGCGCGCTCTGGAGACCCACTTGTCAGTTACAAAGCGGCCATTCTGAGTCTCTCGGGTATGGCGCCGCAGGTGCCGACGGACACGCTGGAGTCTTTGTTCAAAGCAGCAGCCACTACGTTGCCCAACGGTGCGATGGGGCTTTCCGAGTTTTACTGTGACGGCAACGAGCTCACCTTCGACGGGCCCTGCAAAAATCCCGCGCTCGCAGAGCAAGCGCTGATCGGCGCTGTGAAAATGGGTAATGCCGTCGCGATCAGCAAGTTGGGATCGACCTTTGCGAGCGGCGAGTGGGGTACCAAAGACCCCTCCCGAGCCATGGCCTGCTATCAATTGGCTCTCGCCCAGGGTTACGAAGGGGCGAACTTCGGTCTGGAACATCTGAAGAAAAATTCCACCACTGAAATCAAACCCAGTTATTGCCTCTGACTGCCCCCGAAGCCGGACGGTTTTCCTTTAAACTCCCCGCCCTCAAGGAATACGCTCAGGACACGGAATGCCAGCCCCCTCTTTCTCTCTTCGCCCCGTGATGGTGCTTTGGCTGTACGCCGCGGCAATCGTGCATGTGCTCGCCGGTCTCACGCTGACCTGGGCCGGTCATTCCGGATTACTCGACGGCTATTTGCACACCCTCGAACTCGCGTTCTGGGGCGCCGATGCGGTCCCTGCCGCCGGTCAAGAGCTGCAGGTCTGGTGGCTCGCACTGTTCGGCGCGACGCTGCAAAGTTATTCGCTGTACATGCTCGCGCTGGTGCATTTGGGCAATCGCCTGAAATCATCAAGTGTGTGGGGCTGGTTGATGGCGGGCGTGCTGTTATGGGCGCCTCAGGACATGTGGCTTTCAGCGCAACAACAGGTCTGGTCGCATCTGTGGCTCGACGGTTTTGCGCTGCTGGTGCTGTTGCCGCCGCTGGTCTGGTTGCTGCGCCATGATCGTCGAAAATCCCCACCAGAAAGGACCGTGAGCAAGTCCAACCCCTTTGTCGGCGGCGCCTACAAGCGTGTGCTGATCACCGGGGGCACCGGGTTTATCGGTGAAGCCGTGGTCAATCAGTTACTCGACGCCGGCCACACGGTCAGCGTGTTGGCGCGTGATCCGTTGAAAGCGGCGAACCTGTTCGACGGTCGCGTTCGCTGTGTGCGTTTATTGAGCGAATTCGGCTGCGACGAACCCTTCGACGTGGTGATCAATCTGGCCGGCGCACCGGTCGCCGGTCCACGCTGGAGCCCCGAGCGGCAGGCGCAATTGCTCGCCAGTCGGGTCGATACCACCGAAGCCTTGATGACCTGGTTGAAGCACACGAGCCATAAACCCGCGCTGTGGATTCAGGCCTCGGCCATCGGTTTCTACGGTGTGCGTGATGCCCGCGAAAGCCTCGATGAGCAGGCCAGCAAGGGCGACGGTTTCATGGCCGAGCTCTGTGCGCGTTGGGAGGCTTCGGCGCAACCCGCCACACAGTTTGGCGTGCGTCAGGTGGTGCTGCGCCTCGGCGTGGTGTTCGGGCCGGGCGGTGCGTTGTTGCCATTGTTGATTCCGTTTCGCCTGGGTTTCGGCGGTCGCATGGGCGACGGTCAGCAGATCATGAGCTGGGTGCACCGCGACGATGTGATTCAGGTGATCGCTCGATCCTTCCACGATGAAAATTTGCGCGGCACCTACAACATGGTCGCGCCTGAAACCGTCAGTCAGGCAGCCTTTGCCGAGAACGTCGGCAAAGTCCTCAAGCGTCCGGTGTGGTTCCACATTCCTGCAGCGCCGGTGCGTGCGTTGGCCGGGGAAATGGCTCAGCTGTTCTTCGACGGTCAGCGTGTGGTGCCGCAGCGTTTGAGCGAGGCGGGCTACACGTTCCGCTATCCGACTCTCGACGCCGCGTTGCGCGATCTGGCCTGAGGATCGCCCATGAGCAAGCCTCTGATGTACCTGCTGGCCGGCAACGGCAGCGCCGCCGATTGGTGGGATGACGCGCTGCCGCATTTTCAGCGTTACACCGTGGTGCCGCTGGAGCTGCCGGGTTTCGGCGCCAACCCGCAGCCACCCTGCGAGGATCTGGCGGCTTACGCCCAGACCTTGTTGGCGATGACGCAAAGGGGCAGCGCAATCATGGCCGTCGGGGTCAACGCGTTGCTGGTGCTGCATGCGCTGCAACGTCGGCCCGGGCACTTTTCTCGCAGTGTGTTGCTGGCGCCGGTGGGCGCCTTTTTGTGGCAGCGCCGATTGCCGGCGCTGATGTCACCGCTGCCGATCCGCAAGTCCATTCACTGGCTGCTGTCGAACAAGCCCACGCTGTTTGCGCGCAAGTTCTCCAACCAGACCTGGACACCCGCGCAGTACCAGCGCATGGGCGCCGGTTATGCGCGCTGCCGTGCGTTTGTGCCGCACTGGGATCTGATCCGTGCCGACACCGCGCTGCCATTGCTGGAGTGGATCACCGACCCGGTCCAACTGGTCTGGGGTGATCAGGACAAGGTGCTCGGCATCGAGCAAGCCGCCGCGTGGTCAGCGATTCTTGCGCGTGCAGATCTGACCATCAGCCTTCAACCCGGTTGGGGCCATTACCCGTGGATCGACGCGCCCGCGCAGTTTGCGCAGTGGCTGGAGTCAGGCGAACGCGGGTTTGTCGCGCACACCAAGGGCGGGCGTTTGCGTCTGGCGGAACTGGCCCGGCAACCGGTGCCGGCGGCGCTGACCCTCAATGATTGCAACGACCCGCGACTACCGACCTTCCTCGCCCGCCAACCACAGGCGATCTGGGCGGTGCGCTCTTCCAGTTATGGCGAAGATCAGGCCGACTCGGCGAATGCCGGTTTGAGCACGACCTACCTGCGCGAGCCGGCCGCCAACGTGCCGGCACGTATCGCCGAGCTGACAACCGAAGGTGTCGAGGAAGTGGTGGTGCAGCGCTTCATCACGCCGCAGGTGTCGGGCATCGCGTTTGTGCGTCATCTGTCGGTGGAACTCGAATGGGTTGAAGGTCATCTTGAGTCCCTTGCCGATGGTCAGATCAGCCCGGAACGAGCGACGCTTTCGCGGCTCGGCGATGCCTGGCGCAGCGGCACGTTCACGGCCGCCCATGGGTTGACCGAAGACGTGCTGTGGCGCTTTCTCCAGGATGTCTTGCGGGTGTTTCACTATGTGCCGGGCGATGTCGAATGGGCCTGGGACGGTACGCAACTGTGGCTGCTGCAATACCGGCCGATCAGCGACTACGGCTGGCGCCGGCACCTGACGGCCGCCAACATCGCCGAGATCCTGCCGCCGCAACCCAGCGTGCTGGTGGAGTACGCCCAGCGCCGGGCCGCCGCGAGCATTCCGGCGATCATGGCCCGTTGGGATGCGCGGGTGT
>Ga0207713_1002045_pt1 | contig 15103 bp, 14 predicted proteins | sample KBSS64metaG_FD_184404 | JGI IMG/M metagenome (GOLD analysis project Ga0207713, IMG submission 184404) | Switchgrass rhizosphere microbial communities from Kellogg Biological Station, Michigan, USA - KBS S6-4 metaG (SPAdes) (version 2) | ecosystem: Host-associated > Plants > Roots > Rhizosphere >...
ATGCATGGCCGGCTCCGTAATCCCGCGGGGAACCGGCAAGCATACCCAGAGCAGAACACGACATTTCTAAATGGCTAGAACGCGACATTTCTATAAAGCTACTACATTGTTTGTTGTTGCTTCTTGGCACCTCGGGCATCGTGTTGCGAAGGTTTGTTCTTCAACTCTTCCTTTATTTATAGCGGGGAAGTTATCCACAGGCGCCGCTATTCGCTGAAGGGCTGTTGCGTCATCGAAGTGCACCGTCTGTTGCGCGGCTGGACGTGCGACTGCGCAACAACGACGGCCTGGTCGTGGCATCGCATGATCGGATGTTGTTGCGAATTCGTGCTGCCTAGGCAGGAAGGGTAGACCGCGTTCCGAGCTGCCACAGCATGTCGATGTTCTTCAGATAGGTCGCGACGTTTTCAGCAGGCGCCTGGATGATCGAATGCTGTGTGCTATCCATGCTGTTGATTTCTGCTGTCCACGGATCATCAAGTTGGGCGCATATGTCGACGACGTCCTCGCAATATTGCTGGAACGTGTCATCGTCCCAAGTCTTGACTGTTGCGGGTGCAAGCAGCACTGAGAGCACGCCTTTGCGTTCGCCGATGAATCGCACCGGTGCAAGCAGGCCAGTGAGGTACATGATCAGAATCGCATCGAGCACCCGGTCGTCGTGATCTTCGTCCCAGATAATTGCGAAGTCGAGGAACCTGCCGTACTGAATCTGGTTCATCAGGTCGTCGTGCCACGTCGGTACGCGTAAAACAGAATAATGCGTACCTCGCCCGAGGTATCCGACGGGGTCGGGCTCATCGTGCAATGTCTGGAAGCAGGGTGGGTAAGACATTTCGTGCTCCTTTCGGGAGAGAGGCGGCTTCCGCCGCCGAACCGCAGCCATTTCGTGGCTGTAGCGATCATGCAAACACTATCACGCCACGCAGACAGTCAACGCCGCCTTCTATCTCCACGGCGCTTCGGGCTTTCTTCCGGCATTGGATATATGGCCGCCTCCGGTATCGCGCCAAGCTTCGCAAGCTTGTCGCGCGCGTCGCGATACTGTGCATAGAATCTGACCCATTTGCTGAAGCCGCCCAGTTCGCCGACCGCGCGCAACATTGCAAGGTGGGAAGCCGTCAGCAGTTGCACAGTGGCTTCGAGTTCTGCAATCCGGATGTCCTTGTCGGTGAGCGACGCTGCGGTGTCGGCGCCAGACCGTTTGCCAACGCGGCCGCGCCAGCGGCGGTATGCGGCCTGCCGCTGTCGATATTCAGCGAGCAACGTGCTCCGCGCTTCGCTGCGCGTAATTGACGATGCTGCGTTGATGGACGGATGCAGCCGCGCGACAGCGCGAGCTGTAATGTCTTCATCATCGGCGAGCAACGCTTCGAGAATCTCGCGCATTGCGTCGTTGCCGGACCCGTTCGGTTCAGTCATCAAGTACTCCACGTTGCCGCGGCAGTGACAGGTCAACGCCGTCAGGGAAGGGACGTTTGCCCGATGGTGTTGCAAGAAGCTTCTGGACACCGGCAAGCCGTTTTTCCGCGTGATCAAGCTGGTTCTTCCAGCCAATGCTGGTCGATGGCCTGGCCTTGATCGTTTCCAGCGCGAGCTTGAACTTGCCCTCGAGCTGGATCAGGTTCTGCCGGTTCTCCGGCAGATCGGTCGCCGAGAGGTGGCGGCAATCCGCGAAGCATTCGAGGTGTTTGGGGCAGGGGTCAACCGTGAACGAATTCAGGCAGTGCCCGTACGGCGTGGCATGGAAGCCGTCCGCTTCGGCGCGCAGGTAATCGTACGCGGCGGCGTCGCCCTCCGTTGCCTGAATGCGCCGGAACGCATCAACAATCGGGCCGTTGGCCTTGCCGCCCTTGATGAGCCGGGCAACCGTGCTGGCCTTCTCGCCGAGCATGACCTCGATGTCCTGCGGGATTTCGATCTGGTCGAGGTCTTCTGCAAGACTGCGATGGTCGTACTCGTAGCTCTGTGCGACGCTGCGCCGGTTGAAGCGCTTCGAGATGATCGTATCGGCCACGCCCAGGCGGAACAGTTCGGTGTTTTGCAGATGACGCAGCATGTGTGGCTCTATTTTCAAAGCCCTGTCTTCGGCGGTCTCTCCATACTTCTCGAACAACGACGGCACTGCCTTGCCGTAGCCAAGCCCGATGCCAATAAAGCGTGGATCCGGGCGGCTCACTGCCATGAAACGCGTAACGTCGCAGAGCCCGTCGTTCCGTTCTTCAGCAAGCGAGCGCTTCGGCTGAACGAACAGGAATTCCCACGGTTGCAAGGCCCCGACTGCAAGTGGCAGCGGCGTTGTATCTGAGACCTTCGTCGGTGTCGTGGAGCGGATATGTTCCTCGAGCTCGTCGATGCGAAGGTAGGTGTGATGCCAGCCCATGCGCTCACGGACTCCGATGACCAGGCCATCAGCACGTCGGAAGCGCAATGCGATTTGCCCCTCGCGCATCCTGTCGAGCAGGCGTTTTCCGAACTGATATACCGCCATATCCAGCGCGACCGGACCATTCCGGGGTCTTTCTGCCTGATATCGCTGCAGGTCGATCAGCACATCAGGATCGAAGCTTTTCCGATAACGTTCGATGAACGGCTCGCGCTCGATGTCCAGCCAGAACGGGTTGCCCATCAGCCGCACATACGCTTCCGTGAACGGCACGAGGTCATCGGCCCGATACCAGGGCAGTAGCCGACCGGTCTCGCACTGCAACTTTAGCGTCGCGCGCAGCGGCTCCGTTAGCTTCGCGACGTGATCGAGCGTGTCGGTAAGCAATTGCCGGAACATGTCTGGCACAGGCTGGGCATTCTCGAACAGAACACGGCTATCCGACTCCTCGATCTGTTGCTTTTCGGCGAGGTGGCGAATCATGAGCGACGTTGAGATGCCACCGGATTCACTGGCAGGGCGCCCCTTCAAGTCGACGTAAGTTCGCTCACGCTGCCAATCAACCGGTAGCAGCGCGGCTTCACCTATACGAAGCCCCGTCACGATCATTGTCCGTATCGCGGCGAACCGCAGATCGTCCATGAACGTGCGCGGCTTTTCGGTCATCACGATGCGGGTCAGCTCCCAGAACGCCCGGCGCTCCGGCAACCGCTCCTCACGCTTGCGCGCCTCGAGGTCGGTGCGCAACTCCTCCTGCGACCAGGTATGCTTCGCCCTGATCGCACTTTTCATTTTCATGCGGGGAACCGCGAGCGACGAGTACAACTGACCAGCGTCGCAGAGATGCTGGCCGTCGAACACTATCTTGATGATGCCGGCCACCAGGTCTCCCAGCTTCCCTGTGGCCTGGATCTCCTTTCCGACGCGGATCGCCAGACGCAGATCGTCGACGGTCAGTTGCCATGGCTCCCTGTCCACGCATGTAGCGATTACACGCAGCGGACGTGCGATGGACTGCGAGACATACCCGGTGGTGTTCCGTTTGAACAGCAACTGTTCGGCGACTGCTGCCTTGACCAGGTCCTGCCATGAGGGAGACAGTGGTTGGCGTGCCAGTGGCGTCAGGTCGCGCTCGGCGCGCTCTGCGTTGATGATCGCCAGCGTCTTCGCATCAGCGCCAAGGTCTCGCAGATAATGCGTCGGTGGCGGCACGTCATTGGCAATAGCGGTCAGGTTCCAGCCGACACCGTCGCGTGCGACGCCTGTTTCATCGAGAGGCACGTCCCACGACAGGCCTTTCTCACGGGCTAGCGTTTTGCCTAGCTCGATGAACGCGCAGTAGTGTGGGTTCATCGGTCGTTGTCTTCCAGTTCTTCGATGACCGTCTGTATCTCGGCGATCGTGCGTTGCAGTTGAAGGTAGGCCGGCGATCTGGTGTCGCCACGGGAACTCTGGTCGAAGAACACAACCACTTCACGCATGGCGGCCAGCACCTGCTCATGCATCGACCTGTCGTGCAACGGCATGAACTTCCTGCATCCGTAGCACGACGTGACCGGGTTATAGGGGCAGGCCGGCTGTCCCGAAGAGCATCCGCCGATACCTGCAATCGGAATGCCGTGAGGCACACCAGCAATCTGTTGTTCACCTTTAAGAATGGTGAGCTCTTCCGGGAGGATGAACCGGTCGTGCGCAATTTTCGCCACGCGCCGGTATATGTCCGACGCGCCGAGCGCCCGGTTGACCCGTTCCGCGTGGGTGGCCGATGTCTCGTAATACACGAGTCCGGTCTGCACATGCGAATGGCCCATGAATTCGGCGAGTTCTTCGTGGCTTGCGCCGGCGTCAACGAGCCGCTGCGCAGCGGTATGACGAAGGTCCATGGCGCGAGCATCGTCGCCGATCAGACGTTCCAAACGGCGAGCGATGCGGGATCCGGCTTCATGATTCGAACTGACGCCGAAGACGCGATCATTAGCATTGCGGCCCTGAGAGTCTGCATATGCAACCAACGCAATGAACAGTACCCCCCATTCCTGCTTCACACGACGGACCATCGGCCTCTTTCGAAGCTTTCCCTGTTGTTTGACCATCAGGAACGTGAGATGCACGGTCGGTTCGGTGTCGGGTTCCGGTTTCCAGATTCGTATGTCACGCATCGTCAGCATCGCGACCTGAATCGGACGCATTGCAAACTGATAGGAACAGAGCACCATCGCCGCGTCGCAGAGCGCCTCATACGCGAGCCTTGACCAGCCACTTGCCCTTACGAGGTCAGACGTTTCATCCAGATAGCGAACAATCGCGGCTTCCTCGTCGGCGGACAGGAACACATCGCCTGATCGCACACGGGCGTACTTGTCTGTTGCGGGGCCGGGCAGGGAAGTACTGACATAGGTCAGGTAGGACTCGGACCATCCACATAGTCGATGCCGGCACAGGAGACGCAGCACGGCCTTAACGAAGCGATAGGCGTGAACTGGGAGCTGACGGGCGCGCAGTGCCAACCATATCGCTGAGATGCCTGTCGGTCCGGCTTCGACGATGTGTTCGACGTCATGCACATCAAGATGCATTGCTGCGTTCAGAACATTGAAGCAGGTCGAGATATGCAGATCTTCGCCCAGCAGGAAGACCAGCAGGTGCTTCTGGAGAGCACTGTATGTCGGAGGGTAGCGGCTAAAGTCAAGCCGGAACAGTCGACCGTTGATGTGAAGCCCCAAGGCATCGCCTTGGCGAACTTCAGACAAGGAGCGGAGTTTGTCGTCGAAGTCGTCGTAGTAACGCACAACGGGCGGCAGTTGCGGCAACGATCCCAGCATGTGTTCGAGCGTCGATGGCTCGATTCGGGGATGGATCCGGGCCGATGGAGCTTTCGGCATGTTCAACGGCCCTTCGGAAGCGAGCGCAACACGGCCACACGATCATCGAATTCGTCGCTCCATACGCTCGCGAGCCTGTTTTCGAAGACAGCCCGGGCATAGCGCGATGGCATGTCAGATCTTTTCGACCAGCCGAAGAATGTGCGCATCTTCTGTAGCGCTTCGGCCATCGCGTCGCCGCGCTCCAGTAACTGGTGAAGCCTCAACACGGCGCAGGTGTGGCGGAGATCGTGGCACGTCACAGTCCTTTTCCCGGTGCGATCATAAAGTTCCTGCCGTATCTCGGAGGGCAGCGCTTTCGATATCAATGTAAAGATCTTTGTCAGCGACTCGGTGGACAGAGGGCCGCCAGTCTGTGCATTCAGCATGAACGAATGGGAAGGCCGGCCCCGATAATTTTCGCAATAGACCTGCACGAGGCGGGCAGTCGCGTCGCTGACAGGAATCTGCCTGATCGAATGAATGGTCTTGATGCTGGGTTTCGAGTAGCGGCTATCGCCGTCCGCTTCTTCATATCCATTCTGTCGGACGTTCAGCCAGTACCGTGTCTGATCAAGCTTGCGGTCATGGCTGCTCTTGATGGCATCCGCGGTCAGCAGCAACAGTTCGCCTCGCCGTAGTCCCTGATGGAGCATCAACACGAACGCGATGAAGACCCGCCAGCGCGTATGAGAACGTCGGAACGGATTGGTATCCGATTCCGGATCCAGTATCTGATAGAGGCTTTCGACCACGCTGGCAGGCAGCGATCGAAGAGTCTCAGTACGGCCGCCTTGCCGTATGTGCAACTGGCGGTAAAGCGTCGACAGCCGATGGATCCGCGCTTCAATCTGCTGCATGTTCGCGTCGTCAGACTTCGAAAGCCACGTGACCATTGACGTCACGAAACCCAGTCCGGTCCGCCACCGGTCCTCGTTGCTGCTGCCTGCGACAGGCTGGTTGCGCAAACTCACGAACCACGACTCGAGAATGTCGGCAAGCCGCGCTTCATCAAGACCGGCTAGCGCGTCATCGAGCGCATTTGCCTTGAACGATCGATCCGCGTGTTCGTACAGATTCTCGATGTACCGCAGTCGCATCGTCTGCGTCGACGTAGCCCACTGTGACGCAGCGATGACCAGCCAGACCGCGGCCCAGTATCGAGGAACATGATTGCTGTCGACCAGCAGAACGCCTTGGAGTGCTCGCGGCACCACGACGGCACCGATCTGAACGAACATGGAAATCCCCGCAACAGAATGCGCTCGCAAAACCTACCATATGCGCATGTCACGATTGCGGTATGTAACGTCGTGAGACCGTGCGCTGAGCAACGGCCCAGAACATACCAAAAGAAGTGATAATTTGTCTTATGTCAAATGTAGAAATGGGTGCCAAGGATTGGGTGGTCGTCCCGTTTGTTTGCATAAACTTGTTTCCGTCTTTTGCAGAAATTTGTTCTTGGCGTATCGGGCCAACGGCCTGCCCTGTCCGCGCTTCGGCCATGGTCACGACTTCGTTGGCTGCGGGAACAATATTATGCAACTGCGATTTGTACAATATTGTTCCCAGCTGGCTCATGGCTCCCGACTGCCCGCTGGCGGACGCGAACAACTTTACGCAAACCAACGGCAACAGCCCCGTACCAAAGGCTCAGCTTCTCCCACTTTGCACCGGCAAACTTAGGCGCGAGCGCTGTCATCGGCATTCAATTCGGCGCTTCACTTGGGGGCGACACACTTCAAACGTTGGTACGGGGAACAACTTTCTGAAAGACCTCTTGAAGCAAACTTGTTCTCGAAGTCAGCCCCAAATCGACTATCCACTCGCGGGAACAAAATTACGCGCACCAACGGCATTGGCCTCGGTCTTTCCACGATGGCAGATAGCGGAGCGGTCGAAGAAATGATCGTCATGACCGGCAACACCGACTTGATTCCGGCGCTCAGACTTGTTCGCTCCCGTGGTTTTCAAGTGTCAGGCGTAGCATTGCCAAATTACGCCATCATTGGCGAGCGGAGGCAGCATCTCGACCTCTTCCGCTCCGTGGCCGCCTGGTAACCCTCACTCTCTGGCCGCTCCCACCAAAGATATAGGCCAAAGGGCGGCCAGCAAGCACATGCATCGTCCAGCAACATGCGAAATGGTGGGCGCGACGCTCGCCGCCCTCAATCACGCAAACTCGCCCGATATCGCAGAACCGTCTCGTGTCTAAGCCAGAGCGGGCGACCAATAGACGCCCCACTACCCGGATTGGTTTGGAAGGTTCTTCGAAGTGGAAACTATCTGAATTCACTATGCCGCCACTGGCGGTTTGAATTCACCGAATGCAATAAATATGGCCGATTCCCCTCGAAGCGTTGCATTTTTTCCGACTCGGATCGAACATGCACCTCGAAGGAGATTTTCTGACCGCCCCCTGCCGGATGCGGGCGGCCGTAGCCGATCCGGCCCGGTGCTTCTAACTTCTCCGAAGCGGACGCACGTGCGTTCGAGGCAGCTTCATCGAAGATCAATTGCAGGAAACTGAATGCAGAGTCGTTCTGTCTCATCTGGCGTTCGCCGATGCAAAGGCGAATGCTCCTCGCGGATATGACTCGAATGGTGACCCGTCGGCACAGTACCCGAACTCGCCCACGACAGATTTATCATCGCCGTAGATTCTGGAAATTACTTCGCACATTCTTTTGGGGTGAAGATTGACGATTCCAAACGGCGGAGCATTACTCTGGACGAGGCGTTGCATTAGTGCGAGTCGTCCTTTCTAGCGGCCCTTGAACTCGGGCGTTTTTTTCTCGACGAAAGCGCGCATGCCCTCCTTCTGGTCTTCCGTTGCGAACAGTGCGTGAAATGTTCGCCGCTCAAACAGGAGCCCCTCGCGCAAACCCAGTTCGAGGGCGCGATCGACCGCCTCGCGGGCGACCATGGCAGTCACCTTGCCGTACCCGGCGATCGTCGCGGCAGCGGCGAGCGTTTCTTCCATCAACCGATCGGCGGGAATCACGCGGGCGACGAGCCCCGCGCGCTCGGCCTCGTCGGCCGCCATCGTGCGTCCCGTCAGGATCATGTCCATCGCCTTCGCCTTGCCGATCAGTTTCGTCAGGCGTTGCGAGCCACCCATGCCCGGGATCACACCGAGCCTGATTTCAGGCTGGCCGAAGACTGCGGTTTCGGCGGCGAATATCATGTCGCACATCATCGCCAGTTCGCAGCCGCCACCGAGCGCAAAGCCCGATACGGCGGCAATCTTCGGCGTGCGTAGCGCCGCAAAGTTATCCCAGCCAGCGAAAAAATCCTCGTTGAACATGTCCATGTAGGATTTGCCCCGCATCTCCTTGATGTCCGCGCCTGCCGCAAAGACCTTCTCGGAACCGGTTAGCACGAAACAGCCCACCTGCGGATCGCGATCGAGCGTTTGCATCGCGCAGACAATCTCCTCCATCACTTCGGAACTCAATGCGTTCATCGCTTTGGGGCGGTTCAGCCGGATGACGGCGACCCGATCCCGGCGTTCGATCAGAATGGTCATGCGAACCTCTCAAGAAAAAAATGGATGATCTGCGTTGCACCAGACACGCCGTCACGATCAGGAGTCCCAGATCGCGCCGTAAGCGGGAATCCCCCGGCTTTCCATGCCGTAGACGACTGCATTCGTGAGTTTCTGGTTTGCAATGCAGATCACGGCCTCTGCATTGAACTGCGTGTAGGCAGCGTAAGCGAGCCGAACCATGTCGGGCTTGCCTTGCGTATCGGTATCCCAGATGATTGCGCCCGGCTCTGCCTGAAGAATCTCATCTAACAGTGCGTCGCCATATGTCTCGCGAGGGCTCCTGGTCGACCAGACAAGCCGGGCTGGCACCCGTTTCGCCAGCAGATGGGGGAGCACCGGTCCAATGCCGCTGCCGGTCGCGACATAGACCACGCGGGTGAAAAGGGTTTCGATGTTGGCCACCCCGGCAGTGGGGATTCCTTTGACCCAGACGTGCGACGGCGCGTCGTCGATGAACGATCCGCTCCAGTCTCCGGCGCGGGAAACGATGAGGCGAAAGCCGTTCTCCCGAGGCGCGGGGATGTTGGCGAACGAATGCCATTCGAACAGAGGATGACGACTCACGGCGGTCGACGATCCGGGGAAAGGCGTGACGCCGTGGTCAAAGCGGACTATGGCCGCATGAGACGATGGCGTGTCGATCCTGACCGGCACCTTGCGCAGCCGCGTCCACGGAAGCGCAATGCTAGTCGTGAGGACAGCAAGCATCCACCATCCGGGCGACGAGAGCAGCGCGTGCGCGAGACCTGCGCCGCCTCGCTGGTCGTTGATGAACATGACGCTCTGCGTCCAGAACAGTAGTAGTGCGGCCCATCCACCGAAGCGGTGCGTCTTTTCAAAGCTGTTGTGGAAGCGGGCGCGAACGGCGGGCAGCGCCATCAGTACGATGACGAGCAGAATCGCGAGCAACGCATACGTCACCCAGACGATGCCGACTGACACGCCTGGCAATCCGTTCGCCAGCTGGAACGTCAGGGAACCCGCGAAAACTGCGAACCAGACCGTTGCGGCCGCAGCACAGCCGCTGTGCAAGCCCCCGAAGTGATAGACCTTCGCGAGCGTCCACCGGATCGACAGCGGCCAGCGCGTCGGCGCCCGCGTCGCCAGCCAGAACAACAGATTGATCACGTACTGTTGACGGATCAGAATCGCGATCGAGAAATTCACCAGAACCAGATTTGAAATCGGGCCGAGCGCAATCCCGTTCCTCGTCCACCACATTCCGCGCGTCACGCCAAACGCGAGAAACGCCAGGTTGATCGCTCCCACCAGACAGACGAGGCGGTGATAGTGCATCAGAGCCGGATGCCGCGCGAAGCGGCGCATGACGCCCTGTGGCATCGGCAGTTCAGCGTCGAGAGAACTTGCCGTCATGCTCTCACCTCGCAAAGCAGTGACTCCTCGACTGGACTGGCTTGCCGCTGCTGTTCTTCCAGTCGCTCGAGGGCAAGGTTCAGAAGTACGCGTTTGTCCACCTTGCCCCGACTGGTTAGTGGAAATGCGTCCATTGCGACGATCAGCGAAGGTGTGCAGTAGTACGGCAGCGCCGCTGCGACCATCTGACGCGCAACGTGAGTGTCGACAGAGCGGGGACAGACGAACGCGGCGAGATTGCGGCTGTCGAGCTTCAAGGCCACCGCATGCGTACACGACGGCACCGATTCGAGAACCGCGGACACGGAATCCAGCTCGACCCGAAAGCCGCGTATCTTGACCTGATCGTCCACCCTGCCCAGGTGCTCAAGCTCACCGTCCGGCGTCCAGCGGCCAAGGTCCCGGGTGCGGAACATCAGCCGTCCGTTGCCAAGAAATGGATCGGCTGCGTAGCGCTCGGTGGTCAACCGGGCGTTGTGCAGATAGCCTGCAGTGACACAATCGCCGCCTGCCCACATTTCGCCCACTTCGCCGATCGCACAGGGCTTGCGATGCTCGTCGAGGATATAGACCGTGTTGTTGGGTGTCGGCGTACCGATAGTGAGTCGCCCGGCCGACGGGTCATAACGCTGCACCGTATTGACGATGGTGGTCTCGGTCGGGCCGCAGGAATTGTGGAACGCGCAAAAGGCGGCCCATTTGTCCGCGAGCGGCTTCGGGCAGGGTTCGCCCGCGACCGCGACGACCTTGACGGTGCGGCACTGGTCCGCGTCCAGGGTGGCGAGGATTGACGGAGTCGAAATGATGACATCGACTTCCCTTGCAACCTGCGCGAAGCCTTCGCCGCGAATCACAAGCGTTGCGCCGTTTGCCAGTGAACCCAGGATTTCCCAGGCCGCCATGTCAAACCCGATGTTGAGCATCTGCGCCACCTTGACGCCGGGGCGCATCCCGAGAGATCCGGGTTCGGTCAGCAGGATGTTCGATACATTGCGATGTGTGACCTGCACCCCGTTCGGAACACCGGTCGTCCCGGATGTGAATAGAATGAAACACCGGTTGTCGGCATTGACATCACTCGCGACGGAGAGAGGAGCCGCGATATCCAGGTTGTCAGCTGCAGGTTCGTCGACATATTCGTCGATTGCGATGCACACGTGTCCGTCAGGCACAGGGACCAGGTGCTTTAGCCGGCCGAGCGTCAGGATCACCTTCGCCGAAGTAACATTGATGATGTGGCGAAGCTGAGTCTGCGGAGCCACGCCAGCATCCTGTGGAACGTATGCAGCGCCAGCCTTCAGCACGGCAAGAATGCCGATTACCATCGATATCGAACGCTGCAGAAAGAGTGCGACCGCGTCGCCCGTCGATACGCCGTGACTGACCAATGTGGCAGCCAGACGATTCGCCTGATGGTTCAATTCGCCATACGTGATGCTGTTTCCAAGATGCTGCACGGCAATGGCGTCGGGCTGCGCCGCAGCGTATTGCTCGAAAGCGTGATGCACGCAAGCGTATCTGGCCTCGACATGCGGACCCTTCCCGAACCATTCAAATAGCAATTGATCGGCTAGCGACAGGTTGCGTATTGCTTCCCTGTTAAACACTCGCGATGCTTCATACGCCGATACGTCAACAGATTCGAAGCGGTGTCCGGTTGCATTGGCAAAGCTATCTGGCGTCGTATGCATAGTCAGGTTTCCATGGTTGCATTCGTGGAGGTCTTCGTTCCGGCGGCACGCCGATCAATGAGAACTGTCCGTAGGTGCTAACCAGCGATCCAGATGTTGCTTCAATGACAATTGTTGAGTATTCCGGGGACGGTTTTGGCGAGTCGATAGGAGCTGATGCAGGGCCTGTTTAGCCGCTGCCTGAAATTCAGCTTCCCTAGATTCCGCTCGATGAATGGACACATTTTCACACCCTGGCTCGCTCCATTGCTTAGCTCACACGATGGTTACCCGCACGGCGGCAAACGGCAGTGCGATGGTCGATAAAGTCGGTCCATTTCTTCAGTGTTGGTGCGTGCATCAGACGATCCGCCGGCGCAACAGCCATGCTGCCTGGGCGAGAACGAAAGGGTTTGTTGCGGGCACGTCGCAGTGACCGGCACCGGTGCGTGCGCCAGCGGACCGGCATGGTGTGAGACCCTGGGCGCATCTGCCAGCAACAGCACAACGCGGCCGTAGCGCTGGAGGACGGTTTCGCGGTGCCGGTCACCCAACGATGGTCCATGAGGCGATGCTCGCGCTGGGCGTTGATCTGCAGCAGCCTTATCGCGGGATCGTGTGGATCGTGCGCGAGGTGCTCGTTCGGCCGATCCCTGTGGGCGCGTGCACGAGGTGCTGCAAGGGGACGTGCAGCAGACCGGCGCGATCAATCGCAACCAAAACGCTGATCATCTGGTACGGACAGGTGGAGACGTCTTGCCAGAGGAGAACGCAGCACATCAAGCGCGGTTGGTGCACTCCGCGGGCGCTGCGCAGACGCAGGCCGCTACTTCATATGCTCTTCGTCGTCGCCCTGTGCTGGTGACTGTGCGGCGGCCGCTGCGCGTACGGCGTCCGCGAAGCGCTGCAACGACGACAGCGAACCGCATACGCTGTGATATGTCTCCCGGCCGATCTTTGCATCGAGCAGCAACTGCATACCGGCGTTCTTCGCGATTTCGATAATATCCATTGTCATCTCCTTCCCGTTTCGCGGCTTGGGCTAAAGCGACGTTCAGGCATCGGCGACGTCAGCGCCCTGTTCGCGGGCATCGGACTGCATTGCGCATGAAGGTCGTGCCGCGCCAGGTTTCGGCGCGCCCGTCTGCCCATCAGGTGGGCTGACGGACAGGACGGAATCCAGCCTGTAGCCGAGCGCATAGACGGTCTTCAGATTCAGTCCGGATGCGTGCGATAGGCGAAGCTTCTTGCGCAGCTTGTAGACGTGCTGCTCAATGGAGCGCGAGGCGACGTGCTCGCGTGAACCCCAGACGCTGCCGGCAATCTGCGCCCGGCTCAGAAACCTGCCTGGATTCGAGAAAAACAGCCAGGCTATCGTAAATTCGCGCGGCGTCAGCGGTATCTCCACGCCATCGAGAGCCACCAGGCCGACATCTTTTCGCAACACGTAGCTGCCCAGTTCAATGGTGTCGGCACCTGCCGCCCGATGTGTCTCGCGCTGAAGCACGACATGCGCGCGCAGACGCACCTGTTCCAGGTCGTAGCGGTAGGCCACATCCGTGGCGCCGGCGTTGATCCAGCCTAGCATTGCCGCCCAGTCCGGGAACGGCGTGAGGACGACCACCGGCGTGCCCACAGTCGCATCGCTGTTGCGCGATGACTGCAGCACGTCGAGTAACAGTGAACTGTTCCGTGCATCGATCAGCACGAGGTCATACATGGTCGCACGCGCTGCGCGCAGGAAATCCTGTCCAGCGCTGAATGGCTCGATCACAATCGGGTCGCTGGCAAAACATCCGGTCAGATCGCGGGTCAATACAGGGTCTTCGGTCACGAGGGCAAATCGCACTACATTGTCTCCAGTCGGCCTGGCCCTTGAGAAGTCTTAGACGCAGGCCGGTTCAATTGTTGGCTGACGGCGCAGTCTTCGCCGCTCCAGCGTTCCCGGTCGGTTGGGGCGCTCATTGATGTTCCCTGGACTTTTTCGTGCGACCAGCCGTTGTCGGCTGTCTGCCCCGTCGATCGCGCTTGCCGCGTGACCCTGCCTCGCATCGAGTCTCTGCTCCGTAGGTGCCATCCTGATCGATGCGGGATGCATTCCGGTAGAAAATAATTGAGCCTCCTGCTGGCGTCCCTTGCTGCACGCCGGGCATGCCATCGCGTCGGTTCCATGAGGCGCGGCGCATCGCGCCGGAGATGTCAGCACATCCCTACCGGGGGTTGAGGGCGTACTGACAGTAGAAACCGCCTTTCCTGATCTGATATTTTTTTGCCCGCAACAAGCAACTGTGCGATCTTTGCATTGCGTCGACCAGCGTGACGGCGCTCACCGGTTTTTCGCGTCGTTTGCGACTTTCTTCGCGCCCGACGTCACTTGCGGTCATCTTTCCAATTTCACGCACGACCTCATGTCACCTGCGCTGGCCGCGGTATCACCGCCGACTGCGCGCTTTCTCTGCCGCTTCACGCGGCGCGGCGAGTTCATGACACCACTGACGTTTGCTCCGGAATTCTTCCGTTTGCGTTTATCGGTTAGGATTGCACGACCCGATGGGATGCATTATGCATCGCACCGGGTCGTGCAGATGGCTGGACGCCCAGTCGGTCAGCGTCCCAATCCACCGGAACTGTGAACCAACGATATGGAGTTGCGGCGTGCTTTGCTCCTGACTTGCCGCAAGGCGGCCGGTTTGTCCGTAGGCCGGGTTCGATGGTGCCCGCTGTTCGTCACCTTCGCCGTGTTATCGTCGCCCGCCGCGGCTGCGAGCAATGACTGGCAGTTCGAGGCAGGTGTCACCACTAACAAGGTCACGCGCGGCATGGACATCGGCAACAGGCAGCCGTCCGTCAGCGCAGGGGCCAACTGGTATCCGGGCAACGGTTTCTTTGCGGGCGCGTCGGCTGCGTCGCTGCGCTCCGCCCGCCGCCCCACCAACGGCGCGGAAGTCGTCGTCAACGGCGGATATGGTTGGCGCCTGGCCGGCGACTGGAGCGCCCAGGCCATGCTCTCGCACTACCAGTTCCTCCAGGGATCGCAGTCCTCGCGCTTCAACTACGACGAACTGGTGCTGACCGCGGGCTGGCGCGACTCCCTGTTCGCCTCGGTCGCGCTCTCGCCGAACACGGGCTTCGGGCCGTCGCCGAGTTCGCACGCCGTCGCCTACGATCTGGTCGGCCGCCTGCCGCTCGTGCACGGCTGGACCGCGACGGCCGGCATCGGTTACTACGATCTGCACTCGGTGCTCGGCATCGGCTACGTCTA
>Ga0207713_1002050_pt1 | contig 15083 bp, 13 predicted proteins | sample KBSS64metaG_FD_184404 | JGI IMG/M metagenome (GOLD analysis project Ga0207713, IMG submission 184404) | Switchgrass rhizosphere microbial communities from Kellogg Biological Station, Michigan, USA - KBS S6-4 metaG (SPAdes) (version 2) | ecosystem: Host-associated > Plants > Roots > Rhizosphere >...
TATCAGCATAACTCATCGTTGTAACTCCACTTAATAAAGCGCATAGCAGCATGACGGGTATCCCGGATTTCAGTCTTCTGGAGAAAAGCGTCATCAAAAACCCCCTGAAATAAACGCGACAGAAGCAGGACTTGAATGGACAATGCTGCTGTGCCTGGTTGACATTTTCCTATTCTAGCTAGCAGTAAAAGAGCTTATTAGTGGGTAAAAAGTGCTAAGATTAATAGCTTATTGTTCTGAATAGCGAACTGGCAGTGAGGAAGAATGGCGAAACGGGAAAACTATAATGACCTTTACCTGTTCATGCAGGTCGTGAGGGAAGGTAGTTTTACTGCTGCCGCGCAACGGCTTGGCCTGGCTCAGTCGGGGATCAGCCGCGCTGTCCGCGAACTTGAAGAGCGCCTTGGCGTTCAGCTTCTGGTTCGAACCACCCGTCGGTTATCACTCACTCAGGCCGGCGAACAACTTTATCACAATGTTGCATCCGGTTTTGACGCCCTGGACCTGGGGCTAACCAGACTGGCGCATTATCGCCAGACACCCTCCGGTACGGTACGCATCAATGCCAGCCAGCACGCCATTGATAAAGTCCTGCTACCGAAGCTGGCAGCATTTAAACAAAGCTATCCCGATATCAGACTCGAGCTCATCAGCGAAAGCCGGTTTGTCGATATTATTGCAGAGCGATTTGATGCAGGCGTTCGTCTGGGCGCGGAAGTGCGAAATGGTATGATTGCAGTACGTATTTCCCCTGATATGGAGATGGCCATTGTCGGTACGCCGGAACACTTTCGTCGCTACGGCTTTCCCCGAACTCCTGCCGATTTAGCCGTACATCCCTGCATCGCTTATCAGTTTGGCGACGGCAACCTGTACGCCTGGGAACTCGATCTGGATGGGAAAAAAATCACCCATCCACCTCAGGGACAGTGGGTTTTCGCCGACAGCTACATGGAAGCCAGAGCGGCCAGGCTGGGTCTTGGCCTGGCCTATGTCCCGGAAGAGCTGATAACCGAGGATTTAGCACAAGGCACACTTATCCGGGTACTCCAGCGTTTCAGCCGGCGTCTTGACGGTTCATTTCTCTATTACCCGCACCGCAATGTGTCACCTGCACTGAGAGCGGTAATTGATACATTACGAATTTAAAGAATGAAAATATGATTATGCGCAGATCAGGTCATGAAGCAGCAGTTCCTGACATAGCACGGATAATTTAACTAAACCAGGCAGAGGGTGCACAGTTTCAGTTGAGTATTGTTCAACGATTTATCCGTCACGAATCTCGGGGAACTCCTTTCTTTCTGTTTTCGAACACACACTATATCGTCTTGCCCGGAAGGCATATACATTCATTCATGAGTATTATTCATTGGTTCAATAGGTTCACGTTTATAGTTAATCAGTAATCAACAGGCTATAGTGAAATGATAAAATAAAAAACCGCCCGCTCCCGTAATTGGATTTGTCATTTCTGAAAATCAGTTACTTCTTGTTAAAACAGAAAGGCAGTAACTACATCTGAAATCGGGACATAATTGTTGGGTAAGTGAGCGAGTTTTAAAATGATACTTTTGTTAATGGCTGTAATTAATAAAGCTATCATTTTGGGGATGGAAGTCAGCTGCTTATTACTGAGGTGTGTCGGAGTCGACTGTTTTTTTCAAAGGACAACGAGCTGATTCACAATCTCAGAATATTTTCCCACATACATTCTTGAACGAGGATCGTTATGAAATCAATACCAGCTGTTTTTCTGGGAATCATCCTGTCAGCGCCAGGTTTCGCGCAAGTTACTCAAGGAGAGCACCGCATGTCTTCAGATACCCCCCCTTCTGTTGCCGTCGTTTCCCCGGCATTGCAAAGTTATATTCAGAACGCTGTTGAGGGTGATCTGTGGAAACGACCACAGCTTTCACCACATGATCGAAGTGTCATTACTGTAGCCGTACTGATAGCCCGGAACCAGATATCGGAGCTTTCGGGTGAGCTGAACAGGGCCCTTGATAACGGTGTTAAACCCCGTGAAATATCTGAAATCATTACGCATCTCGCATTCTACTCCGGACTTGCCAATGCCACAGGTGCTGCCACTGCAACGGCAGATGTCTTTGCTGCCCGGGGCATTGGTGTCGAGCAACTCCCCTCAACTGAGCCTGTACTGTTACCCCTGGATGTAGCCGCAGAGACAAAGCGGGCTGAAACTGCGGAGAAGATTGCAGGCTCCGTTTCGCCTGCACTGGTGCAATACACCACTGACATCCTGTTCAGAAGCCTCTGGCTACGCCCTGATCTCACACCCCGTGACAGAAGCCTGGTGACAGTATCTGGCCTTATCGCGAATGGTCAGGTGAACCAGATCGGATTCCATCTCAATAAAGCAATGGATAACGGCCTGACCCGTGCACAGGTTGCTGAATTGATTGCTCAGGTTGCGTTTTATGCAGGCTGGCCCAACGCGTTTTCCGCAGTTCCGGTTGTTCAGGACGTTCTCAATAACCGGAACAGCTGAGAAAAGATTCTTCACAACCCCTTTTCATACCTGGAGTGTCAGACATGAGAAATATATTAATGGTCGCTCTGTTTGCATCAGTAGTTATATCAGACAGCGTTAATGCCGATGATGGTCAGGATATTACAGTAACTCCGGCTGGCACTGTGTCTTCAGAGCAGGGTTCTCCTGATTATTTCACAGGGCATGTGATTATCGATCTACTGACGCCTTCGTCGTTAAAAACTCCTGCGTCATCGGGTCTGGTGACATTCGCGCCGGGAGCCAGAACAGCATGGCATATTCATCCGGCAGGTCAGATGCTTATTGTCAGGTCGGGTAAAGGCTGGATTCAGAAAGAAGGTCAGGCAAAAAGGATTATTAACCCCGGTGATGTCGTCTGGATCCCGGCAGGAGTAAAACACTGGCATGGCGCCACTGATACTACCGGAATGAGCCACATCGCGGTTACATATCTGCAGGACGGGAAAGGTGCAGACTGGCTTGAACCCGTATCTGATCAGGAGTACAGCGCAAAGTAAATTATTGCCGGCCAGTTGAGCCGGCTCTTCCTGAAAACCACCGCCCGGTAATCTTACTTTCCCTGGGGCGGTATGACCTGTGCGTGGAGTGACCCGCATTTACAGAAAGGTTCATTCACACAGTCCGGATATCAGCTGACGCCTGCTCAGCTTAGGATGCTCCGGTCAGAGCACTGTGTTTATTTATGCAAATTTCACATAACAGCATCCACTATTCAGATACTAATTTAATTATAAAAACTGCCTTATCATTAACTCTCTTGAGTTCTGTCTGCGGTAACCCATGCCGTACAAGGCTGACTCAGCCCACAACAGGGCCTGATCACGGGAATAATCAGCAACAGTATTGGTCCGGAGATTGTCCCTTAAGGCAGGGCTTATCCCTGGGCCGCTACGGAACAGACTGACCGTTAATACACCACATTGCACCTCCCTGGAAATTTAAACCAGTCCCGTCACATCTGATGACCGGACCTTCACCTGCGTAAGAAAAAATGACAAACAGAGACAATACGGACAAAAGCCTGTCAGTTGCCAGGCATCATTCAGATTCTGTCGCCCGGGCGAACTGGAGTGGCGTGTTCGCCATCACGCTCTGCGCCTTTGTACTTGTTGCATCAGAATTTATGCCAGTGAGCCTGCTTACGCCTATGGCCAGTGCCCTGTCCGTCACTGAAGGTATGATTGGACAGGGAATTGCAGTATCTGGTGTGCTGGCTGTACTCACCAGTTTAAGCATGCCTGCATTCGCAGGACGGCGGGATCGAAAATCTATCCTGCTGGGTCTAACTGTCCTGATGGGTATTTCGGGCCTCGTTATCGGTACGGCCTCCAGCTATGTTGTCTACATGCTGGGGAGAGCGCTAATTGGCATTGCCGTAGGGGGGTTCTGGTCTCTGTCAGTCGCAACAGCAATGCGACTGGTAAAAGCATCTCAGATCCCGCGGGCAATGGCTATTTTTAACAGCGGTAGTGCACTGGCTACTGTGGTTGCCGCGCCGGTGGGAGCATGGCTTGGATCCACTATTGGATGGCGGGGCGCATTTTTTTGTCTGGTTCCGATTGCCGTCGGTGCGTTCCTCTGGCAATGGTTTTCATTGCCAGTAATGAAAGCTTCGTCAGAAAGCCATCAGTCCGGGAATGTTTTTGATGTCCTGAAAAACAAACGGGTAGCCTGGGGAATGGCCGGCTGCGGCGCGTTCTTCATGGGGCAGTTTGCCCTTTTCACTTATATTCGCCCTTTTCTTGAAGCCATTACAGAGGTTCATGATAGCTCCCTTTCACTGATCCTGCTGATGATGGGGTTGACTGGCCTGCTGGGGACCAGTCTGATAGGCCGGTTCCTGACGACAGGACTGTACAGGATACTGACAACAATACCCTTGATGATGGCTGCCATTGCGGTGATGCTGATCCTTTTCGGTGACAGGACCGTTCTGGTCGTTGGTTTACTTGCGTTCTGGGGACTCATCGCGACAGCGGCTCCGGTGGGATGGTGGACATGGCTTGCCAGAATTCCTCATAACGCCGAGGCTGGCGGAGGACTGATGGTGGCCATTGTGCAGGCGTCAATTGGTCTCGGGTCGACTGTCGGAGGCATACTTTATGACACAGCAGGTTACGAGGGGGCTTTTCTGGCCAGCGCCATGGTGCTTTTACTGGGCGGGATTGTGGCGGGAGTGACATCAACATTTGAAGGCAAAAGATAGTACCAGTCCGGGTGGGATCCCGTCGAAAATAACCTCAGCGATTTACAGTCCTGAAAAGCCCTTTCAGATAAAGCCGCGACATCAACTCCCCTTTCTTTGCTGACTGAGGAAAATATAAGGCTGGTATCAGAACCTTTATGCTGTACCACCTGCTCTTACAGGCCGTTATACTCTGTAAAAAAGGAGGCTGACGTGAAACTGAAAATGCAGGATCTGAGACTGTTTAATCTCGTTTTTGAAAGCGATCCGGGCTGGATACTCGATTTTTCCAACCGCACGCTGTCGGCTTTTTTTGATGAAGAGCTGAACATTGATATTGATGATGAACGTTATCAGGAAGACGGAACCTCAAAAGCCAAACGGGTCAGATGCCTGCTGAAACAGGTGGATCGCGAGACAGCCCTGCGGGTTCTTGATGCACTCTGGCGGTACAAAATGAAGAGCATGCCTGAGCAGGCCGAAAAAAGCCGCAATGACTGGCTCGCACTGATTTCACGGCTGGAAAATGCAGACGCTGATACAGCAAGAGGCGACAGGCCTGCCCAGGTATGGCACGATGTTGACTGGCCATCACTGGTAGCCGAAATGAACGCGATGAAATCCCTGCCGCCACACCCGCGGGGTTTCCGCTTTGAAGCATGGCTTGCAGAACTTTTCAGTACCTTTAAGCTTGCTCCCCGCTCGTCATTCCGGAACACGGGCGAGCAGATAGACGGCAGCTTCCGGCTGAATGATGACTTTTACCTGATGGAAGCGAAGTGGCATCAGAACAGAACGCCGGCGGCAGATTTGCACGTATTTGAAGGAAAACTCAGTACCAAGGCAAAATGGGCCAGGGGCGTGTTCATCAGCTGGATGGGGTTTACTGATGAAGGTCTGACAGCCTTCGGGAAAGGAAAACGGGTGATCTGTATCAGTGGTTATGATCTGTACCATTCCCTCAGTCACGGTATCGCTCTGCCCGACCTGCTTGAAGCCAAGCTCAGGCATGCGGCTGAAACGGGGGAACCTTATGCTGAGTTTGACAGACTCTACACCCTCAGAGACAGAATACCCGGCACGCTGAAATAACCTGCCGGGTGGTTCAGGAAATTATCCTGAAGAGAGCGGCTTACTTCACCCAGTCTTCCAGCTCCAGGCCCGGCACCCGCTCAAACTCCCGCACATTATTCGTCACCAGCACGGCGCCGGCGGCGATGGCGTGCCCGGCAATCGCCGTGTCGTTCGGGCCGATCGACGTCCCGGCCATGCGCAGCGCGACCTTAATCTCCGTGGTCGCATCCACCGCGGCGCGGTCCCAGGGCAGGATGGCATCGAGGCGGGTGCAGAAGGCGTCAACCAGCTGCACGTGTCGGGGGGAGGCCTTCGGTCCGGTGGCGCCGAAGCGCATCTCGGAGTAGGTGATGGCCGAGACCACGATGCGGTGACCGCGCAGCACCGCCTGCTCCAGGCGCTTCAGCACGGCTTCCGGCTGCTCGCGCATGATGAACGAGCAAATGTTGGTGTCGAGCATATAGATCCTGTTCACAGGTTAACCCGTCCTTCGTCGCTGACAACATCCTCGCGCTCTGCCATAAAGTCCGGGTCGGCTTTTTCGAGCTGCGCGAACGAACCCCAGGTCGGCCGGACGGGACGCAGGATGATGCTGTCCCCTTCCCGGATGATTTCCAGCTCGCTCACCCCCTCAAAATCCATATCGCGGGGCAGGCGGATGGCGCGGTTGTTGCCGTTTTTAAAAATGGATACGGTTCTCATGATTCTCTCCCGGGTAAAAGTGGATCTGTGGTGCATATCCGGAATGGGGTGCATTGCACCGGGTGTGTGCATATGTTGAGTATAGGCAGATGTCATGCATATGTATAGGGGCTATATATGCAGATGGTCAGGATATGCGTATGCATTGCCTATGCAGATGCCGGGCATATGGATATGTTCAGCCTATACGGGCTTCTCACTTTTTCCGCGGAGATCCGAAAAATACCAGTCCCGGATCTTCCTCAGATGCACCGGCGCGCAGCGGCCCAGCAACACAAGATGTAGCGGTGTTCGCATATGATGACAGCACTATATATTGTGTTCACGCACTTCCCCGCGACCCGACGCGCGGCACCGAAAAAGGGCGGTGTGGTTATTCCTTGTACGTTGTTCACTTCCGGAAATTTGTTAATAAGCAAGAAGTCGGATCAACCCGATACTGCTGTCCATTAATATAATGACAAAGCTATATGGTTGCTTATTATCAGTCTAAAAATGATAACGATACGGAAAAGTCAAATGGAGTGGCAGTTAGGTGCGTGAGCAGATTAGGATTTCGTCACCGTACTATTAACAGGGATAACTGGAAGGGATGGCATTTTATTAAGTGACAGAACGGCACGATAGAGAACATAGTTATACTGAAATGTGGTTTGACACATAGCAACAGTATTCCAATGCTGAAGTTATTCCGCCCTTTATCTCCTCAGGAATTGTGTTTATCTTCATGGCCCAAAAAGCTTCAATCGCTCACGCGCTGACTGTAATCTTTCTTCACCGCGGCGGTCGTACTGCTGGGTGGTGGTAACACTGGCATGCCCCATCGCATCCTTTACGGTAATTAGATCCTCACCATTATCCAGCATCGCGGTCGCAAACGTTCGTCTCAAATCATGCGGAGCACATTTCGCAATCCCAGCCTGCATCTGGCGTACCTGCAGGATATGGTACACCGCCTGGTCGGTCAGCCTGTCATTCGTCAGCGTATCAAAACGGCGGATTCGCGTGAACAGTGGCCCCTCCTTTTCACCGCGTACCTCATCAATCCACGTCTGCAGTCGCTGCCAGCTTCCGGCTGGCATATACGCGAGTCGTTCTTTATTGCCTTTTCCCAGCACCCTGAGCGCACGGTCACGCGTGACAATGTCACTTAGGTTCAACCCGACAGCCTCTGAACGACGCAGACCACATCCGAGTATTGTTCCCAGTAAAGCTGCGTCACGTGGGCCGATACACCTTTTGTCATCCTCGCAAACAGAAAAAAGATGCCTGATTTCATTGGTTGTGAGAGCCCGACCGCGGGGTAACCGGCTCCCCCTCAGATTACGCACGGCCAGAATATGTTGATAGCTTTGGATGTCCATCATCTTCAGCATCCAGGCCTCTCTGGCTACCCCCTTCAGGGCCGACAGGTAGGTGTTAATGGTTGCCGTCGCCCTTCCGGTATCTCTTAAAAGCTCCGTGACCGCCATTATGTGATGGCGGCGGAGACTTCCCCAGATGCAGGTACTGGCGTTTTCAGCTCCCAGTAATCGGGCGACCACGCTCAAAAAAGAGCCCATCGTCTGCCGGCTACGAGGAGAATTGAGCGACAGCAGGTATGCCCGGGCAGGATCTACCGGGACTTCCGCTCCGGTCAGCGCGGGCAGGTATTGATGATTGAGGGAAAGTGATATCACCGGACGGTTTTGGTCGGGTTCATCGTTTGGCAGGCTCATTCAGACTCTCTTACGGCCAGTCAGCATTCGACGCGCACATTAAATATCGGGGTAAATCATCCTGCCAGAAGCGCATCGTGAAAGTCTACTTTTTCAAAGGTACATTTTAATAAGTAGAGTATTTTTAGAGCCTGCGAGCCGTGAAATGGAGGGAGACTGCACAGATGGGGATTCCGAACACTACCTCAACATCCTGCGCTGGCACCTCTGCCCGGCAACTGGCTGATGCTCATTTATGTCAAAGGCAATGTTGCAAACTCTAAGAGCAGGCTAGAAAACAAAAAAGAACTTACTGACAGGATTAGTGCGCGGGCAATCCCTGCGAAGGCAGAGGCTCTCATGACACTCTTCCCTTTAAAAGGTCTGGCCGATACCTGGTGACCATGGAAAAATCCAGTAAGCCAGAATACCTAGAATAAAAAGCAATATAATGGCACACATTATTATATTCTTAAAAAATCTTAGCCATGAGTGATGTCCCGGCATCTGCCATCCTCCCTATCATCTATTATGAAATCATTCCGACGATGATTGTTATTTTGTTACGTGGATCTTCAATTTGTTGCGAAACACGGATTAGAAAGCCTTAGTATTTTATAAAATAGAGCTCCTACACTTATAAAAAATTTATAAAACGCGTCTAATTGACGAGTTGTAATACTAGAAATCTATTTTGTTATCAACAAAGAGAGATTTTTTGTCGACAGCAATGCTGACAAATTGCGTGGATTCAATCATACCCGCCCACCCGGTACACTTTCCGTCCCTCAGCTTCTCACGCTACCTCACCCACCTTACCATATTGAATTTAAACACTTAATTTTCATAAGGCCCTTTACTTCCTGACGGCAGGATAAGAGAGTGGAGATAATAATAAATCAACAATAAGACGCTTCCGGAAAGGTATAACATTATTGATACTTATGCAAAGATTCTCAGTGGAAACCATAACACTCCCTCTGGAATTATCTCAGAAACGACTCCTGTTCTTGTGTCTCCATTAGTGTACTCAACAAGGCCACAAAAAGAATCAATATTGCATCAACAGTAAGAAGGCTATTACTTCCGAACAGGAAGCATTTTCTTTACATAATTATTTTTGACGTTACGAAAAGAGTATTAATTGTAAACGCTACCGAGGTTTAGTAAATCTCCCGTCAAATTGACGGTTGCCACCTGCTTATACACAGGTTGCGGAAACGATATCCCCCGAATCTGTGGATATCTTAACTCCTGTTCTGATGACCCGGATTACCGGTCCGGTTCATCTCTCTCCTCCGCCATGCCCCGGTAAGTCTGTAGCCCCTCCTCTTCCTTCGCCAGGGCCTGTCTTCCCACATGTCGCTCAGACAAATTATGCCCCCCCTTCTCAAATTCGGGCTCCGGATAACAAAGACGATGTAATGGGCTTACCTCTCTGGTCGAAAACGCGACGACAGACTGGCTGTAATCACGAGCCTCCTTCTGCTGGCGCAGTACTTCTGCTTTTACCGCCTCGTCCATATTCAGTCTGTCATTCTTTCTGAGACGGGACGTCTCAGCAAACGGTGGAACGCCCATCCCCGGACTTTCCCTGCCGGTAATATCCGTAACAGTTCCTCCTGTCACACGTCGGACAATTAAATCCTGCAGCGTAGCCTTTGGCGCTCTGACAATAACGCCATCTTCCGGGCATGTCTTCGCCAGGATCAGACCATGACTGACTGAATCAGCCTCCCGCGTTTTCCCGCTGGCGCTGCGCTGTATCAGCGTAAACCCGGCTTCGTCTCCCCCCAGACAGTGCCATTCACCAGACAGCCGACGTAGCAGGCCGTTCTCATCACGTTCTCCCGGACAGAGCATAATTGCCCCCAGTTTTCCGGCGGGACCAAACACCGGCAAGGCGATATGGGGAGAGGGATATTTTTTTCCTGCCGGGATTACCCTAGCCTCCCGACATACGCCTGGCAGATGCTGTATGAGAGGGTCGCAGGCCATTTTTTTCAGAGGTTTTGCCTCCTTCCACAGACGCCGGGCCAGCGCCGTCATGCGCTCTTTTTCACTCAGAAGAATATCATGTGCAGTTGGACGGTCTGACGATCCGGAAACTCGTTCCAGCCATCTGGCGAGGTTATCGGTGTAAATCTGAATGTGCTCTTTTGCCCGCGACAGCGCGACATAGGTCTCCCGAAGCGTGGCGAGAGACGCCCGCGCGCCGTCTGCACCTGCCAGAACAATGACATATCTGGCGCTCGCGCCCTGTGCCTTGTGTGTCGTGCCGGCGTAGCCATAATCAAGGTGCCGGTCGGCCATCTCCTGATCCGGTTTCAGTATCCGGGTGACATTACCGCGGGTCAGGTGAATTTCGCCGGTTTCGGCGACTGCAGACACCCGCCAGTTTTCGCCCGCGTTACGTCCTCGCTCACGATCGGAACGAGAAAAGGTCACATACTCGCCAACAGAGACGGCTATCTGGCGAGACGTAAAAATAGCCACGTCACGCAGGCTGCTTTCAAAGGCAGAGAACAGCTGCACCTGTCCGGAGTCATCCACCAGCTCCACTATCCCGCCTGTCTGGCCGTCTTTTCTGGCGCGAATGCCGTAGTAACGCTCGTTAATCAACGCCGTCTTGCCAGCATGTTCAGCCATTCCCTGTACGGATTTGAGCCGCTCGCTGTGCGTTTTCTCTCTGTCCAGAACCGTAATAACCGTTTCCGTCCCCAGCTTGCCACAGGTCTGTAATCGCTGATGGATGGCAACATTTATGGCATTTTTATCCGCATTTGTCTGAGAGACAATCAGGGTGGATGCTCGACCTTCTTCCGTCCGTCCCGTAAAATCCGCCACTACCGCAGCGAGGACACGATCGCCTTCCTCTTTTTTCTGTTCAGCCGTCTGCGGCAGCGCTATCACGGACCCGGCAGGTTTCCACTGGTCAGGCTCGCGCGGTACGGTATCTGGATCCTGTTGACGGATAATATCCAGTGCTGCGGGTACACAACGGTTCGTCAATGCATAAATCGCAGGCCGCAGCGAGGGCACCTGACGAATGATATCCTTCATGATCGCCGTGTCCAGGGGGCTCCGCTCCTGTAATAAAGTAAACGGTGTGCCATGCGCAACCGAGAGCAGCTGGTCGCGATCGCCACATAATACGGCTCGTCCCCCCCCGTTCGCGATATGCTGCATACAGTCGGCGAAATCACGGTTTCCGACCATAGAACACTCATCCATCAGAAAAAGAGTATGCCGGAAATCAGGAGCGCCCCCTGACTGAATCTCGCGTTCCGTTTCCATCAGAAAGCTGGCCAGCGTCTGGGCTTTTATCCCGCACAGCCCCATTTCGCCCACGGCCCGATGCGTCGGAGCCAGCCCGACTACCTGTAGCCGCCCGTGTGCCGGCAGGGTCTCAAGTGCTGTGAGGACCGCCCTCATCTGCGTTGTCTTTCCCACCCCGGCATAGCCCTGAATGGCCACAAAACGATCGACACTTTCAAGGGTCAGCCGGGACGCGTGGCGCTGGCCGTCTGTGAGTCCTGCCGGAAGCGTCACCGCGCCCGGCGCTATCAGAGGAGGCTGCGTGCCCAGCCCCTCTGCCACAAGCCGGATAATGCTCTTCTCGGCCTCGTACGTTTTCGCCGTCACATAGCGTTGCAGCGCTGCTCCCTGCGATCCGGGTACCCGGGCTTAACGCCCCTTATGCTGCGCGGGTGAAATGTGGTTAGTCCTGATGTGGATTCAGGGATGGCTGCCCAAAGGGGCGAGATGCGAAGCAGGTCGACGCGCGCAGAACGTAAGCAAAAAACGGAAACGCTGCTGAAGCCCGAAACGCTGATTGCTTAAATAAAATGATGTCGGGACCGAAGCTGGCAATAATGTCGCCGGACATACCCTGCAGATGGTCTGTCTGGTTCGGGAAAAGCGTCCTGGCCCTGACCAAAATGGTGAGCGGGCAGCACTGTTGTCCAGCCTGAACGGAACGAGCAAATGCAGCAAAGAAGGCTTTCGCCGCTATGTGCCTGACGGGATAGCTGACTGTTCCGTCAACCGATTCAGCGAGCGCCTGCTCTGGCGTAACACACCCCCAACTGAATAACGCACTTCATGTGCGCTGACATTTATCTTCACCATCGGATGAGGTTGAGGCGTACTCACGCTGATCAGAATCGTCCCTCGCAGTGGCGATCATGTCGCTGCATTGGGGCAACGCGCGCATGGCCCAATACATCTTTCACCGTAACGCATGGTTTTATCCCTTTATGGGGATAAAACCCAATTTATACCCTAGTGGGGATAAAAAACGTTTTATCCCGTAGTAGGGATAGCAGATCCTTTATCTCTTTACAGAGCCTCAAACCCTCACCAACTTATCGCATTGGGGGTTAAACCAGACGTGCATGTAGCTTAGTCATGGACCGGGTAATCGACTCAACAACCTCTACTGAAAAACCGTCGGGCAAAGATTCCGATACTCTCTGTAAAGCCGCAGGCACGTGCGTGGCAAAAAAATCCAGGATCTCATCCATTTCACTTTTCCGGAAGTTCACTTCATTTGCTAATGCGAAGAAGTGTCGGGGGTAGATCTGGTTGATTTCATACTTCCGTCCCTTGGTTGCTTTGAGACTCATTGCAAGTTTGAGATCGCCAATATGCAAACCTCGTCCACCCAGCACGGGGAACGCAGAGATAATGTCGTAAAAAGGTGTTAGCCGGTAACTTCCGCCTGCCTCAATAAAAACAGAAAAATTCTTGGCATGCCCGTCAGTCGCGCCAAGCAGCCACTGGAAGACCTGAAATTTCATAAAACTGAAACGGTCCTGCAGTGCGTTACTGGAGCCAAGCAAGAACTCCATTATCTCAGGGATCCCAGGACCACCATCAGATTCATATTTAACCGAGGAAGGCAGACCGAACACCTGACACAAATCTTCCTGGGGAAGACGCAGTAACATCGTATGTTCCCGGTTCCACCGACGATCAAAACGCTCAACGGCTAATGCTCTTACATCACCTGCATTGATGATTTCGGCATTCGGTACATCAATACCCAGCGCCGCGGCTAACGCGAGACAAAAATACTCATTATCAACGCTTTCACTCAGATCAAGGGTAGCGCTGGGCTGGTGTATTTCCCCAATGGGTAATTTGATGATATGGCTGGTTGGGGTGATGCCCCTCGGAATACACCAGTCTCTGTCGATTTTGAGAAGGGCGGTTTTTTCCTGTGCGCCAGCAACGGATATGCGAAAATCGTCCTCCCCGTTAATCATACCGAGTGGAATATCAGACTGATACGAACTCAGAATTTCTTCAAGCCGGGTCTCATTCAATATATCCCATGACATCACGGGTGCCGGGGTGTGTTCTCCCTGAGGAAGTAAGGTGACGGCTCCGACGCTGTCACGCCCAATCTCTGTTAACAAATCGAACGGCTGCCTGGAGGGTGTCTGATACCGTCTTACGATGCGGTCCCGTATAGCAGGATTATCGGGGAGTAGATTGTCGAAATAATTGATGACTGCGTCAGACGTTATCGTGCCAAACTGTAAGGGAAGAGACAGTGATATGGGCCTGGCATAGCGGTTGTATAGCCATTCGCGGTCGTATCGGAATGTATGAGCCCCATTCGCGTGTTTAGTGAGTTCTCCGACCCGTTCGTTATTCATCCAGGTTGTGAGCACAGGCATTACCAGTCCATCTCCTTTTGGCGGGAATCAGGATCCCCATTCCGCATTTCGTCCTTGTCATAGAGAACCAGAGAAAGCTCAAGCGCCTGAATCAGTTTAAAAAAAGTTTTTATAGTGGTTTTATCGGGATTATTTTCAAAGTTAGAAATAGTACCCTGCTTGATGCCGATTCTTGCGGCCAGTTCAGCTTGCGTAAATCCATGTTTCTGGCGGGTTAGTTTGAGATGATTCGCTAATTGTTTTGGGCTGTAAATTGCGAGTGTGCTCACGGTGCCGCTGCTCCAGTCATTTTATCCCCATTAACGGATAATGGTATGTTTATCCTTTGGTGGGGATAAAGTCAACGGTGAGTTACCCCGTAAAGAGGCTCAAAGCGTCAAAAACCAGACCCTTTTGAAGCGTGCGTTTTTGAACTACCTGATGAATTACGCCTCGTTTATCTCGTCTGTCACCGGTAAGGGTGATCACACCTTTTACTACACTCATGAGAAGCATCAGTGACCATTACTGTCTTTTTCAGGACGCTGGACCGGTCGCGGAGCGAAGGGATACCCCAAAATAGTGACTAAGCTGAACGTCACTGAGCATGTGGTCTGCCGGCCCGCAGGCATAGCATCCCGGCCGGAGCAGTAAACACAGATCAGCCACCTGACTGGCATGACTGATAAAGTGGGTGTTCATGATGATGGTCTTCTGTTCATGCTTGGCGAGTTCATGTAGCAGGCTGATGATGCGATGCTGATAGGTGAAATCGAGACTGGACTCCGGCTCGTCCAGAATAAGCACATCGGGGTCCGGGACAAGAGCTTTCGCAATAGCACAGAGCTGAAGCTCACCACCGCTGATCTGATTTACATGCTTGTCTCTCAGATGCCCGGCATCTAACCTGACCAGCACGGCTTCAGCCCGGGCGTAATCATCAGGTGTAGGCGTCCTCAGATAACCTTTATCCCCTCCCAGACCAAACGTAATAAAATCGGCGATGGAATAGTCGAAGGGGATATGTCGGGTCTGTGGTACCCAGGCCAGACAGACCTTTTTGTGGTCAGGGCGCTCAATGATGCAGCGTCCGGAAAGCGGACGGAGGATCCCGGCAATAACTTTGAGCAATGTGGTTTTCCCTGCACCGTTGGGGCCAAGAACACACAGCACTTCTCCCTGCCCCAGCCGGAAGCTGAGATCCTCAAAAACCGGCCGTTCAC